>ENA-OZFX01000047-OZFX01000047.1-human-gut-metagenome-genome-assembly--contig:-NODE-47-length-64919-cov-12.326283_pt1 | contig 64919 bp, 63 predicted proteins | sample MGYA00244651_ERZ653648 | MGnify/ENA primary metagenome ERZ653648 (study PRJEB26926, sample SAMN06164910) | human gut metagenome | biome: ENVO:00009003; feature: ENVO:2100002; material: ENVO:00002003...
GCCAGAGCAAGCGTAGTCCTTTGTGCCAGAATCGCAGCAGCGCTCCATTGTTCCACAGATGCGCTTTTTGCAGATATACTTTCCAGAGAACAAACTGCGGATTTCATTGTTACTGCATCTGAGCGAGCTCTGATGCACGAAGTCTTACGGGCTATAGAAGAATATCGGCATCGTGAGAAATAGCAGCAGCCACCGTGTGCCTATTGGCAAGCGCAAAAACTGCGCCGCAGTAAACAAAGAATAGGATTTTTGCCGTGTACAAATCTGGCTAAAAATATTCCGATCTTCCGAAAAAATCAGTAGACTTTGTGCCTGTTCTGTGGTAGTTGTTTGTGCTAGTAAAACGAAGGAGGTACGAGCATGGCAAAGAAACGAGCGAACGGGGAAGGCAACATCCGAAAACGAAAGGACGGGCGCTGGGAAGGGCGCTACACTGCCGGATACGATGAAAAGACAGGGAAACGGCTGATCAAGAACGTCCTTGGTAAGACACAGGCAGAAGTGAAAGAAAAGCTGGCAAAGGCAGTCGCGGAAGCGGAAAGCGTCGATGTACGGAGAGCAGACGAATACACGCTCGGCACATGGCTGCAAACGTGGTATGAACTCTACGCGAAGCCACATCTGAGATTTTCAACCGCGGAGTATTACCGGCGTGGGATTGAACTGCACATCACGCCGCGTATTGGCGATATTCCACTCAAAAAGCTGACTGGACGCAACCTGCAATGGCTCTACAAAGACCTACAGGAGCACGGACGGCTCCGCGAAGCGCAGAAAGGCAAGCAACCGGGACTGAGCGATTCGACGATTCGCGGCATCCACACGATGCTGCACAACGCTCTTGACCGGGCGGTTAAAGAACGGCTGATCGTGCGCAATCCAGCGGATGACTGCATTCCACCGAAAATTCCAAAGCACGAAATGAAGATCCTGCCGCCGGAGCAGATCAAATCCTATTTGACGGCAGCCGACCAGCGCGGCGTCCTGCCGATGTTCTATCTCGAACTCATCAGCGGTCTGCGCAAGGGTGAATTGGTGGCGCTCCAATGGTCAGACTTGGACATCGAAAACAAGATGATTTCCGTCAGCAAGCAGGCAGGGCGAAACAACGCAGGCGAGCCGGATATCACACGCCCGAAAACGGAAAACTCGATCAGAAAAATCTCCATCCCGCAGGATGCCGTTGATCTGCTGGTCGCAGAACACCAGAAACATCCCAGCAACCCATGGATGTTCCCATCCCCAAAAACAGGCGAGATGTACCATCCGGATTCGGTGGTCAACATCCACAAGAAGATTTTGAAGGACACAGGGCTGGAACACCTGAGATTTCATGACTTACGACACACATTCGCGACCTTGGCACTACAAAACGGCGTGGACGTAAAAACAGTATCCAGTATGCTCGGTCATTTCGACGCAGGTTTCACGCTGAGAACCTACACCCACGTCACGCGGCAAATGCAGGAGAGCGCTGCCGAAAAGATGGGTAATTTCATGGCACAAGTGATGTGAACAAGCAGCAAAAAACACAGAGCGTCGGAGAGGATACCAAGCATATCCTCTCCGACGCTCTCTGGACATTTCGCCGTGTGGGTCACGGTGTGGGTCAAGCCGGATTTCACAGGTTTTCACGAAGTGCGTTCCCTAAAATGGTATATACATTTATAGGAAAAATTCTGCTGGGTTGATGCCTGAAAAACACCACTTTTCTACAAAATCAGAAATCCGAAAATAGTTGCAAAAACGCCTGATATTCAAAGAATATCAGGCATTTTGGTGGGGGAAGGTGGATTCGAACCACCGAAGTCATTGACAGCAGATTTACAGTCTGTCCCCTTTGGCCACTCGGGAATTCCCCCATATTCAGGATGCTGTGTTGCGGTAAAATGGAGCTGGTAGACGGATTCGAACCCCCGACCTGCTGATTACAAATCAGCTGCTCTACCGGCTGAGCTATACCAGCAACTCAAACAGCAAGGCTGATTATAGCTGAAGTGTGTCAAAAAGTCAAGAACTTTTTTCGGAAAGGCAAAAATTATTTTCGCGTGCCGGCGGGCGATTGCAGAACCGGTGATTTATGCTATACTGAATATAAAAAGGAGGGATCTGCCTATGAAGATCACATTCGTCGGCGCGGCCCATGAGGTCACGGGGAGCTGTACGCTGCTGGAGCTGGCAGGAGAGAACTACCTGATCGACCGGGGCATGGAGCAGGGCGTGGACATTTACGAGAATATCCCGCTGCCCGTCGCGGCGAAGGACGTCAGCGCCGTCTTTCTGACCCATGCGCATATCGACCACGCGGGGCTTCTGCCGCAGCTCTATAAGGACGGCTTCCGGGGAAAAATCTACGCTACACCTGCCACGTGCAGTCTGGCCGACGTTATGCTGCGCGACTCGGCGAACATTCAGGAATCCGAGGCCGCGTGGAAAACGCGCAAGGCTGAGCGTGCGGGCGAGCCGCCGGTCGAACCGCTGTACACCGTTGACGATGCGAAGGGCGCGGCGGCGTGCTTCCGTCCCTGCCGGTATGGCGAATGCGTGACGATTGCCGACGGCCTGCGCGTGCGCTTTTCCGATATCGGCCATCTGCTGGGCTCGGCCTGCATTGAGTTCTGGCTGCGGGAGGACGGCACCGAGAAAAAAATTGTGTTCTCCGGCGACGTCGGCAACATTGACCAGCCGATCCTGAATGATCCCCTGCCCGTCGCCGAGACGGACTATCTCGTTGTCGAGTCGACCTACGGCAACCGCCTGCACGACAAGCCCAAGGACGTGCGCGCGGAGCTGACAGAGGTTCTGCAGCGGGCGTTCGACCGCGGCGGCAGCGTCATTATCCCGGCCTTCGCCGTGGGCCGGACGCAGGAGCTTCTGTACCTGCTGCGCGAGATCAAGCAGAAAAAGCTTGTGCATGGACACGACGGTTTCCCGGTCTACCTTGACAGCCCGCTGGCCGAGGAGGCCACCAGCGTCTTTTTACAGTGCGATACCGACTGCTTTGACCCGGAGACGCAGGCCGTCCTGAAAAGCGGGCAGAACCCCATCTGGTGCCCCGGACTGCAGTTTGCGATCACAGCAGAGGACTCAAAGGCGATCAACAGCGATCCGCGCCCCAAGGTCATCCTGTCTGCCAGCGGTATGTGCGACGCGGGCCGCATCCGGCACCACCTGAAGCACAACCTCTGGATAGCGGAGAACATCATTCTTATCGCGGGCTATCAGTCCAAGGGCACGCTGGGACGGGCATTGCTGGACGGCGTGAAGGAGGTCCGGCTGTTCGGCGAGGATATCGCCGTAAACGCCGAGATCGCCGTCCTGCACGGCACGAGCGGTCACGCAGACCAGAAGGGTCTTTTCAATTGGGTCGAGGCATTTGCAAAAAAGCCGGAGACGATTTTCGTCAACCACGGCGATACCGAGGCCTGCGAAGCGTTTCAGGCGCTTTTGCAGGAAAAGGGGTATGTCGCTGTCGCGCCGTTCTCAGGCGCGGAATTTGACCTGCTTTCCGGCAAATTCCTTGCGTTCCCGGCCGGCCGCCCGATTGCCAAGCGCGGCGCGGCACGGAAGAAGGGCGTCTTCGACGCGCTCATCGCAGCGGCGCAGCGCCTGCTTCTTGTGGCGCAGAGCTGCAGGGAGCGCCCGAACCGCGATCTGACCCGCTTCACCGCGCAGATCCAGGCGCTCATCGACAGGTGGGAGAAATAAAAACAAGGAGATACCGATGGAAATCGATTATTATAAGCCCTGCCCGGAATACGACCGCTGCTGCGAGCTGATCGACCGATACTGGGAAGCCGGAGAATATGAAGCCTGCTTCAAGGGGCATCTGGAATTGGCCGAACAGGGCTATCCGCTGGCCGAGTGTCAGGTCGGCTGGTTCTATCTGAAGGGGCAGGGCGTTCCGCAGGACGACGCGAACGCGTTCTATTGGACAAAGCGCGCCGCAGAGCATGGCGACTGGGACGCGCAGTATAATCTCGGAACGTTCTACGAAGCGGGGATCGGCACCGCGCGCGATGCAGAGCAGGCAAAACGCTGGTATATCGCTGCTGCCCGGCAGGGACAGGATGAGGCACTTGAAAAATGCCGTGCTGAAGGGCTTTCATGGGAATAGACTGACGCACCGGCGCGACAGCGCCCGACGTCTCCCCTACCGACCCGCAGCCTCTGAAGCTTTACACCGCAAACGAACAGCGACGGACGCATATCGCCTCCCCTTACGCAAGGGGAGGCGACTTTTTTGTCGGTTCAGGCTTTTTTGCCGGCGAGAGACTTGCGGTATTTTTCGCTTTCCCAGTTGGCAATGAACTTCTTCGCGGCCTCGCCCATGGTGGAAAGCTCGTAACCCGCCTTGCGGATGTGCTCCATGACGAAGAAGACTGCCGTGAGTGTTTCGGTCAGCGTCAGGGCCTTTTTCGCGTCCATCTGCATGAGCAGCTCGCCCGTTTTGCTGCTGGCGACGGCCTGTCCGGCTCCAAGCGTTTCCTGATCCAGATAGAACGTATCCGTCAGGAAGACCATCTGGTCGGGATACAGCGGCTGCGTCATGAGAAATTCCTGCGTGTAGCCGCCGGTTCGGAACTGACCTGCCAGATACGGCACATCGGCGGCGTAAATGCCCGCGGCCATTTCACGCACGGCGATCTTCGGGAAGCTCGTACCGGACAGGCCGAACATCCGTGCCAGCCGCTCGTTTGCGTCAGTGTGAATCGCAAGCGCGGTATCCGGGTCGTCGTCATGGACGATGATGCCGTGGTTCTGCATGAGGATGACGGACGGAGCCTTGCCGGTTTCGGCTTCCACGCGGCGCAGCTCATCGCGGATGGCGAAGGTCAGATTCGCACCGGGATCGGTGTAGGGCACCCAGCCCCAGGTGTAATTTGCTCCGGCGAACGCCTGCGCCGCGATTGGACGGCAGGCTGTGGAGCAGGCCGCAAGGTTGGCATAGACGCTGTGCGTGTGCACCACGAAGGTTTTCAGGATGGAGTGAAAGCCCGCTTCGACGGACGGCCGCAGGTCGGCAAGTCCGTCAATATGCCGGATATCGGCCTTGGCACGGGCAGAGCCCTCTTTTTCCACGTCCGCAAGCGCGGACGGCTCGGTCGTGAGATAAAAATTGCGTAAATCAGCGCCATCCAGAACGGCATACGCCTTGTCCGGGCGGATATCGCTCAGACAGAAGCCGGAGGCTTTGATCGCCATCAGTCCGCCGGGCAGCTTGACGGAGGTATTGCCTCCGCCGCCCTGCACATAGTCGGCGCGTGCGCCCGCAGCCTGGGAGACGCGGGCAAAGTCGGAAAGCAGCTTTGCATGCTCTTCAAAAAACATTTCCGTTCACCTCTTACCGCTTGCTCAGCACGTCGGCTTCGTAGCGCTTGATCTCAGCAAAGTAATCCTGCGGGATATTCTCGCGGCGCAGATATTCCTCCCAGACCGCGCCGAACGGCATGGTCTTGAGCTCCTCCTGCCGCACCATCAGCTCGGTGAAGTTGTTCTCGTCCTGAAGCTTTTTGAGAGACTTCGGTTCGAGCAGCGCGTACAAAAGCGCCTTCTGCACGGAATGCAGGCCTGTGACCCATGCGGAAATGCGGTTGATGGAAGCGTCAAAATAGTCCGTCGCGAGGAACACGCGGCCCAGCGCGTCCGCGCGGATGATCTCCTTCATCATTTCGCGCGTCTCGTCGTCAAAGAGCACCACATGGTCGCTGTCCCAGCGCATGGGGCGGGTGATGTGCAGCGCCAGCCGGTCGTTGAACAGAAGCATGGAGCTGATCTTGTCCGAGACAAGCTCGGTCGGGTGATAGTGGCCGTTGTCCATGAGCGGGGTAATGCGGCGGGTATTGACATAGTTCGTGCAGAACTCCGCCGAGCCGACCGTGTAGGCTTCCAGGCCGATGCCGAAGACCTTGGACTCAATGCACGGGAACACCTTCGTCTTGTCATAGGGAACGGACAGAATTTCGTCCATCGACTGCGCGTAGCGGCGGCGCGGAGAGAGGCGGTCCGCCGGGTAATCCTTATAGCCGTCGGGAATCCAGAAGTTGATCACGCAGGGCTTGCCGGTTTCCTCGGCGAAATACTCCGCAATGGCCATGCAGCGCTTGCCGTGCTCGACCCAGAATTTGCGGACCGTCTCGTCCGGGGACGAGAGCGTCAGGCCGTCCTTGACCATGGAATGAGAGAAGAACGTCGGGTTAAAGTCGATGCCAAGGCCGCGCTCTTTGGCATAGGCGACCCAGCGGGAAAAATGCTTCGGCTGGATGGCGTCGCGGTCGGCAAACTCACCGGCTTCGAAAATGGCGTAGCTTGCGTGCAGATTGAGCTTCTTTTTGCCCGGCGTCAGGCGCAGGACCTCATCGAAGTCCGCCATGAGCTGTTCGGGCGTAGTGGCCTTGCCGGGGTAGTTGCCGGTGGTCTGGATGCCGCCGGAGAGGGCCTCCTTCGCGTCAAAGCCGACGACGTCGTCGCCCTGCCAGCAGTGGACGGAGACGGTCACGTCCTTGAGCGTGTTCAGTACGCGCTCGGTGTCGACGCCGAGCGCGGCGTAGCGTTCCTTTGCAAGTGTATAAGCGTTCATAGTTGTTCCTCCCTCAATTAAAAAAGAAGACCTGTTTCATGAGCGGCTGCGCACCGGTTTCCGGGTCCATTTCCATCAGCATAACGTCCTTCATGTACTCGTTCCAGCGGTCCACGACCGGGCTTTCGGCCTGCACGCGGGCAGCCTCGGCGACGCTGTCGCACTCATAATAGCCGAACAGCTCATTGCCGACATTCCAGATCGTATAGTTGCGGATCCCGGCCTGATGCAGCACGTCCTTCATCTCCGGCCAGATCTCGTTGTGGCGGCGGATGTATTCTTCCAGCTTTCCCGGAAGAACCGTCGCTTTCCACGCGTAGCGTTCCATGTTCGTTTCCTCCCTGTTTTTTATGGGTTTCTACATTTCATTATAGAAAAGCAAGCCTGTGTGTGGTATCATAGGCTTGCTTTGAAATATCAATATCTTGCTGTTTTGCGGAGGACTGCCGAATGGAAGTGCTGCACTACAATCTCGATATGACGCCGGAGTCCGAATGGAAGATCGTCTCGGCGGGCGCGTTTGCCCGCGACAAGCTGCTGTATTTGCAGGAGGCCGGGCATTTCATTTCTGGTGCAAATTACTATACCGTCCGAAAGGAGCTGGATTCGTATCTTGTCAAGCTGACGCTTTCCGGGGCCGGAATATTGGAATATGGCGGCGAAACCTACCGGCTTCCCGCCGGGAGCTTTTTCTGGATCGACTGCCGTGCGCCGCAGCACTATTATACTGCACCGGACACGGGACAGTGGGACGTCCTCTGGTTCCATTTTTACGGCGCAACGGCGGACGCGTACTATCAGGCGTTTTTGTCGCAGACGCAGGGGCGGGCAGCCGCGTCGCTGCCGGTCGACAGTCCGGTGTCCGCGCAGATGAGCGCGCTTCTGGCCCTGGCCGGGGAGGACGGCGGCGGGCTGGGCCGCGATCTGGACGCGTCCGCGCTCATGACGACGATCCTCTGCGGTCTGATCCACGGCGCGGCGCAGCAGCGCCCGCAGCCGGTGCCCGCAGTTTTGCAGAAGGTGCGGCAGTATCTGCACGAGCAGTACGCGCAGAAAATCACGCTCGATACGCTCTCGGCGCGCTATAACATCAGCAAATACCACCTGCAGCGGAGCTTCCAGCGGTATTTCGGCCAGTCGCCCGGCGAGTATCTGACCCGCCTGCGCCTGACCCGCGCCAAGGAGCTGCTGCGCGCGACCGACCTGCCGGTATCCGAAGTCGCCTACCGCGTCGGCATGGAGAACACCAGCTATTTTATCAGTGTCTTCCGCGTCCGCGAAGGCGCTACGCCTCAGCAGTACCGCCGCCGCTGGTCGCCGGTGGCATAAGCGCGGCAAGCTCTTCCGCCGTCAACGGGCGGTATTCGCCCGGGCGGAGCGCTTCGTCCAGCCGGACGGGGCCGATGGCAAGGCGCTTTAAGTAAAACACATGCCCGCCCACGGCTTTGATCATCAGCTTGACCTGATGCTTGCGCCCTTCCGTGATCCAGAGCTTGCCAGTCGTGACGGGCCGGGCCGGGTTTTTCAGGTATTTCTCGCGGAAGCGCTCCGGCAGATACGGCGCGCTTTCCCCGATGCTCGTGTGCGCAAGCAGCTGCGCGCGGGCAGGCAGCGAGAGCGGCTGCCCTTCCAGGAGCAAAACACCCTCCTCCAGCTGCCGCATGGCCGTCTCGTCAAGTAACCCGAATGCGCGGTACTCGTATTCCTTTTCCACGTGCTGCTCGGGCCGGAGCAGGCGCACGTCGAGCATCCCGTCGTCTGTAAACAGCAGCAGCCCCTCCGTATCCCTGTCCAGCCGCCCGACCGGGTGCAGCATCTCGCGCAGCGCCTCCGGAAAGCAGGACATGACCGTCTCCCGCCGCGCGTCGCGCTTCGCGGTGAGCAGTCCGCGCGGCTTGTAAAGCATATAATACTGCGCCATCCGCCTGTCCCTCCCGTCTGTTTTGTCCATCATACCGGACGGAAGCAGAAAATGCAAGAACGGTTCGCACAAAATGACGGGATAATCGTGCATACTTGCAAAACGTCCTGCATATCAGGGAGTTTTCTGCTGGATTTGCAGGATTTATGAATTTTTTTAGAAGCACTTTTCAAAAACGCATTTCTGTGATAAAGTATATCCCAAGAAAAAAGACCCTGTACAGAAGGGAGAACATACTATGAAACTGACCGATCACGGCGTATTCCTCTGCGGCGGCGTGCCGCAGCCGACGGCGCCGCTCACCCCGGACGAGGGCCGCAGACGCACCATGGCCTACCGCATTTTGCAGGCGCACAACCAGTCCGGCGATGAGCGGCAGCTCCGCATCCGGTTCGACGCCATGCTTTCACACGATATCACCTATGTCGGCATCATCCAGCAGGCGCGGGCCTCCGGCATGAAGGAGTTCCCACTCCCCTACGCGCTGACGAACTGCCACAACAGCCTCTGCGCCGTCGGCGGCACGATCAACGAGGACGACCACGTCTTCGGCCTGTCCGCGGCAAAGAAATACGGCGGCATTTACGTTCCCGCCAACCAGAGCGTCATTCATTCCTACGCGCGCGAGCAGATGGCTGCCTGCGGGTCAATGATTTTAGGCTCTGACTCGCACACGCGCTATGGCGCGCTCGGCACGATGGCCGTCGGCGAGGGCGGGCCGGAGCTTGCCAAGCAGCTTTTGAGGCACACGTGGGACGCGCCGCTTCCCGAGGTCGTGCTGGTCTATGTGACGGGAACGCCCCGCCGGGGCGTCGGCCCGCACGACGCGGCAATCGCACTGGTCAAGGCGACATTCACAAGCAGCTTCGTCAAGAACCGCGTGCTGGAATTCGCAGGCCCCGGCATTGCGAAGCTGCCCATTGACTTCCGCAACGGCATCGACGTCATGACGACCGAGACGACCTGCCTGTCTTCCATCTGGGAGACGGACGAGGAGACGAAACGGTTTTTTGAAGTTCACGGCCGCCCCGAAGCGTATAAAAAGCTGTCGCCGGAGGATGGCGCGTATTATGACCGCATGATCGAGCTGGATCTCAGCCAGCTTGAGCCGATGATCGCGCTGCCGTTCCACCCGTCGAACGCGTACACCATCCGTGACTTCCTTGCGAACGCGCAGGAACTGCTGGCCGGTGTGGAGGCCGAGGCAAAAAGGCGCTGGCCGAAGGCCAACGTGCATCTGCTGGACAAGCTTCACGACGGCGGTGTCTGGGCCGATCAGGGCATCATCGCGGGCTGCGCGGGCGGTATGTTTGATAATATTGACGAGGCTGCGCAGATCCTGCGCGGCGGCTCGGTCGGAAGCGGGTATTTCTCCATGAGCGTCTATCCCACATCCGTCCCGGTCAGCCTCGCCCTGACGCGCTTGGGCGTGACGGAGTCGCTGCTGGAAACCGGTGCGATCATCAAGCCCAGCTTCTGCGGCCCGTGCTTCGGTGCGGGAGATGTTCCGGCCAACAACGGCCTGTCTCTGCGCCATACGACGCGCAATTTCCCGAACCGCGAGGGCTCAAAGCCCGGCGAGGGGCAGTTTGCGGGCGTGTGCCTCATGGACGCGCGTTCCATTGCGGCAACAGCCAGAAACGGCGGCCGCATCACCCCGGCGGACGAGCTGGATTATACCCCGGAGCGCCATCCGTACCAGTTTGACAAGACGGTTTATGCCCGCCGCGTCTATCACGGCTTCGGCCATCCGCAGCCGGAAACAGCGCTCATCATGGGCCCGAACATCACGGACTGGCCGAAAACGTATGAGCTGGGTGAAAATCTTCTGCTTGAGCTTGCCGCCGTCATTCATGACCCCGTGACCACGACGGACGAGCTGATCCCGTCGGGCGAAACGTCGTCCTATCGCTCGAATCCGCTGCGGCTGGCGGAGTTTACGCTTTCGCGCCGCGTGCCGGATTATGTGCCGCGCGCAAAGGAAATTGCCGCAAAAGAAGCCGAACGGCGGGAGGGTTCGAATCCCTCGGGCATTCTCGCCGCGCTCTCGCGCGTCGGCGACGCGGAGGCGCTTCTGAACACGACGCAGTTCGGCTCCTGCGTGTTCGCCAACAAGCCCGGCGACGGCTCCGCGCGGGAGCAGGCCGCGTCCTGCCAGAAGGTTCTGGGCGGACTTGCGAATATCTGCTATGAATTCGCCACCAAGCGCTACCGCAGCAACTGCATCAACTGGGGTATGCTGCCGTTCACGCTGGACGCAGGCACGCCATTCGACTATGCGCCGGGCGATCTGGTCTTCGTGCCGGACGTGCGGAAGCGGCTGGAGAAAGGCTGTGAGGATTTCCCCGCGGAGGTTCTGCGGCAGACCGGCGAAAAAGCAGAGCTTCTGCTGCACGTAAAGGGCCTGACGCCGGACGAGCGGGACATTCTGCTCGACGGCTGCCTGATGAATTACTACGCCAAGCGCGGATAAGAGAGAAGGGACCGATATGGAAAAAATTCAGATGAAAACGCCGCTCGTCGAGATGGACGGCGACGAAATGACGCGGGTGCTCTGGCGGATGATCAAGGACGAGCTGATCTGCCCGTTTGTTGATCTCAAGACCGAATATTATGACCTCGGCCTGCTGCACCGCAACGAGACGCGCGATCAGGTCACGGTCGACGCGGCGCTGGCGACCAGAAAATACGGCGTTGCCGTCAAATGCGCGACGATCACGCCGAACGCGCAGCGGATGGCCGAATATCCGCAGCTGACCGAGATGTGGAAAAGCCCGAACGGCACCATCCGTTCCATTCTGGACGGCACGGTCTTCCGCGCGCCCATTCTGCTGGACACGATCAAGCCGGTCGTGCGCACATGGAAAAAGCCGATCACGATCGCCCGCCATGCCTACGGCGACGTGTATAAGTCCGTAAGCCTTGAGACGGACGAGCCCGGCGAATGCACCATGACCTTCAAGGGCGCATCCGGCAGGGAGCAGACCGTTCTCGTCCAGAAAACCGACGGCCCCGCCGTCTTCCAGGGCGAACACAATAAGGAAAGCAGCATCCGCTCGTTCGCGCGGGCCTGCTTCCAATATGCTATTGATACGAAGCAGGATCTCTGGTTCTCCACCAAGGATACCATTGCCAAGGTCTATGACGGCGCGTTCAAGCGCATTTTTGAAGAAGAATACGAGAAGAGCTATAGGACGCAGTTCGAGGCGCTTGGCCTGCGGTATTTCTACACGCTGATCGACGACGCGGTCGCCCGCGTCATCCGCAGCGAGGGCGGCTTCATCTGGGCCTGCAAGAATTATGACGGCGACGTGATGAGCGATATGGTGTCCACGGCGTTCGGCTCGCTCGCCATGATGACCTCCGTGCTCGTCGCGCCGGACGGCACGACAGAATTTGAGGCCGCGCACGGCACGGTCACGAAGCACTATTACCGCTACCTCAGGGGCGAACAGACCTCGACCAACCCGATGGCGACGATCTTCGCGTGGACAGGCGCGCTGAAAAAGCGCGGCCAGCTGGATAAGCTTCCGGCGCTCGAAGCCTTCGCGGACAGGCTCGAACAGGCCAGCCTCGACACGATCCGCTCCGGCATCATGACCGGCGACCTCGCCGGCCTCGTCGAGGGCGAACGCCCCGCGCCGGTCACGAGCGAGGCATTTTTGAAGGCCATCCGCACACGGATGGAAGCGTGAGACTGACCAACGAACAAAACTTTCCCAAAGGCTCCCATTGTCGTACAGCGTGCGGCAACGGGAGCCTTTCTGCGTACACTTTACTGCATAAAAGTTTTGCATGCTGACTAAAAATTTGTTAGGCCTGCTATATTTTTTTGTATTTTTTGCAGAAAGCGTATTTACAATCTCTTCACAAAATGATAGAATATCTTTAGTTTTTAACTGAGATTCCCTGTTTTTTCAATTCCGTTCAACGTTGGAGGGACAGGCTTTCCGCAGACTTGTCAAAAAACGCCGCCGTCCGGCGTTTTGCAAAACAGCGGAGCGAATTCCAAGACAGAAAGGATGACTTGCTTGGCAAACGCAATCGAACTGAGAAACATCACCAAGCGCTTCGGACAGGTCGTGGCGAACAAATCGATCAGTCTGGAGCTGCATAAGGGTGAGATCCTGTCCCTGCTGGGCGAAAACGGCAGCGGCAAGACCACGCTTATGAACATGCTCTCCGGCATCTACTATCCGGACGAGGGCCAGATCTTCGTCGATGGGAAGGAAGTGGAGATCCGCTCCCCGAAGGACGCGTTTGATCTGCACATCGGCATGATCCACCAGCATTTCAAGCTCGTCGACGTCTTTACGGCTGCCGAGAATATCATTCTGGGTCTGCCCGGCGACAAGGGCAAAATGGACAAAAACGCCGTTGCCAAGGCCGTCCGCGAGATCGCCGACCGCTATGGCTTCGACATTGACCCGAATCAGAAGATCTACGAGATGTCCGTCTCGCAGAAGCAGACCGTCGAGATCGTCAAGGTGCTCTACCGCGGCGCGGATATCCTGATCCTCGACGAGCCGACCGCCGTTCTGACCCCGCAGGAGACGGAAAAGCTCTTCACCGTCATGCGCAACATGAAAAAGGACGGCAAGGCGATCATCATCATCACGCACAAGCTGCATGAGGTGCTTGCCGTCTCCGACCGCGTGGCCGTTCTGCGCAAGGGCGAGTACATCGGCGATACTGACACTGCCACCGCTTCCCAGCAGTCGCTGACCGACATGATGGTCGGCCGGGCCGTTTCCCTGAACATTGACCGTCCGCTGAACGAGAACCAGACCGAGCGCCTGAAGGTCGAGCACCTGACCGTCAAGAACAAGGAAGGCGTCAAGATGCTCGACGACGTGACCTTCACCGCCATGGGCGGCGAGATCCTCGGCATCGCGGGCATCGCAGGCTCCGGCCAGAAGGAGCTGCTTGAGTCCATTTCCGGCCTGCAGAAGCTGGAGGCCGGCAGCAAAATTACATACATCGAGCCGGACGGAACCGAATGTCTGCTCAACGGCATGGACCCGCTCGATATCATCCGCAAGGGCCTCCTGCTGTCCTTCGTCCCGGAGGACCGGTTCGGCATGGGCCTCGTCGGCGGCATGAACATCATTCAGAACATCATGCTCCGCACCTACCGGCGCGGCAAGGGCCCGCTGACCGACCGCAAGTTCCCGCGCGACCTGTCGCAGAAGATCGTGGACGATCTTGAGGTCGTCACCCCGGATATCAATCGCACGCCCATCCGCCGTCTTTCCGGCGGCAACGTGCAGAAGGTGCTCGTCGGCCGCGAGATCGCGCAGAACCCGGCTGTTCTCATGACGGCCTACGCCGTGCGCGGTCTGGACATCAACACGTCCTACGTCATCTACAATCTGCTGACCGAGCAGAAGATGAAGGGCGTCAGTGTCATCTATGTCGGCGAGGATCTGGACGTTCTGCTGGAGCTGTGCGACCGCATTCTCGTTCTGTGCGGCGGCAAGGTTTCCGGCATCGTCGACGGCCGCAAGACCACGAAGGACGCCGTCGGCCTGATGATGACGAAGATCGGAGGTTAATAGAGTATGCATATCTCCAAACGAGACACAATTTCCCTCAGCAAGGCCTGGTCGATCCGCGCCATCGCCATTCTGCTGGCTCTGATCGTCGACGGCATCATTATCTATGCCATCGTCAAGATGAACCCCCTGAAGGTTTACGTTTCCCTCGCCTCCGGCGCGTTCGGCACGAGCAAGCGTATGTGGTTCACCATCCGTGACTGCATGATCCTGACCTGTATCGCCATCGGTCTGGCGCCCGCGTTCAAGATGCGCTTCTGGAACGTCGGCGCGGAGGGCCAGATGCTCGTCGGCGGCATTGCCACCGCGTTCTGGATGATCAACTTCGCAGGCAAGATGAACATCGTGATGCTTTTCCTGTGCATGGCCATCAGCGCCATCGTCGCGGGCGGCATCTGGGGCCTCATCCCCGGCTTCTTCAAGGCCAAGTGGAACACGAACGAAACGCTGTTCACGCTGATGATGAACTACATCGCCATTCAGCTCACGTCGTTCGCCGTCTCCAAGTGGGAGAACCCTCCAGGATCGAACTCCATCGGCACCATCAACTCCAAGGGCGACGTCAAGTACGTCGGCTGGATCGGCAATATGTTCTCCGACGGCTATAACAAGGACTTCATGTGGACGGTCATCATCGTGCTCGTCCTCGCGGCGCTCGTGTACCTCTATCTGAAATACACCAAGCACGGCTATGAGATCGCCGTCGTCGGCGACTCGGAGAATACCGCGCGCTACGCCGGTATCCGCGTCCCGCGCATCTATGTGCGCACGATGGCCCTGTCCGGCGCGCTGTGCGGCTTCGCAGGCTTCCTCGCCGTCTCCGCCGTCAGCCATACCCTCTCCACCTCGACCGCCGGCGGCCGCGGCTTCACCGCGATCATCGTCGCGTGGCTCGCGAAAATGAACCCGTTCGTCATGATCCTGATCTCGGCGCTGCTGTCGTTCCTCGACAAGGGCGCGGTGCAGATCGCTTCCGACTTCGGCCTGAACGAATACGTCTCGAAGATCATCTCCGGCGTCATTCTGTTCTTCATCCTCGGCAGCGAGTTCTTCATCAACTATCAGGTCAAGACCGGCGCGAAGCACAAGTAAGGAGGAGCTGAATATGTTAGATTTTTTGCTGAAATTCCCTGACCTTCTGCACTCTGCCATCGTGTTCGGCACGGTTATCATGTTCGGCGCGCTCGGCGAGATCATCACGGAGAAATCCGGCAACCTCAACCTCGGCGTTCCCGGTATCATGTATTTCGGCGGCATCGCCGGTCTGACGTCCACGTTCATGTATGAAAACGTCTACTGCGTCAACGCAGGGATCGAGCCGAGCGCGGCGCTGTGCGTCATTATGTGTCTCGTCGCGTCGTTCCTCGCCTCCGCGCTTGGCGGCCTCATCTACAGCTTCCTGACCATCACGCTGCGCACGAACCAGAACGTCACCGGCCTGACCCTGACGATCCTCGGCTCCGGCGTCGGCAACTTCTTCGGCGGGAGCCTCAACAAGCTCGCCGGCGGCGTCGGCCAGGTCTCCGTAGCCGTGACCTCGCAGGCATTCCGCAACTACTCGCTTTCCCTCGTCAATTTCTTTGACGGCTTCACCGGCAAGCTCCGTCTGGGCACGCTCCTGTTCTCCTACGGCTTTTTGACCTATGTGGCGATCATCCTCGCCGTTGCGATCTGGTTCTTCCTGTCGAAGACCCGCACGGGCCTGAGCCTGCGCGCCATCGGCGAAAATACCGCCACGGCTGACGCTGCCGGTATCAACGTCACAAAGTACAAGTACCTTGCCACCTGCATCGGCGCCGGTATCTCCGGCCTCGGCGGCACGTACTACGTCATGAACTACATCAAGGGCACCTGGGAGAACCAGGGCACGATCGAAGCCCTCGGCTGGCTGGCCGTCGCGCTGGTCATCTTCGCAACGTGGAAATCTCTGCGCGCGATCTGGGGTTCGTATTTGTTCGGCGTTCTCTACTGGGCGTATAACTACATCCCCGGCCTGTCCAGAAGCACGCTGGAGCTGTTCAAGATGCTCCCCTACGTGGTCACGATCCTTGTCCTGCTCATGGTCTCCATGCGCAAAAAGAAGGAGGATCAGCCGCCTCAGTCCCTCGGCATCCCGTACTTCCGCGAAGAACGGTAACCGTACCGCACAACGCGCCCTGCGAGGCTTCTCGCAGGGCGTGTTCAGCATATCAGATTGCTTCCCTTGGAAGAGGAGCCTTGGATGCTGCTTTCGGCTTTCGAAAAGTCAAGGAATGTTCACAAATCGTTCCTTGACTTTTCATATTTTTCGTGTATGATTTAATTCAATATTGAACAGTTCGATATTGGAGGTCTTAACTCATGCCGGAACCCCTTCTGACCGCGTCTGCCATGTTTGCCAATGCTGCACGCTTTTCTGACGCCTATCACGCCGCGCTTTCGCCGCTGTGCGCGGAAACCGGTCTGCCGCCTGCGGCGGCGGATATTCTGCTGTTTCTGGCGAATAATCCCGGCTGCGAGACGGCGGGCGCGATCTGCCGGATGCGCGGACTGAAGCCCGCGATCGTGTCGTTTCATATTGACCGGCTTGTGGGCGAGGGCTTTCTGCAGCGGCAGCCTGTCCCCGGCGACCGGCGCAAGACGGCGCTCGTGCTGACCGAAAAGGCAGCGCCCGTCATCGAGCAGGGCCGCAGGCTACAAAAGTCGTTCGCCGACCGGCTCACCGAGGGCCTGCGTGCGGAGGACTTAGCGCACTTCCGCCGCTGCGTGGCCGCCTTTGAACGCAATATCGAACGGATCCGCATGGAAAATCCCAAAGGAACGGAGATGTAACCCCCCATGATCAAACTTCTCAAGCGTATGCGAAAGCGCGAGGCGCTGATGGCGCTTTTGTGCGCAGTTCTCGTCGTGGCGCAGGTCTATTTCGACCTGAAGCTGCCGGATTACATGACCCGGCTCACCACGCTCATCAAAACCCCCGGCAGCGTCACAGCGGATATTTTATCCGTCGGCGGCGAGATGCTCCTGTGTACGCTGGCCAGCGCCGTTCTGGCTGTCGGCTGCGGGTATCTGGCGGCAAAGACGGCCTCTGGCTTCAGCTTTTCCGTCCGCGCCGACCTGTTCCACCATGTCATGGACGCGGGCAGCGAGGAAATGCAGTCCTTTTCTGTCCCCAGCCTCATCACCAGAACGACCAACGATATTACCCAGATTCAGATGATCGTCGCCATGGGCCTGCAGATGCTCATGAAGGCCCCGATCATGGCCGTCTGGGCCATCATCAAGATCCTCGGCAAAAGCTGGACGCTCTCGGCGGTAACGGGCGGCTTCGTTGTGGCAATCGTTGTGATGGTGCTGCTGATCATGTCCAGCTGCCTGCCCCGGTTCCGTCAGGTGCAGAAAAAGACCGACCAGATCAACCGCGTCGCGCGGGAAAATCTGACCGGCATCAACGTCGTCCATGCCTTCGGCGCGGAGGACTATCAGAACCGGAAATTCGACGGCCCCAGCCGCGAGATGATGAACCTGCAGCTGAAAAACCAGCGACTGTTCGCCCTGCTCCAGCCGATGCTCGGCTTCGGCATGAACGGGCTGGCGCTCGCCGTCTACTGGGTCGGCGCGGCGCTGGTTGAGTCGATCGCGCTGACAGATCCCGCCGCACGGCTGACGATGTTCACAAACGTGCTGGTGTTCAGCACCTACGCGACCTATGTTGTGATGTCCTTTATGATGCTCGTGATGATCTTCATGCTCATGCCGCAGGCGCAGGTCTCGGCAGAGCGCATCAACGAGGTGCTGGACACAAAGCCGCACGTCGTCCCCGGCGCGAAGACAGAGGGCAGCGGGACCGGCACGGTCGAGTTCCGCGATGTCTCCTTCCGCTATCCGGGCGCGGCTGCGGATGAGCTGGAGCATATCAGCTTCAAGGTAGAAAAGGGCCAGACGCTGGCCATCATCGGCGCGACCGGCAGCGGCAAGACGACGCTGGCCTCCCTCATTCCGCGCTTTTACGACGCGACGGCTGGCACTGTCCTTGTAGACGGGCTGGACGTGCGCGAGTATACGTTCAACGCGCTTTACAACAAGCTCGGCTATGTGACGCAGAAGGCCGTTCTGTTCTCCGGCACGGTTGAAGACAATGTCTTTTTCGGGCAGAGCGCAGCAGAAAAGACGGACGCGTCGCTGCAAGCCGCGCTTTCCCTGTCGCAGGCAGCGGAATTCGTGGACAAATACCCCGAAAAGGCCGCACATCCCATCGCCCAGCTTGGCCGGAACGTCTCCGGCGGGCAGAAGCAGCGGCTTTCCATCGCGCGTGCGCTGGCAAGAACGCCGGAAATTCTGATTTTCGACGATTCGTTCTCCGCGCTGGACTATAAGACCGACGCGACGCTCCGCGAGGGACTTGCGAAGGAGCTTCCCGGCACGACGAAGATCATCGTCGCCCAGCGCATCAGCACCATCCGTAATGCCGATCAGATCCTCGTGCTCGACCGCGGCGAGATTGCCGGACTCGGCACGCATGACGCACTAATGGCGTCCTGTACGGTCTACCGCGAGATCGCCATGTCGCAGCTGAGCGAGGAAGAGCTCAAGAAAGGAGGCGCATCCAAATGAGGCCCAATATGCGTCCAACAGAAAAAACGGATCCCAAAGGCGCTCTGAACGACCTGAGCGCGTATATGCGCAGGAGCCTCGGCGTCGTCATTCTGGCGCTCGTGCTGGCGGCGCTCAGCGCCGTGCTGACCATCATCGGCCCGGATCAGGTCGGTAAGATCGCGACCATCATGTCCGACGGCCTGCTCGGCGGCATTGATCTTGCAGCCATTGCAAGAGTCGGCATACTGCTTGCCGTCATTTACGGCCTGAGCGCGCTCTTTGGCTTCATCCAGCACTATATCATGGCGAGCGTCACGCTCAAAATGTCCTACCGTATGCGCGCGGAGCTGTCCGAAAAGATCAACCGGGTGCCGCAGAAATACTTCAACTTTCATGCACAGGGCGATATTCTCAGCCGCATCACCAACGATGTCTCCACGCTCCAGCAGGGACTGACCAACAGCCTGCCGACGATCATCTCCGCCGCGACGCAGTTTGCCGGCTGCCTCATCATGATGTTCGTGACCGAGTGGCGGCTGGCGCTTGCCGCGCTGGGCATTACGCTCGTCGGGCTGCTGCTCGTCGTGCTCATCATGTCCCGTTCGCAGAAATACTTTACCGCCCGGCAGGAAAGCCTCGGCAAACTGAACGGCTATGTCGAGGAAATGTATTCCGGCCACGAGGTCGTGCGCATTTCCCGCGCGGCAGAGCCTGTCGGCAAGACCTTTGACACGCTGAACGACGCTGTTTACGACGCGAACTGGCGCTCGCAGTTCCTGTCCGGCGTCATGCAGCCGCTCATGAATGTCATCGGCAACCTGTCCTATGTCGCCGTGTGCGTGCTCGGCTCGATCCTCGCGATCCAGGGCATCATCGATATCGGCGTGATCGTCTCGTTCATCCTGTATGTGCGCCTGTTCACCTCTCCCCTCACCCAGATCGCGCAGGGCATGACGAACCTGCAGACAGCCTCCGCCTCCGCGCACCGCATCTTTGACTTCCTCGGCAGCGAGGAACTGCCCGATGAATCGGAAAAACCGGAGCTGCCCCGCCCCGTGCGCGGCGAGGTCGACTTCGAGCACATCCGCTTCAGCTACCCGGATTCACCGGATAAGATCATCATCAAGGACTTCTCCGCCCACGTCGCCCCCGGCCAGAAGGTCGCCATCGTCGGCCCGACCGGCGCTGGCAAGACGACCATGGTCAACCTGCTCATGCGGTTCTATGAGATCTCCGACGGCTGCATCAGAATTGACGGTGTGCCGTCATCTGAGCTCAGCCGCGAGGACGTGCACAAGCTGTTCGGCATGGTCCTGCAGGATACATGGCTGTTTGAGGGCACAGTCCGGGAAAATCTTGTCTACAATCTGTCGGACGTGACCGATGAACAATTAAATCGCGTCTGCCGCGCCTGCGGGCTGGATAAATTCGTCCGTTCGCTGCCGGACGGCTTCGACACTGTCCTGTCCGAGAGCACCAGCATTTCCGCCGGGCAGAAGCAGCTGCTGACCATCGCCCGCGCCATGCTCCAGAACGCGCCCATGCTCATCCTCGACGAGGCGACCAGCTCTGTCGACACGCGCACGGAGCTGCTCATCCAGCGCGCCATGGATAAGCTGACGGAAAACCGCACCAGCTTCGTTATCGCCCACCGTCTGTCGACGATCAAAAACGCCGACCTCATCCTCGTCATGAAGGACGGCGACATCATCGAAAGCGGCACGCACGAAACACTCATGCAGCGAAACGGCTTCTACGCCGCCCTCTACAACAGCCAGTTCGAACAGGCATCATAACGCGCTCCATAAAAAACTCTGCCCGCAGCTTCAACGGTCTGCGGGCAGAGTTTTTAATGATAGAATTTTTCCTCGATTTTGACCACAACGCCGTTTTTCAAAGTAAGCGTATACGGCTGGACGAGCAGCCCTTCGTTTTCCTGCACGGCGGCAGCAAAGTCCCGCCATGTTTTGAACGTATACAGCCGGTCCTCGCCTGCGCCATATTCCTGCTCGATATCGTAGATCGTGACGGATGCGTTCGGGTCGACTTTATAGGTGTAAAGTTCGCCGGAATCGACCCGGTAATATCCATAATAATAATTCTGCGGTGGAATATTCAGCGCCTTGAGCGTTTGCAGATCCTCTTCGAGAGAGGCATTCAGCAGCGTAATATGCTCGGCTGTGACGGAATCGTCAGTCACGCTCTGCAAAGCCACGTTCCGGCGCGTGCTGACCTCCGTGATCTGCGAGGTCTGGGGCGAATAGGAGAGCATCAATATGACGTCCGCCCGCGTCAGCGTGACGATCAATGATTGCCGGTCTTCCGATAAGTCCTTCGTCCAGATGGTATCCGCGTCCAGATACCGCAGATCGGCGTTTGCAGCGCTGAAATAGTCAACAAACGCGGAATAATAGCGCGGCCACTGGGAAACATCGCCCGGCAGATCGCTCATTTTGCTGTCCTCGATCTGGAATTTCCGAACGATATCCTCATATTCCGCCGTCATGTCCTGCGCCCAGTGTGCATAGTCCAGCTTTTCGTGAACATATTCCCAAATCATATCATCAGAAAGAGAATCCGCCGCAGGCGCGTCACTTGACGGGGCAGTGGAGGCGATCACCTCCAAATACTGCTGGAGCAGATTCATGTCTGCTGGAAACCAGTCTCCCGCTGCCTCCGGCAAGACCCACGCTCCGTCCGCGTTCTGCATGGCAAGCGGGCCGCATTCTCCGGAAATCCAGTCGCTTGGACTGCCGCCCGGGAAGATTTCAAAACCCGTGCAGACCTCTGCACCGTCCTGTGTTTCCAACTCTGCTCTCAGATATGTGTTCATCGCGCCCCCGTTCCATTCCCAGTCGGGGCCGGTGTAGTCATAGTAAAAATCGTAATGCAGGTCGCATATGACGACGGTTTTCCCGTTTTCCTCAAATGAACCGTATTCGCGCAGGCTCGGCAGCACGATATCATTGTCCTCACGCGGATATCGCTGCGCGGCGGCCGCGTCAAAGAGCACCGCCTCCCGCCCGGTCAGACCGAACATGGAAGAGGCCGGGGTGGGGAGCGTACTCTGCGGCTCAGTCGTCGGAACCTGTTCCTCCTGCACGGTCGATTGCTCCGGCGAAGCAAGCGTCAAGGAATGAATGTACCAGTTTTCGCCGTCCTTCACCAGCTTCAGAACAGCCTTGCCGGAAAGAGATCCCGCCGTGCTGCCGTACAGCAGCGCAGTATCTCCGTCAGGCTCGATCTCGCCGCTGGTGCAGCGGAAATAGCCGGGGCTGTAGTCGCTGGTGGTGGTATAAAACGCGTCCGTATCTTCGAGGTAGGTATAGCCGGAAAACGGCGTCTGCATATCCGTCAGGTCGGCAAGGCCGATGCCCGCGAAGCGCTTCAGGACGTCTTCGACCGCAGACGCAGGATACCGGTGGATGGGCAGCGGGAAATCCTCCACGCTGTCGACGCGGAATTCCCATTTGGCGTTCAGCTGGGCAAATTCCTCCTCCGAAATATCCTCCTCGCCGCATTCTCCGAAGTAAGCAAGGAAATTGTTCAGATTCAGATCACGTACATCGTCATAGGTCGAGGTGAAGAAGCCGTTGACCGCGAAATGACCGAGCGTATCATCGGTCGACAGCTCATAGTCGGCAAAGATCGCGTTGACCTCGTCGATCTGTGCCTGCGTCAGCGGCATCGCGGTTTTCAGCGGCTCCTGCTGCGCGGGTTCTGTTTCCTCTGGCAGCGTGATTTCTCCCGATTTCTGCCGCGTCAGCTCCGTAATCGAGCACCCAGCGGCAGACACGATGAGCAGCAGCGCCAGAATGACGCACAGAGCGCTTGTGCGCTGTTTTTTCGTCAGGAACAAAATGCGCTCCCTGACCGGCGGCCCGGCGAGGCTCAGGGCCGCGGCCTTACGCGGGGCCTGCGCCAGAATCGCCCGTGCATAGACAAGGCGCTGCGCGTCCGAAAGCCCGGCGGCGACAGCCTCGTCGCACGCCAGCTCCGCGTCGCGCTTGGAACAAATCGCAGCCAGCCAGATGAACGGGTTCCACCAATAGACAATCACCGCCGCCGTCCGGCAGAGCGACCACAGGAAATCCAGATGCCGCAGATGCGTGAGTTCATGACGTAAAATCAATTCCGTCGAATCCGTTTGCAGCACGTCCTCCGTCAGATACACCGCCGGAACCAGCCCGGCCAGACACGGCGATTTGACCGTGCTGGAAATGTAAATACGCGTCCTGCCGTGTCTGCCAAGAAAGCGTCGGCTCTTGTGAAGCCGAACCGTAAATGCCAGCCATGTACCAAATAACCAGAACCCAAGCAGCGCACTCCCGCCCGCCCAGACGATCTGAAAGATCTGCATCGCTGTCAGCGGCTTTGCGGGCGCTTCCGCGGCCTCCTGCGCCGGGGAAACCGGCTGCTGCACAGGTGTCTGCGGCTGCGCCACAGCCTGCGCAGGCTGCTGCGCCGGGAGAGGCTGCGCGGGCAGCTCCACGCGCTGCACCGGCGCGGCCGCTTCCTCTGCCGGAAGCACCGGCAGCGAAACCAGCGTCCCCGGCAGACACAGCTTCACCAGCACCACCAGCCAGAGCGTATAGACCATCCGCTTCGGCACGCGGTTTTTGAAAATTGCCCGCACCAGAAGAACGGCCAGAATCAGCGCTGAAACGGTCAATACTTCTCTCAGCATAAGAAATCCTCCTGTCTTTCCATCTAAGCTACGGAAGCAGCAGCTCTGCGATCGGCAGCAGTTCTTCTGTGCCATCTTCACGCAGGGCGCGCAGGACATCGTCTTCTGACGCCGCGTGCGTCTCATCACTGTCACCAAAGGAAAGCTTCGCAAAGCGCTCGCTGCAAAGCTTTCCGTCCCAATCCACGAGCCAATACCCCTCCGGCATCGGCTGGCCGTCCTCGTCATAGCACGGATATGCCGCACGTTCACCGTAACATACCGCAATGCCGATATAGCCATCGTCAAATACGCTGTAATCGATCCAATGGAAGCGCGCACAAAGCGTATTCCCGTTCTCGTCCGTTAGCCGGCACCGGCCCATGACCGGCCCCTGCGACGCGCCACCCTCATAGCGCAGGAAGCGATCCGGGAATGGGATCTCCACGCGCTCATAGACCGGCGCGATCACCTCTGCTCCGTCTGCGGTCACAATGCCATAGCACGGTTCACGGCTGTCCCAGCGGGTAGCGCGCAGACGATAGCCGAAATGGTCTTCCTCCAAAGTTTTCGGCTCGTCCACTTCGCTGAGGTAAAAGCTTCCGTCTCCGGCGCTGACGGTATAGCGGTAGCCAGTGCCGTTTCGGATGCAGTAGACCTCACCCTCCGGCGTGCCCATATAGTCGATGCAGGCGTCAAACGGCTCGTCAGAAAGAAGCGTGCCGTCCTTCAGCCGAATCCAGACCTTTGTGTCTGGAACTTCACCGATGTGCCGCGTACCATCGGCCTCCCGCACCAGCCCCATGCAGCTGCCGTCCGTCCGATAGAGCGTTTCATACGGTGCCCAGCTCCATGTTTTTGCATCGTCATATTGGTCAACGCCCGAAGCGTCCTTTGCTTCTTCCTGCGCGGCAGTCTTCCACCAATCCGCACCGTCTTCCTCACCGTAGATTTTCCGAAATTCCTGTGAACGAGGCTCCTGCGTCGAGTCATTATAGGAGGACTGCGAATCCTGCGATTCGGCTTCCCACGGCGCTTCCTCCGCCTGCAACGCGGGCGGAGCCTCCGGCGCTTTCTGACAGCCTGATAAAAGAAGGCTGATGCAGAGCGTCAGGAAGAGAATTTGTTTTTTCATTGCGCGTGCTCCTTCTCCGCTGCGTCCAAAATGGCTTTTAACTCCTGAATCTCCTGCTCGGACAGCGCACCGCGGTCAACTAAGTTTGATACCATCATCCCGACGCTGCCGCCGTAGACCTTGGATAGAAACGACTCCGTTTCCTCCGGCTCCACGTCGGCATAGGCGACGGACGCGCTGTATGTCTGAAATTTTCCGCTGTCGTCCATCGTGACCGCACCCTTGGCGATCAGCCGCTTGAGCATCATAAAAATCGTCGCCCGGCTCCATCCGGTATCCGCGTCCAATGCCGAGACCAGCTCCGCCAGCGTCTGCCCCGGCCTCTGCCAGAGCGTTTTCATCAGCTTCCATTCCCCATCAGACAGTCTGAGATGTTCCATTTCACAGTGCTCCCTTCAAAATGCTAACGTATGTTATGTTTTGAGGATACCACAGATATTAACGCTTGTCAACTGCAACCGGTACATTTTATGCACGAAGGCCTGAAGGGATTCGAACGCCGTAAATATCGGAGCGCTCTGGTATCTGCTGCAAATCCCCTCTGTTTGCTTTTGCAAATTTTTAGACGTTACAATATACTAGTACATTGTAACACATAAAACTTTACGTGTATGGACTATGTCAGGGCGTTGGCAAAGGATCCGATTGCCAGAAAGGTCAAGCTGGCAGACCTCCGGCACAATCTCGACGCCCGAAGGCTGAACGGCGTGCGATCCGGGAAATATGACCTGTATTTGCAGGCAGTTCGCTATCTGGAAAAATCAGGTAGAGAACACTTTTATGCGGAACTGTCCGCATAGTATCAGCGCACCGGCCGCAGCAGGCGCAAAGAGCGCTTGTGAGACTGTCTGCCTTTGCGTGCCGGCGGTCGTCCGGGAGCTGCCGCCGGCCTCGTTCTGCTTTTGCGGACCGGTCATTCACGTTTCGATATCGTTCAGGAGTCGGAGGCTTCCCCGGCGAAGCTCTAAGCGGCCTTCCCGCTGCATCGTGCCGAGCAGGCGCGAAAGGGCGCTGCGGTTCATGCCAAGGTACCGGGCCATCTGCTCGCGCGTCATTCCGGCGCAGACGATCTCGCCGGTTTTTCCCGCCTCCTGCCGCAGATACGCTTCCAGCCTTGTCCGCCCGTCCGGAATGGACAGGAGGCGGATATGGCGCTGTAATGCCCAGTATTTCTCCGAGATCTCCTCCAGCAGATTGGACAGCAGCCGTGTGCAGTCGCTTCCGCCATCCTCCGCGCAGCAGCGGAGCAGTGCGTCCAGCGATAGAAACAGGATCTTGGACGGCCTTGCCGTGCGAAGCTCGACCGGGCTGCCAACCGTCCGGGCCGACATCAAAACATCCCCAAACAGTCCGCCTGCCTCGTGTACCGCGGAAAGGCTTTCCTGTCCATCCTGCGTGTACCGCCACGCCTCCACGCGCCCGGACAGCACGATCCCCGCATGGTCGATCCGCTCGCCCATGCCCCAGATCACGCTGTTTTTTCCAAAGCAGGCCGTGCGGGAGGAAAGCTTTTGCAGCAGCCCGTCCAGCCGCTCCGCAGGAAGCTCTGCGAAAAGCCTGTTTTGCAGCAGAATGCGCTTCTCTTCATCTGTCAGCATTTTGCTCTCCTTTTTGTTGCAGCTGCAACGTATTTTTTTGAATGACACTGCTATAATAGCAGCAAAATACAAGCTTGGGGAGATTTTTTATGAAAAAAACAGTCTGGATCGCGCGGACGGCGGTCTGCCTTGCGCTTCTGATCGCCATTCAGTTCCTTACCAAAAGCCTCGGCCAGCTGGTGACCGGCTCGTGCGTCAATCTGGTGCTGGCCATCGCGGCGCTGATCGGCGGCGTCTGGTCCGGCGTGACGGTCGCGGTCATTTCGCCGTTCTGCGCGTATCTGCTCGGTATCGGCCCGGCGTTTTTGCCGTTGGTGCCGTGCGTTTCGCTGGGCAACGCCGTCTACGCCGTCCTGTTTGCCCTGCTTGTCGGCGGATTCCTGCAAAAAAAGAAGCTGCCCGCCGCATATGGCAGCATGGTGCTGGCTGCCGCAGCAAAGTTTGCAGCGCTGTATCTCGTCCTTGTCCGGCTGGTGGCCCCGGCTGTCATCCCGGCAGCGAAGCTCAGCACCGTCACAGCGGCTTTTACCTGGCCGCAGCTTCTCACAGCCGTGATCGGCGGCGTGCTGGCCTGCCTGATCGCGCCGGTCCTCTGCCGCGCGCTTGAAAAGAAGAACTAACGCAGTCCGTTGGATGTCTCAGGCCGGGAATACTACAGCTTTCATTCATATTTAAGGACATTACTCATTTCATAAAGTTCAGAAAAGGCATACGAACTCAGTTGAAAGAACCAAGTTCGTATGCCTTTGTTTTGTCCAATTCCAGAGCTGGACGCTCCGGCTGCCTGAACGGCACACCCTGCGTTCCAGGCGCAGCGGTTTCAAATAACACCATCTGACCGCTGCTCAACGCAAGCGTCTATTTCAGTTCAAGCAGCGCTTTTTCATCGTCTTTTACAAGCTTCCCTTGACAACGATAACGTGTCCCTCAGTTTCCGATTTCATTTTACGCGCCAGGAAGCGTTTCGTCGGAAGGAGACGATGCTGATACAGAAACAGCGCCCGGCTCACGCCGGGCGCTGCTGCTTTATGGGGTTTTGGCGAAATTACTCGTCGATCTCGATGACGACGCCGGAACCAACGGTACGGCCGCCTTCACGGATAGCGAAGCGGAGGCCCTTCTCGATAGCGATCGGGGTGATCAGCTCGACCTTCATGTCGATGTTATCGCCAGGCATGCACATCTCAACGCCTTCGGGCAGGGAGATGATGCCGGTAACGTCAGTGGTTCTGAAGTAGAACTGCGGACGATAGTTGTTGAAGAACGGGGTGTGACGGCCGCCTTCGTCCTTGGACAGAACGTAGACCTGGCCAACGAACTTGGTGTGCGGATGGATGGAGCCGGGCTTGGACAGGACCTGGCCTCTTTCGATGGACTTCTTGTCAATGCCGCGGAGCAGAGCGCCGATGTTGTCGCCAGCCTCAGCGTAGTCCATGAGCTTGTGGAACATTTCGATGTCGGTGACGACGGTGGACTTCTTCTCGTCCGCGAGGCCAACGATCTCGACAGGCTCGTTCTTCTTGATGACGCCGCGCTCGACACGACCGGTAGCGACAGTGCCGCGGCCGGAGATGGTGAAGACGTCCTCAACCGGCATCAGGAAGGGCTGGTCAGCCTTGCGGTCCGGGGTCGGGATCCAGGTGTCAACAGCCTGCATGAGCTCTTCGATGCAAGCATACTCGGGAGCCTTCGGGTCGGTGGACTCGGAAGCCAGAGCGTTCAGAGCGGAGCCGCGGATGATGGGGGTGTCGTCGCCCGGGAAGCCGTAGAAGGACAGAGTCTCGCGAACTTCCATCTCGACGAGCTCGAGCAGCTCTTCATCGTCGACCTGGTCGACCTTGTTCAGGAAGACGAGGACGGAAGGAACGTTAACCTGACGGGCCAGAAGCAGATGCTCCTTGGTCTGAGCCATGGGGCCGTCGGAAGCAGCGATGACCAGGATCGCGCCGTCCATCTGAGCAGCGCCGGTGATCATGTTCTTGATGTAGTCAGCGTGGCCCGGGCAGTCGACGTGGGCGTAGTGACGGCCCTTGATCTGGACGTTGTCTTCGCCGGTCTTGTAGTTGTGGCCAATGCGGTCGTTGGTCTGGTACTCGACGTGAGCGGTGTTGATGGTGATGCCGCGCTCGCGCTCTTCCGGAGCCTTATCGATGGAAGAATAGTCGGTGTACTCAGCGTCGCCGAAGAAAGCCAGATACTTGGTGATGGCTGCGGTCAGCGTGGTCTTGCCATGGTCGATGTGGCCGATGGTGCCGACGTTGACATGGGGCTTATCCTTAATAAAATGCTGTTTTGCCATTTGGATTATCCTCCTTAGTTGATTCACTTACGGTATTATTTTTGCATCCTCTTCATCATACACGACATTTGCCGATTTGACAAGAAGAATTTCCAACGCAAACGGGATCTGGTGCGCTTAATATCCTTTGCGCTTCGAAATAACGGCGTCTGCCAGATTCTTGGAGAGCTCCACATAGTGGCTCGGCTCCATGGTGAACTGGCCGCGGCCCTGCGTCCTCGAGCGGAGGTTGGTCGCATAGCCGAACATCTCGGAAAGCGGAACGAAGCAGTCGATCTGCTGCGCGCCGTTGCGCTGTGTGAGGCCCGCGATGTTGCCGCGCCGGGAGGTGACGTCGCCGATGACGTCGCCCATATACTCGTCGGGGACAATGATGCAGACCTTCATGATGGGTTCGAGAATGACGGGATCCGCCTTCTGGCAGGCCTCCTTGAACGCCATGGAACCGGCGATCTTGAACGCAAGCTCAGACGAGTCGACCTCGTGATAGGAGCCGTCGTACAGCGTGACCTTTACGTCGACCACGGGGAAGCCGGCCAGAACGCCCGCTTCCATCGCGCCGCGAATGCCCTGCTCGACCGCAGGAATGAATTCCTTCGGGATAGAGCCGCCGACGGTGGCGTTGATGAACTCGAAGCCCTTGCCGCTCTCGTTGGGTTCGACGGTGATCTTGACATGGCCGTACTGGCCCTTGCCGCCGGACTGACGCGCGTATTTCGTCTCCTGATTGACCTTCTTGCGAATGGTCTCTTTATAGGCGACCTGCGGCGCGCCGACGTTTGCCTCGACCTTGAACTCCCGGAGCAGGCGGTCAACGATAATTTCCAGATGAAGCTCACCCATGCCGGCGATGATCGTCTGGCCGGTCTCTTCATCGGTGTAGGTTTTGAATGTCGGGTCCTCTTCAGCAAGCTTCGAGAGCGCGATACCCATCTTTTCCTGCCCGGCCTTGGTCTTTGGCTCGATCGCCACGCGGATAACGGGCTCGGGGAAAACCATGTTTTCGAGCACGATGGGGTGCTTCTCGTCACAGAGCGTATCGCCCGTGGTGGTATTCTTCAGGCCGACGGCCGCGGCGATATCGCCGGAATAGACAACGGGGAGGTCTTCTCTGTGGTTCGCGTGCATGAGCAGGATTCTGCCCATACGCTCGCGCTGCTTTTTGTTGGTGTTCATGACGGTCTTGCCTGCCTCCAGCGAACCGGAGTACACACGGAAGAACGCCAGCTTGCCAACATAGGGATCCGTCATGATCTTGAAGGCCAGCGCGGCGAACGGAGCCTCGTCAGAGGGCTCGCGCGTTTCTTCCTCGTCGGTCTTCGGGTTGATGCCGGTAACTGCTTGTTTGTCCAGCGGGGACGGCATATACTCGACAATTGCATCCAGCAGTTCCTGAACGCCCTTATTTTTATAGGACGAGCCGCAGGTGACCGGAACGATCTTATATCCGATCGTCGCCCGGCGAAGCGCGGTGCGGATCATCTTTTCGGGGATGTCCTCACCCTCGAGGTACAGCGTCATGATCTGGTCGTCCTCGTCGGAGATCGACTCGAGCATATGGTCGCGGTACTGCTTTGCAAGCTCCTCCATATCAGCGGGGATGGCTTCCTCGCGCATATCCTTGCCGAGCTCGTCATAGAAGACGAATGCCTTCATCTTGATGAGATCGACCACGCCGCGGAAGGTATCTTCGCTTCCGATGGGCAGTTGGATGGGAACGGCGTTGCACTTGAGACGCTCGTCCATCATCTTCAGGACATTGAAGAAATCGGCACCCATCATGTCCATCTTGTTCACGTAAACAAGGCGCGGAACATGATACTGGTCGGCCTGTCTCCATACAGTCTCGGTCTGCGGCTCGACGCCGCCCTTGGCACACAGGACCGTCACAGCGCCGTCGAGCACACGCAAGGAGCGCTCGACCTCGACCGTAAAGTCCACATGGCCCGGAGTGTCGATGATGTTGATCCGCACGCCCTTCCAATGGCAGGTGGTAGCGGCAGAGGTGATCGTAATGCCACGCTCCTGCTCCTGCTCCATCCAGTCCATGGTCGCGGTGCCTTCGTGCGTTTCGCCGAGTCTGTAGTTGACACCGGTGTAGAACAAGATACGCTCAGTCGTCGTGGTCTTGCCTGCATCGATGTGTGCCATGATGCCAATATTTCTCGTATTCTCAAGTGAATATTGTCTTGGCATGCTGTTCTCCTTCTGTCATTACCAGCGGAAGTGAGAGAACGCCTTGTTGGCCTCGGCCATCTTGTGGGTGTCTTCACGCTTCTTGACAGCGGCACCCGTGTTGTTGCAGGCATCCATGAGCTCGCCGGCGAGGCGCTCTTTCATGGTCTTCTCACTTCTTGCACGGCTGTAGTTCGTCAGCCAGCGCAGTCCAAGGGTCTGGCGTCTTTCCGGGCGAACCTCGATCGGAACCTGATAGTTCGCACCGCCGACACGACGGGTCTTGACTTCCACGGCCGGCATGATATTTTCCATGGCGGTCTGGAAAGCCTCAAGACCAGACTTGCCGGTCTTCTCTTCCACGATCTGGAACGCACCGTAGACGACCTTCTGGGCTACGCCCTTCTTGCCGTCGAGCATGATGCTGTTGACGAGCTTGGTCACCAGAACGGAACCGTAGATCGGATCGGGAAGGATCTCTCTCTTGGGAACATTACCTCTTCTGGGCACTGTGCTTCCCTCCTTCATAAAATGATTTCATAGGTACTTCGGAAGCCCGAAGCTTCCGTGGGTGCCTGCCAAGAGGTTCTCATAAAAATATATATAAAAAACTCTCAGCAAGGCATCGCCTTGCACAAGGCAGAATTGCGATGATAGACAGAAGAATTACTTCTTCTTGCCGGCCTTCGGGCGCTTTGCACCGTACTTGCTGCGGGCCTGCATACGGCCCTGCACACCCTGGGTGTCGAGCGTACCGCGGATGATGTGGTAACGGACGCCAGGAAGATCCTTGACACGGCCGCCGCGGATCAGAACGACAGAGTGCTCCTGCAGGTTGTGACCAACGCCGGGAATGTAAGCGGAAACCTCGTAACCGTTCGTCAGACGCACACGGGCGATCTTACGAAGAGCAGAGTTCGGCTTCTTCGGGGTGGTGGTACGAACAGCGGTGCAGACACCTCTCTTCTGAGGAGAAGACAGATCGGTCGCACGGTTCTTCAGCGTGTTGACACCCTTCTGCAGAGCAGGAGCGGTGGACTTATAGGTCGACTGTTCTCTTCCCTTTCTTACCAGCTGGTTAAAAGTAGGCATATTGTTCCTCCTTTCTCGGATTGTGGCTGCTTTGCAGCATCATGTATTTTATCCCGAAATATCAAAGATATTCCGTTGGGACCAGAAAAAAGCGCATTTCAGCGCAAAAGTGCGGCGCAGGCTGCGCTGACATGGATCCCGCAGAGCCTCCCGAGCTCCTTCATCGTCGCGATCTCGACAAGCTCAACGCCGGCGTCGCGGCACTGCTCGACGAGCGGCTCGCGGAGGATGGGGTCGGCGTCGGCGGCCACATAGGCGGTTCGTACACGCCCGGCCTTCAGCGCTTTGCGCAGCTGCTTCGTACCGATCACCTTTCGGTTGCTTGTCAACCGTTCCGGCATCCAGACACCTCCATGGAAAATACGCGCAGGCAGACCCACGCAAATATGGATTATAGCAGAAATCACGAAGCGCGTCAATAAAAAAACGCGCAAAAAGAAAATATTTTTTTGATTTTCCCTTGAAATTGCAATGCTTTTCGGACTTTGGCAGAATGCACAGAGACAGATGTACGCGGCAGGCAGAGCAAACGTCAGGCGCGGCAGATGCCGCGCCTCAGCGGAGCGAAAAAGTCTTTCCGCCCCGCTGAGGCAGTTTTTCGAACTTTAAAAAAATTCGAAAAACTGGTTGATTGAACGCGAAGGGGGCTCTTTGCCCCCTTCACTCTTCCCCAGCTGTTCTGTTGTCCAACTCTTTTCATGGTTTTTAACAGTCTCAGAGCAAACGTCAGGCGCGGCGGATGCCGCGCCTGACTGGCTTGAAATTTTACAGCTTCTCGTCGTCGATCATTTCCTCGGTCACAATGGATTCCGGGGTGGTGAGCGTATCGAAGTCGCGGTAGGCCTTGAGGCCGGAGCCCGCGGGGATGAGCTTGCCGATGATGACGTTTTCCTTCAGACCGATCAGATGGTCGACCTTGCCCTTGATGGCCGCGTCGGTCAGGACTTTCGTCGTCTCCTGGAAGGAGGCAGCGGAGAGCCAGGACTCGGTGGCAAGGGACGCCTTGGTGATGCCCATGAGGATGAGACTGTCGGTCGCAGGCTTGAGGTCCGTCTCGCCGGCGTCAATGCGCGCCTGTACGGCGGCGTTGGCGTCTTCGAACTCGAATATATCGACGACCGTGCCGGACAGCAGGTTCGTGTCGCCCGGCTCCTCGACCTTGACCTTGCGCATCATCTGGCGGATGATGACCTCGATGTGCTTTTCGTTGATGTCGACGCCCTGCTGACGGTACACGGCGAGAACGCCCTGCGTCAGATAGTCCTGCACGGCCTCAACGCCGGAAATGCGCAGCACGTCATGCGGGTTCAGCGCGCCGTCGGTGATGGGTTCGCCCTTGCGCACGCGCTTGCCGTGCTCGACCTTCAGGCCGACAGAATACGGCACCTGATACTGCTTGACCTCGCCGTCGTCAGCGGTGATGGTGATGTTGCGCAGCGCCGTGCGGTGCGAATCGTCGACGTCGACGACGCCGTCGATCTCGGAGATCTGCGCCATCTTCTTCGGCTTTCTGGCCTCGAACAATTCCTCAACACGGGGAAGACCCTGCGTGATATCGTCGCCCGCGACACCGCCGGTGTGGAAGGTACGCATAGTCAGCTGCGTGCCCGGTTCGCCGATGGACTGCGCGGCGATGATGCCGACGGCCTCGCCCAGATTGACAAGCTCGCTCGTGGCAAGGTTCATGCCGTAGCAGCGTGCGCACACGCCGGAACGGGCCTTGCAGCCGAGGACGGAGCGGACGTACACGCGGTCGATGCCGTGGGCCGTAAACTTGGCGGCGTCCTCCTCGCGGAGCATGACGTCCTTGGAGTGCAGCAGCTCGCCCGTCTTCGGATCGGTGATATCGTAGACCGGGTAACGGCCGCGGATACGGTTGCCGAAGGAGTCGATGAGCTGGCCCTTCTCATAATAGTCGCCCTTCCAGCTGCCGTTGATGGAGCCGCAGTCGTTCTCGCGGATGATGACGTCCTGGCAGACGTCGACCATGCGGCGGGTCAGATAGCCGGAGTCAGCGGTACGGAGCGCCGTATCGGTCATGCCCTTTCGAGCGCCTCGGGAGGAGATGAAGTATTCCAGAGCGGACAGACCCTCACGGAAGTTCGCCTTAATAGGAATTTCGATCGTGCGGCCGTTCGTATCTGCCATCAGGCCGCGCATACCGGCCAGCTGACGGATCTGGTTCATGCTGCCTCGCGCGCCGGAGTCCGCCATCATAAAAATCGGGTTAAAGCGCTTGAGGTTCGACTGCAGCGCGTCGGTGACGTCCTTGATGGACTTCTCCCACTGCTGGACGGTCAGACGGTAGCGCTCGTCGTTGGTGATGAAGCCGCGCTTGTACTGGCGGTCGATCTTGACGACCTCCTTCTCGGCCTCATGGATGAGCTCATACTTCTTCTCCGGGATCTCCATATCGGCGATGGAAACGGTGATGGAGGCTCTGGTGGAGTATTTATAGCCGAGGGCCTTGACCTTGTCGAGCATTTCGGTCGACTGCGTGAAGCCGTTGATGCGGATACACTTGTCGATGATCTTGCCGAGCTGCTTCTTGCCGACGACGAAGTCGATCTCCAGCGGGAACAGGTCGTCGACCGTCTCGCGCTTCTTGAAGCCGAGGTTCTGCGGGATCGCGTCGTTGATGATCAGACGGCCCACAGTCGCGTCGATGATGCGGTGCTCCTTTTTGCCGTCGATCTCAAGCTCTTTCCAGACCTTGATGGGATCGTGCATGGCGATCATGCCGTCGGCGTAGGCCATCATGGCCTCGTCCTCGTCATGATAATACTTGAAGTATTCCTTCGGACGGATATCGCCCGCCTCGTGCGCCTGCTGGGCATATGCGCCGACGGTGCGGATATAGATATGGTTCTCTTCCTTGATATCGGCCTCGGAATCCCAGATATTCCAGACGTAGATGATCTCGTCCGGCTGAATTTCGCCCGCGTTCAGGGCTGCGGCAGCCTGCGCAAGCGTCTGATAGGAACCGGGAATCGTCTCCGGGCGGTCCGTCTCGTTGTCGAGCAGCGCGCCGCGGGTGCGCAGATAATACTGGTAATCCTCGGATTCGGGGTCGTCCCAGATGTTCCTGACCCAGATGGGCTTCTCATACGGCAGCTTGCCGCATTCGAGCAGCGGGAAGATCTCATGAATGGTGTCATACGCGTCGACGTCATAGCGCTGGTACGTCAGATAATACGTGCCGAGGATCATGTCCTGCGTCGGGACCGTGACCGGCTTGCCGTCCTGCGGACGCAGCAGGTTGTTGGCCGAGAGCATGAGGATACGGGCCTCTGCCTGCGCTTCTGCGGACAGCGGAACGTGAATTGCCATCTGGTCGCCGTCGAAGTCCGCATTGAACGCGGTGCAGCACAGCGGATGGAGCTTGAGCGCGCGGCCCTCGACCAGAACAGGCTCGAACGCCTGAATGCCGAGGCGGTGCAGCGTCGGGGCACGGTTGAGCATGACCGGACGGTCCTTGATGATGTCTTCCAGAGCATCCCAGACCTCATCCTTGCCCTTGTCGATCATCTTCTTGGCGGACTTGATGTTGTTGGCAAGACCGTCTTCAACGAGCTTCTTCATGACGAACGGGCGGAACAGCTCGATGGCCATTTCCTTCGGCACGCCGCACTGATAAAGCTTGAGCTCCGGGCCGACGACGATAACGGAACGGCCGGAATAGTCGACGCGCTTGCCGAGCAGGTTCTGACGGAAGCGGCCCTGCTTGCCTTTGAGCATATCGCTGAGGGACTTGAGCGCACGGTTATTGGCGCCCGTGACGGCTCTTCCGCGGCGGCCGTTGTCGATCAGAGCGTCGACGGCCTCCTGCAGCATACGCTTTTCGTTGCGGACGATGATGTCCGGCGCCTGCAGCTGGATGAGCCGCTTCAGGCGGTTATTGCGGTTAATGACGCGGCGGTAGAGGTCGTTGAGGTCGGAGGTCGCGAAGCGGCCGCCGTCCAGCTGGACCATCGGGCGCAGCTCCGGCGGAATGACCGGCAGCACGTCCATGACCATCCACGTCGGATCGTTGCCGGACATCCGGAACGACTCGACGACCTCAAGGCGCTTGATGATGCGCAGCTTCTTCTGGCCGGAGGCGTCCTTCAGCTCGTTTTTCAGCTGCTCGGAGAGCTCCTCCAGATCGATCTGCTGCAGAAGCTCCTTCACGGCCTCGGCGCCCATGCCGGCCTTGAAATCGTCCTCATATTTCTCGCGCATATCGCGGTACTCTTTTTCGGACAGGATCTGGTTCTTGGCCAGCGGGCAGTCGCCGGGATCGGTGACGATATAGTTTGCAAAGTACAGGACCTTTTCGAGAATGCGGGGGCTGATATCCAGAAGCAGACCCATGCGGGACGGGATGCCCTTGAAATACCAGATATGGCTGCACGGAGCGGCAAGCTCGATATGGCCCATGCGCTCACGGCGGACCTTGGCGCGCGTGACCTCGACGCCGCAGCGGTCGCAGATCTTGCCCTTGTAGCGGATCTTCTTATACTTGCCGCAGTGGCACTCCCAGTCCTTCGTCGGGCCAAAGATGCGTTCGCAGTACAGACCGTCGCGCTCGGGCTTCAGGGTGCGGTAGTTGATGGTTTCCGGCTTCTTGACCTCTCCGTAGGACCATTCGCGGATCTTATCCGGGGAAGCAATACCGATCTGGATTGCGCTGAATGTTGCATGACTCATTGTATTGCCGCCTCCTTCTTATACGTTCTCCGAATCATCGGAGTCCATGGTGTAGCTGTCGTTCAGCAGGCCGAAGACGTTGTCCTCGTCCTGGATCTCAAAGCCTGCTTCGGCCGCCTCGTCGGCGTCGACGTCCTTGCCGTTCGGCAGATCGTCGTCCATCGTGATCTCGTCGTCGGGCAGCGCCTTGCCGCCTGCGCCGTAGATGGAATCATCGTCATCGTCGTCCTTGAGGTCGACCTCTTCGCCGTCCTCGCCGAGGATCTTGACGTCCAGGCACAGCGACTGCAGCTCCTTGACGAGAACCTTGAACGATTCGGGCACGCCCGGGGTCGGGACGTTGTGGCCCTTGACGATGGCTTCATACGTCTTGACACGGCCCGTCACGTCGTCGGACTTGACCGTGAGGATCTCCTGCAGCGTATACGCCGCGCCGTAGGCCTCGAGGGCCCAAACTTCCATTTCGCCGAAGCGCTGGCCGCCGAACTGCGCCTTGCCGCCGAGCGGCTGCTGCGTGACGAGGGAGTACGGGCCGGTGGAACGGGCGTGGATCTTATCGTCGACCAGATGGTGGAGCTTGAGGTAGTACGGGTAGCCGACCGTGACGCGCTGGTCAAACGGTTCGCCCGTGCGGCCGTCATAGAGAACGGTCTTGCCGTCCTCGGCGACGCCGCCCTGCTTGAGCAGTTCGCGGATCTCCTTTTCGTTTGCGCCGTTGAAGATCGGGGTCGCGACCTTCCAGCCCAGCGCATGGGCCGCGTAGCCCAGATGGACCTCCAGAACCTGACCGATGTTCATACGGGACGGAACGCCCAGCGGGTTCAGAACGATATCGAGCGGAGTGCCGTCGGGCAGGAAGGGCATATCCTCCTGCGGCAGAATGCGGGACACGACGCCCTTATTGCCGTGGCGGCCTGCCATCTTATCGCCGACGGAGATCTTTCTCTTCTGGGCGATATAGACGCGGACGACCTTGTTGACGCCGGGGGCCAGCTCGTCGCCGTTTTCACGGGTGAAGACCTTGACGTCGACGATGATGCCGGCTTCGCCGTGCGGGACCTTCAGAGAGGAATCGCGGACCTCGCGCGCCTTTTCGCCGAAGATGGCGCGCAGAAGGCGTTCTTCTGCGGTCAGTTCTGTTTCGCCCTTCGGTGTGACCTTACCGACAAGATAGTCGCCGGAGGTGACCTCCGCGCCGATGCGGATGATGCCGTTCTCGTCGAGATCCTTCAGGGTGTCCTCGCCGACGTTCGGGATATCGCGGGTAATCTCTTCCATGCCGAGCTTGGTGTCGCGGGATTCCGTCTCATACTCCTCAATATGGATGGAGGTGAACACGTCCTCGCGGACAAGACGCTCGTTGAGCAGAATGGCGTCCTCGTAGTTGTAGCCTTCCCACGTCATGAAGCCGATGAGCACGTTCTTGCCGAGCGCAATCTCGCCCTGCGAGCAGGCAGGGCCGTCGGCGATGACCTGACCGGCCTCCACGCGTTCGCCGACCGTGACGATCGGGCGCTGGTTGATGCAGGTGCCCTGGTTGGAACGAGCAAACTTTGTAAGGGTATAATCGGCGGTATTGCCATCGTCGTAGCTGACGGAAACGTTCGTTGCGGAAACGCGGGTCACGACGCCGGGGCCCTTGGCCGTGATGCAGACCTCGGAGTCAACGGCGCACTTGTGCTCGATGCCGGTTGCCACGATCGGGGCCTCGGTGACCATCAGCGGCACAGCCTGACGCTGCATGTTCGCGCCCATCAGCGCGCGGTTCGCGTCGTCGTTTTCCAAGAACGGGATGAACGCGGTCGCGATGGAGGTCATCATGTTCGGGGAGACATCGACATAGTCGATCAGTTCACGTTCGACAGAGATGATCTCGTCACGGTGGCGGCAGATGACGCGCGCGTTCGCAAAGCGGCCCTCTTCGTCCAGAGGCTCGGCAGCCTGCGCGACATAATAGTCGTCTTCGACGTCGGCGGTCATGTATTCGACAATATCCGTGACCTTGCCGGTTGCCTTGTCGACCTTGCGGAACGGCGCTTCGATAAAGCCGTATTCGTTGATCTTCGCATAGGACGCCAGATAGTTGATCAGGCCGATGTTCGGGCCTTCAGGCGTCTCGATCGGGCACATACGGCCATAGTGGGTGTAGTGAATGTCTCGGACGTCGAAGGATGCGCGCTCACGCGACAGACCGCCGGGGCCGAGTGCGGACAGACGGCGCTTGTGCGTCAGCTCCGCCAGCGGGTTGTTCTGATCCATGAACTGCGACAGCGGGGAGGAGCCGAAGAACTCCTTGATGACCGCCGTGACAGGCCGGATGTTGATGAGGCTCTGCGGCGTGACGACGTCAAGATCCTGCACGGTCATGCGCTCACGGATCACGCGCTCGAGGCGGGTGAAGCCGACGCGGAACTGGTTCTGCAGCAGCTCGCCCACGCAGCGCAGACGGCGGTTGCCCAGATGGTCAATGTCGTCCTTCGTGCCCGCGCCCTGCACCATGCAGCACAGATAGTTGATGGAGGCGAGAATGTCGTCTCTCGTGATGTGCATCGGAATGAGGTCGCTGCGGCGGGCCTCAATGGCCTCCTCCCAGCCGTCGGCGGGGACAGTCTCGAGCATTTCACGAAGAACGCTGAAGCTGACCTTTTCCTTGATGCCATACTGCGCCGGGTCAAAGTCGACGAACTTCGCCATATCGACCATGCCGTTGGAGAACACGACGACCTCGCGGCCGTTCACGTCGATCACGGCGCGGCTGACGCCGCGGCTGGAGATCTCGTGCGCCTTGGCGCGGTTGATCGTCTCGCCGTTCATGGCGATGATCTCGCCGGTCATGGGATCGGTCACGGGCTGGGCCAGCGTCTGGCCGTTCAGACGGCTCCAGATGTCGAGCTTCTTGTTGAACTTGTAACGGCCGACCTTGCTCACGTCATAGCGGCGGGCGTCGAAGAACAGCGCCTCGAGATAGCTCTCGGAGCTTTCGACTGTGGGCGGCTCGCCCGGACGCAGGCGGCGGTAGATTTCAAGCAGGGATTCCTCGCGCGTCTTGCACGGGTCCTTGTCCATGGTCGCCTTGATGAGCGGGTCCTCGCCGAACATCTCGGTGATCTGGCCGTCGGTCGCCACGCCGAGGGCGCGGATGAGGCAGGTGATGGGCAGCTTGCGGTTCTTGTCGATGCGGACCCAGAAGACGTTATTGAAATCCGTCTCATATTCCAGCCATGCGCCGCGGTACGGAATGACCGTTGCGGAATAGATATGCTGGTCAGTCTTGTCTACCTCGTCGCCGAAGTAGACGCCGGGGCTTCTGACGATCTGGGAGACGATGACGCGCTCTGCGCCGTTGATGACGAAGGTGCCGCCGTTGGTCATGAGCGGGAAATCGCCCATGAAGATCTCCTGCTCCTTGATCTCGTCGGTCTCCTTGTTGTGCAGGCGCACGCGAACCTTGATGGGCTTGGCGTACGTCGCGTCGCGCTCCTTGCATTCCTCCACGGAATACTTGGGCGGCTCGTTCATGGAGTAGTCGAGGAAGCTCAGCTCGAGATTGCCGGTGTAGTCGGTAATGGTATCGACGTCGCGGAACACCTCGCGCAGCCCCTCGCGCAGGAACCACTCATAGGAATCCTTCTGGATCTTGAGCATATTCGGCAGCTCCAGGATCTGCTCCTGCTTCGCGAAGCTCTTGCGGGGCGTCTTGCCCATCATGACATCCTTTGTGATCGCCATGTAAAGTCATCACAGCCTTTCTGTAGTTGTCTTATGACACGCCTGGTTGCGTTGTTTATTTCTTTCCTTTTCTGCTTGCGTATGCGGTCTTGCGATGCTATAATCACAACAGATAGTGGTGAAAATTGCGAATGGCCCTACGCAGGCATTATGGACTTACATTCTATCAGCTTTTGTCTGGAATGTCAATTCATCCGGCCCATTTTTGTGAATTATTTTCTGTTGACAACCGGCGCATCCAAGCGGATGCGCCGGTTTTTTGCGGTTCATATAAATATAAAAATGCAGCAGACGCGCTGCGTTCACGCCTCAAGCAGGTAACTCAGCCCGAGCAATATGTACAGCGGGCCGAAGCAGTAGGCCATGAACAGCTCCTTCCGCGGAACCTTCCGCCGGAAGCCATCCGTCAGGACGAGAATTTCGGCAAAATACGCGCCCGCGCCGAGAAAATATGCCGCTGCGCGCAGCAGCTTGTGGATATCCGCCAGCGCAAACGAGGCAAGGAACAAAACAGCCGCCGCGCCTGCCGCGAAGTTGCGCGCGATGAGCAGGATATGCTCCCGCCGGGCCTCCTCCGGCGACTGCTCCTCCATGATGGTGTAAACCGCGTTCTTTTTCTCCATGCAGCGTCTCCAATGCTTTAATTTTATATATTGTATCAGAACCACATGGCGTTTGCCTAGTCCTTTGGGAAGAAAACTTCCTGCTTCGACAAAATTTCCATCCGCTCCCCTGTCATGGGATGCGGAAAAACGAGCCTTGCGGCGCACAGCTGCTGCGTGAACAGTCCGTGGGCAGCGGAATACGCCGTCGCTTCCGGGCTTGTATACTGCGGGTCGCCCAGGATGGGGAAGCCGGAGGCCATGCAGTGCAGGCGGAGCTGGTGCGTGCGGCCCGTCAGGGGGTGCAGCTCCAGAAGCGCCGTTTTTTCCGCCCGTTCCAGCACGCGGTACTGCGTCAGTGCCTTCTGTCCCCGCTCGTCCACGACGCGGATGAGGCTGCCGCCGCCGACCTTATAGACTGGCAGGTCGATCTGCCCTTCCGCCTGCGGCGGCTGGCCGAAAACCGAAGCAAGATAGGTCTTCTCCAGCTGCCGCTCGCGCAGCATCCGGCAGAAGCGGTCGTGGATATTCGCGTTTTTCGCTAAAATCACCACGCCGAACGTGTCCCGGTCGAGCCGCGTCACGGGATGGACGCCGGACGCCTCGCCGCGCTCCAGCAGGTGATACAGCACGCCGTTTGCCAGCGTCCCGCTGTTTTTCTGCGGCGACGGATGCACCAGCATTCCAGAGGGCTTGTCCACAGCGAGAAAGCATTCATCTTCATAAAGGATGGAAAGCGGCAGCGGCTCCGGGTCAAAGCCCTCCGTCCGCTCCTCCAGCACGACGCGCACCCGGTCGCCGGGCGTGACCGGCGCATCGGTATGGGCGGGCGCTCCGTTTACAAACAGCGCGTTCTGCCATTTGAGCCGCTTGACCAGCCCGGCGGACAACCCGAATTCCCGCCGCAGGAGCGACAGCAGCTTCGTCTGCCGCGCGGCTGTCTGTTCCAGTATCATGCGCACCGCCTCCTTCGGCGCTATTATACCCTGCGGAGGCAGATCGCGCAAGCCCCGCTATCCGTCCGGCTGCAGGCCGGAATGGTCCCAGAGCTGCTTGAAGAGCATGGCCGCGATGGGGAACACGATCATCCCGCCCACGCCCAGCAGCCGGTAGCCCGTGTAAAGCGCCAGCAGCGTCAGAACCGGGTTCAGCCCCACCTGCTTTCCGACCAGACGCGGCTCAAGCGCCTGTCGGCTGAGGGCCGCGGCTCCGTATAGAATGACGAGGCCGATGCCGGTTTTCGTCTCCCCCTGCAAAAACAGCGCCAGCGCCCACGGGATCAGGATCGTCCCCGTGCCGAACACCGGCAGCGCGTCGACCACTGTAATGATCAGCGCCGCCAGAACCGGGTACCGCACCCGGAGCAGCAGCAGCCCCGCGTTTAAAATCAGAAATGTAATGCCCATCAGCTTCAGCTGCGCCCGCAGCCAGCCGCCGAGCGTCGTGCGCACATGCCCGCCGAGCGTCTGCAGCTTTTCCAGCCACGCCGGGCGCACCGTGCGGCGCAGCCAGCCGCGGATGGCAGGCAGCTCGCCGGAGAGCATGAAACTGGACAAGATCGCCGTCACCGCGAACAGCACCGCGTCCGGCAGCCGCCCGATGATGCCGGACGCCCAGGAAAAGAGCGTTTCATAGAGCTTCGTGCCGAAGCCCGCGCCGGTCTTGAAGAATTCCTCAACGCCCGCGCGCAGCCCCGTTCCAAGCCCGTCCGGCAGTCTTTCGGCAAGCGCAAGCAGACGCGATTTCAGCTTTTCAAAGAGCGGAGCCAGATTTTCCGCCAGCCGGGGCAGCTGCCGGGCCAGATCCGCCGCCTCCGCGCACAGCAGGCGGCACAGGAAAAACAGCCCGCCGAACAGGAGCCCAAACAGCAGCAGCACGCACAGACCGGACGCCAGCGAACGCGGAACGTGCGCCCGCGTCTGCAAAAGCCGCACCGGCTTTTCCGCCAGCAGGCTCACCGCGAGCCCGATAAAAAACGGCAGCAGCACCGGCAGCAGCAGCGCGCCGAACGCCCACGCGCCGAGCGCACAGCCCAGCGCGATCAGAACGGTCTTCCAGATTTTGCGGCTTTTCATGCTTCGAAATTCCTCCTGTGCTTTTCTGCTTGCAATTTGCGGGTATGTGGTGTATATTGAAGTCTGAGTATAGACACTTGCTTTTCCAACACGGACAATTGTGAGGTGAACGCTATGGAACATAGCCCGAAGTATTATATCGTGGAGGCCGCCGCCCTGCCGGAGATCTTCCAGAAGGTCGCCGAGGCCAAGCGGATGCTCGAAACCGGCGAGACGGACAAGGTCAACGTGGCCGCGCAGGCTGTCGGCATCAGCCGCAGCGCGTTTTATAAGTACCGCGACGCCATCGCGCCGTTTCAGAACCTGATGGCCGGCCGCATCATCACGTTTCAGATCATGCTCAAGGACAAGGCCGGCATCCTGTCCGAGATATTAACTATTTTTGCCAACTGCGGCGCAAATATACTGACGATTAACCAGTCGATCCCCACCGGGGGCCGCGCCATGGTGACCATTTCGGCGGAGACGAGCAATCTCAGCTGCAACATCGAAGCGCTGACCCAGCAAATTGCAGAAAGGACGGGCGTAGTCAAGGCAGACTGCGTCGCAGGATAAGCATATGCACGGATTTGAATATTTCGTACCGACTGAGATCGTGTTCGGCGCAGGCAGCACAGAGAAGCTGCCGGAGCTGCTGAAAAAACGCGGACTTTCGCGCGTGCTGGTCGTCTACGGCAGCTCGAGCGCGAAGAAAAGTGGATTGCTTGACCGCGTGTTCCGGCTTCTGGACGAGGCGGGCGTTCAATATCGCGCGCTCGGCGGCGTGCAGCCGAACCCGCGCGCGGCGCTGGCCCGCGAGGGCGTGCAGCTGGCGCTGGAATCGGGTGCGGAGCTGATTCTGGCGGTCGGCGGCGGCAGCGTCATCGACACCTGCAAGGCCATCGCCCACGGCGCGGCCAACCCCGGCACAGATATCTGGGAGTTCTGGAAGCGCCGCGCGCCGCTGACAAGATCCATGCCCGTCGGCGTTGTGCTGACCATTCCGGCAGCGGGCAGCGAGACGAGCGACTCCGCCGTTCTGACCAACGCGGAGGCAGGCGAAAAGCGCGGCCTCAACACCCCGTTCAACCGCCCGGCCTTCGCCATTCTCGACCCCCTGCTCGCCGCGACGCTCCCGGTGCATCAGGTCGCGTGCGGCGTGAGCGACATTCTCATGCACACGCTCGACCGGTATTTTAACCCCGTCACCGATAACGCTCTGACGGATGAGCTGGCCGAGGCGCTGCTGCGCGTCGTGCTGGAATACGGCCCCGCCGCTGTGCGTGACGCGCATGACGAAACGGCCATGAGCGAGATCATGTGGGCAGGCTCCCTGTCGCACAACGGCCTGACCGGCCTCGGCGGCAGGAAGGACTTCGCCACGCACCAGCTGGGGCATGCACTGAGCGAGAAATTTGACGTGTACCACGGCGACAGTCTGACCGCCGTATGGAGCAGCTGGGCAAGATCCGTCATGGACGAAAGCCCGGCACGCTTCGCCCGCTTCGCGCGGAACGTCTGGCACGTGGAGGAGGCGGACGACACCGCCGCCGCGCTTGCCGGTATTGCAAAGCAGGAGGCATTCTTCCAGTCCATCGGCATGCCCGTGCGTCTGGGTGAGCTTTCCTGCGGCAAGCAGGACGAGGCAGGTCTTGCAGACCTTGCCAGCCGGTGCAGCTACGGAAAAACACGCACGATCGGCACGTTCCGCGTGCTGGACTATGAAAGCATTCTTGCGATCTACCGCAGGGCCAACGAAGCGTGAGGAGGACCAACATGAAAAAGCTTGCCATCCTCGGCCCCGGCGTCGTCGGCGGGAGCTGTGCGGAGATCTTGCTGCAGGACGCAGATCTGCTCGAACGGAACGCGGGCGAACAGCTGGAGCTTTCGTATGTGCTGGCGCGCCGCGCGCTGCCGGACAGGCCGTATAAAGACAAGGTCGTCACGGATTTCTCTGTGATCGAGCGCGACGCGAACGTGTTTCTCGTCATAGAAACCATCGGCGGCTGCGGCGCAGCGCTTGAGTATGTCCGCCGCGCGCTTGCCGCAGGCAAGCACGTCGTAACAGCCAACAAGCAGCTCATCGCCGAGCACGGCGCGGAGCTGCTGGCGCTTGCGAAGGCGAATGGCGTGAGCCTTCTGTTTGAGGCCTCCGTCGGCGGCGGCATTCCGGTGCTGCATCCGCTGAGCCAGTGCCTCGGCGCGAATGAAATTTATGAAGTGCGCGGCATTCTGAACGGCACAACGAATTTCATCCTCACGCAGATGCTCGAACACGGGCAGAGCTACGAAGCGGCGCTCCGTGACGCGCAGACGCGCGGCTACGCCGAGCAGGACCCGACCGCCGACGTCGAGGGCATCGACGCGGGCCGCAAGGTCTGCATTCTGGCCGACATGATGTTCGGGAAAAACGTCGACCCGTCCCGCGTCCGCATGACAGGCATTTCCGCCATCACGGCGGCGGACGCCGCGTTTGCAGAGGCAGCCGGGATGAAGCTTCGCCTGCTTGGCCGTGCGGTCCGGCAGGGTCAGTCGCTCACGGTTTTTGTTTCGCCGCATTTCATCGCGGGCACGCAGCCGCTGGCCCCCGTCTCCGGCGTTCTGAACGCCGTCGAGGTGCTGGGCAGCAGCGTCGGCGCAGTTCTGTTCTCCGGCCCCGGCGCAGGCGGCCCGGCGACGGCCAGCGCCGTTCTGGCAGACGTCATTGACATCGTCCGCAATCCCGGCCGCAGCCAGCCCGTCAGCTGGCCGGCAGAACCCGCCGCGCTCTGTGACCCGGAGGAATTCGAATCCCCGTTCTTCTTCCGCACAAGACTTCCCAAAGAAGCCTGTGAGCAGGCGCTCGGCCCCGTCCGCTGGCTGCCCGACGCAGGCGCGTTCCACGGCGGCTTTACGCAGAAAACCACCCGGAAGGCCCTCCGCGCCTCCGGCCTCGCGCTGGACGCAGTCTGGCCCGTGCTGGCATAAAGACGTTCTGAACTCGCTCTCCCCTGTCATACATCTATGGCAGGGGGGATTTTTTATGAAACGCAAATGGTGGATCATCTGTTTTCTGAGCATTCTCGCCGGTTCTGCGCTCCATTTTCTCTATGACCTGTGGCCGAACCCGCTGACGGCGGTGTTCGCGCCGGTCAACGAAAGCGTCTGGGAGCATCTGAAGCTGCTATACTGGCCGTTTCTCGCCGCCGCGTTCGTGCTGACGAAGGACGAAGCGGACGGCCGAAAAAGCTGGTGCGGTCTGCTGGCGGGACTTCTGGGCGCGCCGCTGCTTCTTCTGGGCGCGTATTACACACTCTTGTCCGGCTTCGCGCTGTACGGCCTGCCGCTCGACCTTATTTTGTACGCACTGGCAATGGCCGGCGGCTTTGCGCTGGCATGGCATTTGCAGAGGGCCCGCCTTCCCGCATGGCTGTGCGGCGTGCTGGTGATCGCGGCGGGTATTTACGGCGCTGCGCTGGCGCTGTTTTCGTTCGCGCCGCCGGATCTGCCGATTTTCACGCCGCCGGTCTGAAATTTTCTGGCAGCCTGTAAAATATATCGCAAGAAAGGTTTAACACCTTCTTGCGATATTTTTTTATCCAAAAATCCAAGGAATGAAGGGAGGGAGCGGGGATGAAGTACCGGCTGATGGACGACACCATGCGGGGCACCATCGCGGAAATGTACCGGGCGGGCTGCCGGGTGCCGGAAATCGCGGCGGCGGTGGGCCTCCACGAGACCAGCGTGTACCGGGAAATCAACCGGGGCCTGACGGACGAGCTGGACGAGAACGGGCGGTTCATCTATGACCCCGACAAGGCCCGCCTGGATGCCGCGCTGGCGCGCAGGAACAAGGGGAAGTTGAAGCCAACGGGTGACGGAAGGAGAAAACGGCATGGAAAAGCTGACGACAGAGCGGGCTGAAGCCCTGAACACGCTGCTGGCGGAGCAGACGCCGGAGCAGTGCATCATCACCATGAGGACGGCTATGAACGCCTTCATCAACAAGGTGTGCAAGGAAATCACGCCCTTCGCTGCCATCCAGTACGGGCGGCTGCTTCACCCGCTGACCCACGACATGGCCAGGCTGGAGGCGTTCCACGACGCCCTGATGAAGGAGACCAAGGAGGGCCAGGGCGATGCTGAATAGGACGGTCATCATGGGCCGGTTCACAGCTGACCCGGAGCTTCGGCGGACGCAGAGCGGAACGGCTGTTGCCAGCTTCACCCTGGCCGTCGAGCGGGACTTCAAGGGCCAGAATGGAGATCGGGAGACCGACTTCATCGACCTGGTGGCCTGGAGCGGGACGGCGGAGCTGGTGGCCAAGTATTTCACAAAGGGCCGCATGGCTGTGGCGGAGGGCCGCATCCAGACCAGGAGCTGGACGGATAAGCACGACCAGAAGCGGAAGTCCACGGAAATCGTGGTGGAGAACATCTACTTCGCGGATTCCAAAGAGAAAGAACGGTACGCCCAGGAGCCTGGGTATGGAGGCTGGCCGCCCCAGGATGGATATGGCGACCCGGCCTATTGAGGAGGGCAGGACAATGACGCAGAAAGAATACACCGTGACGATTCACGGGAACCGGATGTGGCGGCGGATGCAGGAAGAGGCTGCCCGCCGGAAGCGCCGGGGGCGCATCATACAGGGCGTTCACTGCCTGCTGACCGCCGCGCTGGCCATCGCGCTGCTGTGCGTCTGCCTGGGGGCGAAGGAGCCGGGGCAGCTGCCGGAGCCGGTGGCCGAGCAGCAGAATACAGTGGTGACGCTGAACACCATCTCCCCCTCTCCCCTGCCGGATACCACAACCGGCCAGTTGGCCAGTGACCTGGCCGAGGAGGCGGAGTACATAGCGAAGGCCCTGTACGGGGAAGCGCGGGGGTGCTCCACCACGGAGCAGGCGGCGGTGGTCTGGTGCATCCTGAACCGGGTGGACGACGAGAGCGGGCTGTGGCCGGACGACATCATCGGCGTGGTGACACAGGAGCACCAGTTCATCGGATACTCACCGGAGCACCCCGTGCTGCCGGAGCTGTATGACCTGGCCATGGACGTGCTGGAGCGCTGGCAGCTGGAGAAGGGCGGAGAGACCGACGTGGGCCGGGTGCTGCCTGCGGACTACTGCTACTTCCAGGGAGACGGGCAGCACAACTACTTCCGGCGGGAGTTCGAGGGCGGCCCGGACTGGGACTGGAGGCTGGAGACGCCGTATGAGAGGTGAAGGCGATGCGTGTCCTGGTGGCGTGCGAAGAAAGCCAGGCCGTAGCAAATGAACTGCGGCGGCTGGGACACGAAGCGTACAGCTGCGACGTAATTTCGTGCGGGGGGGCACCCTGAATACCACCTTCAAGTGGACGCCCTGGAGCTTCTGAAGATGAAGTGGGACATGATAATCGCGTTTCCGCCGTGCACATACCTGACTTCGGCTGGAGCTGTCCGACTGTTCAACAAGGACGGGAGCATCAAAGATCTGGAACGCTACGAGAAAGGGATAGAGGCTGCACGCTTTTTCAGAGCGTTTCTGGAGGCGGACTGCGAAAGGATTGCGGTAGAAAACCCCGCGCAGATGAAATGCTTCGGGCTTCCGAGGTACACACAGCATATAGAGCCGTACCAGTTTGGAGACCCATGGAAAAAGAGGACATTCCTGTGGCTGAAGGGATTGCCGGAGCTGAAGCCGACAAAGGTGGTGGAGCCGGTGGGCCTTTGGGTAGGGGCAACCAGCGCGAACAGAGACCCGGCTATATACACCAGGTACAAGGTACATTCAAACAGAGACCCGAAACGGAGAGCAAAAACATTTCCGGGGATAGCGAGGGCCATGGCAGAGCAGTGGGCCGGGGAGGCGTGAAGAGTGCGGAAGTTAAAGGCTGTACCCGTGACGCAAAAGAGGGCGGCTGAATTTGTAAAGGAAATGCACCGGCACCATCCGCCTGCACGGGGAGACCTGTTCAGGGTAGGAGCGCAGATGGATGGGAAGCTGGTGGGAATTGCACAGGTAGGGCGTCCAGTGGCCAGAGCATTGGATGACGGAAAGACCTGCGAAGTAATCCGACTATGTACGGACGGGGCGGACAACGCCTGCAGCTTCCTATACGCGAGGGCCGCGAGGATTGCGGCTGCCATGGGGTATGAAAAAATCATCACCTATATTCTCGAAGAAGAGCCTGGCACGAGCCTGAAGGCCGCCGGGTGGGAGAAGGAGGCACTGGTAGCAGGAAGAAGCTGGTCATGCAAAAGCAGGCCAAGGGAAGACCACGCCCCGACCTGCAATAAGACGAGATGGGCCAAAAGCCTGAAGTGAGGAGGAAGACCATGAAACGCGGGGACATCTATTACATCGAAATCAACGACGAGGGCGTGACCGGCCACGAGATGATGAAGAGCAGGCCAGGTATCATCGTGAGCCGGGATGACCACAACGAGGCGGCGGAGACTGTCCAGGTGGTCTACTGCAGCGCATCCCAGCACCGGGAGCTGCCGGAGCACGTCTGCATCCGCAGCACACCCAGGCCGAGCACGGCCATGTGCGAGCACATCTACACGGTGGACAAGTCCAGACTGGGCAACTTCGTGGGACACCTGACGCCCCAGGAGATGCAGAGGCTGGACATCGGCATCATGGTGGCCCTGGACATCGGCGGCGGGACGGAACCGGAAAATCTGCGGGGGGGGGGTACTCCTGCACCGACACCGGAGCAGCGGGAGCTGGAGCGCACACGCTGCGAGCTGGAGACCATCCGAACCATGTACGAGCGGCTGCTTGACCGAGTGATGGGGGCAAGAGCATGAGAAGAAAACCGCCTGTATGCGCGGATTGCGGGTACATGAGAGTGACAGGCTGGGCACGATGCAACGGGAACAACAGGGGGATGCCGCGCGGGGATTGTATGTGCGAGCACCCGCTGGCGCTGGAGACCTTCAACAAGCTCTATCCGAGGCCGAACCGCCTGGCCTGTTTCATCGGGTTCACGGAGTGCGGAAGCAGAAAACCGAAAGCCAAGACCTCCCCGCGCTGGTGTCCGCGCCGCTTTCAGAAGGAGGGGTGAGCTGCATGGCGAAGTATAGGCTGACCGCCAACAAGACCAAGTTCTACAACCTGGCCAAGAAGTTCTGGCCGGACATCGAGCCGATGCGCCGGGTGGAGTTTATCAAGTACCACCGTGTGCGGGACTATGGCTTGATTTTCCGGGCGGGAGATTACTTTCACCGGCTGTTCCTGTCCTGCGCATACGGGAATGTGAGGCTGGGAGATGACTGGCACACCTACGATGACGGAGGAGAGCGGGTGCATGGATGGGAGTGCCACACGCTCACATTTCAGGAATTGATGGAAGCCGGGATGCTGGAGGAGGTGAAAGAGCGGTGAAACCATTGACCGAGCGGGAGGTCATCGTGCTGGCAAGGCAGTGCGCGATGCGCGTCTGCAGCACCGAGGAACACCACGGCTGCCCCTACGGGGACGAGGGCATGGTGGACTGTGTGGAGCGCCTGGAGAAGGACTACGAGGAGGCCATTGACCGGCTGCTGCTGATCGCGGAGGGCATCCACCGGGGAACCATCCAGGAGGTGGGCGCAGATGGGAGCGTGAAGGCAACCGGGGAGACTTCGGACGGCTACCACACGTTCAACGAGCTGTACCGGCACCGGACGGAGCTGTTCGCCGCGCTGTGCAACCTGTTCCCTGGGCGGGCCTGGAAGTCCACGAAGCACTTCGACGGCACCATGGAGAAGGGCTGGTTCATCGCGGGAATCGACACGCCGGATGGACAGGCTACCTATCACTGCCGGGGAGACTTTTGGAACCTGTTCCGGGTACGGGAGCTGGAAACCGCGCCGAAGTGGGACGGACACACGCCGGAGGATGTGCTGCGGAGGATACAGGAGCTTGTCCACACGGAGGCCGCCTATGTGGAAAAACTGGAGCGGCGGTGGGAGACGACTGAGGGATACGTTCCGCACTGCTGCGCCAACTGCGGACACAAGAAGTCGGACGGAAGCTGTGAGCTGCTGCCGGATGGAGACCAGTTCAGCATCGACTACACCGACGGGTTTGACCGGGACGACTGCGAACACTGGGATATGTTCATCCCAAAGAGATAAAGGAGGAGACGAAAATGTACGTACATGAAAAGATGAACGACCTTTCCAACTGCGCCCAGGACGCAGCCCAGGCGTGCGCCTGCATGGCCAGCGCGCAGAAGCCGAACCTGCGGGAACGTCTGGAGGCCCTGCGGAACATGACGGCGGAGGCCACACAGCAGGCATACGGCATCCACGACTGCCTCTTCGGAGTGGGCGGGCTGAACGGAGACACCGATGTGGAGAAGGAGCCGGAGAGCATGGACACGGCGGTGGACTGGCTGGGGCGGCGGCTGAATGAGCTGGTGGGCGTCCTGCGGGAAGTGAGGGGAAGACTGTGAACGACGAGGGGAACATGGTCTTCATCGGCGCGTGCCGGTATTGCGGACAAATCAGTGCGGAGCAGCCGCCGGGCATGGACAACCAGGACGAGGCGGACGCCTGGGTGACGGAGCACTGCAAATGCACCCAGGCCACCCTGGAGCGGAACCTGCGGGAGCGCATCGCGGACGCCAAGCGCCGGGTGTGGGAGCTGTGGGGGCCGGGGTGTGAGCGGTTTTCCTTTGACCCGGTGGAGAACGAAATCGTGGAGGCCCTTTGCAGCCTGGTGGAGCTGGCGGCGGCGGGCACCATCCGCAGCACCACCATCCAGACGGTTGACCACGGGAAGGCCAGCATCAGCGTGAGCACCAAAGGAACCATCAAGGTGGCGCGCATCGAGGCGCGGGCCTGCCAGCTGGAGGCTTGACCATGGAGCAGGGGTTCAGATGGAAAGTTACGCACCCGGAGCTGGGCACCGTGGAGGTCATCGCGCCAGATCGGCTAAAGGCCCTGACCAGGGCTTCCAAGGAATGGAAGCAGCGGTGGACACAGATTGCCCGCGACTGCACCATCGAGAGGATGGGTGGGGCGGATGACTGAACGGGAGCTTCGGGCGCGTGGCAGCTGCGACAACTGCCATCACAGCGGCGAGGAGGACTGGCCGAACCAGAAGACCGCGCTGCGGTGCCTGCACCCTGGGAAGTATCGGGGGCGGGTGACACAGATATTCCCCACAGGGCACCGGGGCGTCATCTACGGATGCGCCGCACCGGCCTGGTGCGAGGGATATGAACAGGGAGAATGAGGACAGGCCCCAGGCCGACCACCTGGGGCCTCCCCCACGGAACGCTGCGCTATGCCTTCGGAGGAGCCGAGGACAGAGCGGAACGCTTCGACAAAAAGATATACCTATTATAATTCGCGCGCGCACGCGCGAATTAAGGCTTGTAACCAATCTTAACTTACTGACCAGGAAGGAGGCGGCGGGGATGTACCGGGGCAGATACTTCATCCGGGAGAGCGTCTATGTCTGCGGCGATTACATGGACGCGGACATATACCCTGTCTTCCAGCCTTCCGGGAAACGCCGGGCCAGGTGCAAGCCCACCAGCGCCATCCAGGAGAAGCTGAACCAGAAGAACGCGGAGAAGAAAATCACCAGACTGGCCCATGCCAATTTCACCGAGGACGACATCGCGCTGCATCTTACATACGACGAGCTGCCGGAGGACGAGGAGCAGGCCCAGCGAGACCTGTACAACTACATCCGCCGGGTGAAGCGCCTGCGCAAGAAGATGGGCCTCCCGCCGCTGAAGTATCTCTCCTGCACAGAGGTGGGCAAGAAGAGCGGGCGCATCCACCATCACATCATCATGTCCGGCGGGGTTGACCGGGACACCCTGGAGAAGCTGTGGGGAAAGGGCTATGCCAACAGCAAGCGCCTGCAGTTCAAAGAGGACGGCATCACGGGACTGGCCAGGTATGTGGCAAAAGACCATCTGTTCTACAAGCGGTGGAACCAGAGCAAGAACCTGGTGCGCCCGGAGCCGGTGGTGCGGGACAGCGCCGTGACCATGGATGACCTGGAGGAGATGGAGGACGCCATCGAGAAGAAGGCGGCCTGGCAATACTTCGAGGGCCGGTATGAGGGCTTCACCCTGACCGAGGCCACCTTCACCCGGAACAACATCAACCGGGGGTGCTATGTGAACATCGAGATGCGAAGGAGGCGATAGCCGTGGCCATACGGCTGGAAGACTTGCCCCTGCGGGCACAGCAGCAGGCGGTGGCCAAGCTGCAGAAGGAGCAGTTGCGAAAGCAGAAGCGGGCCGCGCCAAAATACCACAACGAGGAGACGGAACACCTGGGCATCCGCTTTGCCTCCAGGAAGGAGGCACGGAGGTACGAGGTGCTGCTGGCGCGCCTCCATGCCGGGGAGATACGGAACCTGCGGCTGCAGCAGGACTTTACCCTGCAGGAGGCATATACCACGCCGGAGGGCGAGCGGGTGCGGGCCATCCGCTACCAGGCGGACTTCTGCTACGAGGAGCGGGTACACTGCAGCATCCTGCACGACGACGGCCCCAGCACCAGCGAGGTGCGCTGGGAGCCGGTGGTGGAGGACGTGAAGAGCCGGGCCACACGGACGCAGAAGTACATCATCAAGCGCAAGCTCATGCAGGAGCGTTTCAACATCACGATACGGGAGGTATGAACGTGGAGAAGACCTACACAGTGAGAGACCTGCAGGAAGACTACCAGACGGGGCGCATCCGGGACTTTTCAGATTTGGAGCGCGCCATCGAGCGGCTGCTGCGGGGACAGAAGCCGGGGCAGCTGAACCGGCTGGCGGCGGAGGTACACCAGAACGCGGTGGAGCATGGCTGGTGGGATGGGCCGCCCACCTTCGGGGACATCGTTGCGCTGTGCCACAGCGAGCTGTCCGAGGCCCTGGAGGCATACCGAGATGGAGAGGAGCTGGTGCATGGATGCTGCGGACACTGCACCTTCGAGGCAAGCTGCGACCACCCGGCCCCAGCCGTGGAGACGGGCTGCAAGCCGGAGGGCGTGGCGGTGGAGATGATAGACTGCATCCTGCGCATCCTGGACTGGTGCGCCATGGAGGGCGTGGACGTGGACGAGCTGCTGCGCATGAAGCTGGCGTACAACAAGGGCCGCCCCTACCGGCACGGAGGGAAGGCGCTGTGAAAATCGGGCAAAAGGTAACACGCTACCCGGTGAGCTTTTCAGAGCCGGACGGGAAAAAGGGGCAGAAGCCCATGACTGGGACGGTGGTGTATATCCACCCGCTGGGGAGGTTCCACATCGTGGAGTTCGAGCTGCGGGGCGGGAAGGTGCAGGAGAGCTTCCAGGGGGCAGAAGACTGACGAGGAGGACGGGCACGATGTTTCGATATAAGCGCGGGGTGAAGGTGGACTATGACCGGCAGGGCTATATCTACTTCGTGTCCCGGATGTATAAAAACCTTCCGCCGGAAGACCAGCAGGTCATCCTGAACCTGTGCCTGCAGTGCGGCGGGGAGCACTACCAGGCGCTCTTCGAGTTTGTAACCACGGACACCACGGCGACAGCCCTGGCCATGAAGCACTATTTGAGCAAGAAGACCCTGTACCGGGCGGTGCGGAGATACTACGAGAACTTCCCGGAAAAGCTATGACAGGAACTACCACGAGCGGGAGCAGCTGCGGCTGCCCCGCTTTTTCTTTTTCCTGGGGCAGGGAATATGACACGGAGAGAAAGATGACACTCCGCGACGCATTTTCTGTTGTACAGTGTACCCGTGAGAGAGACTTTTTCCCCACGACAAGCGCGCGTGACGCGCGCACGCACGCGCGGGAACCTTGAAGCGCCGGAGGGAGGGCGGCGGCATGAAGACCGGAAGACCGAAGAAATACAAGAGCAAAAAGGCCCTGGCGGACGCCATCGAGAGCTATTTCCGTTCCATCAGCCGTACCATCGAGTTGCAAGACCTGACCGGGGCGACGATTTACAACGACGACGGCGAGGCCATCCACAAGCTGCAGTTCGTGGTGCCACCGTCCATCAGCGCCCTGTGCATCCACCTGGGCATCGACCGGAGCACCTGGCAGAACTATTGCGACGGCGAGCTGCACCCGGAGTTCCGAGAGGTCACAGCCCTGACGCGGGGCCGCATTGAGGCGTGGCTGGAGGAGCAGCTGCTGACGCGGGAGAAGGGCGTCCAGGGCATCATCTTCAACCTGCAGAACAACTACGGCTGGCGGCAGAAGCAGGAAGTGGAGCTGGGAGACAAGACCCGGAAGAGCATCCAGACCGAGGGCATAAGCCTATACGACAAGCTGGCCGCCATTGCCCAGGCCCAGGAGGACATCGGGGAGCTGCCGGAGTACCTGGCGGAGGACGGTGAGGAGGCGTGACGCGCTCCGATCTGGCCAAGGTAGACCGCCTCTATGAGCTGGCCGTCTGGTACAACCGGCTGCGGGAGACCAACAACGAGACCTTCATGCCCCTCTTCGCGGATACCCACCGCTACCTGGTGCTGAAGGGCGGCGGCGGCAGCGGAAAGTCAATCTTCGCCGGGCGGAAAATCCTGGAGCGGGCCACCAGTGAGCCGGGGCACCGCTTCCTGGTGTGCCGGAAGGTGGCCAGGACGCTGCGGGAGAGCTGCTTCAAGCAGCTGCTGCACCAGCTGGCCGAGTATTACCCGGACTGCGGCTACAAGGTGAACAAGAGCGATATGGTCATCTCCTTCGCCAACGGCAGCGAAATCCTATTCGCGGGCCTGGACGACGTGGAGAAGCTGAAGTCCATCTTCAACATCACGGGCATCTGGATTGAAGAGGCCAGCGAGCTGCTGGAGGGGGACTTCAACCAGCTGGACATCCGCCTGCGGGGAAAGACCAAGTATTACAAGCAAATCATCATCAGCTTCAACCCGGTGAGCATCCTGCACTGGCTGAAGAAGCGGTTCTTCGACCGGAAAGACCCGCGGGCGCGCACACACGAGAGCACCTACAAGGACAACCGCTTTCTGGACGCGGAGGCGAAGCGGACGCTGGAGGCGTTCAAAGAGACCGACGAGTATTACTACACGGTATACTGCCTGGGAATGTGGGGCGTCACCGGAAAGACGGTGTTCAATGCCAAGGCCGTCATGGCGCGCCTGGAGCTGCACATCCGCCCGGCGCGCACCGGCTACTTCGAGTACCAGGACGACGGCCTGCAGCTCACGGACATCCGCTGGGTGGACGACGAGGACGGCTTCATCAAGGTTTACAGGGAGCCGGAACCGGGCGTGCCCTATGTGCTGGGCGGGGATACCGCCGGTGAGGGCAGCGACAGCTTCGTGGCCCAGGTGCTGGACAACCGCACCGGCGCACAGGTAGCCACCATGCGCCACCAGTTCGACGAAGACCTCTATGCCCGGCAGGTGTTTTGCCTGGGCATCTGGTACAACACCGCGCTGGTGGGCGTAGAGGCAAACTGGAGCACCTACCCGGTGATGGAGCTGGAGCGCCTGGGGTATCCGAAGCAGTACGTCCGGGAGACCATCGACGACTACACCCACGCGGTGAAGCACAGCTTCGGCTTCTGGACGAGCACCAAGACACGCCCGGTCATCATCTCCGAGCTTATCAAGGCCACGCGGGAGGACATGAGCATCGTGTCCGACGAGGCCACCCTGCAGGAGATGCTTACCTTCGTCCGGGGGGAGGACTGGAAGCCCCAGGCCGAGGAGGGCGCGCACGACGACTGCATCATGGCCCTGGCCATCGCCCACTACATCCGGCCCCAGCAGTCCTACCTGCGGGAGACCACGGCGGCGGAGGGCGTGACCTGGACGGCCAGCCAGTGGGAGGACTACGAGCGGGCCAGCAAGAGCGAGCGGGAGTACCTGAAGAAGATATGGGGCACACCCAAGCGATAGGAGGACATCATGCCGAGAAAGAAGGCGGACAAGCAGAAGCTGCGCATCTGGCAGGAGCGGCTGCAGCGGAACATGGCGGCCTACGAGGCCGAAGAGAGCCGGATGGATGACCGGGAGACCCTGTACAAGGGCAGTATGCAGATACTCCCCATCGTCCAGGGGGAGCGGAAGCGGGAGACGCCCCACGTCCGCAACATCTGCGCGGAGCTGATCGAGGCGCAGACGGACAGCAACATCCCCCAGCCCAAGGTGACACCCCGCCGGAAGCAAGACGAGTGGCGGGCCAAAATCATCGAGGATATGCTGCGCAACGAGCTGGACAGGCAGCCCTTTGAGCAGCTGAACGACATGATGGAGCGCACCGTCCCCATCCAGGGGGGCGCGGCCTTCCTGGTGGAGTGGGACAACACCCAGCGCAGCCACACCAGCGTGGGGGAGCTGACGGTCTCCACCCTGCACCCGAAGCAAATCGTACCCCAGGACGGCGTGTACACCGGCATCGAGGACATGGACTACATCATCCTGAAAATCCCGCAGACCAAGGAGTTCATCCGGCGGAAGTACGGCGTGGACGTGTCCGACGAGACCGAGCAGGAGCCGGACGTGAAGGGCAGCGACGGGGACACCACGGCGGACGACATGGTGACGCAGTACATCGCCTACTACCGCAACGACGAGGGGGGCATCGGACTGTACTCCTGGGTGAACGACACCCAACTGGAAGATCTGGAGGACTACCAGGCCAGGCGGCTGCGCCGGTGCGTCAAGTGCGGCGCGGTAGAACCGCTGGAGGCCACGCCCGCCCAGGACGCTGCCATCAACGGGCTGCTGCCCGGCATGGAACCGGCGGGGACGCCGGGAGCCAGCGTGCTGGAGACTGGCCCGGAAGAGCAGAGCGAGCGGGAGCCTGGGCAGAGGCCGACGGCAACCATCCGGGGGAACCGGAAGGTTTGCCCGTATTGCGGGGCCAGAGAGTGGGAGGAGAGCACCGAGGAGTTCGAGGAGGTCTACTTCCCTATCACACGCAGCGACGGAAGCACCATTCCGGGGGCCACCCGCATGGCGGTGCCCAGCGAGACCGAAGTGGACGAGCTGGGCCTGCCGGTGGTGACGGTGGTGGAGGAGCCGACGCGCATCCCCTTCTACAAGCCGGACATCTACCCGGTCATCCTGCAGCGGAACGTCAGCGTGTACGGGAAGTTCCTGGGGGACAGCGACATCGACAAAATCGCAGACCAGCAGAACACCACCAACCGCATCGAGGCCAAAATCATCGACAAGCTGCTGAAGAGCGGCAGCTATATCACCCTGCCGGACGATGCCAGCATCAAGGTGGACGCCGACGACATGAAGGTCATCCGGCCAGGGAACGCGGCCACCAAGGCCCTCATTGACGTGTACGACCTGCAGGGGAACGTGGAGCAAGACCTGGTGTACCTGGCCCAGGTGTACGAGGAGGCCCGGCAGGTCATCGGCATCACGGACAGCTTCCAGGGCCGGACGGACAGCACTGCCACCAGCGGCAAGGCAAAAGAGTTCGCGGCGGCGCAGAGCGCGGGCCGACTGGAGAGCAAGCGGGTGATGAAGGACTTCACCTACTCCCAGCTCTTCGAGGCCATGTTCAAGTTCAAACTGGCCTACGCGGACGAACCCCGCCCGGTGGTGTCCAGCAACATCCGGGGCGAGCCGGAGTACAAGGAGTTCAACCGCTACGACTTCCTGGAGCAGGACGAGGCCGGGGACTGGCACTGGATTGACGACTTCCTCTTCTCCTGCGACACGTCGGCCCCGCTGGCCAGCAACCGGGAGGCCATGTGGCAGGAGACACGTATGAACCTGCAGACCGGGGCCTTCGGAGACCCAACCAGCCTGCAGACCCTCATCCTCTTCTGGACGAAGATGGAGATGCTGCACTATCCGGGGGCCAGCGAGACGCGGGCCTACCTGGAGGAGGAGCTGCAGCGCCAGATGATGCAGCAGCGGATGCAGGCGCAAATGCAGCAGATGCAAATGCAGGCCGTGGCGCGCCAGCGGCAGACCCAGGCGGCGGGCCAGGCCGTCCAGCAGGTACAACAGGACGGCGGCGGAGGCGGCGTGGACGCGGCCACCGCCCAGGCAGTCATCCAGCAGGCCCAGCAGGACGCGGCGCGGGACGCCGCAGCCAACCAGCAGACCGCAGCACCGGCCCAGGCCGGAGCCGTCTGAACATAGACACCTTCCACACATCCAGGTATAGCCTGGCCTCCTTACGCTGGGGGGCGGCGGGACTGGGGCACCCGCTGCCCTTCCGGCGGTTCATAGGAGCATCACCGAAGAAAGGGGGACACGGACATGGCGGACAAGAAGAGCGGCTACATCGGCAGCATCCAGAATACGGGCGCGCAGAAGGTCAAGGCCCCCGTCGCAACCGGCGGCAAGAAGGGCACCAGCACGGTGAAGACCGGAACCGACCTGCGCGGCGGCAAGTAACGCCACCCGCCAGCGGCCAGACGGCTGTGACAGGTCTGGACAGATTGCCCCACACTTCGCAGGAAAAGCGTAAAAATCCGAAAGGAGCGCATAGACCATGGACGACATCGACTACGGCGCGCTGTTTGGTATCGACGCTGAAGGCGCAGAAGTGACGGAACCCGCCGAACCGTCCGCCGATACCACCGCGCAAGGCGCAAACGAGCAGGAACCCGCCGAACCTGCGGTTGTCGAGCAGCAGGAAGAGACCACAGAGGGAGCCGAGGACGGCGGCCAGAGCGCCGGGGGAGATAGCCCGGAGGGCCAGGCTGACGGCCAGAAGCAGCAGACGCCCGAGCAGAACGCCCAGTTCGCCGCCGCCCGCCGGAAGGCGGAGGCCGAGCGGGACGCTGCCATCGCCAAGGCCAGGCAGGACGCCCAGGCCGAGGCCCAGCGCACCATCGACGAGGCGTTCCGCAACAGCGGACTGTCCAACCCCTACACCAAGAAGCCCATCACCAGCAAGGCGGAGTACGACGAGTACCGCACCCGCCTGGAGGCAGATCGGAAGGCCCGCCTCCTGAAGAAGAGCGGGATGTCCGACGACGAGTTCCGGGAGTTCGTCCAGGGCCTGCCGGAGGTGAAGCAGGCCAAAGAGGCCCAGGCGGCAGCCGAGACGGCGGCCCGGCAGGCCAGGGAGCAGCAGGCGAAGCTGAAGGTGGAGGAGCAGCTGAAGGAAATCTCCGCACTTGACCCCTCTATCCAGGAGCTGAAAGACCTGGCCAAGATGGAGACCTACCCGAAGTTCTACGAGCTGGTGAAGCGGGGCAACACCCTGACCGACGCTTTCAAGCTGGCCAACTACGAGGCCCTGACCGGGCGCGCGGCGGCGGCCAGCAGGCAGGCGGCCATCAACTCCGCCCAGGGCAAGCAGCACCTCTCCCCCACCACCCAGCGGGGCGCGGGGGCTGTGAGCGTACCGGCGGACGTGAAGGCGGAGTACCTGGCCTTCAACCCGGACGCCACCGACGCGGAAATCCAGCAGCATTACAACAGGTACGTGAAAAACCACAAGAAATGACGGAAAGGAGCGAGCTATATGGCTTTTCTGATTCAGCAGGTAGACGGCGGGCGGGTGCCGGGCATCGAGTACCTGCCCTGCGGGGCCATCACGCCCAAGGTGGGCATGGCCCTTATCCAGAGCGGCGGCAACCTGGCCATCGCCACCGGCAGAAACGTGCCCACCTACGTGAGCATGATTGAGAAGGAGGCGGCCTGCACGGCAGGCGACATCATCCCGGTCATGCGGGTGCTGCCCGACATGATGTTCGAGACCACCTTCCAGGCGGCGGCCACCGCCGTGAACCTGGGCGACAAGGTGACACTGCACACGGACGGCCTGCAGGTGACGGCCACCAAGACCAGCGGCGTGGCCGAGGTGGTGGGCATGGACGGCACCGCCGTGGGCGACAAGGTGCGGGTGCGCTTCCCCGGCGGCGCTGCGGCTGCCAGCGGGGGCGGCGGCTGATAGCCCGCCGGAGTAATCGAGGAAAGGAGACGACAGACTTATGGCTAACATCACTTTTACCGAAGGCAGCGGCCTGCAGGACAGCATTTTCGGCAAGTCCCAGGCCCCCATTCGGATGTTCCTGGAGAAGCGGGGCGAGGCGTTTGAACAGGCTTCCATGGTGAAGGAGCTGTTCAGCGTGGGCACCAGCAAGCACTGGGGCGAGAAGTTCACCACCATGACCGCCATGGAGGGCTTCCAGCCCGTGGGCGAGAACGGCGAGTACCCCGTGGACGGTATGCAGGAGGGCTTCGACAAGTTCCTGGAGCACATGACCTGGAAGAACAGCTTCTCCCTGTCCCGCGAAATCGTGGAGGACGCCAAGCTCATGGACTTGAAGAAGCAGCCCGCCGGGTTCGTGGCCGGTTACTACCGCACCCGCGAGCGGTTCGGCGCGGCCCTCTTCGGCGCGGCCATCACCAAGGCCACCAGCATGAAGTTCTACGGGAAGACCTTCGACGCCAAGTGCGCGGACGGCAAGGGCCTGTTCGACACGGCTCACCCCTCCAAGCTGGGCAAGGCAACCCAGTGCAACCAGTTCTCCGATGCCTTCAGCGTGGATGCCCTCTCCGCCGTGGAGACGGAGATGCAGGGCTTCCAGGGGGACAACGGGGAAATTCTGGACGTTGCCCCGGACACCATCCTGATTCCCAACGACTACCAGCTGAAGCGGGATGTATTCGCTGCCGTGGGCGCGGACAAAGACCCGGACACCGCCAACAACGGGTTTAACTACCAGTTCGGGCGGTGGAACATCATCGTGTGGCCGTACCTCAACCAGTTCATCACCAAGGGCACGAAGCCCTGGGTGCTGGGCGACAGCAAGTACAACGAGGAGTACGGCGGCGCGGTGTGGCTTGACCGCGTGAACCTGGAAATCCGCAGCGAGCTGGCCAGCAACGACGCCAACGTGTGGAAGGGCTACGCCCGGTTCATCGCTGGCTTCAACGACTGGCGCGCCTTCGCTGTGGGCGGCGTGAGCGGCGGAACCGAGCTTATCAGCTCCACCTGACCAAGGAGAACCCAGCCGGGCGGCGGCAGGCAGCCGCTGCCCGGCTATTCTCATACCGGGAAGGAGGAAAGGCCATGACGGTATCCCAGGTCATTCAGATCGTGGATGACATCAAGCCAAACGCATTTACCAACGAGACCAAGACGGCGTGGCTGAACGAGGTGGAGGGGATGGTGCAGACGGAGGTGTTCCTGTTCGCGCCGGTGGAGGTCATCCAGTATGACTACACCGAGGACAAGGACACGGTGCTGCTGGTAGACCCGCCCCACGACAAGCTGTACCAGGCATACCTGACCGCCCGCGTGGACTTCGCCAACGGCGAGTACAACAAGTACCAGAACACCATGCAGATGTTCAACAGCTTTTTCGGGGAGTTCATGCGGTGGTATGCCCTCAATTACTGTCCGGCGGACGCACACGAGGAGGGATTACTATGAGCAACGGGCGCGGAGACTGGCACGGCTACTACATCTCGGCCTATGGGCTGGCGGTAAAGCACGGCTTCTCCGGCACCGAGGAGGAGTGGCTGGAGACCCTGAAGGGCGAGAAAATCGAGCTGCGCTACAACGAGGACACCAACACCCTGGAGTGGAAGTATGTGGAGAGCGACGAGTGGAACACGCTCATGGACATCAACGACCTGCAGGGCGCGGTGGTATCCGCAACCCTGGCCCAGGCCACCGCTGCCAAGGAGGCGGCGGAGACCGCACAGGAGGCAGCCGAGACGGCCCAGAGCGCGGCGGAGGACGCGGCAGGGGTAGCAACCACACAGGCCACCCAGGCGGGCAAAAGCGCCGCTGCGGCGGCCCAGGATGCCACCGACGCGGCCACCGCAAAGACGGCAGCAGAGACTGCACAGACCGCCGCACAGACTGCCAAGGGGCAGGCAGAGAGCGCGGCCAGCGCGGCCCAGGGTTCTGCTGCCAGCGCGGCGGAGGACGCCGGGAAAGCCCAGGCGAGCGCCACGGCGGCGGCGGGGAGCGCATCCGCTGCGGCCCAGGATGCCGCAGATGCAGAGGCAGCCCAGGCGGCAGCCGAAGCTGCGCAGAAGAAGGCGGAGGACGCGGCGGCATCTGTGGGAGACGCGGAGCAGGCGGCCCAGGACGCCATCACGGCAGCGGGCACCGCTACTACCAAGGCGGCGGAGGCCCTGCAGAGCGCCCAGGACGCGGCCCAGGATGCAGATGATGCAGAGGCGGCCAGGGCAGCAGCCGTGGCAGCACAGGGCGCTGCAGAGACCGCAGAGGGAAACGCGGAGGCGGCGGCAGGCACCGCCACATCTGCAAAGACGGCGGCGGAGACCGCCCAGGGAAAGGCCGAGGACGCCCAGGAGGCAGCCGAGACCGCCCAAGGAGCGGCGGAGCAGGCGGCCATCACCGCAACCACGGCAAAGACCGCAGCACAGACCGCCCAAGGAGCGGCGGAAGCTGCCCAGGGAGCCGCAGAGACGGCCCAGGACGCGGCGGAGACGGCGGCGGGAACCGCTACCTCCAAGGCTTCGGAGGCCGCGCAGAGCGCCGCTGCAGCGGCCCAGGATGCGGACGACGCGGAGGACAAGGCCATCCTGGCACAGAGCTGGGCGGTGGGCGGAACCGGAACCCGCGAGGGAGAGGACACCAACAACGCGAAATACTGGAGCGACAACGCCCAGGGAGCTGCTGGCGGCGGCGTCACCAGCTTCAACGGGCGTTCCGGGGCGGTGGCCCCCCAGGCCGGGGACTACACCGCCGATATGGTGGGTGCCCGCCCCAGCACCTGGACACCTTCGGCGGAGGACGTGGGGGCCAGGCCGGACGACTGGACACCCAGCGCGGCGGAGGTGGGCGCTGACCCCACAGGGACAGCGGCGGCAGCCGTCGCGGCCCACAACCAGGCGGAGAGCGTCCACACGGCGGAGTTTGCCAAGAAGGCGGACGCCGCAGCCCTGACGGCCCACACCGGGAACACCAGCAACCCCCACAATGTGACGGCGGAGCAGGCCGGGGCGCGACCCGATACCTGGACACCTACGGCTCAGGAGGTGGGGGCAGACCCGGCGGGCACGGCGGAAAGCGCGGTGAGCGCCCACAACCAGGCCAGCGATGCCCATTCCACCCAGTTCAACGCCAAGGCAAACGCTTCAGATCTGACCGCACACACCGGAAACAAGAACAACCCGCACGGCGTCACTGCTGCCCAGGTGGGGGCGGCAAAGCCGGGGGACGTGTTCACGGTGACGCTGCTGGCCAGCGGATGGAGCGAGAAGAGCCAGACGGTGAACGACGAGCGGTTCGTGACGAGCGGGTACGCCTTCATCACCAACCCGGCGGATGCGAGCTTTACCGCCTGGGCGGAGGCGGTCATCCACGGCCAGGACGTGACGGTGGCCGGGCAGATGACCTTCACCTGCGCCGGAGATGCCCCGACGGGGGACATCACGGTTAAAATCATCAGACTGGAGGCTACGGAAGCATGAGCAGGACATTCAACATGGTGGGCGGCGGAGCTGGCGGAGGCATCAAGCTGGTGGCCATCGACATCACCAAGGCACCCAACAAGGTAAATTACCGGCCCGGCCAGACCTTCGACCCGGCTGGCATGGAAGTTACGGCAACCTATTCCAACGGGGCCACGCTGCTGGCCACGGGATGGACATACTCCCCCACCGGCGCGCTGGCAGAGGGGACGCAGAGTGTGACCATCGTGTACACCGAGGGAGGCGTGAGCGCCCAGGCGAGCCAGGCCATCACGGTACAGAAGGCCAGCTTCGCCGTACCGAGCCAGGGTTCTCCCCTGGTCTACACCGGCGGCCAGCAGTCGCCGGACTGGACGGGCTATGACAGCGCGGAAATGACCATCGGCGGAACCAGCGCGGCCACGGACGCAGGAGATTACCAGGCCATCTTCTCCCTGAAGGACAAGGTGGGCACCCAGTGGGCGGACGGCACCACCGAGGACAAGACGGTGAGCTGGAGCATCGGGCGGGCCACCGTCAACGTCCCGACGCAGAGCGGAAGCCTGACCTACAATGGAGAAGCCCAGTCCCCCAGCTGGAGCGGGTACGACAGCTCCAAGATGACCATGGGGGGAACCACCAGCGGAACCAACGCGGGAAGCTACGACGCCAATTTCACCACCACGGCCAACTACCAGTGGCCGGATGGAACAACCGAGGCCAAGACCGTGAGCTGGAGCATCCAGAAGGCGGCGGGCAGCCTTTCCATCTCACCGGAGAGCATGACCCTGGATACCAGCGCCACCAGCAAGGTCATCACGGTGACGCGGGCGGGCACCGGAGCAATCAGCGCACAGAGCAGCGCCCCCACGATTGCAAGCGTGAGCGTGAGCGGGAACCAGGTGACGGTGACGGGCCTTGCCAACGGCAGCGCCAATATCACCATCAGCGTGGCGGCGGACACCAACTATACCGC
>ENA-OZFX01000058-OZFX01000058.1-human-gut-metagenome-genome-assembly--contig:-NODE-58-length-60645-cov-11.291220_pt1 | contig 60645 bp, 60 predicted proteins | sample MGYA00244651_ERZ653648 | MGnify/ENA primary metagenome ERZ653648 (study PRJEB26926, sample SAMN06164910) | human gut metagenome | biome: ENVO:00009003; feature: ENVO:2100002; material: ENVO:00002003...
AGGTACAGGTCCATCGAATTTGCCTGACACGGCAGTTGGCATCTTTTTGTCACGCCTCTAAAAATGGGCGCAAAAAAGCCCGGAAGTCGTTGAAACTTCTAGGCTTTTCGCAGCGGCATCTTTTTTGGTGCAACTTGATGGCAAAGAACCGTAATTTTGATAGAAATCCGTCAAGGGGGTGCAACTATGGTTTAGAGGGGGTGCATTTTGATTTTTGGGGGGTGCAGTATATATTGCTTGCCATCAAGATTTATTTACCACCAACACTCCAACGGTGAAATGTCTATAATGCCTTCTGGGGGAATTTGAACGCCATTTTTCATTAATAAGATGTGTTCTGACGGTGCGCCAAAAGCAGTTATGTACGCTTTAGTAAGATAGTTTAAAACTTTATTCTCAATGTCTTGTTCGTCGTACCCATCATATACAATGTCATGACCTTGTACCGTCGCAACAATTTTGTATGGTTTGTGAGATGTATGCCACTCGTTTGATAGCGTTAAATTAAGGAGATTATCTATATCTGATAAAATCTCAGGTCTCCAGTGAACATAACCGCCATACGGGTGCGCATCCCAAAGTGATAAAAACCCACAAGTCGTAAAATCATAATATAATTTTCGACCAATAGACCAACACGCATAGGCAGTCCTATCAAATCTGGGCGGGCACTCGCCAAATGATATGTCATATGTTTGCTGCTTGAAACTGAGTATACGGCTTTCAATATCAATTTTTATATTTTTATCATCTAAAAAGGTACGCAGTTCAGAATCTTTGCATTCATAAGAATGTACAAGATCTAGTATGCCGTGCTTTTTGAATGAACTACACTGATTAGCACTCGTGGTAATGTGATAATAAGTAAATACCCACTCCTCATAGTTTGATGGAAAACATCCGTATTTTTGAATCACATCACTGACCAAATCATCCTCATACCGATATTCTCTGCGTCGCAGAATGAATTTCTCCCAGATTGGCAAATCAACACCAGTAAAATTAATCAATGTATGCAGCGCGTTTGCGGATGTCCGAATATCATATACATTATTATATTCCATTCCATCAACTCCATGATTAAACACCAATTGTATTGACATTATAGCATATAATCCAACTTTTGTACAGCAAAAGCCCGCAGGCGACCAAACCTGCGGGCTTTATGCTTTTGTGGCTTATACATCAATCTCTGTTCCGCCCTGGAATTTAAAGGTCATCCGTTCATCGGCGTGGACGGTTACTGTGTCAATAATAGTCAACCAGAGTTTTTCATCAAACTCGGTGAGAGTGTCCAGTTCCTGCACCTCAAACATAAATCCTCCGATGGCTTCTGCCTGGGCTTCCCGTGCGGCTTTTGTGGTGCGGAGCTGCTCAAGCTGTGCTTTTGCTTTTTCGTACCGCTCCACAAGACCGTTGTACCGGGCGGTATATTCCTGCTGGTTCTGTGCCGACTGCGCGTTTTCGGAAATGCAGCGTTGGGTCAGTTCTGTCACCACATCGATCTCTGTGAGCAGGCGCTCGATTTCTGCATCAATGCCCGTGCAGTCCGTCAGCGTGGTTTGCATCAAGCGGCAGTCCTCAAGGATGCGGTCCTTGCTGTCGATAATGGCGTTGAGGGCAGCAACGAACCGCACTTTAATGGTTTCCTCGTCCAGATGCGGAGTTTCGCATTTGTGTTCACCCTTGAATTTGCCGTTGCACTGCCAGATGACCCTGCGATATTTCGAGGTCGAGTTCCAGACTTTCGAGCCGAAGTAGGAACCACAGTCACCGCAGATGATTCGTGAGGAGAAAATACTTTTTCCACTGTACTGGCGGCTAATCCGCTTTCGCCGTGCAAGCTCCGTCTGAACCTTGTCGAACTCTTCCGGCGTAATGATCGGCTCATGGCTGTGTTCCACATAATACTGCGGCACTTCGCCCTCGTTCAGCTTTTTCTTTTTCGTAAGGAAATCGACCGTGAAGCATTTCTGAAGGAGTGCAGCGCCCTTGTATTTCTCATTTTGAAGGATGCTTTCAACGGTGCTGGTCTGCCAGCGTTGCTTTCCCGATGGAGTCGGAATCCCATTCACCGTCAGTTCCTTTGCAATGGCTCCCGGCGTCAGCCCCTCCATGAATCGAGTATAGATCCGGTGGACAATGATCGCCTCTTCCGGTACAATTTCGGGAAAACCGTCTGCGCCTTTTCGGTAGCCAAGGAACTGCTTATATGGCAGGTTGACCTTCCCATCGGCAAACCGTTTTCGTTGGCCCCAGGTGACATTTTCGGATATGGAGCGGCTTTCTTCCTGCGCAAGGCTCGACATAATGGTCAGCAGCAGTTCGCCCTTGCCGTCAAAGGTGTAGATGTTCTCTTTTTCAAAGTAGACTTCCACGCCTTTTTCTTTCAGCTTCCGGATAGTGACCAGACTGTCGACCGTATTTCGGGCGAAGCGGCTGACCGACTTTGTGATGATGAGGTCGATTTTACCGGACATCGCATCGGCGATCATTTCATTGAAGCCGATGCGATGCTTGGTGTTCGTGCCGGAAATACCCTCGTCCGTGTATACTTTTACAAACTCCCATTCGGGATTGCGTTTGATGTATTGCGTGTAGTAATCCACCTGTGCTTCGTAGCTGGTGAACTGCTCATCACTGTCTGTGGACACTCTTGCGTATCCTGCGACCCGCCGTTTTTGTACCGCCACCCCGGAAAGGTGCGTCAGCGGATTGATGGTCGGCGGAATGACTGTGACCGACCGTGCTGCTGTTCTGTTCATTCCTTTTCCCTCCTTGCCCGCAATGCCCGCTGTCGTGCCTTTTCTTTCATTTCAGGTGTCCAGCTTTCTGTCCTGGAGCGATCTGTCCACCGTTTAACGATTTCTGAACCGTCATCCATGCAGAACACGACCACATTGTTTTTCTCTGCTCTGATTGCCGTTATTTTGCTTCTGACCATATCAGGGTCAAAGCTGACCGTTCCCAGCACCTCGCAGGTGAGGGCTTCGAGCGTTTCTTCTGGAATCCGCTTTGCGGCACATTCGGATTTGCCTTTGGTCTGGAACGTGGTGCAGTTCCAGAAGTGCTTGCTGCGGCAGGTGACGCGCTTATAGGCGCTGCCGCAAAGGCCGCAGCGTATAAGCCCGGAAAATGTTGACCGTGTAGGCTTTCTACGGTTTTCTGCCTGCCGCGCCAGCTTGTTCAGCCGAACCTGCGCCTTATCAAATGCCGCTTGGTCAATGATCGGCTCATGGGAGCCTGTGACATAATACATCGGAAGCTCGCCCCTGTTCGGCACCAGCTTTTTATCGATGTGATTCTTTCGGTACTGCTTCTGGAGCAGCGCATTGCCGGTGTACTTTTCGTTGGACAAGAGGTTCCGAATGCGGTCCGCGCACCACGTTCCGCCGAGGGGACGTTCACACCCTCTGTCGTTCAAATCGCGGCTGATGGAACTCAGGCTCTCTCCGCCGTTGAAGCGCGTGAATATCTCACGGACAACGGCGGCTTCTTTCTCATTCACCTGAATACCATCTGCGGTAATGCTGTAGCCGAACAGGAACCGCAGGTTGACAAGCTCTCCGCTCTCAAACGCTTTGCGGATGCGCCATTTCTGATTTTCGCTGGCCGACAGGCTTTCTTCCTGTGCGTAGGATGCCAGGATGGTCAGCATCAGTTCTCCGTCCACACTCATGGTATGGATGTTCTGTTCTTCAAAGAAAACATCAACACCCAGGCTTTTCAGTTCCCGGACGGTTTCCAGCAGCGTGACCGTATTTCTGGCAAAGCGGGAGATACTTTTTGTAATGATGAGGTCGATTTCCCCGGCGCGGCAGCTTGCCAGCATTCGCTGAAAGCCATCCCTCTGGCTCTTGGTACCGGTGATGGCTTCATCACTGTACACGCCGCAGTAAAGCCAACCGGCGTGGGACTGGATCAGGTTGTTGTAATAGCTCACCTGCGCAGAAAGCGAGTGGAGCATTGCGTCCTTTCCAGAAGAAACGCGGGCATAGGCGCAGACACGCAGCGCCTTCGGCTGCATGGGAATCTGGAAATCGACCCGTTCTATGACTCTCTCTATGTCGTTCACCTCCCTTTGGTGTGTGACATATTACCTCTGAAAGCATGATTTATCCAGCCATTTCAGCGGAATATACTGCACGAAGATATGCCGTATTTCTTGGCAATGATCGTATCAATTTTAGCGTACTCTCTTGCTGAAATCAGCCCCTTGGAACGCATACTCCGGGCGAGAGCCATCACCGTCTGATAGGAAAATAGCCGCTTATCGTAATCACTCATGGCCGGCCTCCTTTCTGCGGAATTGCAAATAGCAGTCACGGGAGCAGAACACCCGATTGGCGTTACCATAGCTTTCAAACTGTTTTCCGCACTGCCGGCAAGTGAGTGTGTAGTACGCTTTCCGCTGTACTCTTTCGGGATGTGCATTCCACCACGCCATTCGGCAGGCATCGGAGCAGAACAGCCTTTTCCGTTTATGCGGTATCTGCTCAAGCGGAGCCTGGCAATTTCGACATAGAGTATTTGATTCCTGCAACTCTTCAATCTGCACGGGATGCCTGGCGCAAAAGGATTTTACTGTGTTTACCGGTATCCCCGTCAGCTTAGCTATCTTTTTATAGCCAAAGCCTTGGTATTGTAGCTCAATAATATGCTTACGTTCGCTCTCTGTCATAGCGATGCCCCTTTTCTGTAAATAGCATTTCTCGTTATACACAGATAAAAAGGCTTTTTGTCAGGGTGAACTTGGCAAAAAAATAAGCCCTCCACGGAAAAAATCCGCAGAGGGCTTAACTGAGAGTGAAGAACCTGACTCTCAGTATGTTTACTTCTGGAGCATATCATGATACCGTTTGAGCATCACGCAGAACTGTTCACGGGAGAGGTTTTCCCGCAGTTTGAGGTTACCGTTTGTATCCCCCAGCAGAAGGTGGTTTTCCAGCGCCCAGTTCACAGCGTCCTTCGACCATGCGGCGGGGGCGTTGTCCAGGGGTGCCGAAGCCTGCCCACCCAGAGCTGCCGTGACCTTCTCTGCCAGATCGCCCATGCGGGCATACATCCAATCGCCAGGGCAGGATTTGTTCGCAAACCATCTATGGACAGTCAGCACCATCTCGTCCTGCTTTGGACTATAATTGAGCGTCTTGTCCTTATCGCCCAGCCAGAGCAGCTTGGTCTTGCCATTACGCTTGCAGATATCGGTGCAAAGCTCAATGAGCTGCTGGTACACCACATCCTTGAACGCATACGGCTCAGTGGCATCACTGGCGCACTCAATGGTCACGGCTCTCTGGTCGTTGGCAGCGGAGGACGAGCACCAGGAGCGATTTTTCTCCTCTACATACATCCCGACTCTGCCGTCCACGCCAATGCCGTAGTTGGAGCTTGCCTGACGGGACTTCGGCAGGAATACATTTCCCAGTGTTTCCACGCTGCACTGACCTACCACGCAGTGGGGCGTGATGCGGTCAATGCTGTGGGTGCGCTGCCCGGAGTGGTTCGGGCTGAGCTTGGTGTAGGATACCAGAGGGCTGTTCGTGTAAGCCATTACTCTTCACCGCCCTTTTCATCGGTTGCGCGGTCATGCAGCTGCTCCAGCACTTCTTTCAGCTTTTCGGGGATCGGCAGGCCTAGGTGTGCGGCGTTTTCCAGCAGGCTCACACCCTCGTTGGAAAGGTAGAAGAAAATGACCGCCGTCCGAAGAACCCCTGTTCCACCGAGCACATAGACATCCAGAATGTTTCCAATGCCCACAAGGGTGAAAATCAGCACCTTCCGGCAAATACCCTTGAAACCCACAGCACTGGAAAGATTCTTGTCCGAGATGGCACACAGAACGCCGGTAATGTAGTCGATGACCACAAAGGCAATCAGGGCATACAGAAATCCGTCCACCCCGCCGAGAAACCAGCCAAGAAAGCCGCCCAGGGCAGCGAACGCGACCTGAATGCCATTCCAAATCTGTTTCATATTTGTTTCCTCCTTATTCCTCTGTAAAATGAACAAACGGCATCAGCAGCCCGATGTCGTTTGCAGATAACAGCAGGTTTTCCGTAATGGGAATGTCGATAGCTTCCACCTCCGGCGTGACCTCCATTGCTAACAGTTCTTCCAGTTCGGCGGCGGCTTTCGGCTCGTTCTCTTCGGAGAAATCAAAGCTGCCGTCCTCCTTTGCTGTGCCGTATTTTTCAAAGATTTTCTGCCGCTGTTCGGCAAAGAAATCCGCCTCTTTCTGCAAGGCGGTAATCATGCGCTTGAGCTTGTAGGCCAGACGAAGCTGCAGGTCTCCGGCAGACAGCTTGGACAGCGCCGGAACCGCCAGAACGATGTCTTTCAGTTGTACTTTCATGTGCGTTTTCCTCCTTAAGTGCCGATCAGCCCGTATTTCACAAGGATGCCGACCAGGTTGTTCAGAATTTTCAGATAGTTGGATGAGCTTGCTGACGAATAGCCCATATTCTGCGAATAGGTGCTGAGCGTCTGCCGTGCGATGGGACTAGCGGAAAAGAAACCGATCCTTGAGCTGTTGCTTGAGCCGATTTTTACCTGCACGGAGCCGAGGTAGGCATAGTGCCAGTAGAGGCTTGAAGTACCGAGATAAAAGGGATATGAGGTGCTGCTTGAGGACGGTTTCAGTTCGCGGGCGGTATTTGCCGTGATGTAATAGCTGGTGCTGCCACCCATCTTGACTTCTGCTCCGGCCATGTTGGGGTCAGAACCACCGCCAATGACTGTGCCGTTGACGCAGAGCTTTCCTGCACTGGCGGAAAGATAGCAGTTGGAACTGAGGTATAGCTTTTCAATGTAGCCCGTGTCCCAGTAATAGGTGGACGAGCCGAGACGGTTGACCGCAGCTCCGGAGAACAGGCACTCAAAGGTGCCGCTGTTGAATCCAAATCTTGCAACAGTGTTCGAGCCGGAGCGGATCTGAATGTTCTCGCACCAAAGGTTGCCGAAAGGATAGGAGGCATTCCCCAGATCCCAGTCCACGATCGTTGCGGGACGGATGCAGTGGTTAGTGGTTTCCACAATGAGCGCATGTGTGCCAACGCCATCCCACGAAGCAAGTTTGATCTGCGTTCCGGCGAAAATGTAGGTATAGTCGTAGTTCCAAGTACCGTCGCCGCCGATGTACATGGTGGTGCTGGTATATTCCTTCAAGCTGACCTTGCCGGACTGAGAGTAGATGGTCTTGACCTTCAGCGTGGAGGTGTCGATGCGGTCGGCATGGATGGTGCCGGTGGTGATATTCGCGCCGTTGATGGTGGTCTTGCCTGCCGTGCCGAGGGCAGAGATGGTCACATAGCCGGAGAGGTCAATGGTATCTGCCACCAGCTTGACGGCCCGGTCAGTCATGGTGAAATCAGAGGCGGATGTGCCGGATTTCACCAGCCAGTTGATTTTGTTTGCCGTCTGCGTGACCGAGGTGATGTTGCCCTCTGCCGTCTCGATGCGGGTCTTAAAGCTGTTCACGGTCTGCGTCAGGGTAGAAACGGAGCCTTCCGCATTTTCGATGCGCGTATTAAAGCCGCTGACCGTCTGGGACAGCGTGGAGACTGCGCCCTCGGCGTTTTCGATGCGCGTATTAAAGCCGCTCACGGTCTGCGAAAGCGTGGAGAGATTTCCGTCCACGGTTTGGATGCTGGAAAGCAGCTTGCCGTCTGCAGCCTTGAACTCCTGCCGCACTCGATCTAACTGTGTTGCGGTGGACGCAAGCAGGTTCGGCACATAATCGCCGACCTCCACCCGCACGGTGTAGCGGTAGAAGGGGTCGTACTCGATGCTGATGATGCGCGTGTTCACATTCACGCCCATCGGCGTATAGGTGATGTTCACCTCGTCGCCCGCCTGCAGGTCCGCCATTTTGAAAAGCGAAATTTCGTAAGACTGCGTATTTTCCCGGCTGTCAATGGTCACGGTCAGATCGGTCACATTTTCGCCGTCCATCAAAGATTTGCGAACAGTGCTGCCGCGATGCCTGCGCAGATTGATCTTGTACCCGTCGTACTCCACCTCGCATCCGCAGGCGTCAATAAAGCGCATGAGCGCGCTGCGGCGGCTGAGAGGGCTTTGGTCGGTGAAGGCGCATTCCACGCGCCCGGTCGCTTCGATTACACCAACAGAAAACGGAGTGCCGGACAGCAGCTGTACCATGCCGTCTGCCGGAGTTCCCTCAAACACGAAGGTAACAAGGTTGTATTTCTCATCGTTGAGCGTGTACGAAATGTGTTCGCACTGGGCCGTTGTGACCGGGAAGCCGCCTGTGATCTTCTTGGATACACGAACGATGTTGTAAAATTGCCCGTCCAGCTTCGCGGTCATACCGACCCGAAGTGACTGTGATCGGGATACGAGGACGGAAAACGAAAGCGTCCGCTCCCCGGACAGCTTGTCACAGAGGGACGCAGAGAGCACACGCGGGAAGCTGCATTGCAGTACTCCGACACTGTTATAGATTTCAATCATGTTGTGTCACTCCTTATGCCATTCCAAGATTGCGCACATAGGCGGCATTCTGCGTCCACTGGATTTCCGCCAGAATCCGAGCCAAGGTCGTGCCGTCGATGGTGAGCGGAATGGTGACGTTGAACGCCTGTCCACTGAACGTCCGCCCGACATCGGAAAGCCCGGAAAGCGTCGTATCCATGTTGATGTGAGACGGAATAGCAGCACGCATATCTGCCGTCATGTCCTGCATGACAGAGGAAATGCCGTCTGCCAGATGCTCCGCCGAGCGCACTGCCGTCTTGCCGTTTTTATCGAGAGATCCGGCAAGACCCTCCACCAGCATTTCACCAATCCAACCCATTTCTTTCGAGGGCGAATGGATTCCAAAGAAGTCGCAGATGCCGTCCCAGATGGACGAGATCCATCCGCTGACCTTATCCCAGAGCCACGAGGCAAGGGACTGAATACCGTCCCACAGCCCACGAACAAGATTCGCGCCGACCTCTACAATTTTCGGAATAGACTCCGTAAAGGCATTCACGATTCCCGCAATGATCTGCGGGACTGCCTTGACGATCTCCAGAATAATAGTGGGGAGATTTTCAATGAGGGAGATAAACAGCGTCACACCCGCCTCCACCAGCTGTGGGATGGATGCCAGCAAAGCGTCCACAATGGCGGTGATGATCTGGGGGAGGGCTGCGACAATGGTCAGAATGATCTCCGGTAGGTTCTGCACCAGAGCTACCAGCAGGTCAATGCCTGCCTGCACGATGCGCGGCAGCCCTTCCAGCAGTCCCGTAACGATGCCGTCGATGATCTGCGGCAGGACCTCCACGATTGCCGCAATGATGTCCGGCAGCGCATCCACCAGTGCGGTCAGAAGCTGGATGCCAGCCTCTATGATCTGCGGAATGCCCGAAATGAGGAAATCTACAATGCCCGCAATGATGGCAGGAAGGGATTCTATTAGTTGCGGCAGGGCATCCAGAAGTCCCTGTGCCAGACCGAGGATAAGTTGGAGCGCCGCATCTAGCAGGAGCGGAAGGTTATCAACGAGCCCCTGCACGATGGTCGTAACGGCTTCCACGGCAGCGGGGATCAACTGCGGCAGCGCGTCCGCAAGCCCCTGCACCAGCGACACGATCATCTGGGTTGCTGCGTCAATGAGCAGCGGCAGATTGTCGATGATCGCCTGCGTGATGGTCATCACCGCCTGCACCGCTGCGGGAATCAGCTGGGGCAGCAGCTCCAGAATGGTGGTCAGAAGCTGCGAAAAAAGCTGCGTCACGGTATCAAGCAGCGTGGGAAGCAGTTCCGCAATCGCTTCCAATAACGCTTTTGTCGCCGTGGGCAGCGCCTTTACGATATTCTCAATGACCGGAGTTATGTTGGTGATGACGTTTTTCAGCGCCTCTGCCATGTTCCCGCACAGCTGCTCCATGTCGGCATCTGCGTTGCCGAAGCCGACGAGCAGATTTTTTCCCGCCGCCTGCAAGGCGTTGATGGAGCCGGAAATGGTGTGCTCCGCTTCCTTTGCGGTCGTGCCGGTGATGTCCATGCTCGTCTGAATGACATGGATGGCGTCTACCACATCGGCATAGGATTCGAGGTTATAGTGGATGCCGGAGATTGCCTCCGCATCAGCCAGCAGCCGCTCCATTTCGGATTTCGTGCCGCCGTAGCCGAGCTTCAGATTGTCCAGCATCGTATAGTTCTGCTTGGCAAAGCCCTGATATCGTGCCGAGCAGCACTTCAATGTTGCCCAGCTCTGCATACACCGCCGCTGCGGTGATGGGGAGCGTATTGTCCGCTTCGGCTTCCTCCGCCACCTGCACGGCAAGCCGTCCCTGCTTGTCCCACATGAGCGCGTGCCCCAGCGAAAGGCCGCCGCCGACCTGAACGGTTGCGTGAAAGTCGGCATGGAGCCGTTCATCCTCGGTATGCAGCTTTGCGCTAATGCGCATCGGCGATCAACTCCTCTCGATGTAACAGTTCTTTTGTTGGGACCGGAATACTGTCCGTTGCAAATACAGCGCCGCCGAGCATGACCCGAAGCTGTACCTTTGCGATCTGGTTGTCTGGCAGCATCAGCGTCTCGGTCTGCGTCAGGCGTAGGCTGACCTCCGTACCGTCTGCGGACAGAGAAAGCTCTGAGAGCGGACGCAAAAGCCGGACCGTTCCGCAGGCGAGGCAGAACTCCGCAGCCGCACAGCCGGTGATGCTCCTGTCAAGAGACAGCGTCAGGGTCGGCGTTGTGCCGGGGATGATGCTCATGTGCTTCGCCTCCTTACAGTCCGGGCGGGATAATATCGTCGATGGAAAGCTCCCGTTTCGGCTTTGCCATGCCGAGGAACTGCCTGTGGCATTCCCACAGGTCGAGGAGAAAACCGAACGGCGTCAGCCAGACCTCTTCGGAGGGAAGATGCAGCTGCGCCGTTCCGTAATAGAAAAGCCGGGTGAACAGTTCCTCGTCTGTTACCCAACCTGTGCGTTTTTTGAATCGTTCTCACTTTCCACATTTCGCTTCGTCCCCTTGAACATGGCCTCCATGATCGCGGATTTATACTCCGCCAGTTCCAGAGGACTGGTGAGCAGCTCGACCGTTTCCTGCGTGAGAAGCGCCTGCTTCTCCTCCGGATTGCGGAAATTGTGGATGAGAACGGACTGGTTTGCCAGCAGCGTAATGAGCCATACCAACTCGTCCAGAGCCATCTCAAAGTTTTCTGACCGCATGAGCTTCTGACCCAGATTTTCCAGACCACCATATCGTGCTGCGATTTCCTTGGTGGCGCGGGTCGTGAGAATGAGTTCAAACTCCCGACCGCCGATGTTGATTTTTGCGCTTCTGTCGTGTTCCATTTCGTCCAGCCTCCCTTCAAGCAGCGAATACCGGTTCATAGACCTCCGAGTACCAGCCGCTGATAACCGCTGCGGAGACCCCGGTGGAATCCTCGGACACCTCCGCCTTCCACGGATGCTTGCCCTGACCATCCAGCTTGTTGCGTCGCAGGACGGTGCCTTCGATGCTGGGCGTGGAGAACTCGATGCTCTCGCCCTTGGTGGTGAGGTTCGTCGCGGGGATGCCGAACTTGACCTTGTAAAGCCAGAAATAGCGGTACTTACCGTTGGACTTCTTTGCCCGGAATCCGATGGCCACAGGTTCGCCGCCGTCCTCGGATGCGGAAATGAGCACCTTGTTGTCGTCGATTTTTGCACCGGTCAGGTCCTGCGCCACCTGTACGCCAATATCGTCGATGCCCAGCGTCAGCGTACCGCTCTGAAACTCCTTCACGACCTCTGCCGCGCCATCGTCGGCATAGAGCGTCGCCTCGGCCAGTTCCACGGAAAGCTCCGCCGTCATGGCCTTGGCAAGCTGTGTCGGGGTTCCGTAGGTTTCGTCGCCGTTGTCTCCCTCAGTGATTTTTGCGTAATAAAGTTTATCCAGACCAATGGTCGCCATGGTCATTCCTCCCAAACATAAGATTTTGCCACGTCTATGGCGTAGTGGTGATAACCGGTGTCGGTTTCAAAGCCGATGTACCGGCGGTCAGTGATTGTCATATCTGCGTTTAGTACTGCTTTCACAAGTTGATTTTTGATTTTCGTGTAATTCTCCTTGCAGAACAGGGACAGCCGAATCTCTTGAACGTCAACGCTCGGTTGATTATCCGCATGGAGGTCAAAGCTGTCCGACAGCGGCGTCAACACAAGGTAGGTGTCCGGTGCTACATCGGAGAAGATGCCGGTTTCCACAGGCACACCGCAGCTTTCCGCGATGGTATTCAGTTCCGACAGCAAGCTCACAGCTTTTCGACCTCCTCCTTGAGCGTCTGCTCCATGACACGGATGCACTCCGTCTTGGATGCAGATTTTGCGGGTTTCAGAAATGGTTTTGCAGGCTGTCCGTGCTTGCCGTATTCCAGAATGTTGGCAAGCTTTGCATTGCTGCCGCCATCCGAGCGCGGTTCGGAAAAGCCGATCTTGATGTCGTGGTTGCCCTCACGGTTCAGCTTGACGGGCGACAGACCGAGCGACTGCGCCAGTTCGCCGGTGGAGCGCGAATCGTACTTTGTCCCGCTACCGATTACAGAGAACAGATTGCTCCGCACCTTTGCCAGAACGACTTGCCCGCCAGCCTCCAGAACTTTTTCCGCAACACTGTCGGTGTCCTTGCCCAGACGGGAGAGCTTTGTCAGAAACTCGTCCGGCAGTTTGAAATCAGCCTTTGCCAACAGTAGATTCACTCCTTTTCGCTAAAACCTCGATATACATTCCGCGACCCTTTACATTCTCGACAGAGGTGATATTAAATCGCTCTCCATCGCAGATGAGAAAATGTTCGGTAGTAATTGTCAGCCCCGGAATACACCTGAAACGGAACAGGTCGGTGGCTTCGCTGAATGCCGCAAGGTTCGCCAAGCGCTCAGAGCCGTGCCGCCCTTCCCGGTAGACGCGGATGGACGCAAGGACTTCATCCTCAGAACGGGTGAAGCCCTCGCTGTCCTTGACCTGCTTTGTTTTCACAATGTCGGCAAAGCCGTTCATTTGTCCAAGGCCCATACTCACACCTGCCAATTTCTGTCCAGACGGAGCAGCAGATTGACCGTATTCCACACCTGCTGTGCCGAACCGATGGTGTTGGAGAAGAACCCTCCGGTGCCGCCGTCCCGCGACTCATAGAAGTGGGATGCCAGCATGATAATCGCCTGCTCCGTGGTGGGCGGCATAGGTGCGTTCCGATACGTTCCCTCCGGGATGTGCTGATAACTCTCCGCGTATGAAACAGCGGCGGTGATGTAGCTCTGAATGAGCGCATCATCCGCCGTGTGTTCCAGAATGAGGTTGGCTTTCACTTTAGTGAGCAGTCCATCCATCACCGCCGCCTCCTTTCATCAGGCTGCCTTCATCTTCAGAAGCTGGATGCCCTCCGGCAGGATGATCTTACCGTCCACACGCTCAGTAGCGACAAAGCCGACCTGACCGTTGGTGGAATACAGTTCGTTCAGACGCTGAACGGTCCTGCCGGTGCGGTCGGCGATCCAGTAGCTCTGGAAGTCGCCGAAGGCGATGGAGAGAGCACCCGCCGCCAGCGTGGGAGCATAGGGGCTGGTGTAAATCTCATAGCCCAGCAGCCGGTCCGGCTGACCCGCCTGCAGGGAGGGCTGCCACAGATACTGACCGTTGGAATCCTTCAGCTTGCGCAGTGCGGAAACGGTGGCATCGTTCATCAGGAACTTGGCGTTCTTGCGGTACGGGGCTTTCAGCGCATAGATGAGGGAGATCACCTCATCGGTGGTGACTGCGGTTGCACTGGCTGCGGTAACACCGACCGTGCCGCCGTTGGCGGTGAACAGTCCGGTGGGCTGACCCGTGCCGGTGCCGACGCAGAATGCCTGCTCCTCAGCAGCACCGAATGCATAGGCAAACTCGCGGGCGATGTACTCCTCCAGATCGAAGGCGCTGTCGTCCAGAAGCTCGATGCTCACCTTCACAAGATCGGTCAGCTTGTAGGCGTCGATGGTCTTCTGTGCGAAGGTGGGGTTACTCTCGGTGTAGGCGGCGTTCTCTGCCGTCCACGCGGCGGTGGAATGGGTCGCTGCAACGGGGATCTTGCGCTCGTTGTCGGTGGTGATGATCTTGCACAGACGGCGCATCACGTTTTCCTCCTTGAGCGTGTCCACGATGAACTTCTCAAACTCGGTGGGGACGAGATAGCCGCCGTTGGCGTCCACGCCCGCGGAGAGCACATTGTGGAGCATCCGCTTGCCGCGCAGATGCAGACCAAAGTCCTCGCGGTAGGCACCCGACGCTCTGCCGGTCTTGGCTTCACCGGTCGCTTTCTGGGGCTGTTCGGTGATGGGAGAGGATACGGGCTTTGCAAGCTCTGCGGCAATGGCGTCGCGGCGCTCCATGCGTCTGACCTCATTGGTGAGGTCGTTCAGTTCCTTCTCCATATTGGCGTAAACGGCATCGTCCTCAGTGGACAGAACGCCCTTATCATTGCGGTGGGTGTCGAGGAAACCCTCCATCGTAGCCCACAGCTTGGCGCGCTTTTCGCGCAGTTCAACGATCGTCATATTGAAATACCTCCATATTAAATGTAGTTTTTGATGGTGTTCAGCTTGGCTCTGAGCTCGTCCACAGAGCGCCCTGTGCGCTCCGGCACGGCTGGCTTGGGGTCGATGGCGCATTTTGCGGCGATCTTCTCCATGAGAGAGTTCACCACGTTCGCCTTGGAATACAGCATGGAAACGGTGGGTGTGGCCATGTCCCTAGTCTCATCAGCGCGGCTCATGATCCCGTCCGCAAAGCCGAGTTCCACAGCCTTATTGGCGTCCATCCATGTTTCGGCATCCATGAGATGAGACAGTTTTGCACGAGATAAACCGGTTTTAATCTCATAAGCGTTGATGATGGAATCCTTCACACTGCCGAGCATCTCAATGGCTCTCTGCATTTCCTCCGAATTACCGAACGCTGCTGTCATGGGGTTGTGGATCATGAGCATGGACACGGGAGACACCAGCACCTTCGTGCCTGCCATAGCGATGACGGACGCTGCGGATGCGGCAATGCCGTCGATCTTGACCGTCACATCGCCCTTGTAGTCCATGAGCATATTGTAGATTTGCGCCGCTGCCACACAGTCCCCGCCGGGGCTGTTGATCCAGACGGTGATATTGCCGCTGCCGGACATGAGCTCGTCCTTAAAAAGCTGCGGTGTGATTTCATCGTCAAACCAGCTTTCCTCGGCGATGGTGCCGTTCAGAAACAGTGTCCGTTCCGCCGTCTCCGTCTGGTCCTTCCAATTCCAGAATTTTTTCATCATTTTTTTCCTCCTTTCCGTCATCGGTAGGTGTATCTGCAAAAGCTCCGGCGTTTTTCAGAGGGAGCATATTGCCGTTGATGAGGTACAGGTCGCCGCCTTCCTCTTCCGGGATACGGTCAAGGTTTTCAAGCTCACGGATGTCGTTGGCGGACATCCAACCGTTCTGGCGGCCGATGGCGTACCCGTTCATGCGGGACTGATAGTCTCCACGGAGCAGACCTTCCAGATTGAACTTCACGAAATACACGGCTTTTTCGTCCTTGGACATAAGTGACCGCTGGATGGATTGCTCCCAGCGAATGACCCACGGGTCAAGGGTGTATTTCACGAACTCCAGGGACTGCTGCTCAATATTAGAAAAGCTCGACTTTTCCAGGTCGCCGACCATGTGGGGCGGAACTCGGAAAATTCGAGCGATCTCATTAATTTGGAATTTGCGTGTTTCGAGGAACTGCGCCTGCTCCGGCGAGATGCCGATGGGCGTGTATTTCATGCCTTCTTCCAAAACGGCAATTTTGTTTGCGTTGCCGCTGCCGCCGAAGGTGGACTGCCAGCTCTCCCGCACACGCTGCGGGTCTTTGATCGTGCCGGGGTGTTCCAACACACCGCCCGGAGCAGCACCGTTGGCGAAGAATTTCGCACCGTACTCCTCGCAGGCAATCGCCATGCCGATGGCGTTCTTTGCCATAGCGATGGGACTGTAACCAACCAGCCCGTCAAAGCCCAAGCCGGGGATATGCAGCACATCCGATGGCTGAAGCGTTACGGCGAATTTCTTATTTTTTATAGCTTCGTCCGTACCACGGTAATAGGTGTAGTACAGCCGCCCATCCTCGTCTCTGTCCACCGACATCTTGTTCGGCATCAAGGGATACAGAGCAACGATTTCATTCTTGCCGTTGCGGATGATCTGCGCGTAGGCATTGCCCCAGAGGAGCAGATGCGTCATGAGCGTTTCCCGGAATACAAAGGAGCTCATTTCCGGATTCGGCTCATCATGGAGCAGGCGGTAGAGCGGATGGTCGAGCGCCATGGCCTTACCGCCGCTGTCCGTGTATTTGTATAGGTGCAGCGGCAGTCCCGCGACAGCTTCCGATAGGATACGGACACAGGAATACACGGCGGTCATCTGCATGGCCGAGCGCTCTGTCACCGCTTTGCCGGAGGTCGTGCCGCCGAAGAAAAAGGCGTAGTTGCTGCCTGCCGTGCGGTTCACGGGCTTGTCTCTCGATTTGAACAGTCCCGAAAAGATACCCACATAAATCACTCTCCTTCAAAATGGGCAAAAGAAAAGCACCTGCGTTCAGGCGCTTTTCATGGGTTGAGTTGTTTGGAATTTTGGTGTATAATAAATATTAGGGTTTAGCCCAATAAAATGAAAGGAGACACCTAAGATGAAATTCAAAAAATTTTTAGGTGTTGCCTCTCTGGGGCTGTAGTTGCTTGTCAACTTCATGCCACAGATGGTGGCAATGCCTTAGTGGTTAATTGTGTTAGCTAAACTCATCTCGCATGCTATCGAATTTTATTTGATAGTCAGCGAGCACTAATTGCTGCGGGAACCGCTCCATCGAAAGATGGGGTGGTTCCTTTTATATAAACAAAATGCCACGGTCATCGTAGACCGAAGCACCATTTTCATTGCCGCAGCGGATGGCTCTATCCAGCGCCATGATCGTTGCCACGGCACCATCGATTTTCTCTGTGGATTTTTCTTTATCCGGCTTGATGTTCCCGGCAGGGTCGGTGCGGATGAAGATGTTGTCCATCATCCATCGGAGGACAGAATGACCACCGTGGGCAATGCGCTGCTCCAGCACCAGCTTCATCAGCTCCTTAGTGGGCGGGGACATATCCTTGAAGCCCTGTCCGAAAGGAACGACCGTGAAGCCCATGCCCTCAAGGTTTTGTACCATCTGCACAGCGCCCCAACGGTCAAAAGCGATCTCCCGAATATTGAAGCGTTCCCCCAGGCTTTCGATGAACTTCTCGATGTAGCCGTAGTGAACGACATTGCCTTCCGTGGTTTGGAGATATCCTTGCCGTTCCCACACATCGTATGGCACATGGTCGCGCCGGACTCGGAGATCGAGGTTGTCTTCCGGTATCCAGAAGTACGGCAGGATAATGTATTTGTCGTTTTCGTCCTCCGGCGGGAACACAAGTACGAATGCCGTAATATCTGTGGTGGAGGACAAATCCAGACCGCCGTAGCAGACCCGGTCTTCCAAATCATCCTCGCTGACGGCAAACTCACATTTGTCCCATTTATCCATCGGCATCCAACGGACTGCCTGTTTTACCCATTGATTTAGGCGAAGCTGTCGGAAGGAGTTCTCCTCGCCGGGGTTCTGTTTTGCCGATTCGCAAGCGTCCTTGACCTTGTCAATGCCCACCGTGATGCCGAGGGACGGATTGGCTTTCTTCCAGACCTTCGGGTCCGTCCAGTCGTCGTTTTCATCGGCACCGTAGATGACCGGGTAAAAGGTGTGGTCGATTTTGCGACCCTCGATGATGTCCTTGGCCTTCTGGTGGATCTCATAGCAGATGGACTTCGTATCGTTGCCCGCCGTGGTGATGAGGAAATACAGAGGCTGCATACGGGCGTCGCCGGAGCCTTTCGTCATAACATCAAAGAGCTTCCGGTTCGGCTGGGTGTGCAGTTCATCGAACACCACGCCGTGGGTGTTGAAGCCGTGCTTGTTGCCGACGTCGGCGGAAAGCACCTGGTAGATACTGCCCGTTGGCTGATAAATGAGCCGCTTCTGGGAATCCAGTATTTTGACCCGCTTGGAGAGCGCCGGACACATCCGTACCATATCCGCCGCTACATTGAACACGATGGATGCCTGCTGACGGTCGGCTGCGCAGCCGTACACCTCGGCGCGCTCCTCACCGTCGCCGCAAGTGAGCAGGAGTGCTACCGCAGCGGCAAGCTCGGACTTACCTTGTTTCTTGGGGATCTCGATATAGGCGGTATTGAACTGCCGATACTGCTGTGGCGTCGGGTCTCCTTGTGGTCGTTGTTGTACTCTTGGCGGTTCAGATCCACCAGGAGTTCACCCCAACGGTCATCGACCTCAATGGTCACGGTTTCGGTTGCAAATTTGTACTGGATTTTCATGCGGACTCCTTTCGGGGCCTGCATGGCGGCACTCTGGCCGCAAAACGAAAAAAAGCCCGCCGCACGACACTCAAGTGCCGTGCAGCAGGCTCACACCATAATATTTATATCCACGTCCCGCAGAGCACGGGGCGATTGGACCTCTCTATGTACGTTCTAGAATCGCTATTCCACCAAATCCAGCAGCCATTTGGCTGTGGGCCGTGCCAGAAGCCGTGCGTTCAGATAGGCCATCTCCAAGGTCAGGCAGGTATATCCCATGTAATACCCGTCCATGGGCCGGAGGGTGATGGCGAGGTCCGGCGTCTCCATATCCGTCAGACACAGCGGCAGGAGGTATTGCAGTCTCTGCTGATAAATCTGCGGGACAGCGTCGCCGGGAGAGACGATGGCTTTTCGGCGCGCCAGCTCAACCGCCGTTTCCAGAAGGAGAGGCAGATTGCGGGCGCTTTGCAGTTCGGTAGGCAATCTTGCGACATTGGCCGGGTCTCCGAGGATGTGCTCCACGTTGACGCGCACTGGCCAGTCTGGAACGTAATGAATACCTTGCAGCGGCATTGAGTAGAGAGGCTTTTCCGGCAGTGGGGAAATATAGCGCAGCAGCGCAGAGTTTTCATCCGCGAAGCCCCGGAAGCACCACTTTAATAAAGAATCCAGTTTTTTATTTCTGCCGAAGCAGGCATAGATGGGTTTATATCGCTTTGTATAAAGGCCGGTATGAAAGCAGGCGTATTCGTTGCGCATGAGGATGATCCGGTCCTTCTCAGCCATGTCAGTTGCAGCATTGTAGTCGATGACCTGTTTGCGAAAAATAGATTGAATGTATCGTTCTAAGATCGGTGTATCATAATTTTTCTCGGAATAGCTGCCGCTGCGGAAACGCCACGGCTCCGGGAGCGCCAGCTCTGCCAGCGCATCCAGCTGTAAATACCAGTTCGGGACAAAGGAGAACGAAAACAAATCTGTTTCATAAATCATAGCTTGTTCCAGCTTTCTGTGTATAATGAGGCGACCTCCCGGCAGATACACCGCGCCATCCGCGCAAGGTAGCAGCTGCCTTCCATAAATCGTGCCGTTCCGTCCCATGGGTTGCACCAGACCATGCAGTTCGGGCAGATGTGCGCCGAGGCCCGCTGTAGAAAGCGGAGCATGGATGCGAACACCTCCGCGCCCTCTGCGGTCAAATGCTCCGGCATGGGAAGGGTCAGGCGGGTGTAGGCTGCGAGATTGACGGTACTGGGGTCGTAGATCAAATCTTTCTGTTCATCCGTATCATGTGCCGCATATTCGCGCAGGATCGGGTCCACGGGAACATGGTGCCGAGCGCAGTAGCACAGCGCCTTGACCAGTGCGACGCTGCCGCCTTTACTCAGCTGCGGCTCGTTCATCACGCGCTGCAGGGCGCGCTTGCTCATATCCAGCTGTCGTGCCATATCTGCTTTGCTGTCAAAACAGGTACTCAGAAGATAGTTCAGCACATAGGACGTTAGCCCCTTCTCCATAGATTTATCTCCCTTCTCGTTTCGACGATTCCTATTTTACAAGCAATTCTGCGATTCGGGAACGTGATAAATTTGTCACCCCTGCGGGCATAAAACCCCTGAAAATGGCGAAAGATTTTTCATCTTTTCCTTGACGTTTTTCTGAAAATCTATGGTATAGTAGAGAAAGAAAAAGCCCGCTCACGAGGAGCGGGCATCCAAGGTGTTCAGTTTTTGTCGCTGGCTGCGATCTCTGCGCATACGCGCAGCATGAGCGCACGGCTTTGTTCCGTGCAGCCGCCTGCAATTTCGCGCATGGCGGACAGAAACGCATCCGTTTCCGCGGGTCGCCGGGTCACGGCGGCTGTGGCTTCGGTATCGAAGCCTTCCAGCGGCGCACAGACCGTCGTCCCATACAGATGGCTGATTTGTACCATCCGTTCCAGATTGACTGTGCGCTCTCCGCGCTCGACCTTGCCATAATGCTCCGGCGACAGACCCAGCTGATTGGCGGCTGCCTCCTGCGTAAGACCTGCGCTCTTTCGTGCGTCCCGGATATGCCTGCCGATGACTTTATAGGATATGGGCATACGCGCACCTCTTTTTCCTCAGTATCTATACAGATATTTTACCGAAGAACCCGGATTTGAAACAGAAGCCTATAACGGAACATCTTCCCTTATAACGCCGTATTTTGTAAAATAATCTTCCGTTATGAGGCACATTCTGCCGCATACAGTCGGATAGGAGGAAGCTCTCATGTCACAAAACGCCGCTGAGTTAACCGTGCAGGACCTGCGGAATATGCGCCGCAGCTTCTCGCGGCAGGAACTGCTGGACTTGATCGACCGGATGTTTACCGACGAGCATACTGTGCTGGATATGGACGTGGTAGATGCCGCCATTTTCCGGCTGCTGCTGGCGGAAGGGCAGGAACCAACGCCGGACAATCTGCAAAAACGCTTTTCCGAGGTTGGACAGTATTATCTGCGCCGAAGTCTCGGCCTGCTATAACGAAAAAAATCCCCCTGTGACAGAGTATTTTCTGTCACAGGGGGATTTTCTCCTTACCGGTATTCTGAGAGGTAACGGTCCAATGGGATCTGATTGCGTACACAGTATTGCAGCAGCCGCTCCATGGCATCGGCGGTTTTCTGCGTCATACGCTGTGCTTTCTGGACCCGCCGCAGCACCTTGTAGGACAGGCCGAGCTGCCGGGCCATGTTGTGTTCTGTCAGAAAAACTGCGTCCAGCAGCTTCTGGAACAGATACGCGGTCAATCGTGCTTCTTCCATGTTCGTCTCCTCTGCAATAAAAAATGGAGGGGCGGATGATCCGCCCCTCCGGGAAAAACCGTTTGCGGGATTACTTTGCGATGCTCTGCGCAAAGCGCATGAGGATCGTGGCGATCTGCGCGCGGGAGGCATTGGCCTGCGGGGTCAGCGCATTGCCGCTGCCCTGGATGAGGCCGGAGCCGCCCGCCCACTGCATGGCTTCCTTCGCCCAGCCGGAAACGCTGGAAGCGTCCGTGTAGCCGGAGAGGGAAGCGGATGCGGAAACGTCGTAACCCTTCATTTTCGCATAGCGGTAGAGCATGGCGGCAAGCTGCTCACGGGTGATCTTGCCCTCCATATTCGTGCCGTCCGAAATGCCGTTTTCCATCGCCCATGCACGGCCAGCGGTGTACCATGTCGCGCCGCCGGAGGTATTGACGCCCTCCATGCGCGCCAGAATCGTGACGATCATGCTGCGGGTCGTGTCGGCGTTCGGGCTGAACGCGTTCGCGGACGTGCCGTTCATCAGACCGTTGTCGCAAGCATACTTCACACCATCATAGTACCAGCTGCCGGATGCAACATCCGTGAACGGGAGGTTATCCTTGCTGGTGTCGGGTGTCGAGGGCTTGGAGGGCTTCGACGGGCCAACGGGCGTGATCGGCGGAATTTCCGCAAACTCGGCTTCTGCCTTTACGAGGTCGTCGTAGTGCTTCACCAGTGCCTTTTGATCCTCGGTCAGCGCGTCATACGCAGCGCGGGCCATACGGATGGCCGGGCCGCTGTAACGGTTGACAGGGAACAGGCGCTCGATCATCTCGTCCACCTGCGCGGCAGCAGCCAAATCAGCCTCATACTTAGCTTCGGCTTCCAGACGTGCAAGCTCTGCTTCTGCGTCGGTCAAAACATTGTAGTTTTCAACCAGCGGCTTCTGATCGGGTGTCAGCGCGTTATACGCAGCGCGGGCGGCTTCGATAGCTGTTTTGCTGTCCAGTGTGACTTCGCCGATTTCGTTGATCTTTTCCATCACATCGTCAGCTGCTTTCTGGTCAACCAGATTCTTATACGCGGCTTCTGCGGCAGTCAGAGTATTCAGCTTCGTCACATAAGTCTTTTGCGTGGGAGTCAGGTTGTCGTAAGCGGCACGGGCCGTTTCGATGGCCTGTTTGCTGTCCAGCGTGACGTCGCCGATTTCGTCAACCAAGCTATCAACCGCAGCGGCGGCAGCTTTGTCAATGCGTTCCTGCTCAGCGGCTGCGTCCTGAAGCTCTTTCAGCTTCGCTTCTGCATCAAGAAGCGTGTAATAGTTGACCGGTTCAGCGCACTCGACAATATACTGTGCGTACTTGTTCAGTGCATCGTAGCCAGCGCGCGCTTTCTGAATCTGCTTTGCGCTTTCCAGCGTGATTTCATTAATCGGACCGATTGCGGCAATGTCAGCAATGACCTTATCCGCCGCAGCCTGATTGAGTCCGTCAATCTTTTCAATCAGCGCCATGAGCTTATTGTACTCGTTGACGGTCAGACGGTCTTTTTCCTCCTGCGTCAGCGATTCATAAATCTCCTGCGCAGATTTGATCTGCTCCACATCTTCCAGCGTTGCGCGGTAGACGGAGGGCAGAGCGGCGATCTTTACGGACAGATCGGCGGTTTTCTTGAAGCTGGCAACGCCAGCCTCTGCATCGAGCAGCTTCTGATAGTTGGTGACGTTCTGCTTGCTGGTTTCACTCAGCGCCTCATAGGCAGCTCTGGTGATGCTCAGACCGTTTTCCATGCTCTTGTAGTTGTAGCTTTCTACTTTGACGCAATACTTGTCGATCAGCCCCATGACGTATGCGGAGCCGTCGTCAACCTGTGCATTGACCACTTTCAGAACATACCATGTACCGTTCGATGTCTGCGTGTTGCCAGCCTGCGCGTTCATGGTTGGCCAGCCCTTCACACCGCACCCAACGTAGATGGTGTCGCCTGCGACAACGGGGATGGTCTGCGTCCGCTTATAGAAGCTGACACCCTCGGTGTTGTTGGTCACCTGCTCGTTGAGGAAGGTCTTTACAAGGAAATTCTTGTTCGTGGCGGTCGGCGTGATTTTGATTTCGGCCTTTTCATCGTCGATCTGCAAGGTGTACTCGTTTGTCGAGCCGATCGTGCCGGACGTGAACGCCGGGAAGATCGTGCCGTTGGTCACGTCAAGCGCCCTGAGGGTGGTGTTCTGGTTGTTCCATGTGCCGCCGAGGTCCTCGCCGTAGCCGGTTCTGGTATACATGATGCGGATTTCATCGCCGTCGCCCAGCTTGCCGTTGGCAACCGTGAAGTTACCAAAGCCCTCGTTGGTGAACCAGTCGTTCAGCGTTCCCATCCAGCCGGACTGGGAGCCGCCATCGAAAGCGGACAGGCCGTTGATCGACGAGATGTAGTTGCTGGACGCGCCGGTCTGTGACCAGCCGTGCTCATCGAGCGCGTCCACCACGCAGGTCATCATCGTGGAGGCTGCCGTCAAATTCACTTCAAAATGGTTGATCGGCGTACCCTCCCAATACGTTTTGCCTGTGGGCCAGAGATCGTGTGTAAAGGTCGTGTTCTCAATGGTAACGTACACAGTACCATAATCCTGCGCCATGTCCGCGTCCACAGCTGCCATCGCTTCAAGGGCCGCAGTCTTTGCAGCAGTGGCGGTGGTCACATCCTCTGCTTTTCCGATGTTGGCAATGCCGTCATTGTACGCCTTGACCAGCGTGTTCCAATTTGTATTGGAATAATTCGACTTGACATACGCCTGATACGCGGTCGTCAGCTCGTTTTTGAGCGACGTTTTTGCCGCGGTCAGCTCGTCCGGGGTCGCTACCTTTTCCAGATAGACCTTGACGACGATATTGCGCGGCATGACACAGTCAAAGGTGATGATTGCCGCCTTCATACCGCTTTCGCCCTTGCCGTCGTAACCGGTCGAGCTCGGCTCGTAGAAGAAGCGCCTTCTGGAGCTGTCCGGGTTCGCGTCGGTATAGTTCGGAGTCCGAACCGTGACACCCTCGATGGGGCTGCCGTCCTCGTCCTCAACCTCGACCTTCACGACCGTCGCGTTGTAGCTGCACTCGTAAGCGCCGCCTTCCAGCTTGCGGGCGATGATCAGCTGATAGTAGGAGCCCTCCTGCACACGATAGCCATCCGTGCCGTCGAACGCGCCGAGCGCCGCGCTGGTGCGGATGCTGCTGTCCTTCGAGCCCGGAACATTGACACGGGAATCAGCATTCGCGTAATCGCTCGGAACATAGTTATAGCTCCGGTTGTTGGCGACGATGAAATCATTCTGGTAATCCGTGTCGCCCATAACCTTGACCGTCACAGTCGGATCGACCTCAGCGGGAAGGTTCGTGCCATCTTCGCCATAGGCTTCTTTCAGCTTTTCATACTTTGCTTTCTGCGCCGTGGTCATCTGGTTGATCTGGTGCTGCGTTGCGCTGTCGATCATGCTCTGGAGATACCGGAAGCGCGCCGCAAAGCCCTGCGTAAAGTCGCGCACATCATCGGGCAGACGATTCAGTGCGCCCTGAATGCTGTTCTCCTTCTGGAAGTCGCTGTTCTTGTGCGCCTTTTCCAGCTGCGCCACCAGTGCGTCAAACTCACGCACAAGGTTCTTTGCGTCGGTCAGATTGGTCACAGTCTGGAAAGCTTCGCACTTTCCGGCGTAGGCTTCGTCGATCTGCCTCAGTTCGTCGTCTGTGAACAGAGTGCGGTCAACGTCCTGATAGCTGTCGTCCAGTTCCTGCTTGAGCGCGGCAAGACCGGCGGTCAGTTCATCGCCGGATTTGGCGTTCACATAGATCCAGACGGAAGCACCGACTGTCATGCTCGGCAGCTCCTCGATCTGCGGGCCGCCGGACACGTCGGTATTGCCAAAGAAGCCCTTGCCATCGCGCGGGTCAACCGCATACAGGTGTACCCAGCCGGAGCCGTAGAGCGTAACGGTCACGTCGCCGTTTGCATCGGTCTGATAGCCGGTATCAAAGGTCGGCGCGGCAGCCTCGCCCGCAGCAGCAGCCGTAGTGCCGCTGTTCTCCGGGGAAACATAAAGCTTCGCGCCAGAGAATGCGCTATACTCGCCTGTGTAGTTCTGCAAGGACGCATACGCGCGCGAAACGTGCAGCGTCAGCGGTTCGCCCTCGGTGGCGGTCAGTGTGCCGGTGATGGGTGCGCCGTCCTGCTCGAACCGTGCCGTCTGCATATAGCGCATGGTGTAGTTCGTGTTGAGAGAGATCTCGCCCACATAGGAGGATACCGTCGGCGTGGGCAGCAGCGCAAGCTCTACCGTGTCGCCGTCATGCAGCACATACTGATCAGAGTAACAGACATACGCATGATCCTCATAATAATCGTCAATAAAGTAACTGCTGAAGTTCTGTAGGCTGTGGGGATACACGCCGTTGATGATCGCGGCATAGCTGACCGCGCCGAAGCCGTCCATTTTTCCGCCCCAGTAGAGTTTGTCCGCAATCTGTGTTTCCAGTGCGCCGAGCGTCTGGTCGCCCGTCAGCGTGACAGAACCCGTCCATGTCGTGCTGGTCCAATCGTCCTTGAAGCCGTCTGGATTATTCAGGCTGGCAGTGTCCGTGACGCGGACGTTCACGGTGATGCTCTCCGCCGTGTTCGCCAGGCCGAGATAGTAGGCATCGAACAGTTCGCGGTATGCCGTTCTGATTTCCCGATATTCGCTGGCGTTCAGATTCAGCTGCGTTTCCGCGTACTTCTGCCAGACGGCATAGGCAGCGTCACGCTTGGTTTTCAGCGTGTCGCACCCATTCAGCGCCGTATTGCCGATTGCCTTGTCTGCCAGCTTGCAGAGCGCCGGGATCGCGTCCAGTGCCAGCGATACGTCTCCGTATCTGTCCAGCGTCGGGGCAAGTTCTGCGGTTGCCTCGTCCAGTGCGTCAGCATAACCATCCGCCTTGCTTTGATTGGTTTTGACATTCTCCGCCGTAGGAGTACCGTCATCATCAAACAATGACGCAAGATAACGCTCCGCATTATCCAAGGCAATACGGTAGGCATTGGCAGTCTTTTCGGTGTAGCGACTCAACTTGTCGTTGTAGACCTTACACCGTTTAATTGCTGCTTCAAGCTTTGCTGTATCAATTCCAGTATATTCATCTTCAAATTGAACAACGATCATCGGTTTGTCGTATGCCGACTTTCCCGACTTTACTTGAATATCTACGCCATATCCCTTGGTTTTCGGATTTGTTGATATTTTACGAAGGGTTTCGTCTCTCTTCCCTGTAATTCTGGAAAGAAGCTTATAATAGCACGCGCTTGTATTTATGCGCTCGCCTCTGAATTGTGAACCAGTGACATAAGAAATAACCGTCTTATCTTCTACATATTCACTTGTAGTTCCAACATACGATGTTGGTCTGTTCACAAGCTTTTTATTGTTGCCATAGATTCCAACCGCTACATCATATTTATCTGCATCCTGAATTGTTATCTCACTAATCGACGCAGCGCTTGGAAGCTTGCAAAGATAGACGTAACACTCCTTATATTGTGTACCGCCATTCCACGTTCCAATGTTGGTTAATTCTGCGATCTTGCCTGTTTCACTTCCGACTGAATATTTAATAATCGGAGTAACGTTATTCTCTAATGCAGCAAATACATTGATTGGAAGTAGGCTGACAGCTAGTGCGATAAGAATACAAACCGCTAAAATACGTTTTTTCTTCATTTAAGCAATTACCACCCACATAAGGAAAAGGGGGGCAATGCGATTTGCATTGCCCCCACATTCCAATTAGAATTTGATTTTACCTTTCGCCCTGAAGCTTAATATAGCCAATATACGGGGCGGCTGTGCTATCATCCTGCACGATAACCCGGATAAGAGTCTCGTCCTCTGTAAATGTGAAACTGTGTTCATTCGCAATCGCATCATTGATGAAAACATGGCTGCTATCCGTTGCTACAACTGAAATAAGTGCTTCCTCGTCCGTCGTTCCAGTCACAACCGGGATTTCCTCACCAGCAACAGCGGGTGTAACAGTCTGACCATTCACTTTAACAGTAGGAGTGGCAGTAGTTGCTGCTGTTACAGTTCCATTTGTACGGAAAATGCCCGTGATTTCCGGAGAAGTTTCACCGAAAATACCAGTGTTATACAGAACTGCGGAATAGATACGAACGTATTTAGCATTATTGACCTTGACGGGTTCGCCAGTGGAAATATCCACAGCCCACGCAAGGTCAAAGCCGTCGCCGCCGTCCTTGTCGGAGGTATACGGCGTATACGGGTTGACCGGAGTGCCGTCCTTGACGCTCGGCACGGGGGTCACGTCGGCATAGCCGAACGCATAATCCGCATTGGAGTCGCTGTCCGGGATGCTGGTAATACCGGCAAACTTCAGCGTATTGGCCGTATATTCCGTGATATAGGTGTTCGTCAGCGTGTTGTTGATGCCGGAGGTCGCTTCATGGTTCATGTCGCTCTTGGTCGGGAACCACGTCGCAGCCGTTGTGAACGGGTCCTGCGAATGGGTCACGCCATTGACGGCTGCATGGAGTCCTGCATTGTCCTTTGTGTAATACACAGTTGCGTTGCGGACGGCGCTGTCCGAATAGTACATCGAACCGGCCAGCTCATACCACTTGTAATCGCCCAACGTACCGTCAGACAGAACCTCCTGCGCGTAAACCTGCACAGCGGCTGCCTCGGGATTCCCATTGAAGGCATTGCCGTACACGACAAAGTCTACGCCGTAGGGGTTGGTGTCCAGATTCTGAATGGGGTTGCTGCTGAAATCGTACTGGACATAGCCGCCCAGAGAACCGAGCGAGAAGCCGTTTGCAGCAAAGCCCTTGTAGCCCTTTACCTTGGTGGCAGGTGTCAGGAGGTTGTCGCCGCCGGTGCTGATGCTGCCCCAGTCGCCGCGGTTGGCATACTGCGTGATGCCGGGCAGATAGGCAATCGCACCATCCGGATGCAGCTGCGCATCATGGGCGGAGGACGGGTCGTTCGGTGCGCTGAAGTTGATGGTGGTAGCGGTGGTGCTGCCAGCGGTAGCGACCTGAATCGAACCGGCTGCCTTGACGTAAATGACCGTCGAGAAGTAGCCAGTGCCGGACGTGCCGGTGACAGTATTGGTTTCGGTCATGTTGCCGTTGGCATCATAGGTACGGAACACAATGTCCGTGCTGTTGCTGGTAAGCGTGAGTGCAGCGTCGGACTTCAGATAGAGAGAATAGAGATCCGGCACAAAGCCAGCGGTCGGGCCAGCATAGACAGCGTTATACGCATTGGTGCCAGCTGCTTCAAAGCTCATGTAGCGCTCCGGTTCGGTCATGGGATACGCGGGGTCGCCAAAGCGAATCTGTGTGCCGTTGACCGTGATCGGGTTGTTGACCTCTGCCAGCTGGAAGTTGATGACGTAAGTGCCATAGGACTTGACGCTATCTGCCAGATTGGGATAGACATAAACCGTCATGGTCGCCGTGCCATTCTGTACTGTCGCGTTGTAGGTCAGGCTGGCGTGCTTCTTGATATGCTTGCGGGATACCGCGTTCAGGATCGAGTTCGGCTTCGCGGAAGAAACCACAAGGTTTTCATTCGAGGCATTTTCCTTTTCAAACGTCGCCGTTACGACGGTTCCATCAGCCGTGCCGCTGGCCAGCTTGACGTTATACGTCAGGTTATACGGGGCACTGCTGCCCGTCAGGGTGCGATCCTCATTGTTGTTGATATTCGCGCCGCTGATCGTGATGCTCTTGATGCCGTTGGTCGGCGAACCAAGAGAACCCGCAGTATCAGCGGAGGCTGTGACAGTCAGCAGTCCGAGAACCATGACTAGCACAAGGATGAGCGCAAGAGCTTTCTTTGCTTTCATGTTTGTTCTTCTCCTTTACAAATTTTCGTTTCCTGTTTTATCTGACGCAGTCCGGAAGCAGAAGGCTGCGCCGATTCTCACGGCAAAAGCCGTAATATACAGTTTTCGTTCACACCACGCTGCCGGTATCGGTTCCTGCGCCCACTTTTGACCGCGTCCGCCCTCCCTTGGCACGCTCGGCGCTGGCGTCGTCGCGTACTTCCCCAAGAGGGCGGGTATTCTTTCCCGTTGTGGCTATTCAGTTGTCGGCGCGGTTCGCCATAGGAAGCCGGGCAAAGGCCCGATGGATTGGTAGTTTTTTCGGTGTCCCGGCCTGCGGAGCACGCCCGCAGGCCGGGTACCAGAAAGGAAATAAAATGGAAAGAGCAAAGAAAAACTGGTTCCGTCCTGAAATAGCGCACGTTGTCCCGTAAAAAACAAAATGCGCCGATTCCAAGATGAAATCAGCGGCGTTCGTGGGCTTCTCGCCCGGTGCAACAGGAAATCGCTCGCCGCTGCAAATACACGGTCGCGGCTTTCGCCGCGAGTAATACAGATCTTCTGACTTGCGTTAGGGAGTGATAAAACTCCTGCGCCCACGTCCTACCTTCTCACAGGTCGTCCCTGCAATGGCGAACTTTTGTCCCAGCGGTTTCCCGCCTCAGCGTGGTCTCACGCGCACAGCACCGTTTCGTGTCGGCCTTGCGGCCTGCTTCTGCTTGCCTATCCTGCCCGTGGGCGTGCGGAATCGGCGTGTATTACGGTATTAACAATATTGAATTGAATAATCTGCCTCCGGCCCGGTTATGATAGACTGGCCAGACCGGCTATTTGGTGTCGTAAAGCATTCTTTCCTTTACGACAAAAGCAGCGAAACCGCCTGTGGCGCAAGGATTTGTCCGGGAGTCTGACGGCAAAATTGACGACGATAAAGCTTCATGCACCAGAGGGCAGAAAGCTGATCCGCTGGACGACCTCCCGTTTGTGCCGCATGGACGAGTGCATATAAAGCCGCAGCGTGATCTGCGGATTGGAATGTCCAAGTAATTCCGAGACAGTTTTGATGTCCGCACCCTCCTCCACGCAGCGCGTGGCGTAGGTGTGGCGCGTACTGTGGAAGTTTCGATCTGGAAGTCCGCAGTGTTTCAGCAGTGCCTTGAAATGCCTCTGGCAGGTGCGCGGCTCCAATGGCCGTGCTGGGTTTCCGCTTAATAAATAGCAGCCCGGCGCAAAGGCATATACATACTGCCGCAGCAGTGTCAGCATTTCAGCAGGAATGGGAATAACGCGATTGGATGCAGCACTTTTCGGCGTTTGAACGACCAATTTTGTTCTGCCGCCGTAATTGATCCGCTGCGCCGTGTTTCGGACGGAAACGGTCCCGGCAGTAAAATCAATGTCCTGCCGCTGCAGGGCGCACAATTCGCCGATTCTAAGGCCGGTATTCAATGCCAGCAGGATGCCGATCTCGATCGGCTGTGGCTTCCGCATAACCTGCTCCGCCATGCGCCGCAGTTCATCTTCGGTAAAAACGCGAATATCCGGTTGTGCAGGCGACGGAAGCCGCAGCGCATCTGCATCACAGGGGACCGAAAACTCCGCTTGTGCGTATTTCAGCGCCGATTTTATCAGAGTCCCGATGTCCCGGACGGTTTTGACCGAAAGCCCACCGCCTTTCAGGCCTCCGTTTACACGCTTTCGTTGGAGGAAGGCTTGGAGTTTTTTCGCCGTCAGCTGTTCGACCCGGAGATGCCCCAGTTCCGGGAGAATGTGTTTTTCAATCAAAAAGCGATAGCGCTGGGCGGTAGATGGTTTGACCTCCGCGCATTTTTTCCGCAGCAGGGAAGAAAAAAGCTCTTTCGCCGTCAGACGACAGCCGCACATCATGCGAGGCGGCGCTATGGCGGCTTCCTTTAATTTGCCTTTGCATTCTGTATAACTCCGGCCATAGACATAACCGTATATCGCGTGACCATTTTCCCTGCGGCTGCGAATAAAGCGGCCTTCCCATCTCCCGTCTTTGCGTTTATAAATGTTCTCTCCACACTTTGCCATTGTTCCTCCTTGACGGCGCTTCCGACGGCGTTAAACGAAAGAGCTATGCCTTTTTGCAGCCTAATTTCAGCTATATTTCAAATATTGGAACGTATGTGCCTAAATACCCAACAAAAAACTACAGTTTTCTCCAAAACAGGTTGACTTTTCTCTTTAATAGGATATAATTTCAGGTGTTAAGAAACGTGAAAACGTGTCGTAAAGGAAAGAATGCTTTACGACACGTTTTTTTACGCAAAAAACGCCCGCAGTACCTTTCAGTAATGGCGGACGTATCCCTTAAAAATGGGCGCACAGTATCGTCCGCAGGCCGTTGACTTGGCGGCTGCTCTTGTAGCTCTCTCAGGCGCGTGTCTGACTAATCTCCTCCACGGGAGCTTCACAGTGACCAGTTCGCCGGGACTCTCACCCGATTCCGTTTCATTGCCGCACCCTCAGCGCGGCAAACCTGAGACTCTTTCTATTATCTTGGATTTTTATTGTAGCATGAAATGCGAAGAATTTCTATCGATGGCCCAATATTTCAGCACTGCGCAATTCGCTCAACGAACACCCATAAGTAAAACGAATCCCCATAAAACGAAACGCATCAAAAAAGCGTTTTTCCCGATAATAAAAAGCCCGCCCCAGCGGAAAAGCCGGAACAGGAAAAGATACTCAAAAAGTTCTGATATTGGATAGTTTTCGTGGAAAACGCGAGAAAAAGGGCTCTTATCTTGATAGCCATTCTATCAAAATAAGAGTCCTTTTATGGTGGACCTGAAGAGACTCGAACTCTCGACCTCTCGGATGCGAACCGAACGCTCTCCCGAATGGTTCAGATATATGCACCCAAAATTCTTGAAAAAATGTAGAGAAAACAAGAATATTGAGAAAACTTAGTGTTATGTCCTTTTCATACAAGACACTTTTTCGGCTGCCCCGCAGCAAGGAAAAGTGTCTTTTGTATTACGGTCATAATTTTGAGGATGCAACGCAAACGCCGGGCAAACTAGATACCTCCTAACAGATAATATTTTTCCATTGAGCACAAATTTAACTAAAAATGTTGTATTCTGTCTTCTGTTTTGCTACACTAAAATTGCAACTATGCAACAGATTCCATTTTGTTTTTATCTCGCAACAGATATTTACTAAAAGGAGACAGACAGATGGCAACAAAGAATATACTCTCGATATGAGAGTATAGAAGTGCGCCCTTTAGTTCCTACAGGGATTTCTCGGCTTCTGGAAATAAAAACTTACTCGTCCGTGTGTTCATCATCTTTGTCGTTTGTTTTATCTTTATCCAAACGGTTAAGTATCAAGCCTGTGCAAGTAACAATAACGATGCAAAGATACAGACCGATACCAAATATAGCGGATAAACGATAATCCCCCGATCCGTTGAAAATGTTTCCATACAAATCGCTAAAGAACATGCCTCCTATGGCAACAATGATTCCAATGAGCAGGCATTTTCCAAATTTAAGCAAATCATTATTATTCATATCGCTACCTCCCGCAAACTATGCCTTTGGAAAGTGTTACTTACATCTTCGCAAATTAAATTATATCATAGAAGTTTGAACTTTTCCACCATTCCGGGATAAAATAATCTTTGTTCTACCTACAAGCTATGTTCACGCTATCTGCGTCCCTTTCTGCGGCTCTCTCTGCGGTAAACTGCTGACAGGGACGAACACTCCCTTTGCAATGTCCTCCGCACGAATGGCGGCTTTCTTGGCTTCGATTTCCGCCTTTTTTCTCCTCTTGATTTTGTCCTCGTATCGCTTCTGCGCTCCGCTGGCTTTCCGCTTCAAGTAGTTCTGATGCAAAAACACTCATTGGCCTTAAAATCGAATGCGCTGTCTGTGAAAATCGTCTTTCTGCGATTGAAGAGGATATTGGCAAATTAAATACTGACCAAATTACTCGTGAGATTCTCAATTTACAGCTCGATGCACTCAGGCAGGAACTTAATAGCACCTCTGCGCTACAAACCACAGAACTAAAGAATCGAATTGATTTACTTGAACGTCAGATTGAACTTCTTCAAGAATAAAATCTTCCGTTGAAAATGGACATTTGTGTAAAAACATGAATGTCCATTTTTTATTTCAAAAATTCCGCATACCGAGGTGATTTCTCTGAAAACGCAAGTCAATTTCTCATACTTTTACGGAGAAGAATCCGAGCAGTTCAGCTACTTCCGGATTCCGAGATTGTTGGTGCGCAGCAAGAAGTTCAAGACGCTCTCCACCGAAGCGAAGCTACTTTACGGCCTGATGCTCGACCGCATGGGGCTATCTGCCAAGCACGGCTGGTATGACGAGTTGGGGCGCGTCTATATCTACTACACGCTCGATGAAATACAAACCGACCTCATGTGCGGACACAACAAAGCGGTTCGGCTGCTGGCCGAGCTGGATACCGGAAAAGATGGTTTTGGCCTGATCGAGCGCGTGAAGCAGGGGCAAGGCCGTCCGGCAAAGATTTACGTCAAAAAATTCACCACGACCGATGTGCCAGAAGCTCCCCTTTCTGCGCCTATTTCAGACTTCCCGGATTCGGAAATCCAGACTTCCCAAAAACAAACTTCCAGACTTCCGCTTTTGGGAAGTCAAGACTTCCCAAAACGGGAAGCAAGTTATTTAGATAATAATTATCCTGATTCTAGCTATCCTGATCCATCTATCTCCCCTGCGAAGCCGCCGGGAACTGGAGATCGATTGATCGAGCGATGGAGTTTGAAAGAGCGCGTCAAAAATCAAATCGAATATGACGCGCTCTGCACGCAGTATGCCGCCGAGGACGTGGACGCGCTGGTGGAGCTGATCTCGGAAGTCCAGAGCAGCACCGCTGATGCCGTCCGGCTGGGAAAAGAGCAAATCCCCATCGAGATCATCAAGGAACGGTTCCGGCAGCTCACACAGATGCACGTTGCCTACATTCTGGACAGCCTGCGGACAACCACGACACAAATCAATAACATCAAAGCCTATCTTCTGACCGCGCTCTACAATGCGCCGACGACGATGGGCTTTTTCTATTCCGCTCAGGTGCGGCATGATCTTCGCAGAAAATAGGTCTCATGGTGAGACGTATTTTTTGATATAAAAATTCAATTTTGGAGGTACCACATGGCAGAAGAAAAAGCACGCGACCCGACGACCCCGGAAAACAAGCCGGTCAGTATTCCCCTTTCCAAAATCCACGACCTGCCCGGCAGTGTCTTTGCGCCGCCAAGCCAGAAAAGTCTCGAAGCGTTGACCAGAAGCATCGTCCTAAAAGGCGTACAGGAGCCGGTTATCCTGCGGCAGCGCGAGGATGGCGAGTTTCAGATCGTTTCCGGCAACCGCCGCCGCAAAGCCAGTGAACTTGCGAAGAAAACAGAGATTCCCGCGTTCATCTATGATATGACGGAAAAAGAGGCGCGGGATTTCCGTTTGCGCGGCAATGCGAAAGGCACACCGCCCGGAAAGCTGCTGCCCGAAAGTGAGATCGGCAAGAAACGTGAAGCACCCGCAAAAACGCCGGACAAGGCTGCGGAAAATAAGACACCGGTTACGCAGCCAAAGCCGTCTGAAAAGGCCGCCGAGGTAAAAGTCGCACCCACACCAGCGCAGAAGAAACAGGATGAAAAACCGAAAGCGGCTGCACCTACGGAAAAGGCTGACGCAGACGGCAAAACTCCGGTCATGCCACCGAAATCGCCAGACAAGGCCGCTGATGCAAAACCTGCGCCAACGCCGGAGGCGAAGAAACCGGAAGAAAAGCCGAAAGCGGTTCCGTCTCTGGAAAATGAGGATGCAGACGGTAAAAAACCGGATATATCTCCGAAACCGCTTGAAAAGCCAGCCGAGATAAAACCAACGCCCACGCCGGAGCAGAAAAAGCCGGAGGACACGCCGAAAACGGCTGCACCTACGGAAAAGATTGATGCAGACGGAAAGAAACCGGGCGTACCGCAGAAGCCATCTGAGAAGCCTACTGAGTTCAAGTCCGCACCGGTGTCCGAGCCGAAAAACCCGGAAGAAAAACCGAAAACGGACGCGCCCACGGAAAAGGCCAGTACAGACAGCAAGGGTTCGACCACACAGTCGAAGCCGCAGGAAAAGGTCGTAGAGGTCAAACCGGCCCCGGCAGTTATGCCCGGTCCCGCCGCTCTCGGTCCGACCGGAACAAAAATCACAAAGATTTTTGACGAGCGGCTGATGCCCCCGGACGAACACGCCATGAAAGATCTTCCGGTTCCGAAAGATGGAGAATCCTATTTCATCACGCTCCACCCTGCATATCTGGAAAAATCTGAGTTCAACACCGTTTCCGTAGACACAAACAGCGACGATTACAAGGAGCTGAGAAAATCTATCGAGCTGAACGGCGTGAAAGACCCGGTTCTGACCAGAATCAATCCCAAGGGCGGCTTGGAAATCCTTTCAGGCCAGCGGCGGCACATGATCGCGCGAGAGCTGAATTATCCGGTTCCGGCCATCATCCAGAAAATCGACGACAACGACGCGATGATCCTCGTTGCGGACAGCAATCTGCATCGACCGCATATTTCCACATACGATCTTTCGCGGACGCTGCGCAATAAAATGACCGCGATGAAACGCAAGGCAGGACGGAAGAAACGCGGCGTACCGGGTGCGGACGAGCTGCAAAGCGACGCGATGCTGGCAAAAGAAATGGGTATCAGCACCAGCAAACTGAACCGAATTATCCGCCTTTCCGAAGCAACCAAAGCTGTCTGCGATGCAGTGGATGATAACTCGCTGGAATTGTCGATTGCATCAGATTTGTCATTCCTGTCTCCAGAACATCAAAATGCAGTCATTGATCTGGTGGGTCTGAACCTGAAACCAACGGTCAAACGTGTGCAGCGTTTAAGAGACGCAGAGAAACGCGGAAATCTGGACGATAAGACGATGCGGGCGATTCTGGAGGACAAAGATATTCAGCCGGTCAAGCCGCCTGAGCCGCCGAAGCCAGCGCCGACGCAGCCAGACCCACCGTTTCCGGTTGCGTCAATGGTAACACCCAACGTGTCGCCAGCACCGGCACCGGCCACGGGCACATCACCTGTCACGCTGGCACCGCCGAATATGAAGCCGGTCATGCCGGAACCGCCGAAACAGGAAAACACCGCGCGGCCACCCGCAACGCAGACGGTGGAAAAGCCGGAGACTGCACCAACGTCAGTCAGCAACGTCATTCCGATCTCCGCAGAGAGCAAGCAGCCGGGCGACTCCAAAGCAGCGGACGATGAACCGATTGAGTTTAATTCGCCGCGTGAAAATTTGTATTCGCTGAAAGTCACGTTAGGTGGAGATCGACTGCGCAGATACTTCCCGGACGTTACAATGCCTGCCTTGGCAATTACTGAGAGTATCTATTCTGCGTTGGAGGAACGCCGACAGCGCGAAGCACGGATGAAGCAAAAAACGGAAATTCTGCATCCGAGCAAACCCATCCCAACACGCTGATATGCACCACAAATCATTACTGCACCGCCTGGTGGTGCCGCCCTGACAATTATATTTAGGAGGATTCACACATGAATTACCACCCCAAGCACAAATCCAACTCGCGCACCGCCGTCTGGATCGGTGCTGGCGTTCTCGCCGCCGTTGCCATCGGCGCGATCATTTTCATCATCGTTACGCTCCGCTCTCCCATGACAAAGGAAGAAGCCCGCGCCAAAGCCGGAATCGTTTATGATTCTTCCGCCACTGAGGGCGGTTGGGATAACCTTTCGCCGGAGGAGATCGAAGCACGTCTGAACGAAAAAGTAGCCGAGGGCATGATTAACATTTCGGCCAACACTGCCCCAATCTTTGAGGACGGTTCTTCGGAGGGAAACTTGATGCTCGTAAACGAGAGCATCAATAATTATCCACAAAAGGTCCAGATTGTCCGCAATGACACGGGCGAACAGATTTACGAATCCGGCGCTATCGCCGTCGGCAGCAAAATCGAACGCGCGAAGCTGGATGTTGTTCTCCCCGCTGGTACATACGAATGTACCGCGTATTTTCACAACTTGGACCCCGAAACCGGCGATATTATCGGCACGGCTGGGGCCATCATCACAATCACCATCAAGAATTAAATTTTCAAAACAACAAAGGAGTATTTTACCATGAAAAACACCAAGAAGATCGTTTCCCTCGTTCTCGCAATTTGTATGCTCGCGTCCCTCGCCATTTCCGCTTCCGCTGCCAACACCGTGGACGCTTCTGGCGGCACTGGCACTTCGTCTGTTACCCTGTCCAGCACCGCGGATGGCAGCATCGGCGGCGATCCGGCTGCCACGAAGATGAGCGTCACTGTCCCGACCGTCCTGCCCATCGCAGTCGGCACGGATGGCACGGTCAGCACCGCCACCGATGCGAAGATCGTAAACAACTCGTTCGGCGCTGTCAAGGTCAACTCCGTCAGCATCGAAGCCGCGCAGGGCTGGTCGCTGGCTGCGTTCGGCGACAAGGCTACCCTTGCCCACGAAAAGGTCAACTCCAACAAGTTTGGCTTCTCCATCTCTCTTGGCAACGGCGAAAAGAGGCTGACCGACGACAAGAACGCTTCCAAGCAGACGCTTCTGGACGCTGCTGTTGAAGGCTGCTTCATGTCCGGTGTGGGCGACACCTCTGCGAACTCCATCGGGATTAGCTATGACGCCATCGTGACGCCGGTTTCCGAAGCTGTGACCAACACCGCGATTGCGTCCGTGTTGTTCATTATCGCTTGGGATGCGGTCTAATTCAATCGCCTATCGCACAGGGGAACGCGCAAGCGTTCCCCTTAAATTCTAACAGGAGGTATTCAACGTGAAGAAAAAACGAATCCTCGCAATGTTGCTTGCCGTTACGTCGTGCCTGTCGCTGGCCGTCAGCGCGTCGGCGGCAAACACGGTCAACCGCAAAGCCACAGATTTCCGCGATTTCGATAAATCCGCATGGTACGCCGAAGCGGTCAGCGCCGCTGTGGATAACGGCTTGCTTTACGGTAAATCCAGCAGCATTATCGACCCGAACGGTGATATGACTCGCGCGGAAATGGCCGCGATCATCAACCGCTCGTTCGGGTGCTACAAAGCGGCGGACATCAGCCAGTACAAGGACGTTGCAAAATCCAAGTGGTACTACAAAGATGTTGCGCTCGCCGTCCAGATGGGTACTTATAACGGGCGCAGCAGTTCAACAATGGCCCCGGACGCGCCGATCTCGCGGCAGGAAGCCATGACGGTCGTTGCCCGTGCGCTGGAACTGGACTACGATTCGTATTCCAAAACGGATTTGTCCGTATTCTCCGACCGAAGCGAGATTTCCAACTGGGCGCTGCCCTATGTGCGCGCGATGGTCGGTGCGGATTATATTCACGGCCGCGGCAAAATCCTTGCCCCGCTGGACAACATCACCCGCGCCGAGTTTGCGCAGATTTTCCATAACATCATCGGCACTTACATTGTGTCCAAGGGAACCTACGACAAAGACATCAAGGGCAGCGTCCTGATTCGCACCGACGATGTAACGTTCAAGAATATGACCGTGGACGGCGACCTCATCATCGGCTGCGGCGCGGCAGACGGCAAAATCGTGCTGGACAACGTGACCGTCAAAGGCAGATTGCTTGTCTGGGGCGGCGGTACGGCAGCCATCTATTGCAATAACGGCACAAATATGCCCGCTGTCGTGGTCGCGCGCGTAGATGAAGCCGTAAAGGTAATCTATGACCGTGACAGTACGCTGGCTGTTATCGACACCATCAAGGTACGAATTACAGAAAGAGCGAAGCAGTACAAGGAAACAGAAGTCATTTTTTACGACGTTTCCGGACTGCGCGAAGCACAGAAGCAGCTCAATGCCATCGTCGCAGACAATCAGATTGCTCTTACTGCTCCTGCTCATCTTTACGCGCTTGTCGGGGAAAGCAGCGTGAAAGCCGAGTTCAGAAACAACAGCAAGGGCGATACCTACAAGGTAGAAATTCGCAGAAATAAAGACAATGCGCTGATTGCCGACGCATTTGAATTGGCTGCGGGCAAGAGCATCTCGACGCTCACGCTGTTGGAAGCGCCGGAGTTTGGGAACGTGGATTGCACCGTAACGATCACGGCGTTCCGCGATGGCAAGCAGATTGGCACGCTGAACACGGAGCTGACGCTCCACACCGCGTATTTGTGGCCAAAGGAGGTGCAGTGACATGAAGAAATCTCTGGCCCTACTTCTCGCGCTGGCGCTCATTTTTGCGTTTCCGGTCAGCGCGTCCGCTGCGGAAACAACCGAGGCGCGTGTGCCGGTTACGCTCACGGTAGTCAACACGGTTTCGCCCATCTCCTGCACCGTACCCGCCGCGCTGCCTATTTCGCTGGTGGATGGGTATGTGGTCTGTGCGAACAACGCAGCCATTACAAACACTGGGAAAACCGGCGCGATTAAGGTCACAAAAGTGGATGTTCAGGCTGGCACATTCGAGATCGGCAGCTATGATGATTTCAGCGCAGGCAAAAACAGCATCGCACTCAGTATCAACGGCTGCTCAACCAAGGGCGCGGGCGGTTTGACCCTCGTGGACGGCGCGTTTCCGGCGATTGCCGCCGAGAAAAATCTCGCCATCCGCTACAAGGCAAAGGTTTCCGCGAGTGAAGCTGTCACGAACATCAACGCCGCGACGATTGTGTTCACCATCGCCGCCGTGAACGAAAAGGAGGCTGCATAATGAAGAATTTTAAGAAATTCACCGCATTTGTGCTGGCTCTTTGTATGTTGTTTTCGCTGTCCGTCGCGGCATTTGCAGCGGAAGCGGATGAACACACAGTCTACGAAAGCGCCCCTGACGAAGAAATCGCCGTGCAGTCCGTTTCTGGTGAAGCTGCGACCAGCGGCACGATTCCGGGCAGCAGCATCAAATGGTCGCTGGACTCCAAGGGTTGGCTGACCATCTCCGGCAGCGGCGAAGCGCCGGTGTTCCAAAGCGCAGACGATCAGCCGTGGGCGGCTGTCCGCGACCAGATCACCGAGGTCTGGTTTGAGGACGTGGAAACGCTGTCCATCCCGGATCTGGCGTACTGGTTCGAGGGCTGCGTCAACCTGACCACCGCCGAGCTACCGCTGACCCCGGTCATTGGCCGCCATGCGTTCTATAACTGCCCGAAACTCTCTACACTGACCATGTACTACGGTGAAACGGTTTTGAACAGCATCGGCGAGGATGCGTTCTGGCGCGAAGCCGATTCCGGCGATACGCTCTATGTTGCGTACATCATTGGCTACCCGGATTCTTCTGTGCCTTTCCACGATTATGACTGGATAGCATCCAATCGAAGCAACCGATATTTCCACGATCTTTACGGTGTGTATCAGAACGCAGATGCCGCCACCGCAGGCGGCATCAAGAAAGCGCCTGCACAAGTTTCCACCCGCGCGTCCACCGGCATTGTCGGTACCTGCCCAAGCTGCAAGCAGTATTCTTTGCAGGGCACCTACGTTTCCACGACGCATACATCCAGAGGTCATCAGGAGTATTATGAGTGCTACAAGTGCCATTATGTTCAGAATTTGGGGACTTATGTGTATAAGGATCATGGTTCCGGCTCGTATGGTTCTTGGACTTGCCCGGATTGCGGAAGCCATACATGGGTTTTGGACTATGAAAATGATGCCACTTGCACGCGAAACGGCTACCGGGAATATAGCTGCGATTGCGGTCAGAGCAAGCGCGAGACCATCTACGCAACCGGCCACAGCTATTCCTATGGAAGCTGGGAGGAATATTCCAGCAGTCAGCACCGGCGCGAAGCCTATTGCCGGAACTGCGGCGATTCGGATTACGAATACGCCAGCCACAGCATGAGCTACGGATCGTGGAGCAATTCTTCTTCCAATCAACATAGCAGAACGGCATCCTGCCGTACTTGTGGGTACTCCACAACGGAATACGGAAATCATAGCTATTCCACTGGCGCATGGAGCAAGTACAGTGATACGCAGCACCGACGTGCAAAAACCTGTACGTCCTGTAGCGCGTCTACCTATGATTATGCAGATCACAGCTATTCCTACGGTTCGTGGGTTTCGGACAGCGAAACGCAGCATAAGCGTACCAAGACGTGCTCGGCTTGCGGAGATTCTGGCTATGAATATGCAGACCACACCGATGCGAACGGCGATGGAAAGTGCGACGATTGCGGCGCAACTGTCAGCCTGACGATCAAGTGGGATGCCGGTTCAAACGGCGGTACCATCGACGGCAAGGCCAGCTTTTCCGAAACCATGAAGCCAAACAGCAAGCCGACCGCGCCGGGCAGCGTTCCCGTCAAGACCGGCTACACGTTCAAGGGCTGGTTCACGGCCAAGAGTGGCGGCAGTCTTTACAGTACGGTCACGATCACCAGCAGCACGACATTTTACGCGCAGTTTGAAGCGAACAAGTACGCTGTGACGTGGGATTTAGGCACGGGTCAGAGCGAAACGACCGAACAGACCTACGGTGAAAAGCTGGTGCTGCCGACTGAACCGGTTCGTAAAAATGCAGAGTTTTTAGGCTGGTTTACGGAGAAAGCCGGCGGTACGGAGATCGATTCCAATACCACCTACACAACGGATGGTGAAACGACTTATTATGCGCATTGGGAAATCACGGAGATCTTCTCGGTTACAGTTCCGGTTGTTCTTCCGTTGACGGTTGATGAAAACGGCGAGGTACACACGGGCAGTGCAGAAATCATCAACGGTTCCACTGGCGAGGTCGTTGTATCCAGCGTTTCGATTTCCACCAAAAACGGTTGGCAGATCGTGCCCTACACGACCGATATGGCACACGAAAAGGTTGATGCCCAGCTTCTCGGCTTTAAGATTAACGGCGCACAGACTACAAAAAACGGCAACGCGGAAACGTTTGCACTGTCCGCTCCGTGGGAAATTGCGGAGAACAGCCGGATGACGCTCTCTTATGATGCTGTTGTCAGCGCCGTTTCCAAAGCAATCACCGAGCAGGAGGTCCTGTCCGTCGTATTCGTGCTGGAATGGGGCGGAGAATAACTGTATGGATGAAGAAAAAGTCACAGAGCAAATGACCGTGCTTGTTGTCGAGCCGGGCTATGCGCCCTATGAAAAGACGATTCCGCATGAGCTTCATGCCATGCAGGAGATTGTAGGCGGCCTGATTACTGCTATTTATCCATACGAGGAACCGGTCGGCATTGTTGCAAACGATGAAGGACTTCTTTTGGATATGGATTTCAACCGTAGTGTCGAGGGCGGCTATGGTGGTCTGGTGGGTCCTTTTTTCGTGTGCGGTTTGACGGAGGACAGCTTTTGTTCGCTCCCTCCCGACCAGATGGAACGCTTCAAGAAGAAATTCCATAAGGCTGAGATTCTGGTAGGCTTTTGCGGAAATGAACCAGTCACATTGAAGGTCGAGCCAAAGCAGAAAAACGCGACGCCCGAAAAGCAGCGCAAACCACCGTCGCAGGAGCGTTGAAATGGGGTTTGAACTGACCGGTGCAACACCGGACGAACGTCTCAAAGAACTGACCGAAAAACTGGAACAGGGTGTCAGCGAGATTTTTACCAGTGGGCGCTACGCGGAATATCTGTCTGCCATGTCAAAATTTCACACATACAGTTTCGGCAACGTTATGCTGATTCTCATGCAAAACCCGGCTGCATCTCATGTGGCCGGGTTTCACACATGGAAGAAGAATTTTGGACGCACTGTAAAGGCACATGAAAGCGGTCTGAAGATTCTCGCTCCGTGCCCGTATCGGCGGTTCATTGAACAGGACAAGTTGGACAAGGACGGTAAGCCCGTACTTGATACAACCGGAAAACCAGTGCGGGAACGGACGCTGGTGCAGCTTATGAGATTCCGTATTGTCACCGTCTTTGACATTTCACAGACCGAGGGCAAGGAGCTTCCCAGCATTGGTGTATCGGAGTTGAGTGGAAATATTGACCGGTTTGAGGAACTGGCAAACGCGATCACAAGCGTCTCGCCGGTTCCCATTTTATATGCCGCGCCGCCCAGCGCGGCCAAGGGCTGCTTCAATCATGTCACGGAGGAAATTCTCGTCCGCCCTGGCATGAGCCAGAAGCAGACCGTCAAGACCATGCTCCATGAGATCAGCCACGCCACACTCCACCGGCGCAAGAAAAACGAACCGCCGTACAAAGACCAGCACACGCGCGAGGTCGAAGCCGAAAGTGTGGCGTATGTCGTTTGCCAGCATTTCGGTATCGACACGTCAGACTATTCGTTCGGCTACGTCGCCGGGTGGAGCAAGGGCAAGGAGCTGGATGAGCTGAAAGCGTCACTTGATACCATCCGTTCCTGCGCCGCCGGTTTGATTGACGCCATCGAAAAGCAATGTCCGTCGTTAGCAGTTTCCAGGCAGCGTACCGTGTCTGCCACGCTGGAGCGATAGCGGGAGGTGCATGACGTATGCCCGTTTACACCCGGCAGGATTTAAGCATCATGCAGGCGTGGCCGCTGGAACGCAAAATTCGTGTGACACAAGCTAAAATTCTGGAATGGTATCACCACTATGGCGGCAGGATTGCCGTTTCCTTTTCGGGCGGAAAGGATTCTACCGTGCTTCTGGATTTGGTGCGGAGGGCATTTCCGGACGTTCCGGCTGTGTTTGTAGACACCGGCTTAGAGTACCCAGAAATCCGTGAGTTTGTAAAGGCCGTTCCGAATGTGACGTGGCTGCGGCCGGAAATGCCGTTTTCAAAGGTTTTGACGACGTATGGCTATCCTATCATCTCTAAAGATGTTGCCAGACGCATCTATTACGCGCGGCAAGGCAGTCCGTGGGCGATCCGACACCTGAATGGCCTGAACGCAGACGGCACACCTTCAAAATACAACGAGCGATATGAAAAATGGCGTTTTCTTCTGGATGCGCCATTTCTCATATCAGACAGGTGTTGCGCTGTAATGAAAGAGCGCCCCTTACATAAGTACGCCAGAGAACATCATCTATATATGATCCTTGGCACGATGGCAAGTGAAAGCGTTCGCCGCCAGAGCAGCTATTTGAAAACCGGTTGCAATGCGTATCTCAAACGCGACCCAACTTCCCAGCCGATGTCATTCTGGACAGAGCAGGATGTTTTGGCCTACCTCAAAATGACGGGTATCTCGTATGCGTCTGTCTACGGTGAGATTGTCGAGGGAGCCGGAAAGCTGACAACGACCGGCGTAAAGCGCAGCGGTTGTATGTTTTGTATGTTTGGCGCACATCTCGAAAAAGAGCCGAACCGGTTTCAGCGCATGGAGGTCACGCATCCAAAGCAATACGATTTCTGCATCCACAAACTCGGCTGCGGCGACGTGCTGGATTATTTGCATATCCCATATACCACAAAGGAGAGAACGCTAAGCATGGAAAACGAAAAAGACTACCAACCGGACATCCTCAATTTTTTAGAAAAGATTGTCCAGCGGAACACCCTTGCCTACAAAGAAGATTTTGACGTTGACAAAGAAATTCTCTGGAACAGTGCGCAGGAATCCAGTTTGGAGCATCGTTCTTTTCTCTGGATGAGCCGTCCGTGTGGAACATGGTGTGTGCCGGAGCGCGAGACGTATTTGCAGGACAGCCGCGCTTACAAAACGTGGACGTTTTACGCAGACCAGCCGAACGGCATCAAAGCGTACCGCGTTGTGGTAGATGGTGTCCGCGACGGCAAGCTGGCGGGGAAGGTCATTCAGCTGGACTATGCCAAACAGGTACAGCGTGTGGTCAAATCTGCGCTGCCCATTGCAAAGGTGCAATACCGCGATAAGGACGAGTATTTTTGCGAAAGCAGCCATGAAACATTCATTCACCGCGTATTGCGGCTGGAGGAAAACACACACGATATTCGATATGTACCGGAATGTGAAGCGGAATTGCAGCGCCTTTTATCGCTGGAGCACCAGATGGAAAAGCAGGATAAGCGCCCTCGACGGACAAAATCTGTTACCATGCAGCGGTAACGGAATCAGCACCGCTTGCGGTGCTGATTTAGCAAGTATGTCGTTTGTTAAACGACCCTTGTTAGGGGTGAACCCCTAAGACCCCCGCGTTTTGCGTCTCACGGTGAGACGCATTTCTATATGACGATGCGCTGGAAATGCGTCTCATGGTGAGACGCATTTCAACTGGACAGGAGGGATTTTTTGCGCAGTCGATCACATTTCACCGGCGTATGGCTGAACAACGCGGAATATCGGCAGCTCATGCAGCTTTGCAAGAGCAGCGGTCTGTCTGCCAGCGCCATGATCCGCAAGTGTATTCTGGGCGAAACCGTCAAACCGCGCCCGCCGGACTGCTATGCGGAGCTTTTGCGTGTGCTGTCTGGCATCGGCACGAACATCAACCAGCTTGCGCACTGGGCGAACGGCAAGGGCTATGTCACACAGGCACAAATCCATGATGCCGCACGCTTTGCGCGAGAAGCGTGGGAACTGGTGCGGGAGTCGATATAATGGCATACGATAAGATTATCGTCATTCATTCCCGGCTGGATCGCTGCCTGGATTACGTTCAAAATGACGGCAAAACGGATTTGGGAAACGCCGTGGATTATATCTGTGATCCTGTCAAAGCGGGCTTCCAGACGGCAATCAACTGTACGCTGGATAAGTCTTTTTTGCAAATGCAGGAAACCAAACGGCGCTGGGATAAGCACGGCGGGATTCTCGGTTATCATATCATTCACTCCTACGCTCCCGGCGAGGTCACGCCAGAACAGGCACACGAAGCGGGCGTAGAGTTCGCACGGCGACTGTTAGGAGACAAATACGAAGCCGTTGTCTGTACGCACACCGACCGTGACCATCTGCATTGTCACATTGTTTTCAATTCCGTTTCATTCATGGACGGCAAAAAGTACCGGAGTGATTTCAAAAGCTATTTCCACGATCTGCGCGGCATTTCTAATGCGGTCAGCCGGGAGCGCGGATACTCCGTGATTGAGCCGGACGGAAAAGGCGCATCGTATTCTGCATGGAACGCAGAAAAGCGCGGCAGCGGTACAATCCGTGACCTTATCCGTCGTGACATAGACGCGGCGCTGGCTGGGAGCCTGACCTATGATACGTTTTTGGAAACGTTGCGGCGGCAGGGCTATTCTGTCAAGCGCAGCCCGAAGGTCAAGCACACGGCAATCCGTCCGCCCGGAGGACAGCGGTTCGTTCGTCTGGACAGTCTCGGAGAAGGATACACGGAGTTTGATCTAATGCAGCGATTGACTGAACAGCGGCATGAACCAGAACCAACGCCACCAGTATTCTCGGAACAAAAGCGTTATACCGTTCGCCGCCGCCCACGTCGCTATCCGCCCGTCAAGCGCGGCAGCTTTCGGGCGCTATATCTATATTATCTGTATTTGCTCTCCCCGCGCAAGAAGCGCCCACAGAAAATCCCATTTGAAACGCGGGCAGAGATTCGGCGGGCGGCACAGTACCGGAAGCAGTTTTTCCTGCTGCAAAAGTACCATATTGACACAAAACCGGAGCTGGATATGCTGTTGGATGCGCTGTCCAACGAGATGCAGATTATCATAGACCAGCGCAAGGAGCTATACGCATTGCGCCGCGAACAGCCGTCTGAGCAGCTTGACGCAGAGATTGACCGATTGACCGCACAGCTCCGGCCCCTGCGCCGGGAGCTGCGGCTGTGCGGTAAAATTGCGGAATATGCACCTCGGATGTTAAAGCAGGTGCAGGAAAGCAATTCTACATCAATACAAAATCATGCGCCGGAGCAGGCGCGGGAAAGGAGGTACCGTCTATGGAGGTAAGCGGCGAAGCTGCCGACCTCGTCATGAAAGAGGGCGTACAGATTTCAGAAGAAGCCATCAAGCTGCTGGCGCGGGGCGCGAAGAATCTGGCGGCGCTGCTATATGCGCTGATGAAAGATCAGAAAAAGCTCTACGGCAAGGTCAGCATGAACCGGCTGCTCAGGGAACAGCGGCCCATTCAGGTCCTTCCGCTCCGAACGGAGGACTTTGACGAGTTCCGGCGGCGGGCAAAGAAGGTCGGTCTGCTGTTCTCGGCAATCGTGGACAAAAAGAGCGATGCGCCTTATCTGGAGATTCTGACCAACATTGACCATCTCTCGCAGGCAAATTACATTCTGGAGCAGATGGGGTATCAGCCGAAGCAGCCGGAGGACGCGCAGCCAAAAAAAGAGCCGCCCCCTGTTCAACCAGAACCATCCTTGCAAAGGCAAAACAGTGGCTTGACGCAGGGGACGATTTCGACCAATGAGAAAAAGCAGCCGGTTCGCGGGCGTCTAGCGGCATTGCGTGCCGCCGCAGAGCGGACGCGGCCAGAACCCCAGCGCGAGCTGGAGCATATCAGGTAATAGGAGTGAGTATTATCTTAAATTTAGCAGATTTAGTAAATGAAAAGAATCAGAGCAGCGAACTCTGGCAGGCGCAGCGGCAGGCTGACCGCGAAAACACAAACGCCATGCAGGACGCGGGTATTGTTCAGATCACCAGCGACCCGGACGCTTATTTGCGGTATCTGAATTGTCAGGCCGACAATCCGAGTTATAGCGCTGGCAATGTTGCGCTCGTTATGGTGCAGGATCAGGATGCAACCATTTTCGGAACAAAAGACCGCTGGAAAAGTCTGATGCGCAGCGTATTTCCAACCGAGGAAAAGAATGGCGTGAAAATTTACACCCGTTCCTCTTTTGGCAAAGGGTATGTACTGACGGACGTTTACGACGTGCGGCAGACAAGCGGGCGCGACCTGAAGCACACCGCATTACAGCCGGACAGCAAGGAAATGACGGAAGCCCTCAAAACGCTCCTGAATTATTGTGTTGTGCCGCTGGTGAGTGATGAGAGTATCCCCATGCCTGCGCTCTACGACCCAAACCAGATGAAAATGGCGGTCAATCCGAAATATAACGATGCAGAAGCGTTCGCAGGCATCGCAACAGAGATCGCCCACGTCCGTTTTCATGCCAAAGGCTATAATCAGAACTATTCGCGGGATGATTATGAGCTGGATGCGCAGAGCGTCGGCTATATGATCTGTCGTCGCTTTGGTGTTCCGTGTGAAGCGCCCGACGTATCAAATCTGGCGGCGTTCTATGACGGGTTTGACCCGCAGGATCGACGGCAGGCGCTTGGACAGATTCAGGACATGGCGCAGAAGATCGGAGGCAGCATTGAACGTGCAATCACACCGCAGGTCCGGTCACGGAATATGAACCGCAGCGCACGTTAAAGAGGTTTGCTCCCCTCCGGGGGAATATCTTCCGCTGGCTGTCCGCAGTCAAGGCCGGTCGATGCTGACGCATCGGCCGCAGAGCCAGCCAGTGTGCGCACTGGCTGGGCCTTGACAGCAGCCACCCAGCGGAAGTGTGGCAACCAAGGGGAGCAAACCAGAGAAGCCCGCTTGCGCGGGCTTCTCGATCATGGGGAGACGTGCGCGCCCGACCAGAAATGCGTCTCACCGTGAGATTTTTTTGCGTCCCAACTTGGGACAGAATATTTGAACTGGAGGTTATGCCTATGAAAAAACTGCTTTTTATCATTCCGTCGGTCCTGCTGTTGTTGGCAGCTGGTACGCTCGTTTTCTGTAAGCACCATGCTGGGCGCACCGGTCTGGCCTGTATGGATATTGACCTGTGAGGAATCAAAAGAAGTCATTTCGCAGCGCCGCCCCAGTGTGGGCGGCGTTTGTCGTCCCCATCATCTGGCTTGCGGTTCTCATGGCAGGATGCTATGAACCTGGCATGACAATTTTCACGCTGATGGATGCCTTTTCAGCCGCGACGAAGAATCCATTTTCTTTGCACTGGACAGCCTACACGCCAAAGTTTATCGGTATCTTTTTACTGCTCTATGGCGGCGCGATCCTGTTCTATTACACAGGACAAAAGAATATGCGGCCCGGCGAGGAACATGGCTCCGCGTCGTGGGGCAGTGTCCGGGAGCTGGACAAGAAGTACCGCGACAAGGATGCAGGCAAAAACGTCATACTGACCCAACACCTGCAAATGAGCATGAACGGTAAGCTGCACCGCAGAAACCTGTTGCAGATCATCGTCGGTGGTTCTGGTTCGGGCAAGACGCGATTCCTCGCAAAACCAAACCTCATGCTTGCCAATGCGAGTTTTATCGTCACTGACCCAAAGGGTGAAATGCTCCGTGCCGTCGGAAATCTGTTTCTGGAGGAAGGTTATGTTCTGCGCGTTTTTGACCTGATCGACCCGTCAAAATCAGACTGCTACAACCCATTTTGCTACATACGCAAGGACGCGGACGTGTTCAAGCTGATCGATAATTTCATCAAGAACACCACGCCAAAAGGTGCAAAAGCAAATGATCCATTCTGGGAGAAATCGGAAACAGCGCTTGACGCCGCGCTCATGCTTTACCTGCTCCACGAAGCACCGGTTGAAGATCAGAATATGGAAACCATTCTCTACATGATTGAAAACGGCGGCGCAAAGGAAGAAGATGACGATTATCAATCTCCGCTTGACCTGCTCTTTGAAGCCTTGGAGGAAGAACAGCCCGATCACATTGCCGTGCGGCAATACCATATTTTCAAGCAAGCCGCGGGCAAAACAGCTAAGAGCATCTTGGTGAGTGCTGCTGTCCGTCTTGCGTCGTTCACGCTGCCGGAGATTCAGCACATCACCGCCAGCGACGATATGGAGCTGTGCAAGCTGGGCGAACGGAAACAGGCCATCTTTTGCATCATCCCGGATTCTAACGACGCATCGCTCAATTTCCTCGTCGGTATGCTCTATACGCAAGCGTTTCAGGAGCTTTACTATCAGGCAGACAAAGTGCATCAAGGAGCGCTGCCTGTTCCCGTGCGGCTGATGTTCGATGAATTTGCGAACGTGGCCTTGCCCGACGGCTATGCCCGATTGCAGGCGACCATGCGCTCTCGAAATATTATGTCAACTATCATCCTGCAAAACATTTCCCAGCTCAAGGCGCTGTTCAAGGACGATTGGGAGGGCATCATCGGCAACGCGGACAGCTTTGTGTACTTAGGCGGCAACGAACAATCGACGCACAAATATATTTCGGAACTGCTTGGAAAAGAAACGATTGATACGCGCACGTCAAGCCAGAGCAAAGGCCGGAACGGTTCTTTCTCGCAGAATTTCCAACAGACCGGGCGCGAGCTTATGACACCGGACGAGGTGCGGCGCTTGGATAATAAAAACGCAATCGTTCTGATTCGAGGCGAGAAACCAGTCATTGACGAGAAGTATGACATCCTGAAGCACCCGAATATTCACCGCACGGAGGACGGCGGCGCGCCGCCGTATCTTCACACGCCGCTGCGCGCGTTCGCAGCGGACGATCTCTCGTTCCCCATTGAAAACATCGACGATATTGAATTTTTGGAGGATTAACATGAAATATGAATTAACCCCGCGGCGCAAGGAGCGCCGCATTATGGCCGTCTGGACAAGCCTTGTGCTGACAACGGTACTGTTTACGACCTCGGCTTTTGCTGCTGACAGCGATCCGCTGACCATCGTAAATAACCTGTCCGACTTCATTTTTTCCTGCATCAAGGCCATTGGAATTATCATCCTCGGCTGGGGCGTTGTGCAGCTCGGTATGTCTGTGCAATCCCACGACGCGACGCAGAGAACGCAGGGTGTTCTTTGCCTGTTCGGTGGCTTACTGATCGCCTTTGCAAAGGAAATTTTGACAGCCATCGGTGTGGTGTAAGCGATGAAGCAGGCGAAAAACGCAGTCGAGCGCCATGTGATTTGGAGCGACATTCATCTTGACTTGGACGATTGGCGCGACTTTCTTATGGAAAACTATCCGGAGCTGCCCGAAGATAAGCTCTATGAAAAGATGCACGAGCTGAACGCTGAATACCTCGACGACGAGCGCCGAAATCTGGACATTCAGTTTTCACAGCCGATCCTTGTTATTGGTGATCTTGGGTTCTGGAATGGTCGGGCGCAGGGATATAAGATGATTAAATCCGGGAACATCCGTGATTGCCTGTATTCGGACACAGATATGACGGAATGGTATGTGGATAAAAACGGCGACCTGCGGGCAGATGCCATTCACCACGACGGCACGAATCACTATCTGTACCGCGTGTTCAAAAATGGCATTTCCGAGACGCAGATGGACAATCTGTGCGCGAAAATCTGCCACGGGCAGGCGTCCAGAGCGGATATTACCCGGACAACGCGGCGCCTTGGTGATTACATTGCCGCTGTGTATGGGTTTGAGATCACGAAGCAGCGCACAAGGCAGCAGGCGGTGAGATAAAAATACGTCTCACGGTGAGACGTATTAAAGAGGCGTCATATAAAAAGCAATACGTCCCGAATTGGGACGTATTGCAACAAACTACATTTTCATGTTTTGCAGAACGCTTCTCTGATCCCGCCGACCATACACAATCGCGGTGATCTGCACTTTCTTACTTGGCTCGTCAACCCAAAAATAGACCAGGTAGTTCTTGACCGGCATCTTGTGTATGCCTGCGCTATGCCATGGCTCTTCTGTTGTCAACGCAACACGGTTTGGCAGCGTGGAAAGCGACATGATTTCTTTTTCCATGCTGTCCAGCATCCTTTCAGCAGTAGCGGGTTCCTGCAAATCTTCTGCAATGTAACGGACAATTTCCTGAAGCTGGCGCTGTGCCTTTCCTGTGAGCTTTACTTCGTAATCATCCACACTCAAAGCCCTCGCCGCAGTTCTGCAAAGACTTCAGATGCAGGACGGGAGCGATCAGCCTTTGCGTCCTCCAAGCCAGCCTGCATCATTGCATGAAATTCTGCATCCGTCATTTCGTCACGAGCAACCGGCGCAGTCGGCAAGATCAGAGAAAATGGAATCCCATTTCTATAAATGATCTGCTTATACAGAGCGTTGATTACAACAGATGCCGGAATACCAAGCTGATCCAGAATCCCTTCCGCCTGTTCTTTTACATCAGGTTCTACACGGGCCATCACATTTGCGGTTCTGGTTGCCATACGAATCGCCTCCTTTGCTATTATTATATACGAATGTACTGTAAAACGCAATACATTTTTGCTTGCAGCTCTTGTTACTACAAAATGAAATGGAGATGAAATCATGTGAGTGATAACTGGGTTGTATCAACCCTTGAAAACGCGCTGTCGAACTGGAACGAGTATCTGGCGGAAATCTGGTCGCTGGTGTCGCAGACGCCGGAATCCTTTCGCGGCGGCGAGATCTGGACGGTCATTGTCAGCATCCACAACGCACTGGTAGGCTTCGGATATGGCCTGCTGGTGTTATTTTTTGCAATGGGCGTATTCCGCTCGGCGGCCAGCTTCCGCGAACTGCAAAGGCCGGAATTTGCTTTACGGCATTTTATCCGGTTTCTGCTTGCAAAGGTGGCGGTCGGCTCGTCGTTGGAGCTGATAACCGCGATTTACAAAATCTGCGGCGGCGTGGTCAGCACCGTCATGGGCGGCATTGGTTCTGCAATTTCTACGACGGCCACTTTGCCTGACAAAATCGTGGAAGCCATCGAGGACGTGAGTTTTCTGGAATCCATTCCGCTCTGGCTGGTGTCGCTGCTGGGAAGTCTGCTGATTACGGTCCTGTCCTTTGTGCTGATTCTGACCGTCTATGGCCGTTTTTTCAAAATCTTTATCTACACTGCCATTGCGCCGCTGCCTTTGGCATCGTTTGCGGGAGAAGCAACCGCGCGTACCGGACAAACGTTCCTGAAAAACTACGTCGGGGTGTGTATGGAGGGCGCGGTCATTGTGCTGTCCTGCGTGATCTACTCGGCGTTCCTGTCAGGTGGCAGTACGGCGCTGGACGAATCACTCCCTGCGGTCACAATGGTCTGGCAATACATCGGGCAGCTCATGTTCAATATGCTGGTGCTGACCGGACTTGTCAAAGGCTCTGATCGGCTGGTGCATGAAATGCTCGGTGCATAAAAGAATTGCGTCCCAAATCGGGACGCAATTCTTTCTGACTGTTCAGAGAAATTCCAGTGTCCTGGATTCGCCTGGCTTCAGGTCCTTTGTGTAGTGGTGTATCAGCTCTGCCATGATCTGTTCCTCGCGCTTCTGGCGAATGTAGCGGATTGTCCAGCATAAGACGAAGAACAGCACGCAGGCAATGAAGATCAAAATGCAGACTGTTCGGTGTGCGGCTGCCCAGCGCGGCCAGAAGAGTTTCGTTGCCACAAAGTAGCAACCGAGCGGCAGAAGCCGCAGCTTCCAGAGGATACAGATTGCCATTGGCAGGCTCCCCAGTACCAGACCAACGATCAAGAGCTGGCGACCTATTTCCTTGAATAAAATGAGTGTAGAGTTCATAGCATTTTCTCCTTTTTGTCAAGTTTTTACCTATAAATATTATCTCATATTCTAAATTCTCTGTCAAATTTTCAACAAATCGGAGGCGATTTTTATAGAAGTCAAAATTCCAAAAGAAATCCGTGCACACCGGGAAACCATCTTTTTCGGTCTGTCTGCGCGGCAGTTTATTTGTGCGGTGCTGGCTGTCGGTCTGGCGGCCGGTATCTATCTCGGTTTGGGCGGCATCATCGGAAAAGAAGCTGCAAGCTGGCTTTGCCTGCTGGCGGCGGCGCCAGTCGCTATCGCAGGATTTTTCCACTACAACGGCATGACGCTTGAACAATTCTTATGGGCGTTTATCAAATCCGAAATCCTGTGTGCAGGCCCGCGCCGATTTGATTCTGTCAATCTCCATGAGGAATTGTTTGCTGACATTATGGAGGGTACGTTGGAATGATGAAATCGTTGTTGGCTGCCAACCGCAGCGAAAAAGATTCTTTTCGGATTCCCCACAGCGTCCAGCAATCCATTCCCATCCGACGCATCTATACGGACGGTATCTGGCAGGTCGGGCAAAAATACAGCAAGACATGGCGTTTTTCAGACATCAATTACGCCGCATCGTCGCTGGACGACCGGCGCAGTATTTTCCGTTCGTATGGTGCGGTGCTGAACAGCCTGCCAACTGATGCGACCGCAAAAATCACGATCATCAACCGCCGCCTGAATCCGGTTGACTTTCAGCGCACAATGCTCATGCCGGAATGTAACGACGGACTGGACTACTATCGCGGCGAGTATAACCAAATCATTCTGGACAAGGCTGCGGAAAGCAACAATCTGGTGCAGGAAAAATATATTACTCTGTCTATCGGCGTACGGAAGATTGAACAGACTCGCGCGTATTTCAGGCGTGTCGATACAAACCTGTCTGCCAGCTTTGGGCGACTGGATTCCGGGGCCTACGCGATCTCCTGCGCCGACCGGCTGCGGCTCCTGCATGACTTTTTCCGGCCCGGCGAAGAAGCGTCTTTCCGGTTCGACCTGTCCGCAAATATCAAGCGCGGTATCGACTTCCGTGACCTCATTTGCCCGGACGGGCTGCAATTCCGCGCCGGATATTTTGAAATGGGCGGCAAGTTTGGGCGCGTCCTGTTCATGCGTGACTATGCCAGCTTTATCAGCGACGAAATGATAAAGGACCTGTCTGACTTCTCCCGAAACCTGCTGCTGTCCATTGACATTCTTCCGATTCCCACCGAAGAAGCGGTGCGGGAAGTACAGTCCAGAATCCTCGGCGTGGAAACCGACATCACCCGCTGGCAGCAAAGGCAGAACCGGCAGAATAATTTCACCGCGACCGTGCCGTATGACTTGGAGCAAATGCGCACCGAATCGAAAGACCTGCTGGAAGATCTGACCGCCCGTGACCAGCGGCTCATGTTCGCCTGCGTGACGCTCGTTCATATCGCGGACAACTTGGAGCAGCTTGACGCGGATACGCAGACCTTGCAATCCATCGCGCAGGAAAAGCTCTGCGGTTTCTCTGTTCTCCGCTACCAGCAGGAGGACGGCTTGAACACCGTCTTACCGTATGGCCTGCGGCGGATTCACGCGCTGCGGACGCTGACCACGGAAAGCTGCGCCGTTCTCATGCCGTTCCGGGCGCAGGAGATTCAAGACCCCGGCGGTTTGTATTACGGAGTCAACGCCATTTCCAAAAATCTTTTGATCTGTGACCGCAAGCGGCTGATCTCTCCCCATGCGTTCTATCTCGGCGTGTCCGGTTCGGGCAAATCCGTGGCAATGAAAAATACCATCGCAAACGTCGCGCTGTCCACCAACGACGACATTATCATTATTGACGCAGAGCGTGAGTACGCGCCCATTGCGCGGGCGCTGGGAGGCGAAGTCATTGAAATCTCCCCGAACAGCCAGCACCACATCAATCCGCTCGATCTACAAGACGGGTACGAGGACGGCGAAAATCCCATTGCGATGAAATCCGAACTCATAACCAGTATCTTGGAGCAGCAAATGGGCGCGGGCTTACTGTCCGGTTCTCAGAAATCCATCATCGACCGATGCACAGCCAGTGTCTACCAGAACTATTTCCACGCAAGGGGCGAGCTGCCTATGCCGCTTTTGTCCGACTGGCGCGCCGAAGTCTTGAAGCAGCCAGACCCCGAAGCGCGGGAAATCGCCCTTGCCGCCGAGCTTATCACGGAGGGCAGCTTGAATGTGTTTGCGCATCCGACGAACGTGGACATCAACAACCGGATTGTCGTTCTGGATTTGTACGAAATGGGTGAACAGCTCCGCCCGACCGCGCTCGTTGTGGCTTTGGAGGCCATCCAAAATCGCGTCATGGAGAACCGCAAGCGCGGCAAATATACATGGGTGTTTCTCGACGAAGTGTACTTGTATTTCAAATACAAATACTCCGGCGAAATCCTTTACCGCGCATGGAAAAGATTCCGCAAATACGGTGCTGCGTTGACAGCGGCAAGCCAGAACGTAGAAGAATGTCTGAAATCCGAAACGGCGCGTCTGATGTTCGCCAACTCGGAATTTCTGCTGCTGTTCAATCAGGCGGCGACTGACCGCGCAGAGCTGTCGAAGCTGCTTCACATTTCCGATACGCAGCTCAGCTATATCACAAACGCCGAAGCCGGTCACGGTCTGCTGCGCATGGGCGGCTCCATCGTGCCTTTCGTCAACACCATTCCGAGGGATACCGAACTGTACAAATTGATGACAACGACGCCGGGAGAAAACCTGACATGACGATCACTCTCGGAAGTCTGTTTGACGGGATCGGCGTGTTCCCGCTTGCGGCAAGCAGACATGGCATCACTCCGGTCTGGGCGAGTGAGATCATACCGGACGCAATCTCTATTACAAAGCGCCACTTCCCGGAGATGGAGCATCTTGGCGATATAACAAAGCTGGACGGCAGAAAAATTCCTGCCGTCCATGTCATTACGTTTGGCTCTCCCTGTCAAAATTTATCACAAATTGGAAATAGAACCGGCTTAAATGGTGCAAAATCCAGCCTGTTTTATCAGGCAATTCGTATTATTGAGGAAATGAGGGATGCCAGTGGAGGGCTGTATCCAGCTATCGCTGTTTGGGAAAACGTCATTGGAGCTATGCTATCAAGCGATAAACGCGACTATCTTGCCGTACTCAAATCCTTTGCGGGCACCGAGGTTTCAATGCCTGATTCTGGACACTGGGCAGATGCCGGAATGGTGCGAGGGCGACGGTGTGATCTGGCATGGCGTGTCCTGGACGCCCAGTATTGGTCGAAGCCCAAACTCGCGCACCGAGAAAGAATCTTTGTTGTGGCAGATTTTACAGGACAGCGTGCCGCAGAGATATTATTTAACACCCGGTCAATGCACACGGATTCTCGGCTTTGCAGCGCGAGTGGGCTGTCCGCCGCCGAAGATCGTAGAGATGCTTCTTTTGAAGCAGGGCGGCAGATACCCGTTATCCTACCCTTTTACGGATTCAAAATGCGCGGAGCAGCCGCAAACCGAAATCGGCAACAGTTCATCCGGAGCTTTGGAAAGCGGACAGATGTGTTTCCGACTATTCTAGCGTCCGAACAGGCTGCGTTCGCGTATTATTATGAGGACGATCCGCTTGCCGGCTGCATCCGTTACCCGACCGAAGCGGAAAGCGAGCGCCTGATGGGTTTGCCGCCAGACTGGACGAAGTATGGCGCGGATGGCGCAGAAATCCGAAGCTCCAGCCGCTATATGGCGCTCGGCAATTCTATCGCGCTGCCCTGCGCTGAGTATATCATGGAGGGAATCGCAGAAGCATTGCAGAAATAGGTCTCACGGTGAGATGTATTTCTGCAATGCCTGCTTTTACAAAGCCAATTTCAAAATTCAACATTAAATGCGTCTCACCATGAGACGCATTTCGGAGGTGAATACCATTCCAGACATTCGAGAACGAAACGACCGGCCAAGGGACAAGCAGCCAAAACATCAAGTCACATCCACCGTCCAACGCCAGATGGTGCAGAAATTTGTAAAAGAGTTGAGCGACAGCGCGAAGCAGCCTGACCGCTCGGACAGCGCGGAACGCACGGCGACCGAACAGGTGGAAACGACCGTCCGCGAAATCGTCTATGAAGCTGTCCAACTGCCGCGTCGTGCGATCCAGCACCCAGCCCGCAAAGAATCAGCGGATTCTTCTGCGGGTGTGCAGCCGGAGCAGTCCGACCAGCCGCACCATGCGCCGGAATCACCGCGAGAACGAACAGACGCGCCGCGTACCCGGTCAGATGCAACGCCGCCGCAGAGCACATCGATACCCGCAGCGCAGGAACAGGCCCGACGTGCTTATGTTCAGCAAACCGCAAAAACGGCCACGCCAGCGCCGCCGATCACGTCGGAGCAGCCGCAGCATACCACAGTGACCGTGCCATCGGCAGAAAATGCACCGCGTCAGCGCACGGAGGATGTACGCACCCGACCAGACCCGAAGCAACCACAGAGCGCATCGGCACCCACACCGCAGGAGCAGGCCCGTCGCGTCTATGTCCAGCAAGCCGCAAAGGAGGGTGCCCCAGCGCCATCGATCATGCCAGAGCAGCCGCGAGAGCGTCATGTTGTGCGATCCGCGCCGTTGACAGAGAATACGCCACGCCAACGCACGGAGGATGTGCGAACACACTCTGCGCTAAAACAACGCCAAAGTGCGCCAACCGCACAGGAACAAGGCCGTCGCGCCTATGTAAAGCGAGCAAAGAAATCCCGCGCAGAAAAATCGTCTGCGCGGGATAATCTTTATACGGAGCAGGTGGAAATTCGGCTTGCGGACGATATGCCGCAGAGCGCAACGCCGCCGATTCGCGAAAGGCCAACGATTACAGAGCTGCGCGGTGAACCGCGTCCCGAACCGACACCAGAAAATGCGTCGAACGTTCAGCATATCAAGCAGACTGGTACATGGACGCCGCGCGGCACTGAACCTTATAGCCGCGGCATAGAGCAGCCTATTCGTGAGCGGCCAGCGGTCACACCGGCGCACGATTTGCCGTCCGCGCCGCAGGAGCAGGCACGGCAAGCCTTTGTGGAAAAACAAGCGCAGCTCTCTCAAAATCCATCCATCGAATCCATCTATCCATCCGAACCGGCTGACCCAATTCTGCCGCAGCCGCCTGTTTCGGAAGCACCCGCAATTACGCCAGAGCGTCAGCCGCTCACGGCTGGCAGCAAACCGGCCCCACCTGTCCAGCCACCAACACCAGCGCACACCCCACCAGTGGAGCAGCTGCCCGCCATCCGCGAGAAGCCGAAGCCAAACGCCGCACCGAGAGAAAAACCCCGGCGCGACGTTTCTATTCGGACAAGAGATACAGAGCAAATCGCGCCTCCAACGGCGCAGCCAAAAACGTCTGTATCAAAAATTGATACAAAGCGTGCGCGGAAAACAGCTACACAGGATGCACAGCGAAAAATGCTTAAAAAGGGTAACAACCGCGCAGCCAGAGCAGCCGCCGCAGCCGCGAAAAAGCTGACCGAGGCCGCGGCAAAAGCCGTCAAGGAGCTGATAAGCGCCCTTGCCAGTCTGGGCGGCGGCACAGCGCTTTTCATCGTGTTTTCCATCGTCATTGTCGCGGGTGCGTTCCTTGCATCGCCGCTGGGGATTCTGTTTGCCGACGAGCAGCAGGCAGACGACACCGTTCCACTCGCAACGGCTATTGCGGAAATTCAGGGCGAGTATCATGCCGAGCTAGAGCGATTGCAGAACGGTGATTTTGTATCTGTTCAGATCGTCGGGCAGGCCCCGGATTGGCGCGAAGTCGTAGCTGTGTTTGCGTCCAAAACGGCAGGCGCGGAGGACGGCATTGACGTTTTCACGCTTGACGAAGAACGTGTGGAGCTGCTGCGTCAAGTTTTCTGGGATATGTGCGAGATCACGACGGCAACGCAAACCGTTGACGTTCCGGACAGTGATCCGGACGACGATGTGGACGACAGTCACACGGGAATTGCGCTGACCATCACGATCACATCCAAAACCGCTGAACAAATGCGTCTGATATACGTTTTTACAAAATATCAGAATGACGCGCTTGACATTCTGCTCGAAAATCTCAGCAGCCTGAATATTCCAATGGGTTCGCTGACCATTTCGCAGGAGGACGCGATTGCACTGCTTGAAAATCTCCCGGATGATCTTGACCCGGCACGAAAGGCCGTCGTGGAAACGGCAGTACAGCTTGTCGGGCGCGTGTCGTACTTCTGGGGCGGCAAGAGCTTGACCCTCGGCTGGGACGACCGCTGGGGTGTTCCAACGAAGGTCACAGCGGCGGGCAGCGGCTCCACCGGCACGGTACGCCCGTTCGGACTGGATTGCAGCGGTTTCGTCGATTGGACATTCTACAATGCAACGGATGGCAGCTATTATCCGGGGCGCGGCGGCGGTGCAGCGACACAGCACAGCTATTGCACGAATATCTCATGGAGCGATGCGCAGCCGGGCGACTTAGTGTTCTATCCCGATGATTCCCATGTCGGTATCGTCGGCGGTAAGGACGCAGACGGCAATCTCCTGATCGTTCATTGCAGCGGCGGCGCGAACGGTGTTGTTATTACTGGCGCAGCAGGTTTTACAAGCGTGGCAAGACCCGAGTGTTTTTCATAAAAATAAGTGTTGACATAATAGCTCATAACGCTCATTTTTGGGTATGTTGCCGCATCAATGTCTGTGTCCGATGCAAAAATGTGATTATAGACGTTTTGTTTTGGTAGCACAAACAACTACCACAGAAACGGTATAAAGTCTACTGATTTTTTCGCAAGATCGGAATATTTTTTATCCGTTTTCGCGCGCATCGGAAATCCCTATTCTTTGTTTACTGCGGCGCAGTTTTTGCGTTTGGCAATACTCCGTAAAACAGCGCTGAAGTGATATATTCCTCCCCTTGCGCTGCTTTTTATTGCTCACTTTTCAGGTTTTCCAATGAGTCAACTGCTTCACTGTCAGTAAGAACACAAATGTAGATATGGGCCTGTTTTCCAACCAGCATCATCAGCTTTCATATTCATCTGTCCTGCTCATTCGCATCCACAGCATCGACTTGAAGAATCAGCAAAAGTCCACACTTCTCACTCGTCAATGCAGCCCTAAGAAGCGCGACAACGCCTCGCGGGTTTTCTCTCTTGGCTTTGTCATGAGTGGTCGCTCCTTTCTGCTCATAGGCATAGAAAAAGGACAGTCGATTTTCTCGGCTGCCCTCTGTGGTATATTCTCTTT
>ENA-OZFX01000067-OZFX01000067.1-human-gut-metagenome-genome-assembly--contig:-NODE-67-length-58008-cov-24.358118_pt1 | contig 58008 bp, 44 predicted proteins | sample MGYA00244651_ERZ653648 | MGnify/ENA primary metagenome ERZ653648 (study PRJEB26926, sample SAMN06164910) | human gut metagenome | biome: ENVO:00009003; feature: ENVO:2100002; material: ENVO:00002003...
TTTACCCTTTTTCCCTGCTGCAAAAAGGCTTGACCTTTGACAGGGAGTGTGGTATAGTGAATCTACCTGTCAGTCGAGAGGTTCCCTTTTTATGCCCTTTCGGCCCATACAGGGAGGCAATCACGTCCCGACAGGGACGAAATCAATAAGGAGGTGCCGAAAAATATGGCTAAAGCTGGATCCCGCGTCAAGGTGACGCTCAGATGCGCAGAGTGCAAGCAGCGGAACTACAACACCATGAAGAACAAGAAGAACACTACCGAAAAGCTGGAACTGAGTAAGTATTGCCCCTTCTGCCGCAAGCACACCAAGCACGTTGAAACCAAATAAGACTTTCGAAAGGACGGAATGATTCATGGCTGATAAGAAACCGGAAAAGAAAGAAACTTCCACCGAAGCCGTCAAGAAAGTCGATAAAAAACTCCCGTTTTTCAAACGCATCGGCAAATGGTTCCGCGACATGAAGAGCGAGCTCAAAAAGGTCGTGTGGCCGACGCCGAAGCAGACGGCAAACAACACCGCAGTCTGCCTGGTGGTCATGTTCGTCTCCGCACTGGTTCTGTGGGGCTTCGATTCGCTGGCCGATCAGGGTGTGCAGCTTCTGCTGAAGCTGGGTGGATAACATGTCTGAACTTGCAAAATGGTATGTTGTCCATACCTACTCCGGCTACGAAAACAGCGTGGCCGCAAACATCCTCAAGGCTGCGGAAAATCGCAAAATGCAGGATCTGATCCAGGAAGTCAACATCCCGATGGAGACGGTCAAGGAAATCACCGATTCCGGTGAAAAGACCGTCGAGCGCAAGGTCTTTCCGGGCTATGTGCTCGTGAAAATGGTGCTGACCGATGAGAGCTGGCACCTCGTGCACAACGTGCGCGGCGCCGCGGGCTTCGTCGGCTCCGACGGGAAGGCGATCCCCCTGACAGAACAGGAAATCTACGACCTCGGCGTCGAGCACCACGAAGTGGTGGTCGGCTATGAGCTTGGCGACTCCGTCAAGATCACTGACGGCCCGCTCGAGGGCTTCATCGGCACGGTGGACGAGCTCGAGCCCGATAAGGATCGTGTCCGCGTCGTCGTTTCCATGTTCGGCAGAGAGACACCCGTCGATCTCGAGCTTGATCAGGTCGAAGCAATCAAGGATTAAAATCTTACAAGAAAGAGGTGCTTTCAAGTGGCACAGAAAATAGTTGGATACGTCAGATTCCAGGTTCCCGCCGGCAAGGCAACGCCGGCTCCCCCGGTCGGCCCCGCGCTCGGCCAGTATGGCATCAACATCGGCCAGTTCACCAAGGACTTCAACGAGCGCACCAAGGGCGACATGGGCATGATGATCCCGGTCGTCATCACCGTGTACGCCGACCGCAGCTTCTCGTTCATTACCAAGACGCCCCCGGCAGCCCTGCTTATCAAGAAGGCCTGTGGCATCGAGCATGCTTCCGGCGTGCCCCAGAGAGATAAGGTCGCGACCATCAGCAAGGAAGACCTGCGCAAGATCGCAGAGCAGAAGATGCCCGATCTCAACTGCTCCAGCATCGAGTCTGCTATGAGCATGATCGCTGGCACTTGCCGCAGCATGGGCGTTCTGGTCGGCGAATAAGCCGTCAGATTTCGCTCCCTGATCGTGGGAGGATCATCCATCCGACGAACCACTTTATTAGGAGGAAACTGAATTGTTCAGAGGTAAAAATTATAAAGAGAGCGCTAAGCTCATTGATAAGCAGGCTCAGTACGAGCCGCAGGAAGCCTTCGAGCTCATCACCAAGACCGCCAAGGCCAAGTTCGACGAGACCGTCGAGCTGCACGTGAAGCTGGGCGTTGACTCCCGTCACGCCGACCAGCAGGTCCGCGGCGCCATCGTCCTGCCCCACGGCACCGGCAAGGTCACCCGCGTGCTCGTCTTCTGCAAGGAAGAGCAGGTCCAGGAAGCGCTCGACGCCGGTGCCGATTACGCCGGCGGCCAGGATCTCGTTGCGAAGATCCAGGGTGAGAACTGGTTCGAGTTCGACACCGTCATCGCTTCTCCCAACATGATGGGCGTCGTCGGCCGTCTCGGCAAAGTGCTCGGCCCCAAGGGCCTGATGCCGTCCCCGAAGGCCGGCACGGTCACGCCGAACATTGCCAACGCCATCAAGGAAGCCAAAGCCGGTAAGATCGAGTACCGCCTCGACAAGACCAACATCATCCACTGCCCGATCGGCAAGGTCAGTTTTGGCGCTGAGAAGCTCACCGAGAACTATGACGCGCTCATCGGCGCGATCATCAAGGCCAAGCCGGCCGCCGCGAAGGGCCAGTACATCAAGTCCTGCGTCACGGCGTCCACCATGGGCCCCGGCATCAAGATCGTCACGAAGATCTGATTATCGGATAGGAAACCACCCCGCCATCGGCGGGGTGGTTTTGCGTCCGGCTGCGGAATGTGGTAACATGGAGCAAAAACGGCGGAGGTGAGCGCATGGCATCAAGGCAAGATCCCACCGCAGCGGATATCGCGTATGCACAATATTCGGCGGCGGAAAAGACGAGGATGGTCGGCGGCCGCGTGTACCATAGAATTATCTGCAAAACGCCGCTGCCGGCGCCGGTCGGCGGGGTGGAGCTGATCCTGCCGCGGGCGATGTTTCGTGGCGCGTGGGCCGGATGCGTCGAGGACGAGCGCGGCCGCGTGTTCCGGCTTGCAGACCCGGTGACGCTGCACTTTCCGGGCGCGGAGCCGCCGTGGTATGCGCAGTCGCTTGTGTTCGTGGTGCACGGCTGCACGGCAGACGGCATCGGCGCGTTTTTGCGCGCGTTGTAAGCGCGACGAGCGCACACCGTGGCCGATCTGTGCAGGGCGGCGGGGTTTACAAGCGGCGGCAAATGGCGTATCCTGTTGCTGAGCCGCGCAGCCCGATGCCGGGCATCGGCCGGGGCGCGGCGCAAAGGAGGCTTTCCCATGCATAACGAACGTTACTCCATCCTCTACAGCAGCGCCACCGGCAACACCCGCCTGCTTGCGGACACGATCCGCGCGGCGCTCCCGCCGGAGCTGTGCGACGCATTCGGCGTGGTGGGGGAGACGGCTGCGGAGTCGGAGCTGCTCTACGTCGGCTTCTGGACGGACAAGGGCAACGCGGACGCGGACACGCTGGCGCTGCTGCGGACACTGAAAAATAAGCGGCTTTTCTTCTTCGGGACGGCGGGGTTCGGTGTCGACACCGCGTACTTTGACGCGATCCTCGCGCGTGTTCAGGTGGTGCCGGACGGCAGCAACACCGTCATCGGCACGTATATGTGTCAGGGCAAGATGCCGCCGTCGGTGCGTGCGCGCTATGAGGCGATGCGCGCCCTGCCGGCGCCGCCGGAGAATCTGGACGCGCTGATCGAAAACTTCGACCGTGCGCGCACGCACCCCGATGCGGACGATCGCGACCGCCTGCGGGCGGCGGTGCTGCACGCGTGAGCCGCGCGGAAAACGGAGGGAACGGTATGTGGTTCGTATTTGCCCTGCTCTCGGCCGTGTTTGCGGCGCTGACGTCCATTCTTGCTAAGGTGGGCATCGAGGGCGTGAACTCCAACCTTGCGACCGCCATCCGCACGGTGGTCGTGCTGGTGATGGCGTGGGGCATGGTGTTCGTGACCAACACGCAGGGCGGACTCACGGACATCAGCAGGAAGAGCTGGCTGTTTCTGATCCTCTCGGGCCTGGCGACAGGCGCATCGTGGCTGTGCTACTACCGCGCGCTGCAGATTGGGGAGGCGTCGAAGGTCGTGCCGATCGACAAGCTCAGCGTGGTCATCACGCTCGTGCTGGCGTTCGTGTTCCTGCACGAGCGCTTCACGCCCAAGTCCCTGATCGGCTGTTTGCTCATCGGCGCGGGGACACTGCTGATGGTTTTGTGATATCGGATAAAAACGGCCGCCGGCCTGCGGAATGCTCCGCAGGCCGGCGTTTTTCTGTTTTGGGCGCTCATGTGGTCTGCGCGCTCTTGTGCGTGAGCTCGTTTGTGATGGCGAAGCCGAGAAACAGCACGACGCCGACGATCTGCACCGGGGCGAGCGGCTCACCGAGCAGCAGCACCGACACGAGCACGGACACGATGGGGTCGATATAGCTCAGCAGCGATGACTCCTGCCCCGGCAGCGCCCGGATGGCGGAGAAATACATGCAGTACGTCAGACCTGTGTGTACAAGGCCGACGATGAGCAAATTCACCCACCCGGCCGCGGACATCACGCCCGGGTGAAAGCCCGACGTGAGCGCAACATACGGCGCGAGCACCAGAATCGCCGCGAGAAACTGCACGAACGTGCGCTCGAGCGCCGGAACGCCGGTGATATACTTGTTGAGCAGGATGACGGCGGCATAAAACACCGCAGCGCTCACGCCGAAGCAGATGCCGCGCACGTCCGACGCGCCGCCATACACGCTGCCGGAGCCGATGATGAGTGCGACGCCGAGCGTGGACATGAGAAAGCAGACGAACTGCGTGCGCGTCATCCGCTCGTGAAACAGCAGCGGGCACAGCGCCGTGACGATCACGGGCGCGAGATAGTAGCTGAGCGTGGCCAGCGAAATGGTCGTGTATTGATACGCCTCGAACAGCAGCATCCAGTTGATGCCCATGGCCGCGCCCGAGGCCAGCAGCAGCCAGAGCGACTTTTTGATTTCGCTCAGGCACAGCCGTCTGCGCGTGACGAGAAAAGACAGCAGCAGAAACACGGCTGCGAGCCCCGCGCGGCAGAGCGCGAGCTCGGCCGACGTGATCTCGATCCGGCGCACGAACAGGCCGATCGTGCCGAACACGGTCATGGACACGATCAGGCCCAGCCGCGCGCGGCCGGTGCCGGTGGGAGTGGTTGTCGTTTTCATAGGCACCTCCGAGAAAAGAAACTGAGGTCTAGTTTAGCCGCTTTGCCCGCGCGCGTCAATGCCCCCCCGCGCCGTGCCTTGTGGGGCTTGACGTGGGGCGCGGATGCGGTAAAATAATGGTATCGAGATACCGGGAGGGGATACGCATGGAGCTCAAGCCGGGCTATGACACACCGGAGACGGTGCGGGAGCTGTTTGCGGAGTACACGCACATGCTCGTCGAGAACGACCCGCATTTTCAGATCTACCTTGACCTGCAGCATTACGACGCCGAGGTCGCCGACCTGACGAAAAAGTACGGCATGCCGGACGGGCGGCTCTACGTTGCGTGGTGCGATGGGCAGCCGGCCGGGTGCATCGCGCTGCGCCGGCTGGACGGCACGACGTGCGAGCTCAAGCGGCTGTACGTGCGTCCCGCGTTTCGCGGCCGGGGCATCGCCGGGGTGATGATGCAGCGCATTCTCGATGATGCCCGCGCCATCGGCTACACGGCCATGCTGCTCGACACGCTGCCGTTTCTCACGAGCGCGATCCGGATGTACCGCGCGCTCGGGTTTTACGACATCCCGCCCTACAACGACAGCCCGCTGGACACGACGATCTTCCTGCGGCTGGACCTGTGACTTTACGCAAATTTGACGTACCTGCCGCTTGCCCGGCGGTGGGATGCGTGGTAAGCTGTTGTCAGAAGCAACGAGAAGGAGAACGGATATGGAAATGATCGATTTCAACGCGAAAAAAGGCTTCCTGTGCGACATGGACGGCGTCATCTATCACGGCAACCACATCCTGCCCGGCGCGGCGGAGTTCATCCACTGGCTGCAGGACACGCACAAGGAATATCTGTTTTTGACCAACAACAGCGGCATGACCCCGCGCGAGCTGCACCAGAAGCTCGGGCGCATGGGGCTCGACGTGCCGGAGGAGCACTTTTACACCAGCGCGCTGGCCACGGCGGCCTTCCTGGCCGACCAGACGCCCGGGTGCTCGGTGTACGCGCTCGGCGAGGCCGGGCTGCTCAATGCGCTCTATGACCGCGGCATTACCATGAACGACGTCAACCCCGACTATGTCGTCATCGGCGAGGCACGGGCCTACTCGCTCGACACACTCACGAAGGCGACGAATCTCGTACTCGCGGGCGCGAAGCTCATCGGCGCGAACTCCGACACCTGCGGTCCGACGGACGAGGGTATCGCCCCCGCGTGCCGCGCGCTCATCGCCCCGGTCGAGATCGCCACCGGCAAGCAGGCGTATTTCTGCGGCAAGCCGAACCCGCTCATGATGCGCACCGGACTGCGCATCCTCGGCTGCCACTCGGGCGAGGCCGCCATGATCGGCGACCGCATGGACACCGACGTCATCTCCGGCATGGAGAGCGGCATGTCCACCGTGCTCGTGCTCAGCGGCGTGTCCACGCGCGCGACATTGGACGAATTTGCCTACCGGCCGAGCGTCGTGCTCGACGGCGTGGGAGACATCCCACGGCTGGCGCAGTAGGGGTGAGTGTGCCTTGGCACCGGGCATAGCGAGGCGGATGGGGTGTTTCCTGACGATACGCACCATGACAATTCCGTTTCTGCATCCTCTTGGCCGGAACTGTGTCGAATGCGGCGGAAGTGCTGCGGTTTCCTCCGGTGGCACCGGTAATACGGTGCGTGTCAAATGACACCTCATCCGTCGCGGCGTGCCGCCGCGCCACCTTCCCCTCAAGGGGCAGGCTTTCGACGGCAGCGCAGACCCCGCAAGCGCGCAGCAAAGCCAGCCGCGGCGAAGGCCGTGGCTGGCTTTGCTATGTTTTTATTCAGCGCTGCTTGCTCAGCGCTTTTTCTTATTGCCGAAGATGCCGCTGCGGCCCTCGCTGACCGATTCGTTCATCGCCTCGGCATAGGCGCGCAGGCGCTCCTTCTGCTCGGCCGTCATGTTCTTCGGCACCGTGACCGTGATCGTGACGAACTGGTCGCCGCGGCCGCCGCCCTTGCTCTGCAGGTACGGGATGCCTTTGCCGCGCAGACGGAACACGCTGCCCGGCTGCGTCCCCTCAGGGATGGTGAGCTTGACGCGGCCGTCGATGGTCGGCACCTCGATCTCGGCGCCGAGCGCCGCCTGTGCAAACGACACCGGCATCTCCATGAGCACGGAGTTGCCGTCGCGCTCGAAGAGCGGGTGCGGCTTGACAAAGACCGTGATGAGCAGGTCGCCCGCCGGTCCGCCGTCGAGCCCGGCGTTGCCCTTGCCGCGCAGATTCAGCGTCTGGCCGTCGTCAATGCCGGCCGGGATCTTGACCTTGATGGTCTGATTCTTGCGCACGGCGCCGCGGCCGCCGCAGCGCGGGCACGGCTGGTGGATGATCTTGCCGCGGCCGCCGCACTTCTTGCACGCACCGCTGGTCTGCACCATGCCGAACGGGGTGCGCTGCGTGGTGCGCACGCTGCCGGTGCCGTTGCAGTCCGGGCAGACCTCCGGCGTGGTGCCGGGGGCACAGCCGGTGCCCTTGCAGTCCGGGCACTGCTCGACGCGGCCGACGTTGATCTCCTTCTCGCAGCCGAATGCTGCCTCTTCAAAGGTGATGTTCAGGCGCACACGCAGGTTTTCACCCCGGCGCGGGCCGCTGCGCTGCTGCTGTCCGCCGCCGAAGCCGCCGCCGAAGATGTCGCCGAAGATATCCCCGAAACCGCCGCCGAAAATGTCCCCAAAGCCGCCGAAGCCGCCGAAACCGGCGCCGCCGGGGCCGCCGGCGGACGGGTCGAACGCCGCATGGCCGAACTGGTCATACTTCGCGCGCTTGTCGGGATCGGACAGCACCTCGTAGGCCTCATTGATCTCCTTAAAGCGCTCCTCGCATTCCTTATCGCCCGGATGCAGATCCGGGTGGTTGGCCTTGGCCAGTTTGCGGTAGGCTTTTTTGATCTCGTCCTCGGATGCGCCCTTTTCGACGCCGAGCACTTCATAATAATCTCGTTTTTCAGCCATACATGAACCTCAACTGTCTATGGATTCCCCCGCGCTGGGGTCAGAAAGCTCCAAATGCGGGCGCGCTTGTTCGGCGCGCCCGCTTTGCTTTGCCCTTGACGGGGGCGGGGTGTTTACTTCTTGTCGTCGTCGACGACGGTGTAGTCTGCGTCGTAGTACTGCTGGCCGTTGTCGCCGCCGTTGCCGCAGTCGCCGCCCTGGCAGTTCGGGTCACAGCCCGGGTTCGCGCCCGGCTGGCCGCCCTGCGGGTTGGCCTGCTGATACATCTTCTCGCTGAGCTTGTAGAACACCTGCGTCAGCGCCTCGGTCGCGGCCTTGATGGCTGCGGTGTCGCTGCCCTTGAGGGTCTCCTTGAGCTCGTTGAGCTTGCTCTCGACTTCGGCCTTCTCCGCGCCGTCGACCTTGTCGCCCAGCTCCTCGAGCGTGCGCTCGGTCTGGTAGACCATCTGGTCGCCTTGGTTGCGGGTGTCGATCTCCTCCTTGCGCTTGGCGTCCTCGGCGGCGTACTGCTCGGCCTCGTGGACAGCCTTCTCCACGTCCTCCTTGGACATATTGGTCGAAGAAGTGATGGTGATGTGCTGCTCCTTGCCGGTGCCGAGGTCCTTGGCGGAGACGTTCACGATGCCGTTGGCGTCGATGTCGAACGTGACCTCGATCTGCGGCACGCCGCGGCGGGCCGGGGCAATGCCGTCGAGCTGGAAGCGGCCGAGGCTCTTGTTGTAAGCGGCCATCTCGCGCTCGCCCTGCAGGACATTGACCTCAACGGAGGTCTGGTTATCGGCCGCAGTGGAGAACACCTGGCTCTTCTTGGTCGGGATGGTGGTGTTGCGCTCGATGAGCTTCGTGCACACGCCGCCGAGGGTCTCGATGCCGAGGGACAGCGGGGTCACGTCGAGCAGGACCACGCCCGCGACGTCGCCACCGAGCACGCCGCCCTGAATGGCGGCACCGTCGGCCACGCACTCATCGGGGTTGATGCCCTTGAAGCCTTCCTTGCCGGTGAGCTTCTTGACCATTTCCTGCACGGCCGGGACACGGCTGGAGCCGCCGACGAGCAGGACCTTCGTCAGGTCGGACGCGCTGATGCCGGCGTCGCTCATGGCCTGGCGCACCGGGCCTGCGGTCTTCTCGACGAGGTGGGCGGTCAGCTCATTGAACTTGGCGCGCGTGAGCGTCACGTCCAGGTGCTTCGGGCCGGTCGCGTCCGCCGTGATGTACGGCAGGTTGATGTTCGTGCTCGTCACGCCGGAGAGCTCGATCTTTGCCTTCTCGGCCGCTTCCTTCAGGCGCTGCATGGCCACGCGGTCGCCCGAGAGGTCGATACCGTCGCTCTTCTTGAACTCCTGCACGAGGTAGTTGGTGATGCACTGGTCGAAGTCGTCGCCGCCGAGGCGGTTGTTGCCGGCCGTGGCCAGCACTTCGATGACGCCGTCGCCGATCTCCAGCACGGAGACGTCGAACGTGCCGCCGCCGAGGTCGTAGACCATGATCTTCTGGTCGGTCTCTTTATCGAGGCCGTAGGCCAGCGCGGCCGCCGTCGGCTCGTTGATGATACGCTTGACGTCGAGGCCGGCGATCTTGCCGGCGTCCTTCGTCGCCTGGCGCTGCGCGTCGGTGAAGTAGGCCGGCACGGTGATGACGGCTTCGGTCACGGGCTCGCCGAGGTAAGCTTCCGCATCCGCCTTCAGCTTCTGCAGAATCATGGCGCTGATCTCCTGCGGGGTGTACTTCTTGCCGTCGATGGTGACTTTATAATCCGAGCCCATTTCGCGCTTGATCGAGCTGATCGTGCGGTCCGGGTTCGTGACGGCCTGACGCTTTGCCACCTGGCCGACCATACGCTCGCCGGTCTTGGAGAACGCAACGACGGACGGGGTGGTGCGATGACCTTCCGCGTTGGGAATGACGGTCGCTTCGCCGCCCTCCATGACGGAGACGCAGCTGTTCGTGGTGCCAAGGTCGATACCGATAATTTTACTCATAATGATTTCCTCCTGTATTGAAAGCAGATTGTGTATACAAATTTAGAATGGAATCAGTTTGCGACTTTCACGACGGAATACCGCAGGACGCGGTCGCCGATGCAAAAGCCCTTTTCAAACTCTTCCACGACAACGCCCTCGCCGTAGGCATCATCCTCGATGTGCATGACGGCGTTGTGGCGGTTGGCGTCAAACGGCTGGCCGACGGCTTCGATCGCCGTCACACCGAGCTGGGTGAGCGCGGTGTTGTACTGGTTCATGATCCCCTCGAGACCCTTGCGGGCGGGGTCATCGTCCGGGGTCTGCGCCAGGGCGCGCGACAGACTGTCGTACACCGGCAGGAACTTTTTGAGCGTGTCGCAGCGGACGTCTGCGTAGATCGCTTCGCGCTCGCGGGTGCTGCGGCGGCGGTAGTTGTCATATTCGGCGAGCAGGCGGAGGTACTTGTCTTTCTCCGCCGCGAGATCGGCCTCGATCTCTTTTTTCGTCTCTTTCTTTTCCTTGGGTTCCTTTTCTTTTTTGGCTTCCTTCTTGTCGGCCTTCTTGACCGGGATCTCTTCGGCTTCGGCAGCCGGGGCGGCCGTGTCGGTCTTTACGGCTTCAGCGGCCGGTTCCGTTTCCGGCGCCGTCTGCTTCGGGTCGTTCGTTTTCGTGCTCATCTGTATCGTCTCCCTTAATGATCAGCTTGTTGTCCAGCCCGGGGGGCGGAAGCGTACCGCCGCCGAGCAGCTTGGAAAGGCCGGCCGCAATGAAGCTGAGCTTCGCGGCGACCTTGGAATAGTCCATGCGCGTCGGGCCGACCACACCGATCAGGCCCCGCATATTTTCGCCCGCGTCATACGTCGCGAGCACGACGCTGCTGTCGCGCAGCTCCTCGGCCACGTTCTCCGGGCCGATGAGCACGCGCACCTCGTTGTCGCCGCCGAGCTGCTCCATCGGGATGTCGAGCAGGTTGCTGCCGTCGGACAGGTAGCTCATGAGGCGGTGCGCCTTGTCGGGGTCTCGAAACTCCGGCTGGTGCAGCAGCTGCGACTCGCCGACGAGGTACGTCTGCGCGGCGCCTGCGCCCGTGAGCACCTCGATCGCGAAGGCCGCGATCACGGCCGTGATGCCGAGGTTATCCTGCGCGGCGCGCTCCGCCGAGCGGATGAGCACCGGAGTGATATCCTGCTCGCGGACGCCCGTAAAGTGGGCGTTGAAGATGGTGGCCAGCTTCCGGATCATGCTCTCCTCTGCCGAGACCGGCAGGTGCACGAGCTTGTTTTTCACCGTGTCGTCGCTCAGAAGCAGGACGATGATGAAGCTGTTCGCGTCGAGATAAATGAGGTCGAAGCGGCGGATGGTCACGCCGGCGCTCGTCGTGAGCGTCACGGCGGGGTAATTGGTCAGCTGCGAGGCAAGGCGGCTTGCGTCCGTCATGAGTTCGCCGCGCTGATGCCGGCCCGTCAGGCTCTGCGTGATGGCCTGCGTCTCCTCCGCGGTGAGGTCCTTGTGCTCCATGAGCTCGTTGACGTACATCCGGTAGCCGAGCGGCGTGGGCACGCGGCCCGCCGATGTGTGCGGCTGCTCGAGATAGCCCATGGCGACCAGCTCCGCCAGCTCGTTGCGGATCGTGGCCGAGGAACAGCCGAGATCCGCGCTCGCGGCGATGGCCTTCGAGCCGACCGGCTCCGCCGTGCGGATGTATTCCTCGATGACCGCGGCAAGTATTTTCTTTTTGCGGCTGCTGATGTCCATGATCTCCTCCGCTGGCACTCGGAGTTGCCGACTGTTGGCACTCCCGGCCTTCGAGTGCTAATTTACACCCCGCCAGCCGGAAAGTCAAGGGCTTTCTCTATATTATTGATAGATTGTTCATAATTATTTTCGCGGCTGCTGCCGGGGCGGAAAACCGGCGGTTTTTCGGAGAGAAACCGGGTACGCGGAAGCGGAAAATGCGCATTTTACAATCATTAAGGAACCTGCTGGGATGCGCGGCGCGTGAGCGTGGACGCTGCAATTTCAAGCCGTCTCCTCAAGGAGAAGGCATCGCACGGTCTGACTGCTCCGATAAGACAAAAACATTGCCGTAAGGCGATGCCTCCCCTGTGTAAGGGGAGGTGGCACGGTGCTTTGCACCGTGACGGAGGGGTTGCAGATACCGGCTGCGGTGCAGGACGCAACATAGCAATCCCTCAGTCAGCCTGATGGCTGACAGCTCCCTTTACACAAGGGAATCGGGGGCGCGCCGCCGGACACGCGGCGCAGACGCCCCAAGATGCGAAAAAGGCTCGCCCAATCGGGCGAGCCTTGTTCGGTGCAATCATTGCAATTCACACAGCGCGGGTGACCTTGCCGCTGCGGAGGCAGCGGGTGCATGCGTAGACGTGCTGGGGTTTGCCGTCCACGATGGCCTTGACGCGCTTCACATTGGGTTTCCAAGTGCGGTTCGAGCGGCGGTGAGAGTGGCTCACTTTGATGCCGAAGCTCACGCCCTTGTCGCAAAACTGACATTTTGCCATTGGTTGAAGCACCTCCTTCTCTATTGTCTGCGAGAACAGCTTTTTCATAATAGCAGAAACCCCCGCCGATTGCAAGATGATTTTCACAATTTCTGCGCATTTTCCATCCAGCAGCCGGAAAAAATGCCCGCCGCGGCGCAAAAGCCGTTGCCAAATGCCGCCGCTTTGGGTACAATGGGATGCGGGGGAGCAGACGCTCCGCCCGGTACGAAAAAAATTCTTCGCCGCCGCACCGGCGGCTTCACCGGAAAGGAGGCGCGCACGATGGGCGCACCGCATTATACCGTCGCGCTGCAGAAGGTCGCCGCCGAGCAGGGGCTGACCATCCTGCACGCGGCGAAAGACTACACCACGCGCGAGATCCGCACGGCGGACGTCAACCGCCCGGGCCTGCAGCTGGCCGGGTTTTACAACTACTTTGACCCCGAGCGGCTGCAGATCATCGGCCGCGTTGAGAGCACGTATCTCGAGACGCTCACGCCCGACCAGCGGCGCGAACGCTTTGCGCAGTTCATGCACTACAACATCATCGGCCTTGTCATCTGCCACGGCATGGACCCGTTTCCCGAGTGCCTGGAGATGGCCGAAAAGTACGACCGCAACCTCTTTCTCGTGCGCAAGGACACGTCGGAGTTCATGGCCGACCTCATCGCCTCGCTCTCGGGCTATCTCGCCCCGCGGCTGACGCAGCACGGCGTGCTCGTCGAGGTGTTCGGCGAGGGCGTGCTCATCACGGGCGACAGCGGCGTCGGCAAGAGCGAGACGGCGCTCGAGCTCATCAAGCGCGGCCACCGCCTCGTCGCGGACGACGCCGTGGAGATCAAGCGCATCAACCGCACGACGCTCATGGGCTCCGCGCCCGAGATGATCCGCTACTACATGGAGCTGCGCGGCATCGGCGTGATCGACGCGCGGCGCATCTACGGCGTCGGCGCCGTCAAGCCCGAGACGCGCGTGGACCTCGTCGTGCAGCTCGAGCCGTGGGAAGACGGCAAGGCCTACGACCGGCTGGGGCTGACGACGGAATACTGCGAGATCCTCAACGTGCGCGTGCCGTGCGTGACGATCCCGGTCGGGCCGGGCCGCAACCTTGCGGTCATTCTCGAGCTCGCCGCCATGAACAACCGCCAGAAGGGCATGGGCTTCAACGCGGCGCAGGAGCTCGCGATCGAGCACGACCGCAGCATTGACCTCGGCATCGGGTTCTGACCCGGAAAGGAACTGGAATATGACGAATCTGGACCCCATCGTCCGCGCGCTGCGTGCGCAGCTGCCGGAGCTGGAGATTTTGGAATATGAACCGATGCGCGCGCACTGCTCGTTTCGCATCGGCGGACCGGCGCGCGCGCTCGTGCGCCCCGCGTCCGCGGAGGAGACGGCGGCCGTCTGCCGCATCGTGCGCGAGGGCGGCGCGCAGCCGCTCATCATCGGCAACGGCACGAACCTGCTCGTCACCGACGGGGAAGTGCACCGCATCGTCGTGCAGATGGGTGAGCACATGGCGGATGTGGCGCGCACGGACGCGACGCACCTGCGCGCGGGCGCGGGCATCCCGCTCGCGCGGCTGGCGCAGGCGGCGCTGGGCTATGGCCTCGCGGGGCTGGAGTTTGCCCACGGCATCCCCGGGTCGCTGGGCGGCGCGGTGTCGATGAACGCGGGCGCTTACGGCGGCGAGATGAAGGACGTCGTCGTCTCGACGCGCTACCTGGACAGGGAGCTGAACCTGCGCGAGGCCGTGGGTGCAGCGCACGATTTCGGCTACCGGCACAGCGCGTTTTCCGACACGGACTGCGTCGTGCTCGGCAGCACGCTCGCGCTCACGCCGGGCGACCCGGCGGCCATTCAGGCGCGTATGCGCGACCTGAGCGAGCGCCGCCGCAGCCGCCAGCCGCTGGAGCTGCCGAGCGCCGGCAGCACGTTCAAGCGCCCCGCGGGGGGCTATGCCGCTGCGCTCATCGATCAGGCGGGCCTCAAGGGCTATGCCGTCGGCGGCGCGCAGGTGAGCGAGAAGCACGCGGGCTTCGTCGTCAACCGCGGCGGCGCCACGTTTGACGATGTGCTACGGCTCATGGACCACATCCGCAGCGAGGTGCTGCGCACGTCCGGCGTGGAGCTCGAGCCGGAAGTGAAGATCATCCGGGGGTGACGGAATGGAATTTCTGATCGTATCGGGCCTGTCCGGCGGCGGCAAGAGCCGCGCGGCCGACGTGCTGGAGGATCTGGACTTTTACTGCGTGGACAATCTGCCGGTGGCACTGCTGACGCGGTTTGCCGAGCTGTGCCTTGCCACGCGCGGAAGATATGAAAAGGTCGCGCTCGTGACGGACATCCGCAGCCAGGAGAGCTTTACCGAGCTCTTTGCCGCGCTCGGCGAGCTGGCAAACATGGGCGTGGATTACCGCATTTTGTTCGTCGAGGCATCGGAGAGCGCCATCGTGCGCCGCTACAAGGAGTCGCGCCGGCCGCACCCGCTGCAGGCCGAGAGCGGCTGCTCCCTGCCCGAGGCCGTGCGCCGCGAGAGCGAGCTGCTCGCCCCCGTGCGCGAGCGCGCCGACTATGTCATCAACACGACGGGCCTCACGCTCGCCATGCTGCAAAAACGCATCTGCGAGTATTTTGCCGACGGCGGCACCCGGCGCGATATTCTGGTCAACGTCGTGTCCTTCGGCTTCAAGTACGGCATCCCGATCGACGCCGACCTCGTGTTCGACGTGCGCTTTCTGCCGAACCCGTTTTATGTCGAAAAGCTCCGCCCTATGAGCGGCATGGACGCCGAGGTGCAGGAATACGTCCTGCGCAGCGACGTGGCGAAGAATTTTCTCGCCAAGCTCACCGACATGATCGACTTTCTCCTGCCGCAGTACGCCGCCGAGGGGCGCTACGCGCTCACGATCGGCATCGGCTGCACCGGCGGCCAGCACCGCAGCGTGGCCGTGGCCAAGGCGCTGACGGATTATCTCGCCGCGCGCGACGCCAACGTCCGCCTGCGCAACCGGGATTTCCCCAAGACCTGAGCGGAGGCGCGCCATGTCCTTTGCATCCGATGTCAAAAACGAGCTGTGCCGCGTGCCGCTCGGCCGCCACTGCTGCGCCGTGGCCGAGGCTTACGGCGTGCTGCTGTACTGCCACACGTTCACGACGCGCGAGATCCGCATCGTCACGGCGTGCGACGCGCTGGCCGAGCGGCTGCCGAAGCTCTTTCGCCGCGCGTTCGGCGCGCACTTTGCCCTGCCCGCCGCCGAAAAGACCGGCGGCCGCCATGTGCTGACCATCACCGACCGCGCCGCCATCGAGACGGTGTTTGCCGCCTTCGGCGCCGACCTCTCGCGCACGGTCGCGCACCATATCAACCTCGCCGTGCTCGAAAACGACTGCTGTAAGGCGTCGTTCCTGCGGGGGGCGTTTCTCGCCGGCGGCAGCGTGACCGACCCGAGCAAGAACTACCATCTCGAGCTCATCACGGCGCACGCGAGCGTCAGCCGCGAGACGGCCGCCCTGCTCACGGAACTGGGCTTTGCCGCGCGCAGCATCGACCGCGGCGCCAACACCGTGCTCTACTTTAAAAAGTCCGAGGCCATCGAGGACTTTCTGACCAAGATCGGCGCACCCTGCGCCGCCATGGACATCATGTCCGCCAAGGTGGAAAAGTCCATGAACAACTCCATCAACCGCAAGGTCAACTGCGACACCGCCAACGCCGACAAGGTCGTGGCCGCGGCGCAGGAACAGATCGACGCCATCCGCCGCATCGAGCGCGACTACGGGCTCGACGTGCTGCCGGAGAAGCTGCAGAGCGCGGCGCTGCTGCGCATTGCCAATCCCGAGGCCAGCCTTGCCGACCTCGCCACGCTCTCGTACCCGCCGGTGACGAAGAGCTGCCTGAACTACCGGCTGAAAAAACTCATGGAATTTCACATGGACGACTGAAAGGAACGCACGATGGGGTTTGCACACCTGCACGTACATAGTGAATACAGCCTGCTCGACGGCGCGTGCCGCATCGGGCCGCTCATTGAGCGCGCCCGCGAGCTGGGCCAGACCGCGCTGGCAATCACCGACCACGGTGTCATGTACGGCGCGGTCGCTTTTTACAAGGCGGCCGTCGCCGCCGGCATCCGGCCGATCATCGGCTGCGAGGTCTATGTCGCCCCGCGCGGCATGACCGACCGCGTCCACGGTGTGGACGATGCCTACACGCACCTGATACTGCTCTGCCGGGACGAGACGGGCTACCACAACCTGTGCTACCTCGTGTCGGCCGCGTTTGAGCGCGGGTTTTACGGCAAGCCGCGCATCGACTGGCCGCTGCTGCACAGGCATGCCGAGGGGCTCATCTGCCTGAGCGGCTGCGTCGCGGGCGACATTCCGCGCGCGATTTTGCGCGGAGACTATGACGCCGCCAAGGCGCGCGCCGTGGAGCTGCAGGAGCTGTTCGGCGAGGGGAACTTCTACCTCGAGCTGCAAAACCACCACATGACCGACGAGGCGCGCGTGCGCGCGGCGCTGCTGCGCATCCACCGCGAGACGGGCATCCCCCTCGCGGCGACGAACGACGTGCACTACATTAAAAAGCAGGACGCCTACGATCAGGACGTGCTGCTGTGCATCCAGACCGGGCAGACGCTCGACAGTCCGGACCGCCTGCGCTTCCCGAACGACGAGTTTTACCTCAAGAGCGAGGCCGAGATGCGCACGCTCTTTGACGAATATCCTGACGCGGTGGAAAACACGCAGCGCATCGCTGACCGCTGTCATTTTGACTTCACGTTCGGCCACTACCACCTGCCGCGTTTTCTGCTGCCGGAGGGGGAGACGGACGCGGACGCCTATCTCACGAAGCTGTGCGAGCGCGGTTTCGCCCGGCGCTACGGCGACCGGCCGGAGGTGCACAAGCGGCTGGACTATGAGCTGAACATGATCCGGCGCATGGGCTTTGTGGACTACTTTCTCATCGTGAGCGATTTCATTGCCTACGCCAAGGGGCAGCACATCCCCGTCGGCCCCGGGCGCGGCAGCGCGGCCGGCAGCGTCGTGTCCTACTGCCTGGGCATTACGGATGTCGACCCCGTGCAGTATAACCTCTACTTCGAGCGCTTTCTCAACCCGGAGCGCGTGAGTATGCCGGATATCGACGTGGACTTCTGCGTGCAGCGGCGCGGGGAAGTGATCGACTACGTCATCCGCAAATACGGCGCCGACCACGTGGCGCAGATCGTCACCTTCGGCACCATGGCCGCGCGCGCGGCCGTGCGCGACGTCGGCCGGGTCATGAACCTGACCTACGCCGAGACCGACGCCGTGGCCAAGGCCATTCCCGGCGGCATCAACACCACGCTCGACGAGGCGCTGCAGCAGTCGCAGACGCTGCGCGCGATGTATGACGGCGACGACCGGCTGCACCAGCTCATCGACACGGCCCGCGCCATCGAGGGGATGCCGCGGCACGCGTCCACGCACGCGGCGGGCGTGGTCATCACGGAGCAGCCGGTGTATGCCTACGTGCCGCTGGCGAGCAACGACGGCGCACTCGTGTGCCAGTTTCAGATGACGACGCTCGAGGAGCTCGGCCTGCTGAAGATGGACTTTCTCGGCCTGCGCAACCTCACCGTGCTCGAGGACGCGGCGCGGCAGGTGCGCCGCCGCGAGCCGGGATTTCAGGTCGAGCACATCCCGCTCGACGATCCGAAAACGTTTGATATGCTCGCCGCCGGGCGCACCGTCGGCGTGTTCCAGCTCGAGAGCGCGGGCATCACGGCCGTGTGCATGGGCCTGCGCCCGCGCAGCATCGAGGACATCACCGCCGTCATCGCGCTCTACCGCCCCGGGCCGATGGAGAGCATCCCGCGCTTTCTCGCCTGCTCGGCGCACCCGGAGCGCATCACCTACAAGCACCCCCTGCTCGAGCCGATCCTCGCCGTGACCTATGGCTGCATCGTCTATCAGGAGCAGGTTATCGAGATCTTCCGGCAGCTGGCCGGGTTCTCGCTCGGGCAGGCGGACATGATCCGCCGCGCCATGTCGAAGAAGAAGGAGGCCGTCATCACGGCCGAGCGCGCCGCCTTCGTGCACGGCGACCCGGAGCGCGGCATCCCCGGCGCGGTGGCCAGGGGCGTGCCGGAGCAGACCGCCAACGACATCTATGACGAGATTCTCGCCTTCGCGAGCTACGCCTTCAACAAGGCGCACGCGGTTTCCTACGCCATCGTGTCCTACCGCACGGCGTATATGAAGCGCAACTATCCGCATGAATATATGGCGGCGCTGCTGACCTCCGTGCTCGACAACACGCCGAAGGTCACGGAGTACATCGCCGAGTGCCGCGAGCTGGGCATTCGCCTGCTGCCGCCGGACATCAACGCGTCCGACGCGGACTTCACCGTCGAGGGCAATGACCTGCGCTTCGGCCTTGTGGCCATCAAGGGCGTGGGGCGTGGGCTGATCCAGGCGCTCATGCGCGAGCGGGAGATCGGCGGACCGTTTACGGCGTTTGACGAATTCTGCCGCCGCATGAACGGGCACGACCTCAACCGCCGCGCCGTCGAGAGCCTCATCCGCGCCGGGTGCTTTGACCGCATGGGCTACAAGCGCAAGGCGCTCATGCAGTCGGTCGACCGCGTGCTCAACGGCGCCGCGAGCGAGAGCCGCATGAATCTCACCGGCCAGATGAACCTCTTCAGCGCGCCGGACGACGGGGGAGCGCCCGCCGACACGACGCAGCTCGTGCTGCCGGACGTGGAGGAGTTCACGCGCGCGGAGCTCATGGCCATGGAGCGCGAGACGACCGGGCTCTACCTCACCGGCCACCCGATGGACGATTACCGCGCGCTCGCGCAGCAGGCCAAGGCCGCACCCATGGGTGACATCCTTGCGAGCTTTCACGCCCCGGCCACCGCCGCGCACCGCTACCGCGACGGGCAGCGCGTCGTGCTCGCCGGCATCTGCACCGCCAGCCGCGAGCGCGCCACGCGCAAGAATACCCGCATGGCCTACCTCCAGCTCGAGGACGACGGCGGCAGCATGGAGGTGCTCGTGTTTTCGCCGGCGCTCGATGCCTGCCGCGACCTGCTCGCGCAGGAAAATCCCGCGCTGTTCGTGGCCGGGCGCATCTCGACGCGCGACGAGTCCGACCCGCAGCTCGTGGCGGACAAGGTCCTGCCGCTGACCGAGCAGGGACTCCAGACCCTGCGCACGCCGCCGCGCCGCGACCTGCCGCCCCGGCCCGAGCCGCCGAAGCGGCACCGCCTCTGGGTGCGGCTGCCGGATTCCGGGCACCCCGCGCTCAAGCGCATAGAGCTGATCCTGAAAATGTTCCCCGGCGACGAGCAGCTTGTGCTCGTGTTCGAGGACACCGGCAAGCGCGCCGCCGCCCGCTGCGTCGTGCACCCCGCGCTCGTCGAGGAGCTGCGCGAGCTCGCCGGGCCGGGCAATGTCGCCGTCACGGAGGAGAAAACCCGTTGACGCGCCGGGCATTTTATGGTATCATGAACGTTAATTTATCTCCCGTCCGGATAGGCACCGGCCGGGGGAGGTATTCAGGAGTGTGATGATCCGCAATGGACGCTGGCCCTAAGCAGGATTTATGGAATCTTTTGCCTGTTATCATCGTGCTGCTCCTTGGTGCGGCCTATTTCGCCATCATGGAGACAGCGTTTGCATCCGCGAGCCGCATCCGGCTCAAAGCCGCCGCTGACCACGGCAACCGCCGCGCGCAGCAGGCGATGTATGTGCTCGACCACTTCGATCAGGCGATCACGACGCTGCTGATCGGCACGAACATTCTGCACCTGACGATCGCGACGCTCGTGACCGTGGCCGTGCAGCGGCAGTGGGGTATGTGGGCCGTCACCGCCGGCACGCTCATCACGACCGTGGTCGTGTTCTTCGCCGGGGAGATGCTGCCCAAGAGCATCGCCAAGAAATACGCCGAGCGGCTGGCCATGCGCACGGCGCGCTCGCTGCGGTTTTTCATGGTGCTCTTTAAGCCCCTGTCCGCCGCCCTCACCGCCTTCGGCAACGCCGCCGCCCGCCGCATCCAGAGCGAGCCCGCCGTGACCGTGACGGAGGATGAGCTGGCCGACATCATTGAAAACATGACCGACGACGGGGAGCTGACCGCCGAGCGCGGCGAGCTCATGAGCTCGGCCCTGTCGTTTGCCGAGGTGCCGGTCGAGAGCGTCATCACGGCGCGCGTGGACGTCGCCGCCGTGGACGTGGACGATCCGCCGGAGGAGATCCTCGCCTACGTGCGCGAGCAGCGCCACAGCCGCCTGCCCGTGTACGCCGACAGCATTGATAATGTGATCGGCATCCTGCAGATCCGCAAATACATCAAGGCCTGCATCAAAGCCGGCGGCAAGGCCGTGGACGTCCGCCCCCTGCTCGACGAGCCCGTGTTCGTGCACCAGAGCACCCTCATCGCCGAGGTGCTGCCCGAGCTCAGCCGCCGCAAGGCCAATCTCGCCATCGTCACCGACAACTACGGCGGCACCCTCGGCATCGTGACCGTGGAGGACATCGTTGAGGAGCTCGTCGGCGAGATCTGGGACGAGGACGACGTCGTGGAGGAGTCGTTCGTGCCGCTCGGCGGCGGCCGCTACGAGGTCGATGCCGAGATGACCGTCGGCGAGGTGTTCGACCGGCTCGACTACACCGACCCCGAGGATGACGAGGAACTGCAGTATAAGCTGCTCGGCGAGTGGACGTATGAGCAGTTTTCCTACATCCCGCGCGAGCGGGAGGGCTTCCGCTATCACCGGCTTGACGTGCGCATTGCCGACATGAAGCAAAAGCGCATCGTCAAGCTCATCGTGCGCCTGCTGCCGGAGGAGCCCGACACGGACGCGGCCGCCGAAGCGGCCCCGGAGAAAGGGGGCGAGACGGCATGAGCATCGTGTGGTATTTTGTTGCACTCGTCGTGCTCATCGCGCTGTCCGCGTTCTTTTCCGCGTCGGAAATGTCATATTCGTCGGCCAACCGCCTGCGGCTCGAAAACGCCGCCGAGGACGGCAGCCGCCGCGCGAAGACCGCCGTCGGCATCCTCGACCATTTTGACCGCACCCTCAGTGCCATCCTCATCGGCAACAACCTCGTCAACATCGCGGCGTCGTCGCTCGGCTCCGTGATCGTCATCCTGCTCGCGGGCGAGCAGTGGACGTGGGTGTCCACCGTCGTGCTGACGCTGCTGGTCATCATCTTCGGCGAGACGATGCCGAAGATCGTCGCCAAGCAGAACGCCAACGGCATCGCTCTGCGCAACGCGTATGTCATCCGCGCGCTGTCGGTCATTCTGTACCCCGTCATCTGGCTCGTCGTCGGGCTTGTGCACCTCATCACGCGCCCCCTGCACGGCGACACCGGCGACGGTGACCCCGAGGAGGCCGCCTCGCAGGAGCTGCAGTCGATCATCGAGACAGCCGAGGACGAGGACGTGCTCGACGAGGATCGCAGCGAGCTGCTGCGCTCCGCGCTCGACTTTTCCGACATCAGCGCGAGCGAGGCCATGACTGCCCGCGTGGACATGGTTGCCATCGACATCGACGATGACTGGGACGATATCGTGCGCATCATCGACGATTCGTCGTATTCCCGCCTGCCGGTCTACTCCGGCAGCGTGGATAATATCATCGGTTTCCTGTATCTCAACCGCTTTTTCAAGGCCATGATGGACGGCCGGCCGGACGACCTGCGCGCGCAGCTCATCCCGCCGTGCTTTGTGTACAAGACCACGCGTCTGCCCGACGTGCTGGCAAAGCTCCGCCGCGAGCAGAAGCACCTCGCCGTCGTCACGGACGAGTTCGGCGGCACGCTCGGCGTCATCACGATGGAGGACGTGCTCGAAGAGCTCGTCGGCGACATCTGGGACGAGAAGGACGTGGTGGAAAAGGAGGTCGTCGCGCGGCCCGACGGCGGCTATGAGCTCGACGGCGCCATGACGCTCTCGGACTTTCTCGAGCTGCTCGACTGGCCCGAGGACGCCCTCGACGACGCCGACAGCACCACCGTCGGCGGCTGGACGCTCGAGCGCTTCGGCACGTTCCCAAAGCCGGGCGACAGCTTCCGGTATGAAAACCTCACCGTCACGGTCCTCGCCATGGACGGCCGCCGCGTCGAGCGTGTGCTCGTGCGGCCCGACCCGCCCGAGGACAGGGACGAATAACGCGTTCCGGCAAGGAGAATCCGGCCTGTGCAATTTTTGCACGGGCCGGATTTTTGCTTTCCTGTGTGAGGCATCTTGTGCCCGGAGTGGGAAAATTTGCCCAAACGGCGCAAGATGTGGCGGTTTGTATCAGAAATCCGCTAGTGTGTGAAAGTTTTTGCACAGAAACGGATGGAAAGTTTCATTTTTGGCTTGATATTTGCACCTGAGACAGGTATAATGAACACATATTGAATCTTTTCAAGAGGAAAATTTCAAAAAGGAGAGAAACGACTATGAAGTTCAACAAAATCGTGGCGCTGGCGCTCGCCCTCGTCATGGTGTTTGCGCTGTGCGCCTGCGGCGGCGGCACCGACACCAAAAAGGACGACAGCAATTCCGCTTCCAAGGTCGATACCAGCACCGTCTCCGTCGGCGCGGTCGTCATCGCGCGCGACGACGTTCCGACCGATCAAATCTATGCGTTCGTGTCCACCATCTTCAACAACCTCGATGCCATCGCTGCTCAGCACGGCAAGGGCGCAGAGCTGAACCTCGAGGCTGCCGCCTCGGTCAAGGGCGTACCGTATCACCCCGGTGCTGCCAAGTACTTTGAGGAGAAGGGCGTCAAGGTTGACGCGGTCAAGGACGGCGCCGGCACCGGCACCGCCGCTGCGCTCAACTTCGGCACCGGCGGCGACACCGGCACGTACTACGGCTTCGGCAGTGTGCTGGCCAACTACGTTTCCACCAACTCCGACTGCAAGGTCACGGCGCTCACCTCCGGCGGCTCTCAGGCCAACGTTGAGGACCTGACCAACGGCAACGTCCAGATCGCTTTCGTGCAGAGCGACGTCATGAACTACGCCTACAACGGCCAGCGCCTGTTTGAGAACCCGGTCACCGGCTTCTCCGTCGTTGCCCAGCTGTATCAGGAGCAGGTCCAGATCGTCACCACCAACCCTGACATTAAGACCGTTGCCGACCTCGCCGGCAAGAAGGTCTCCATCGGCGCAGCCGGCTCCGGCGTGTACTTCAACGCCATTGATGTGCTCAACGCCTACGACCTCAAGGAGTCTGACATCTCCGCCGTGTACCAGAGCTTCGGCGACAGCGCCGAGAGCCTGAAGGACGGCAAGATCGACGCCGCGTTCATCGTCGCCGGTGCGCCCACCACGGCCATCACCGACCTCGCCACCGCCGGCAGCGTCTACCTTGTCAGCCTCGACGACAGCCATGTGCAGTCCCTGCTTTCCGCTTCCCCGTACTACACCGCCGCCACCATCAAGGCCGGCACCTATTGATGCCTGACCCGGTGATGCGCCGCATCCCGTAAATGTTCGCTACGGCGTCAGTACCCCTGACGCCGTAGTTTTTCCATTCTACCCGGAACGGAGGTTTCCTCTTATATGTCTGACACCAAAAAGCCCGCAGCCGCTGCGGAAGCCGCCTCTCTGAAGGAGGATATGGACGCCGTCATGCGCAAGTATGATCGCGAGTCTGCCACCCGCATCTGGGCGGGCAAACCCAAGATCGTCATTTCCGTCGTCATGGCGCTGTTTTCGGTCTATTGCATCTGGTCGACCCTGTTCAGCACCGCCGCGCTTGAGGTGCGCCTGACGGCATTCCTTGGTCTGATCATCATCATGGGTTATCTGACCTACCCCGCCAGCAAGAAGCATGTGCATGCCAACCGCCTGCCGTGGTATGACATTGTCATCATGGTCATTGGCGCGGCTGCGTTTTTCTACTACTGCTTTAACTACGGTACGCTTATCAAGACGCTCACCAGCGCCGCCAAGATGACGCCGTTTCTCATCGCCGTCGGCGTGGCCGGCATCCTGACGCTTGCCGAGCTCTGCCGCCGCTGTGTCGGTGTGCCGATCCTTGTGGTCGTCGGTGCGCTGCTCGTGTACACGTTCGTGAGTATGCTCAAGGGCGGCCAGACGTTTGATCAGGTGCTCGGCCGCGTGATCTACACGCTCTTTTTCGGCACGTCCGGCGTGCTGAGCACGCCCATACAGGTGTGCGCGAAGTTCATCGCCGTGTTTATCATCTTTGGCGCGTTTCTGGAGCGTACCGGCATCTCGAGCTTCTTCATTGATCTCGCCAATGCCATCGCCGGCTGGACCTCCGGTGGCCCGGCCAAGGTCGCGGTCATCTCGTCCGCACTGTGCGGCATGGTGTCCGGCTCTTCCGTCGGCAACACCGTTACCACGGGCTCGGTCACGATCCCGATGATGAAACGTACCGGCTACAAGCCCGAATTCGCCGGCGCGGTCGAGGCGGCCGCCTCGACCGGCGGTCAGATCATGCCGCCCATCATGGGCGCGGCCGCGTTCCTCATGGCCGAATATATGAATGTCACCTACGGTCAGGTCACCCTCTGGGCCATCCTGCCTGCCGTGCTGTACTTCGGCGGTATCTTCATCTCCGTGCATCTCGAGGCCAAGAAGCTCGGCCTCAAGGGCATCCCGCGTTCGGAGCTGCCACGCTTCAAGTATCTCATGCGCAACGTCTACCTGCTGCTGCCGCTTGTGTTTTTGATCTGGGTGGTCACGGCGAACATCCGCTCGCTGCAGTATGCGGCCTCCATCGCTATCCTCATCTCCATCGCCGTGAGCCTTGTCGGCACCATCCGCGACGCGTCGGCCGAGGTCAGGGAGACCAAGTCCGGCAGCGTTGCCGGCATCACCGCGAAAAAGACCGGCCTGATGATCCTCGAGGCGCTCGAGGCCGGCGGCAAGGGCAGCATCACGGTCGCCGTGGCCTGCTCCATGGCCGGCATGATCGCGGGCTGCATCACCGTCACGGGCCTGGCGTCCAAGCTCATCAGCGGCGTCGTTGCACTGAGCAGCAAGATCCCGAACCCGACGCTCTCGCTGCTGCTGGCGCTGTTTTTGACCATGCTCTGCTGCATCGTGCTCGGCATGGGCGTGCCCACGACCGCGAACTACTGCATCATGGCCTCCACCTGCGCGCCGATCCTCATCACGCTCGGCATTCCGAAGATCGCGGCGCACTTCTTCGTGTTCTATTTCGGCATCGTTGCCGATATCACCCCGCCGGTCGCGCTGGCTGCCTATGCCGGTTCCGCCATCGCCAAGTCCGACCCCATGAAGACGGGCATCAATGCGACGAAGCTCGCCATCGCGGCGTTCATCGTGCCGTACATCTTCGCGATGAACCCCTCCATGCTGCTCATGGATCAGGGTGTGCTCGCCGCCATCCAAGTCATCATCACGTCCTGCCTCGGCATCTTCGGCATCGCCGCCGCGCTCGAGGGCTATGTCGTCGCACGCACACCCTGGTGGCAGCGTATCCTGCTCGCCGCCGGCGGCCTGTGCCTGATCGACCCTAGCCTTATGACTGACATTGTCGGTGTTGCGGCGATCGTGATCGTCGTTGTGTTGCAGATCGTCATGCGCAAGCGCAGCAAGCCTGTTGCCGCGTAAAAAAACCGGAACCTTTCGCACCGATGCACGTCAGATATTTCTGGCGTGCATCTTTTTTGTGCGCTGCGCGCTGTCCGGCGGCGGGGACTTTACACACACGGACCGGAGGCGTATAATATGCCCATGCAAAGATTCGGAAAGGAGCGATCTGCATGAAACGGAGCATTCTGGCGCTCGTACTGGCGCTGGCAACGGTACTCACACTGGCCGCCTGCGGCCGCGGGGACAAGGCCGCCGCGTCTGTCCAGCCGACGGCCGACACGGCCAAAAAGGCGGAGGACATCACCCTCTGCCCGACGTATGACAACGGCAAGGGCGGCTATTTTTCCGTCACGCTGCCGGCCAGCTGGGGCGACCATTACCTGACCGAGTGCGGCGCCAACGACGGCGGCTATTACGTCGGCTTTTACGAAAAGACCGACCACGACAACGGTCTGGGCGGCTTCCTGTTCATGCTTGAGGTCTTTCCTACCGATTATGACTATACCGAGCTGCCGGAGTATCAGGCTATCTGCGGCCTGACCGTCGACGGCGCAAACTACAACCTCATCGCCGAGCTGCCGACGGATGTGCAGTTCGCCAACGAGAACGCCGACCTCTACCGCAGCATGTCCAACGACTTTTCGACCATCCTCAAGAGTCTGACCTTCTCCAAGGGCGTCACGCGCACGGAGGTCACCGCGCCGGTGCCCTCGACGGGCAGCGGCTCGTGAAAACGGAATTTTTGAACGGCAAAAAGCACCGTCTCCCAATCGGGAGACGGTGCTTTTTGCTTTGCGGTGTGCGGGGGAGTTCCTCCGGCGGCACCGGCGGTGCGATGCGTGTCCTAAGCTTTCTCCCCGCGGGAGCAGTTGGCGTGCGCGCTGCCTTCTCCTTGCCGAGAAGGTGCTGAGCGCAGCGAAGCGGATGCGGTGGAAAGACCACGGTTTTCTCCAGCGGCACCGATAATGCGTCCCGCATCTGACGACACTTGGCGTACCGCCGCGCCACCTTCCCCTTTAGGGGAAGGCTTGAAAAGTGCGCAGCGAATCTCACTTCGTAAGGGAAAGGTCTCGCCGGAGGCAATGCCAAATCGCAACCGAGGCGTGCCTTGCCCCATCGGGCTCCCCCGCGGCGCAGAGGCTTTGGGAACGGCGACAACGGTCATGCGGCGCGCCGCCCTTTTACCCATCCGTGTCCGGCGGCGTGACCGGCAGGACAAGCTCAGCCGAAAAATCATCACCCACGCGGTGGGTGAAAAACTGGCCGCCGAGCAGCTGCAAGATCGCTTCGCACGTGCGCAGGCCGATGTGATTGCTCTCCACGCGCGCAAGCTCCTTGCGCGCGCGGTTGGCAAAGCAGATGTGCAGCCGTCCGTTTTCGCACTCGGCCAGAATGGTCAGGTGCGCGGCGGGGTCGGCGTATTTTTTCATGTTCGACAGGAGGTTATCCGTCACGCGCTTGAGCATCTGCACGTCGGTCGTGACGGTGCAGGGCGTCGTCAGCGGCATGAGGTTGACATCAAAGCCCCGGCTGCGCAGCTCGGCCGCGCACTCGCCGAGCAGCTGCGCACAGAGGATCTGCGCGTCGTAGGGCTCGGGGTGCGTCTCCTGTTCGCCGCGGCTGAAGACGAGAAAGTACCGGAACATCTCCCCCGTCAGGTCCTTGAGCTGATAGGCCTTGTCCCGGCTGGCGAGCACGTAGCTGCGCAGATCCTCCGGCAGCCGGCCCTGACTCATCTCGAGCAGGTCGAGATAGCCGATGAGCGATGTGAGGGGGTTGCGGATGTCGTGCGACATGGCGGTGATGAGGTCACTGTTGGCCTGCCAGGCGGTCTGCTCGTTGCGCGTGCGCTCTAAAATCATGTCGCGCATGGTGTTGACGCTGGCTGCCAGGCGCGCGAGCTCGTCCGTGCCGACGACGGGGATGGTCTGGTTGAGCGCGCCGGCCGCGCCGACGGCCTCCGACAGGCGCGTGACGCGCCGCGTGAGCCGCCGCGTGAAGCCGATGGCGATACACGAATAGACCACAAAGCCCACCACGAGTGCGCCGAACTGCGTGTAGCCGAACAGTCGTGACTCGGAGTAATCGCACATGGCGATGCGGCACTCTCCGTCAGCAAACTGCAGGGTATAAAAACTGTAGCCGAGCGCTGCGAGATCGTTTTGCGTCGTATCGTCGAGCAGCTGGTTTGTGCCCCAGGTGCCGGCCTCATACGGGTCACCCTCCGCCTGATAGACGATGACGCTGGCGTTTTTCTCACTGCGCAGCCACTGCCCGATGGCCACCGTGTCGCGCGAGGAGACGCCGTTGCTCTCCACGTACAGCTGCAGGCTGCACGCATGCTGCTGGTTGCGAACCTCGATCGCATCGGCCGACATGTACCAGTGGTTGATCGTCCACACGCCGAGCCGGTAGCAGCCGAAATAGCACCCGGCGCCCACGGCCAGCGCCGCGAGCAGCACGACGATCATGCGCGCATTGATCGATGAGCGCCACTTCTTAATCAATCTGATACCCCTTTCCCCAGACCGTGCGGATGAGCGTCGGGTTGGCGGGATCGTCCTCGAGCTTCTTGCGCAGCTTGAGGATGTGCACCATGACGGTGTTGGCAGAGCTGGGCAGGAACTTCTCATGCCAGACGTCCTCATAGAGCTTGCGCGCAGACACGGATGTGCCGCGGTTGGCGATCAGGTACTGCAGCAGCTCAAACTCCGTCTTGGTCATCTCGACCGAGCGGCCGTTTTTGCACACGGTGCCTTTGTCGCGGTTGATCTCGAGCGCGTCGATGACCGTCGGCGCGTCGCCCTTGCCGTGGTAGACGCGGTAGCGCCGGATGAGCGAATCGACCCGCAGGAACAGCTCGTGGTTGGAAAAGGGCTTGATGAGATAATCGTCGCCGCCGCTGCCGTAGGCGTCGCTCATGTCGGCGGGCTGGGCCTTCGCCGTGAGAAACAGGATCGGCGCGACGCTGTGCTGCCGGATCTCCGTGCAGGCGGCGACACCGTCCATGCCGGGCATCATGATGTCCAATATAATGAGATCATAGTCCGGCTGCGCGCGCACGAGCTCCACGGCGCGCAGACCGTTTTCGGCCTCGTCGACCTCGTAGCCGCGCGACGAGAGCAGGATGTGCAAAATATTGCGGATGTCCGGTTCGTCATCCACGACGAGGATGCGGACGGGGGTCTCCAGGTTTTCCATGGTATCACCTCTGGGGTCTATCCTAACATATCCGGGCCGCCCCCGCACAGGGGCTTTGGCCCGCTTTAAGAAAAATTAAGCGGATGGGTGCAAAAACCGGGGCTGCGAACGGACGCAGCCCCGGAGCGGGTACGTTACTGGTGGTAGAGATCGTGGCCGTTCACACTGAACGCCCACTGGCAAAACTCCGCCACGATCGTGGCGACCTGCTCGCGCGTGGCGTCGCCCTGCGGGTCGATGTACACAACGCCGTTGATCTCCGCGCCGGAGATGATCATCGACATCGCGTGCTGCATGGATGCGCGCGCCCAGGGGGACACCTGATCTCCGTCCGGATATTCCGACAGGTCAGCCAGCGCCCACTGCTGCTTCAGCTTCAAAACGTTGAAGAAATAGTTCATCATGATGCAGCCGATCTGTTCGCGCGTCACGGGCGCCTCGGGTGAGAAGGTCGTGCCGCTCGTGCCGGACACGACGTCGTTCTGATAGGCCCAGACGACCGCCTTGCGGTACCAGCTCTGCATCAGATCGCGAAACGGCGTGCCGCCGCTCACCGCCGGTGCGCCGGAGAGTTCGTAAAGGATCTGCACGATCTGCGCGCGCGTCGTCACGCCGTAGGGCGCGAATGTGTGCGTACCGGTGCCGGACATGGCGCCGGTCTTGACACAGTAGGAGATGCCGTCATACGACCAGCAGTTCGGATCCACGTCGTAAAACTGCTCATAGGCCCGGATCGGCGGGTCGATATAGGTGTAGCCGTTCCGGCCGCAGCGGCGGCAGGTCCACTCGCGCTGCCCGGCCAGAACACCGCTCGGCTGCACGACGACGGCACCCTGCTGCCAGTCATGGCCGCCATAGTAGTTGACGCAGTCCTCCGGCGTGTACGCAGCCGCCGCGGGCATCAGCGCCAGCAGCAGGCACAGCACGAGCGCCGCGGTCAAAAGTCTCTTTTTCATGTTCGTTTTTCCTTCTTTCTATGGTCTTCCGCCGGTTCAGCTCCAGCCGAGCGTCCGCGTGCAGAAGCTCTGCAGGATCGTGGCGACCTGCTCGCGCGCGGCATCGCCCTGCGGCTGCAGGAAGATGCCGTCGTCCGTCTCCGCGCCGGAGATCAGCTCCAGCGCCACGGCGTCGGCCATGGCGGCCTGCGCCCAGTCGGACACGCTTGCCCCGTCCGGGAAAGCAGAGAGGTCGGCCGGCGTCCACGTGTGCTTGAGGTGCTGCACCATGTCCGCATAGCCCATGAGGATGACGGCGATCTGCTCGCGCGTGACGGGCGACTCGGGGTCGAACGTCGTGGCCGACGTGCCAGCGACGACGCCGGTCTGGTACGCCCAGAGAACGGCGTCCCGATACCAGTCGTTCGTGAGGTCGGTGAACGGGGTCGTGCCGGCGACGGCCGGCTCGCCCGCAAGGTTATAGAGGATCTGCACGATCTGCGCGCGTGTCGTCACGCCCTTGGGCGTGAATGTGTGCGTGTCGGTTCCGGACATGAGGCCCGTCTTGACGCAGAAGGCGATGCCGGGGTAGGACCAGAGCGCAAAATCCACGTCGTCAAACTGCTGGTACGCCGGGATCTCGGGATCGGTAAAGCGCAGGGACTCCGCGCCGCAGCGCTTGCAGGTCGTGCGCACGCGGCCGCCCTGCGCGCCGCTGGGCTCGGCCACGGTCACGCCCTCGCCCCAGTCGTGGCCGAGGGCGGGGATGGCTTCGGTCTCGGCCTCGGCGCAGCCGGCGTCCGCGCAGGTGCGGGTGCGCACGCCGGGCTCCGTGCAGGTGGCCTCGGTCGTGACGGTCCAGTCGCCGAAGTGGTGGCCGGTCACGGCATTGTAGTCCACGCGCGCAAGGCGCAGGAGCGTGTTGTGCTCGCCGACTTCGACGGCCTGCCATGCTTCCTTCGAGCCGCCGAAGTGCACCGTGCGCAGCGCGAGGCAGCCGGAGAACGCACTGTCACCGATGGCCGTGACGCTTGCGGGGATGGTGATCTCCTTGAGCGCCGCGCAGTCGCTGAACGCGCGCGTGTCGATGCGCGCCACGCCGGGCAGGATCGTCACGGCAGCGAGTGCCGTGCAGCCCTGAAACGCCCCGCCGCCGGTGCTCTTGAGAGTGCCGGGCAGCGTGACCGCCGCGAGCTTTTCACAATAGGCGAAGGCCGCCGTGCCGAGGGTGGTCAGACCTGCGGGCAGGGTGACTGCCTCGAGATTCGCGCACTTGAGGAACGCGCCCATGCCGATGCCCGTCACGCCCGCGCCGATCTCGGCGCGCACGATCCTGCTGTTGACGGCAAAGGCGTTGGCGCTGATCTCGCCGCTGCCGCTGACGGTCAGCGTGCCGGCGGTGTCGAGCGTCCAGGTCAAACCGTCACCGCAGGTGCCGGTCTGCACATCGCCGTCGGCGAAGGCCGCCATCGGCAGCAGCGCCAGCAGCAGGCACAGCACGAGCGCTGCACTCAGAAGTTTCTTTTTCATGCCATTTCTCCTTTTGCTTTCAATTATTGCTGCATTCAGTATACCGGAAGCCGCACCCAGCCGCAAGAAAATCTTTGCACCACAGGTACGAAAAACGGCAAAAAACCGGCGCCCCTGAACGGGGCGCCGGTTTGGTGTTGGGTTTGATTTACGCGGGGATTTTGCAGAAGCCCTCTAGGAGCGTGGCGACCTGCGCGCGGGTCGCCTGCCCCTGCGGCAGGAGCCGGAGCTCACCGTTGATCTCGGCACCGTTGAGAATGCCGAGCGCGACCGCCTCGGCCACAGCGTCACGCGCCCAGTCGGACACGTCCGCCCCATCCGGGAAAGCCGAGAGGTCGGCGGGCAGCCATGTGTGGTCGCGGTGCTGCACCATGTCCGCATAGCCCATGAGGATGACGGCGATCTGCTCGCGCGTGACGGGCGCGTCTGGGTCGAACGTCGTGTCCGACGTGCCGGCGACGACGCCGGTCCGATACGCCCAGAGCACTGCATCCTGATACCAGTCGGACGTGAGGTCGGTAAACGGGGTCGTGCCGGCGACGGCCGGCTCGCCCGCGAGGTTATAGAGCACCTGCACGATCTGCGCGCGGGTCATCACGGCGTCGGGCGCGAAGGTCATATCACTCGTGCCGGACATCAGGCCGTTGGTCACACAGTAGCGGATGCCGGGGTAGGCCCAGTTGAAAGGATTGAGATCCGTGAAGCGCTCCATCGGATCGGGCGTGTTCACGGTCGTGCGCCAGAGCTGCGTGCCCATGAAGGGATTGGCCGTACCGATAACCATCCAGCCCTGCTCGTCGTTCGTAGCGAAGGCACGCAGACCATGGTTGTACGGATCGCCGAAGCCGTCGCGCGTGAGCGTCTCGAGCGTGAGCTTGCCGTTGTCGGACGTGATGGTATACAGGCCGAAGCCGCGCGTGGCGGTCGAGAGCTTTTTCAGGCAGATGCACAGATCCTTCATGTTTTCCAGCTCGGTGATGCGCACGAGCGCTTCATAGAGCTTCTTGAGTGCATCGGGCAGCTTGCCGCTGAGGCTCGCATAGAGGTCGTTCGCCTTCTGGTAGCGCGCAACAAAGCCCGAAATATTGTTCGTCTCGACGAGGTCGGTCAGCTCGTCGAGCAGCGCATTGAGCTCGTTGAGCCGGCGCAGCGTGCTTGCACCGTAGGGCGCGTCGTACACGCCGTCCTTGAGCGCCTGACGCATCGTGTCGTACTGGGTATCGGTCATGGTGAAGAGTTCGGGGCTCTCGGCATTGACCGCATCGACGGCGGCATCGATCGCTGCGGCGGCATCGCCGGAGCCGGCGGCGAACAGTGTGCCGTCGCCGTTATTTTTGTTCTTATCCAGCAGGAGCTTGAGCAGCACCTTGAGGTAGCCGATCTGGCTGGCCCACTCGTCACGCGACATATGCAGCAGGTCGCCGTTGGTAAACTGGCCGAGCGGCTCGAGCAGGGAGCTGGTGTCGAACGTGCCGAGAAAGAGCTTGCCGTCAAAGACCTTCGACTGCCAGAAATACTGGTTTTCATAGTCGCCGAAGCCGGATTGCTTGCACAGGATGCCGCCGGCCGGGAACATCTTCGTCCGCTCGCCGACGACGAGCTCCATCTGCTCGGTGCCGTCCGCGCCGATGGACATCCGGTAGAGGTTCACCGACTGCTCCAGGTTGCGCGCAAGGAAGCCGAAGTCCTGATCGAACATGAGCTCCTCGAGCGGGATCTCCTCGTCGTTGTATTCGCCGATGTAGAGGTAGCCGTCATAAATGCACAGATTGCAGGCCGCGGCGCGCGTGCGCTCGGGGTCGATGCCGAAGGTATACTTTGCACCGTCGGCCTCCTTGTCGCCGACGACCGGCGTCCATGTCCATGCCGCGGGGTCGTTCCAGTCGCCGGAGCAGTCGCCGCGCACGATGGCGAACGAGCGCATATTGTCGCCCACGCGCGTGGCGGGCGTGCCGGTGCACATGGCGACGTAGAGACTGTCGTGATACTCGACCATCTCCCAGATGCCGCCGCCGTAAACACTGTCGACAAAGTGCACGGCAGGATAGTTACAGAGATCGGACTGCGTGGCGATCTTCGTGAAGCCCTGCGACGGGTTGTCGCTGATGAGCAGGTAGCCGCCGTCGACGCCGACGTTGCTGATGACGAGCTTGCCGTCATAGACCGCCATGCCGCGGATGCCGGTGCAGACGCCCTCTTTGTATGCCTGCACGTACTCCTGCATGTTTTCAAGCCCCGTGTAGACGCACCGGAAGCTATCGTTCTTCGGGTCGACTTCATAGACGCTCGGCAGGCCGACGCGGCCGTTGGCGGTCACGCTGCCGCAGAAATAGATCTTATCCTTATAGAGAATGGCGTTGCGGAACAGCGGCGTGACGCCGTTGAGGGAGTTGGCCATGATCAGCTTGACCTCCCCGGTGTGGACGTTGATCTTGACAAGGATGCCGTCGGAAACACCGCCGTCCTCCTCACCGTAGAAAAACGTGCCGTTAAAGATGGCGTTGAGCTCGGCGCGCATGACCTCCTCGTCAAACTTGTGCCCCATGACGCTGTCCATGGCCGAGAGGGTCTTGCCCATGGCGGCGTAGCACGTGCCGACATAGACATAGTCGCCGTAGGCCATGGCCGACCAGGAGTAGCTTTGTCCGCGGTCGCCCTGACCGTCCGCTCCGGTGACCGTGCCGGTCACGGCAACCGTGCCATCGCCGGTATAGTCCACGATGCCGTCCGGCGTGCCGGGCGCTTTGTCCGCGTGCGAGATCTTGCCGAATGTGTAGTCTCCGGCGTCGTAAGTATAAGGAGTCTCGGACTGCGCGGTGTTCACCGCCAGTGCCGGGACCATCAGGCTCATAGTCATGGCCGCAATCAGCAGCAGGGTCAGGAGCCTGCGCGTGCGGGTTTTCATAAGATGTCCTCCTCTCAGAAGCGCATGCATATGTAACGGATTTTGGCTTTTTCACATGATTGCATCCTTATTGTAACCGATGTTAACACATTGTCAATAATTATATTCTGAGAAATGTATCAAAAGCAAAGAATTTTGTATACCTGCAATACGCACATTCCCCGTATTTGTATATATTTCCGACACTTTTCCGAATCTGATACCATTATATATACATGACGGAGTGCCGGATTTCTCCATCTTGCCGAACAGCTCTGTCCGCACGCGAGCATGCCGGCCCATAAGGTGAGTGAATTGTCAAACTAAGTGCAACAGGAAGCAAGTTCAAAGTCCCACAAGTCCTGAGCAGAACGGAAATTAAGAACCTTACGAGGCCCGGCGTTCATAAGCGCCAGGTTTCGTTTTAGAGTGGTAGGAGCAACACGAGACAGATTTCTCTTTCGGATAAAACGCTCGAAGCAAGCCGTTTGCATTTTCATTCGTGCCCTTTTGCCACGCACAGTACGGATCGGCAAAATACACTTCGCAGCCAAACCGCTGCTCGATCGTGCGCCAGCTCGGCATCTTCAAGCCGCACGGTGTGCAGGCAATTTGCTCCGGTGACCAGGTAGCTTTGAGCTTCTCGTTTATGTACTCGATTGCTGCCTGCGACCGAAACATCCCGCTTTTCTTTTTTCTGTTGCACTTGATCGTATAATTCACCAGGTGCAAAAAACCGGCGCCCCGTTCAGGGACGCCGGTCGAAAGCCGGATGCGGATCAGACGAGCGGAATGGGCTCGTTCCAGACGTTCAGCTCGCGGCAGAACTGCGCCAGAATGACGGCCATCTGCGCGCGGGTGGCAGCGCTCTGCGGCTCGAGATAGAGACCGCCCGGGCCGGGCACGCCGCTGAACAGATTGTGATCGACCGCCCAGTTCATGGCCGTGCGCGCGAAGTAGGAGATGTCCGCACGGTCCTGATACGGGAAGAGCCGGTCGTATTCGCTCGGGTGGTACTTGTTGAGCACCTGGTCGGCGTACTCCATGAGGATGACGGCCGTCTGCTCGCGCGTGACGGGCGACTCGGGGTCGAACGTCGTGTCCGACGTGCCGGCGACGACGCCGGTCTGGTACGCCCAGAGCACCGCGTTCTGATACCAGTCGGACGTGAGGTCGGTGAACGGGGTGCTGCCGGTGACGGCCGGCTCGCCCTCGATGTTATAGAGCACCTGCACGATCTGCGCGCGGGTCATCACGCCGTCGGGCGCGAAGCTCCGGCCGCCGACGCCGGACATGAGGCTGTGCTCCACACAGTACGCAATGTCCTCATACGCCCAGCCGTCGGGGTCGACGTCGTTAAAGCGCTCGCTCACGGGCACCTGCGGGGCAAGCTTGGGGATCTCCTCGGTGTACGTGGCATTGCAGCCGTAGGTCTTGCAGGTATAGGTGCGCACGCCGGTCGTGGTCTCCGTCGGCGGCGTCGTCACACGGCCGCCGTCGAAGTAGTGGCCGCGGGCGGGGAGCGTCATTTCCTCCGTGTGACCGCAGCCGTCGTCCTTGCAGGCGCGGGTGCGCTGACCCTCGGTCGTGCAGTTCGGGTACGTGCCCGTCCAGAAACCGTAGTGGTGGATGGGCGCGTTGAAGTTCACGGTCACGCCCTCCGGCAGCGCATTCTCGCCCTTGGTCAGCTGGGCCCACTCGGCCTCGGTGCCGCTGTAGTTGATGGCCGTGAGCGCGGTGCAGCCGGCGAAGGCGCCCTCGCCGATGTGCGTGACGCTCTTCGGGATGAGCACGCTCGTCAGCGCGGCGCAGCCGGCAAAGGCAAAGTCGCCGATCGTCTTCAGGCCGTCTGGCAGCTGAACGTCCGTCAGGCTCAGGCAGCTGGTGAAGGCCTGCGCCTCAATGGTGGTGAGGCTTGCCGGGAACGTGACCGCCGTCAGCCCCTGACAGTAGCGGAACGCGCCCGTCTTGACGGTCTGCACCAAGTCGAAAATTTCATAAGCCGTGCACTTGTTCGGCGCGGCCAGCATCTGCCGACTGTCCTCGGAGATGAGGCCGCCGTTGTAGGTCTGGAGATACCAGCTGCCCTTGACGGTCTCAAAGGACACGAGGTTGACGCAGCGGGCCAGCACATCCTCGGCGATGCCGCTGATGTTAAACCCGAGGGCAATGTGCGTGACGACGGTCCAGTCGCCGTCCCAGCAGTCGGCCGTGGCGGTGCCTCTGCCGGAGAAGGTGAGCGTTGTGCCGTCGCTTCCCAGTTCGGCGCTCACATCACCGGCCGCGAAGGCCGCCGGCACGAGCGCGAGCATCAGGCTCAGCACGAGCAGGATGCTCAGAAGTCGTTTTTTCATCCTGATTCTCCTTTTTCATTCCGGTTTTGCGACAAACGCCGCAAATTGTCCCTATTATACCAGATTTTTGGTGCGGAAACAACTGGTTTTTGCAGAAAAAGGGCGCTTCCGTGCCCGGAAGCGCCCTGTGCCGTGTGGTTTTGGTTTCTTTTTGCGGCGGGCACGCTCAGCCGATGCCGAGCACGCCGCTGCACATATTCTCGAGGATGGTCGCGACCTCGGCGCGTGTGGCGCCCGCGCGCGGATTCAGGTGGCGCACCAGTGATTCGCCGTTTGTTGCGCCGGAGATCAGCTTCAGGCTCAGCGCGTCCGACATTCCGGCCTGCGCCCAGTCGGAGACGTCCGGCCCGTCCGGATACACATCCAGCGCCGCGGGTATCCACGTGCGCTCGAGCCCGTAGACGTTCATGAGGAAGTCCACGAGCACGACCGCGATCTGCTCGCGCGTGACGACGAGGTCAGGCGCAAATGTCGTAGCCGATGTGCCGGAGACGATGTGGTTCTGATACGCCCACGTGACGGCGTCCTGATACCAGTCGGCCGTGAGGTCGGTGAACGGCGTGCTGCCGGTGACGGCCGGCTCACCCTCCAGGTTATAGAGGATCTGCACGAGCTGCGCGCGCGTCGTCACGCCGCCGGGCAGAAACGTTGTGCCGCCAACGCCGGACATGAGTCCGGTGGCCACGCAGTACTGGATGCCCTCGTACGACCAGCTCTCGGGGTCGAGGTCCGTGAAGTGCTGATATGCCCAGATCTCCGGAGCGGTCAGCTCTATGGCGATCAGGGCGCAGCGGCCGCAGGTGTAGACCACCACGCCGGCCAGCAGGCCGTCGGGCTCAATGCGGGTCACGCCGTCGTCCCAGTCATGGCCGAGGGAGGGAACGATGCGCGTCTGCGTCCGGCCGCAGCCGGGGTCGGTGCAGGTGCGGGTCAGAACGCCGTCGTCCGTGCAGGTCGCGGGCGTTGTCTCGACCCAGTCGCCGGCAAACGTGTGCGCGGCCGCGTTGCAGTGCAACTCCGCGCTGCCGAGCACATCCTCGCCCTTCGGGGTCCGGATCTGATCCCACTGTGTCTGCGTACCGGTGTAGTACACGTCCGTGAGCGCGGTGCAGCCGGTGAACACGCCGGTGCCGATGCTGGTGACATTGTTCTGAACCGTCACGCGCTGCAGACCCGTGCAGCCGTCAAACAGGCCGTCAGGCAGACTCTTGAGCTGCGGCGAGAGCACTGCGCTTTTCAGTCCGGTCCACCCGGCAAAGGAGTGGGCCTCCAGAACGTCGAACTGTTCGATTGGCAGCCATTCCAGCGAGCTGCAGCCGGAAAACGCATAGCTGTCGATCCGGTTGAGACGCTCGGGCACGTTCACGGCGCGCAGCGACGTGCAGCCGGCAAAGGCGTGGGATTCCAGCGTACTGAGCCCGCCCATCCCGTCGGGGTCGGGTTCAAACGTTACCTCCGTCAGGGCGGTGCAGTCGGCAAAGGCGTACTTACTGACCTGGAAGACAGTATACGGGAAGGTCACCTGCCGTAGCGATGTGCAGCCTCGGAACGCATAGGCGCTGATGTAGCCGAAACTGCTGCCGAAGTGGATATCCGTCAGGCTCGTGCAGCCCTCAAACGCGTGCGCATGCAGGTCTCTGGCGTCCCGGCTGCCAAAGTCGATGGACCGCAGATTCGTGCAGCCGGCAAAGGCGTAGTCGAGGATGTTGATGGACATGACGTCCCGGTCGTCCGTGCACACGAACTTCACGGTGACGATGTCCTTCCGGTTTTGGAACGCCTTTTTCTGCAGCAGACCGGCGCCGGTGACGGTCAGATTGCCGTCAGCGTCGAGCGTCCAGGCGATGTTGCTGCCGTCCGCGTCCGCGCCGCAGGTGCCGCTGTCGACAATGTTGGCCGCGAAGGCCGCCGGCGCCAGAGACAGCGCGAGGCAGAACGCGAGTACAAGGCTCAAAAGGCGTTTTTTCATGAGAAGTCTCCTTTCCTCTCCGTCACAGGACGGAATCTTTCAGCATGAGGCGCAGATCCAGATCCACGAGTGAATAAAAGCCCATGAGGATCGTCGCGGCCTGTTCGCGCGTCGCACCGCCCTGCGGCTGCAGGAACGTGCCGTCTTTCGTCTGCGCACCGGAGATGAGACCGAGCGCGACCGCCTCGGCCACGGCGTCACGCGCCCAGTCGGAGACGCTTGCTCCGTCCGGGAACGCTGTGAGATCGGCCTTGTCCGCGGAGAAATCCAGCCCCAGAACCTTCTCGGCGTAGCCCATGAGGATGACGGCGATCTGCTCGCGCGTGACGGGCGCTTCCGGCTCGAACGTCGTGGCCGACGTGCCGGACACGATACCGTTCTGGTACGCCCACACGATCGAGTGCTGATACCAGTCGGCTGTGAGATCGGTGAACGGCGAGCCGTCATACGCCTTCGGGCAGCCGGAGAGATTGTAGAGGATCTGCACGACCTGCGCGCGCGTGGTCACGCCCTTGGGCGCGAACGCATTCCCGCCTACGCCGGACATGAGCCCCGCCAGCACGCAGAAGTCAATGCCGGGAATTGCCCAGCTGTCCGCATCGACATCTGTAAACAGCTCTGCCGCGCTCGGAATGACCATGTACGAGTTGTAGTGTATGGTCGTTCCGTTGAAGAAGATAGAATGGGGTTCTTCCAGCTTCCGCATTTGCTCTTCGGTGCCGCCGTAATACACATCCGTGATGTCGCATTGGCTCAGCATGGCATCCTGGGCAATCGACTGTATACCAGCCGGAAGCTGAAGATAGCGCAGATTGATGTTTCCCTCGAACGCCCTTTCTCCGATCTTGCGCAGACTGTCCGGGCAGCGGACGGCAACCAGACCGCTGCCGTAAAACGCGCCCGGCGCGATTTCCACAATGCCATCCGGCACATCATAGCGAATACCGGGGCGCGAGGCGGGATAGGCCGTCAGCTCATAGCCGTCCTTGGTCATGAGCACGCCGTCGACCGTATGATAGGTGGGGTTGCCTGCACCGACCCGAATGTCGCTCAGAAGGTACATACCGCTGAACGCCAAACCGCCGATGGACTCCACGCTGTCAGGAATGTCAATCTCCTGCACATTCCCGCAGTATGCGAATGCTGAGTAGCCGATGCTTGTCAGTCCGTCGGGCAGGGTGATGCTGCTGGCTTTGCTGCATCCGTTGAACACGCCTTCCGCAAGCGTGCGCACACCGGCGGGAACCGTGATCTCCGGCAGGCTGATGCAGTAGTACATCGCTTTCTTGCCAAAGCCCTCCAGTCCGGCCGGGAATGTGATGTCCGTAAGTGCCGTGCAGCCGGAAAACGCGCTTTCGCCGATATAGGCGACGGTGTCCGGCAGATCGATCGATTGCAGCGCCGTGCAGCCGGAAAACATACTGTCGCTCACGGCGGTCAAACCGGACGGGAGCGTAACCTCTTTGAGCTCCTTGTCTCCCAAAAACAGCTCGGCGCCGACGCTCGTCAGTCCATCCGGAAGCGTGATCTGCTGCAGGACGGGCATATTGCTCAGCACACCCTTGCCGAGGTAGCTCGTCCCGGCCGGGAAACGGACATCCGTCAGATATGTGCCGCTGAACGCACACGCGCCGTATTTGACCGTAGTCTCGGGCAGCGCGATGTGCTCAAGATCCGTGCAGCCGGAGAACGCCCGCTGGGCGATGGCCGTGAGCGTCTGCGGCAGCGTAACGTCTGCGAGGTTCGTGCAGTCGCGGAACATGCCGTCGCTCACGCGGGTGATGCCCTCCGCCAGCACGGCAGTGTGCAAATCGACGCACTCACTGAAAATGTATTTGCCGAACGAGCGGATTGTCGCCGGCACGGTAACGCTCGTCAGACGCGTTTGGGAAAAGGCTCTGTCCCCGATATCCGTCACGCCCGCAGGAATGGAAATATCCGTCAGCCCGCTGGCGAAAAAGGCCTTCTTGCCGATGACTGTCACGTTGTCCGGAATGGTTATGGTTTCGATGCCGCAGGAAGAAAACACGCTCTCATCCAGCTGGGTCAGGCTCTGCGGCAACAGGATGCTCTTAAGCTCCCAATCGCCTCTGAACAGATTGGTACCCAGATGGGTCGGCCCCTCAGGGATCGTCACGGACGCAAGCATGGTGCAGCCCATAAACGCCCGGTCGCCAATCGTTTCGACGCTGGCCGGAAGTGTGACAGACGTCAGCGACGTACAATTTGACAGTGCCTGCTCGCCAATGGTCTTCACACCATCCGGGAACGTGATGCCGGTCAGGTACCGGCAGCCGTTCAGGGCTTGCGTGTCAACGTCCGTGAGCGTGGACGGCAGACTGACCGATGTGACTGTGCTGCCTGCCAGCATATATGCACCGAGGCGAGTAATGCCCTCGCCGACAACGACCGTAACGGCACTGTAACGCCACGGCGGCGCGCTGGACGCATAGTCGCGGATTGCGCCGGTGCCGGTGAAGGTCAGCGTACCGGAAGCATCCAGCGTCCAGGTGACGTTGCTGCCGTCCCCCTCCGCGCCGCAGGTGCCGCTGGCGGGCTCGACCGCGAAGGCCGCGGGCACGAGCGTGAGCATCAGGCTCAGCACGAGCAGGATGCTCAGAAGTTTCTTTTTCATGCCATTTCTCCTTTATTTTTTAGAATGGATGCTATCAGTATAGCGAAATTCATCTGCTGCCGCAAGGGGTCTTTTTGCCATCTGTATGGAAAAACGACAAAAAACCGGCGTCCCGTCTGGGACGCCGGTTCGGTGATCGGAGATGGATTTATGCGAGGCTCGCACAGAAGCCCTCGAGGAGCGTGGCGACCTCGGCGCGCGTGGCCTGCCCCTGCGGCAGAAGCCAGACCGTGCCGTCGATCTCGGCGCCGTTGAGGATGCCGAGCGCGACCGCATCGGCCATCGCGTCCCGCGCCCAGTCAGAGACCTGGCCGCCGTCCGGGAACGCCGAGAGATCCGCTGCCTCGCCGATGTTGTGCATGTCGAGGACCTTGGCGGCAAACTCCATGAACATGACTGCGATCTGCTCGCGCGTCACGGGCTTTTCCGGCTCAAAGGTCGTGGCTGACGTGCCGGCCACGACGCCGTTCTGGTATGCCCAGAGCACGGCGTTCTTGTACCAGTCCTGCGTCAGGTCGGTGAACGGCGTTTCGCCGGTGACGGCCGGCTCGCCGACGAAATTATAGAGGATCTGCACGATCTGCGCGCGCGTGGTCGTCGTCGTCGGGGAGAAGTACGCGCCGCCGACGCCGGACATGTAGTCCATCATATAGCAGAAGTCGATGCCCGGGAACGACCAGCTGCTCTCGCTGACATCGGCGAAGACGTCCGCCGCAGTGGTGACGTCCATCTGCGTCTCATAATAAACGGTAGCGCCTGCCGGCAGCAGACGGAAGCACGGCATGGTCATGCGCTGCCACTGCTCCTGCGTGCCGGTGTAGTAGACCTCCTTGAGCTGATCGTCACCCGCGAACACGCCCTGCTCGCCCATGTAATCCATCTCGGCCGGGATGCCGATGTACATCAGGCGCGTGCAGTTGGAAAAAGCGTAATTCTCGACGTAATACATGCTCGTCGGCAGGGAAACGACCGCAAGGCCGCTGCCCGAGAATGCGGATTCGCAGATGTACCGCACACCGTCGGGCACGTCATAGTGGATGCCGGGCCGTGCCGCCGGATAGGCGACGAGATCCGCGCCGCTGGTGGTCATGAGCACGCCGTCGCGCACGGTGTACTTATTGTTGCCGCCGCCAGCCATCGAGAAGCTGCGCAGGCGCAGGCAGTTGGCAAATGCGCCGCCGATCACCGACATCAGCGCATGGGGAAGCTCGATGGACGTCAGGCTGATGCAGCCGGCAAAGCACCGCTCGCCGAGCGTGGTCAGCGTGGACGGCAGCTGCACGCTTGTGATTTCTGTGCAGTCGGCGAACGCATACGCGCCAATGGCCGTGACCCCCTCGCCGATGACGAGTTCCTTGACGGCTGTGCCCTTCCACGGGGCGGGAGCAGTCTTAGAATAGTCACGGATCTGGCCGGAGCCGGTGATGGTGAGCGTGCCGTCATTGTCGAGCGCCCAGGCGACACCGCTGCCGCAGGTGCCGCTGTCGACAACGTCCGCCGCAAACGCCGCGGGGACGAGCGCGAGCATCAGGCTCAGCACGAGCAGGATGCTCAGAAGTTTCTTTTTCATGCCATTTCTCCTTTATTTTTTAGAATGGGTGCTATCAGTATAACGAAATTCATCTGCTGCCGCAAGGGCTTTTTGTACTGTCTGTACAAAAAGTGACAAAAAAGCCGGTGTCCCCTTTTTGGGACACCGGCTCAAAAAGCCTGTGCTCATTCACCGAGCTGCTGCTCGACCCAGGCGATCTGCGCCTCGACGCTCGGCACGGACGTGCCGCCGTAGGACACGCGCCGCGTGACGCAGTTGGTGAGGTCAATGGCATCATACACGCCGTCGTCAAAGAGGTCGCTGAAGGTCCGGAAGGTCTCGAGCGGCAGCTTTTCGAGCACGGTGCTGTGCGCGATGCAGTAGGCCACGAGCTGGCCGGAGACCTTGTACGCGCTGCGGAACGGCAGGCCCTTCGTGACGAGATAGTCCGCGAGGTCGGTCGCGTTGAGGAAGCCCGTCTGCGCCGCGTGGAGCATTTTGTCGGCGCGCACGGTCATGGTCGCGAGCATCGGCGCCATGACACGCAGGCACATCTTCACGGTGTCCACCGCGTCGAACACAGCCTCCTTGTCCTCCTGCATGTCCTTATTATATGCCAGCGGCAGGCCCTTGAGCGCCGTGAGCATGGCGATGAGGTCGCCGTAGACGCGGCCGGTCTTGCCGCGTACGAGCTCGGCCATGTCGGGGTTTTTCTTCTGCGGCATGATCGACGAGCCGGTCGTGTAGCTGTCCGAGAGCTGCACAAACTGAAACTCCCAGCTCGACCAGAGCACCAGCTCCTCGCTCAGGCGCGAGAGGTGCATCATCTCGATGGCGTAAGCATCGAGCAGCTCGACGCAGAAGTCCCGGTCGGACACGCCGTCCAAACTGTTGCGCGCCACATCGTCAAAGCCGAGCTGTTTGGCCTCGAAGAACCGGTCGGTGTCATACGTCGTGCCGGCGAGGGCGCAGCAGCCGATGGGGGAGACGTTCATGCGCTTGACCGCGTCCTGCATACGGTCGATGTCGCGCAGGAGCATCATGGCATAGGCCATCAGGTGGTGGCCGAAGGTGATGGGCTGCGCGCGCTGCAGGTGCGTGTAGCCGGGCAGAATGTCGCCCTTGTGCGCCTTGGCCTGCTCCACGAGCGCCGCGAGCACGTCCTTCGTGAGCGCGATGATGTCGTTCGTTTCGCTGCGCAGGTACATGCGCAGGTCGAGCGCGACCTGATCATTGCGCGAGCGGGCGGTGTGCAGTTTCTTGCCGAGGTCGCCGATGCGCGCGGTGAGCACCTGCTCGACGAACATATGGATGTCCTCGCACGCGGGGTCAAACGCGAGCGCGCCGCTGTCGAGATCATCGAGGATGCCCTGCAGCGCGTCGATGATGGCATCGGCGTCCGCCTGCGGGAGGATATGCTGCGCGCCGAGCATCGCCGCGTGCGCCATGCTGCCCGTGATGTCCTCGCGGTACATCCGGCTGTCGAACCGGATGGAGGAGTTGAAATCGTCCGCGACCGGATCGGTCACGCCGGCCGTGCGGCCCGCCCACATTTTTGCCATGGTGATGGTCTCCCTTCGTCAGTTGTCCCCGCGTCGGGAAGCCCGGCGCGGGGATCGTATCGTTTCTCTATATCTATTGTACCGCTTACATGCTCTTGCCGTCAACCTTTGCCTGCACGGCGATCGGCAGACCGTAGAGGTTGATGAACCCGGCGGCGTCCGCCTGGTTGTAGTCGCTCTCGCCGAAGGTTGCGATCTCCTCGGAGTACAGGGAGTACGGGCTCCAGACGCCGGCGTTGATCATGTTGCCCTTGTAGAGCTTGAGCCGCACCGTGCCGGTGACGTGCTCCTGCGTCTTGGTCACGAACGCGCTGAGCGCCTCGCGCAGCGGCGTGAACCACTGGCCGTTGTACACCAGCTCGCCGAAGGTGACCGCCAGCTTCTGCTTCTCGTGCATGGTCATCTTGTCGAGGCAGAGCGTCTCGAGCACGCTGTGCGCCTTGTAGAGGATCGTGCCGCCCGGCGTCTCGTACACGCCGCGGCACTTCATGCCGACAAGCCGGTTCTCCACGATGTCAAGGATGCCGATGCCGTTGGCGCCGCCGATGGCGTTGAGCTTGAGGATGATGTCCTTGGCGCTCATCTTCTCGCCGTCGAGCGCGACGGGCTTGCCCTGCTCAAAGTCGAGCGTGACATAGGTCGGGGCGTCCGGCGCGTCGATGGGGCTCACGCCCATCTCGAGGAAGCCCTTCTTCTCGTACTGCGGCTCGTTGCCCGGATCCTCCAGGTCGAGACCCTCGTGGCTCAGATGCCAGAGGTTCTTGTCCTTGGAGTAGTTGGTCTCGCGGTTGATTTTCAGGGGCACGTTGTGCGCCTCGGCGTAGTCGATCTCTTCCTCACGCGACTTGATGTCCCACTCCCGCCACGGGGCGATGATCGGCATATCGGGCGCGAAGTGCTTGACCGCCAGCTCGAACCGGACCTGATCGTTGCCCTTGCCGGTGCAGCCGTGGGCGATGGCGTCCGCGCCCTCCTTGTGGGCAATCTCGACAAGGCCCTTGGCGATGCACGGCCGCGCGTGGCTCGTGCCGAGCAGGTACTCCTCGTACACGGCGCCGGCCTGCATGGTCGGGATGATGTAATCGTCGACGTACTCGTCCGTCAGGTCGAGGACGTAGAGCTTCGAGGCACCGGTCTTGATGGCCTTCTCTTCCAGGCCCTCCAGCTCGTCGGCTTGGCCGACGTTGCCGGACACGGCGATGACTTCACAGTTATTGTAGTTCTCCTTCAGCCAGGGGATGATGATGGACGTATCCAGACCGCCGGAGTAAGCAAGGACGACTTTTTTGATATCTTCTTTTTTCATCATGGTTGCCTCCATTGATTATTCATTCATAATATGTGCATATTATTCACCTTTTTCGCGCAAATGTCAACCCCCTTTTTTGAATAAAATTCACGCAGGAAACGGCTTTCTTTCGGTGATATGCACAAAAAGGCGAAAATCATGCGCAAAACGCCGCCGCTCCGGGTATCCAAGCGGCGGCAGGATATGCACTTATGCATGAATATTGGAAGCTTCGTCTCAGGGCAGCTCCCGGCGCAGCGCGTCGATCTCATTGAGCCAGAGCGAGCCGGTCGCGTCCGGCGGCCAGCGCAGCGCCTGTGCGCTGCTGCCGAGCGTGACGTGTGCCGGCAGGGCGGCCGGGCGCCGGAACAGGCAGCGCGTGAGCGCGGCCATGGCGCGCAGGACGTCCGCATCCGTGGCCGCATCGCCGAAGGCGGCGCGCGCCAACCGCAGGATGCGCCGCGGGTGCGCGCCGCAGCGGATGAGATGATAAAAGCAGAAGTCCGTCAGCGCGCACGGAACGCCGGCGCAGTCGGCATCCGGCGCGGAGAGCGCGGCGCGCAGCTCCGCGCGCAGGGGATCTTCGGCACGCTCGGCCTCGGCCGCAATGAGCCAGCGCACGAGCGTGCGCGGCACGGCGGCATTGACGCCGTAGGCATCCGGCGCGCAGACGGCCTCGCCCAGCAGCAGCGCCGTGAAGTCCGCCGCGGCGAGCGGGAGCGCCGCGTGCGTCCGCGCCAGCCCCACAAGGTCGGCGTTCGGCCGCACGGACACGCCCAGCGCCTTGCACAGGCGCAGCACGCGCGCCCGGTCGCCCCCCGGCTGCGTGACGGCGATGACATCGTGCCGCGCGCGGCCGAGCAGGTCCATCGTGCGCGCACACACGAGCAGGGCGAGCACGCTGTCGGCATCGTCCGTCACGGGCAGCAGGGCCGCCCGGCTGCCGGTGTGCAGCAGGCGCTTGCGCAGGCCGTGCGCCTGCATGGTCAGCAGGAGCTCGGCGCGCTTCGTGCGCTGCGATGCGTCGTCCGGCACGAACGGATGCGGCGACACCGCGCGGCTGAGCGGTGCCGCGCGCAGCGGCAGGGAAAACGTCACGGCGCGCACGCCCTCCCCCTCCGGCACAAAGGTCGTGTTGCGGCGGCGCTCGGCCGAGAGCGTCAGCAGGTCGAGCTCCGTCACGAGCAGGCCGGGCTCGGGCGCAAACGGCGCGTGCTCGGCAAGGACGGTCCCGTTTTCCGCGATGAGGTGGTGCGCGGAAAAGACGGCGCGCTCGGTCGATTCGTCCGGCCCGGCGTTGGCGTAGACATAGCCGCAGAGACCACGCGCGGACGCGGCGCGCAGCAGCGTGCGGCGGTGGGCGGGCTTGCCGGCCGCCTCGGGCGAGGCCGAGCAGTTGGCAATCACGGTCGCCCCGGCGAGGCACAGCCGCACCGACGGCGGCACCGGCGCCCACACATCCTCACACAGCTCCACACCGAGGCGAAATGCCGGCATCTGCGCGCAGCCGAACACCAGCCCCGCGCCGAACGGCACCTCCTCCCCGCCGACGGTCACGCAGCCGGGGCCGCTGTACGCTGCCGCGGACGTGAAGTAGCGCTTTTCCGCAAACACGTCATAGTTCGGCAGCCAGGTTTTCGGCACGACGCCGAGGATGCGCCCGCGGTGCAGCACGGCCGCGCAGTTATAGAGCTTGCCCCCGGCGCGCAGCGGCACGCCGAGCACGACGACGGGGTCGCAGTTTTGCGTGTGCGCGCAGATGCCTGTGAGCGCCGTCTCGGCCGCATCGAGCAGCAGCGCGGACAAAAACAGGTCGCCGCAGGTGTAGCCCGTCACGCACAGCTCTGGCAGCACGAGCAGGGCAGCGTGGGCGCGGTGCGCCTGGTCGATGCGCGCGCAGATCGCAGCCGCGTTGCGCCTTGGATCGGCCACGGCCACGGGGATGGATGCCGCCGCCGCGCGCAGAAAACCGTCTTGCATGGTCATTCCTCCCTTTTGGGTCAGTATGCCCAAAAAGCGCACAAAAAGCCCACACGCCCACTTTTCAACCGCCCCGCCACGCGGTATAATACAATATTATAAAATGGAGTCGGCGCTCCGGAGCAATGGGACTGCTTTTCCCAAAGTCTCTGAGCCGCGGGGGAGCCAGAGGGGGCAAGGCCCGCTTCGGATAAGATCCGGCGTCGTGTTCAGCGATGCCTTCCCCCTTGAGGGGAAGGTGGCGCGGTGGTCACGCCGCGACGGATGAGGTGTCGTTGGATACGCGGCGCATCGCCGAAAACGCCGGCAAAATCCATCGCCTTTCCACCTCATCCGCCTCGCGATGCTCGGCACCTTCTCGGCAAGGAGAAGGCTTGGGTGTTGGGCAAGGACTTTCCACATGACGCAACTGCGAATCATCCTCCAAGGAGGTTTTTCATATGACCGACCGGACCCTTTCCGAATTTACCGCGCAGCTCGCCTCCGCGTCGCCCGCGCCGGGCGGCGGGGGCGCGGCCGCGCTCACGGGGGCGCTGGCGGCGAGTTTAGCCGCGATGGCCGCGAACGTAACGGCAGCGAACCCCCGCTATGCCGAGCGCACGGACGCGCTCGCGACGCTGGCCGCCGCGTGTGATGCACAGCGCACGGCGCTGCTCACACTCATCGACGCGGACGCGGCGGGCTTCCTGCCGCTGCAGCGGGCCTACGCCATCCCGAAAACAGACCCCGAGCGCGCAGCCGCGCTCGCGGTCGCGGCGCGCACGGCGTGCCAGGCCCCGCTGGACATGCTGGCGCACTGCGAGCAGGTGGCGCTGCTGCTGGCCGCCGCACTCGAGACGGCGAGCCCCCTCCTGCGCTCGGACGTCGGGTGTGCGGCGGCCCTGTGCCGCGCGGCGGCGGAGGCCGCGGCCATGAACGTTTTTGCCAACACCGGCCTGCTCGCGCCCGCCGACCGCGCCGAGACTGAGGCGCGCGCCGAGCACCTGCGCGCAACCGTGGTGCAGTGCTGCGCGCAGACCGTGGACGCGGTGCTTGCCGCGCTGCGCGGGGAGGGCTGATCCATGGCGAACACCCTGACCGGAACGCCCGCCGCCGCGGCAATCTATGTGCAGGTGCGCACGCGCGCCGCGCTGCTCGCTGTGCGGCCCTGTCTCGCGGCCGTGTCCGTCGGCGCGCAGCCGGACGACCGGGCCTATCTGCGCAGCATCGCACTCTCGGCGGAGGACTGCGGCATCACCGTGCGCCCCGTGCCCCTGCCGGCGGACTGCGCGCCCGAAGCCCTGACCGACACCCTGCGCGCCCTGAGCACGGACGGCGCGGTGCACGGCGTGCTGCTGCTGCGGCCGCTGCCGGAGGCGCTGCGCGCGCAGGAAATTCTCGACACGCTCGATGCGCGCAAGGACGTGGACGGCATGACAACGGCATCGCTCGGCGCGCTCGTGACCGGGGCGGCGGGCTTCGCCCCCTGCACGGCCGAGGCGTGTATGGAGCTGCTGCGTGCGCACGGCATTGACCCCGCAGGCAGGCGCGTGACCATCGTGGGCCGGAGCTTGGTGATTGGCCGGCCGGCCGCGCTGCTGCTCACGCGCGCGGACGCGACCGTGACGCTCTGCCACCGGAAAACGCCCGATCTCGCCGCCCGCTGCCGGGACGCCGACATTCTGCTTGCCGCGGCGGGCGCGCCGGGGCTCATCACGACTGACTTTGTGCGCCCGGGGCAGATCGTGCTCGATGCGGGTGCGACCGCACTGCCAGACGGCACGCTGCGCGGCGACGTGGCGCCTGATGCCGCGGCCATCGCCGTCTGCACGCCCGTGCCCGGCGGCATCGGCAGCGTGACGACCGCGCTGCTGCTGCGCCACACCGTGCAGGCTGCCGAAAATTTGCGCCATTTTTAAGCAAATATTCACAAACAGTTGTTCCTTTCCGCCGCGCGAGACGCTATAATATTGGGTATTCTCATTTTGGAGGCAGACCTTTGGCCAATCTGATCGAAAAAATCAAAGACAAGCGCGCGCCCGAGCCCGAGACGCCGGAGCGGCGGGACGTGCCGGTCGCGCATCCGGACCCGCAGCAGGGCCTGACGGACGCGCAGGTGCGCGAGCGTGCCGATGCCGGCTGGACGAACGCGCCCGTCGACCCGCCGGGCAAGACCGTTAAGCAGATCGTCCTGAGCAACATTTTTACCTATTTTAATATGCTGTTTTTCCTGCTGGCGCTGTGCGTGATCGCGGTGCAGCAGTGGCTGAACCTGACGTTCATGGGCGTCATCATCGTCAACACCGCCATCGGCATCATTCAGGAGATCCGCTCGAAGAAAACGCTCGACAAGCTCAACATCCTCGCCTCACCCAAGGCCGTCGCCGTGCGCGACGGAAGGCGCGTGACCGTCGACACCGCGCAGCTCGTGCGCGACGACATTGTCGTCTTCGCTGCCGGCAACCAGATCTATGCCGACGCCGTCGTGGCGCAGGACAGCTGCTACGTCAACGAGGCGCTCATCACGGGCGAATCGGACGAGATCAAGAAAAACCCCGGCGACAAGCTCCTGTCGGGCAGCTTCGTCGTCAGTGGCATGTGCCGCGCGCAGCTGACGGACGTCGGCGCAGACTCCTATGTTTCGCGCCTGACGCAGGAGGCCAAGCGCGCCAAGAAGCCGCAGCAGTCGGAGATGATGCGCTCGCTGCAGAACCTCGTCAAGTGGATCGGCATTATCGTCATCCCGCTCGGCGTGGTGATGTTCATTAAGGAGTTCGTGTGGCTTGACCGTTCGGTGCCTATCGCCGTGACGAGCACGGTCGGCTCCATCATCGGCATGATCCCCGAGGGGTTGTACCTGCTTACCAGCCTTGCGCTCGTGGCAGGCGTCGTGCGTCTGGCCCAGCGCAAGACGCTCGTGCACGAGCTCGGCTGCATCGAGACGCTCGCGCGCGTGGATACGTTGTGCGTGGATAAGACCGGCACCGTGACGGAAAACAAGATGATCGTCGAGGATGTCTGCCCCCTGTGCGACGATCGCTTCACGCTCGAGGACATCCGCATGATCATGTCCGACTACGTTTACGCCATGCAGGCTGACAACGACACCATGGCCGCTCTGCGGCGCTATTTCACGGGCGAAAAGACGCAGGACGCGACGGCGACGCTGCCGTTCTCGTCGGCAAAGAAATATGGCGGCGTGTCGTTCCACGCCGAGGAGACGTACCTGCTCGGTGCGCCGGACGTGTTGCTCGCCGGGCGGGAAAACCCATATCAGGAGCAGATCGAGGGCTACTCTGCCAAGGGCTGCCGCGTGCTGCTGCTGGGCATGTATGACGGCACGCTCTCGGACGAGACGCTGAATGCCGACCTGCTGCCCATCGCGCTGATCCTGCTCTCGAACAAGATCCGCGCCGAGGCGCCGGAGACGTTCGGCTACTTTGCCAGCCAGGGCGTGGCCGTGAAGGTCATCTCCGGCGACAATGCGCGCACGGTGTCCGAGGTGGCCAAGCGCGCCGGCATCGAAAACGCCGACCGCTTCGTCGATGCGCGCACGCTCACGACCGAGGAGGCCATCCGCGATGCGGCGGGTAAGTACACGGTCTTCGGCCGCGTGACCCCGGCGCAGAAGCGCAGCCTCGTGCAGGCGCTCAAGGCCGATGGCCACACCGTGGCCATGACGGGCGACGGCGTCAACGACGTGCTCGCGCTCAAGGAGGCCGACTGCTCCATCGCCATGGCCTCGGGCAGCGACGTGGCGTGCCAGGTGTCGCACATCGTGCTGCTGGATTCGAACTTTGCCTCCATGCCGTCGGTCGTGGCGGAGGGCCGCCGCGTTATCAACAACATCGAGCGCAGCGCGTCGCTGTATCTGGTCAAAAACATCTTCTCGTTCTTCCTCACGTTTTTCACGCTCTTTGCTACGCTGCCGTATCCGTTCAGTCCCGCGCAGCTCACGCTCGTGAGCGCCGTGACCATCGGCATCCCGTCGTTCATCCTCGCTATGGAGCCGAACGAGAGCCTCGTCAAGGGGAAGTTTTTGCGCAACGTGCTCTTCCGCGCGCTGCCGGCCGCGATGACGGATCTGGCGATGGTCGTGGGCATCCTGCTGTTTTATATCGCCTTCCAGCTCGACGACACGGCCATGATCACGATCTGCACCGGCGTCATGGGCATTGTCGGCCTCATGATGGTGCACCGCACGTGCCAGCCGTACAACACCATCCGCAAGGTGATGATCGTCGTGCTCGGCGTGCTGTTTGTAATCGCGTATTTCGGTTTCCCGACGCTGTTCAGCCTGCAGAAGCTGAATTTGCAGAGCGCGCTCATCCTCATCGTGTTCGGCTTGCTGTCGTGGCCGGTGATGAAGGCGTTCTGCCGCTTGAACGACCATATGCGCGCCAAGTTCGAGGCGTGGCGCGCGGGCAAGACCGCGAAGGCCGCGTGAAGGCTGTACAGCATCAGCAGAGTCAAGCGCCGCTCCGCATCGAAACGATGTGGGGCGGCGTTTTGATTATCGCTGCAGGGAGGGAGCCTTCCCCGTACGGGGAAGGCTTTCAAAGGCAGCGGATTCAGTGTGCGTTGTGTGACCGGTTTGTGTCCTGCAAAGGGGGAGGGCGCGAAAATGCCCGGAGCCGAAAAGAGCCCCGGGCGCTGTGTTATGATTGAAAAAGGGAACACGTCTTTTAAAAAAGAGAATGCGCCCGCGCGGGTGTCGCGCGGGCGCTGCAGAGCAAGCAAAAGTTTTGTGTGTGTGTGGGGTAAAGTTGTAAATAACCGGTAAACAACCTTATGAGGAAAGCAAGCTCTGTCTTGCGGAAAATGATCTCATTTCCGTTCTGCCGTAATAATGCGCCAGCTTCTTTTTTTAATGCAAAAACACAAAAAATTTTTTATATTTTTTGTGCGCGGAGAAACGAAAACGTTTCCGAGCCGGTTACAGCGCGCCTGGCGGCGGCTTTTCGGTTGCCGCGCGGGGCAGAGCATGGTATAATCAGGTGACAACGCCTTGCAAAGGGGAGAGCTTTCATGCAGGAGAAACTGGTCGTCAAAAAGGCGACGCCGCTCGGCGCGCGCGTCTGGGCGAGTCTGCTGGTGTTCGGCTTCATCGGGCAGATCGCCTGGATGGTCGAAAACGTCTATTTTTCCACCTACATTCAGAAAAACATCACGGCTGCCGGCTGGGCGACGTCCGCGACCGTCGCGGCCAGCGCCATCGCCGCCGCGCTCGCGACGATCTTCAGCGCCGCATGGTCGGACCGCGTGGGCAAACGGCGCGCTTTTGTCTGCTGGGGGTATATCCTCTGGGGCATCATGACGGCGGCGTTCGCGCTCTTCGGCAACGGGCAGGTCGGCGGCGACGTCGGCCTCGCGGTGACGCTCTTCGTCGTCATGGACTGCGTCATGTCTGCCATCGGCAGTACGGCCAACGACTCGGCCTTTTCCGCCTGGGTCACGGATGTGACCGACGTCACGAACCGCGGCGTCGTGGACATCGTGCTGAGCATCATGCCCATCCTCGCGCTCATCGTCATCTTCGCGGGCTTTGACGGCATGACCGTACACGGCAACTGGACGGGGTTTTTCCTCGTGCTCGGCGGCCTGACGAGCGCGGCCGGCGTGCTCGGCCTGTGCATCTTCCGCGACAGTCCGGCCCTGCGCCCCGTGCAGGGCGACACGTACCTGCGCGACGTGCTCTATGCTTTCCGCCCGGCGAACATCCGCGCCAATAAGATGATCTACATCTGCTTTCTCGGCATGATGTTCTCCGGCCTTGCCATGCAGCTGTGGCAGCCGTACATGATCTCGCTCGTCGAGGTCACGCTCGGCATTGAGAACTACATTCTGCCCATCGGCATCGTCGTACTTGCCTCGGCCGTGCTGTCCGTCCTCGCGGGCAAGGCCATGGACCGCTTCGGCAAGGAGAAGTTTTATTACCCCGTGGCAATTTTGCAGGTGCTCGGCGGCCTGATCGCTTATTCGATCAAGTTCGTCGGCCACGCCATGCCGCTGCTGTGCGTCGGCGGCACGTGCATCATGGCCGGCAACCTCGCCATGGCGGGGCTGTTCACTGCCTCGTCGCGCGACTATACGCCCGCCGGGCGCGCCGGCGCATCGCAGAGCGTGAAGATGGTCATCTACATCATGCTGCCCATGGTGCTCGCGAGCATCATCGACCCGCTCATCATCCGGGCCGTCGCGCTCGAGCCGACGGCGGCCATCCTCGCCAAATACCCGAGCTATGCCGGCAGTTACCTCTACCCGTATGAGCTGTTTCTGGCCGCGGCCGTGAGCGCGGTGTTCATCCTCATCCCCGCGTACTTCGTCCGCCGGGACGCCGACCGCATCCGCCGCGAGAAGCTCGCCGCGCTGGAAAAATGACGCCATGCATGCCGTGAGGAAAGGAAGCGCTCGGAAGCCAATGAAAATGAAAAGATACAAATGTGTTCCGACGGCGTTCGCTGGACTGGGTGCAGAAATGCTTGTGATTCTGCTGTGGGCAATCACGGTGTTCGGGAGCGGATGGCGAGAGTGGAGCAAAGGTATTTATCTGCTGTTTGCGATTTTTATGTGGGGTGCCTGTCTATGGACTGCGATTTGGTTTCTTCGCATGTGTCATTATATGTATTTGTATCCGGACCATCTGGTTTGCAAATGCCCCTTTCGTAAAAGTGTTGCTTTGTACTATGATCGTTGCATCGTCGGCATGGATTATGCAACGACAACCGGAACAACTCGCTGGTGGATTTATTTGAGTTACGAGCCGCTGCCGAAGTACAAGGGCAAGAGTCCAGCAAATCGCATCAATTCTCTCAGGACAAAGCCTGGGTTTGTGCGCATCCAGTTTTATGAGGAAGTGTATGAGGCGTTGCTTCAGGTACTCCCCAAGCATCAGAAAGTCTGCCTGCAATCTGCGTATAATTTGCATTGCAGGGACGAACAGTAGAAGAACATAATTGTAGGTGAAGTGTGTGACGATACAGGAAATTAAGATGTATTTGCAGCAACATACTTTCCTTGTGTTTTGTTATCGATCTGAATTCTACACACTTGAAAGGCGCCAATCTTTATTCGGCTTCCGGTATCGTTTTGTGACCACAGATGCGATGCCTCAGCAGCGGAACTCGTTGGAAGAATTATGCGAGCAAGTTTGTGTTGATGGCACACTGTTGATGAATGTCATTCAACAAGCCGCAATACCAGAGTGGAGTGACCCGGTTTGGGAGACATATGAGGCGGTCAGGCATAACGCGACCGTGCACGGGAGAGAAATCCATTTTTCGTATCGCGGAAGGGATTATTGGATTTCACACACAAAGGAAGGCCGTTCGTATTTGAGCGACGATTTTGACAATACGCAGGCATTTGGCTCTTGTCGAGAGTTGTTTGAAAATGCACGTATCAATGGAAATACGCTTAAGGATATATGGGGAGAGACGATTGTAGATGCTTGCTAAGGCTGGCAGCATATTGTTTCTTATGTAGCTGCTTCTGCGGGCGGTGCTGATGCACCGCCCGCGCTTTGGTATGCAAAAACCCGCCCGCAGGCACTGCCTGCGGGCGGGTTCTTTCTATCCGGATTTACTTGCGGAAGAGAGCGATCACGCGGTCGAAGAAATCGCCGATGGCGGTGATGACGTCCTTGACCTTGCCGGTGAAGGACGCGATCTTATCCTTCGCGCCGGCCAGCTGCTTGAGCGTGTCCTGCACGGCCTGCACCTTCGAGAGCAGGGCGTTCGTGTCCAGCTTTTCGAGCGAGCGGCAGAGGTTCACGAGCTGGGTCATCTGGTCGTCCGTGAGCGTGACGTCGTACTCGGCGGCGATCTCCTTGATCTTGGCGCGCAGTTCACTGTCGGTCATGTCCTTTGTCTCGTTGAGGATGAGCTTGAGCTCGTTGACGATCTCGACCGAGTCATAGTCGCCGATGGCCTGCGCGAGCTCCGCCGTCGTGGCCAGTTCCTGCGAGGAGACGGCCTTGGCGGTCTCGTCGAGCTTTGTGCCCGTGATGTCCTCATACGCCTTGTACACGCCCGTCAGCGCCGCCGTGCCCGAGACGTCGAACGGCGCGGTCACGGTGATCTTCGCGTCCGTGATGCCGGCCGTAGCCAGCGCGCTGATGTACATCTGGCTCGTGCAGTAGGTGATGTGCGACGTGTTGACGGTCATGCCCTTGCCGCTCTCGAGCACCTCGATGGAGATGCAGGAGATGGACTTGGTGCCGATCTGCGCGTCACTGATGACGCCGCTGAGATACTGCCGCTCGTCCTTGTTTGTGACGGTCAGCTCCTTGACGCTGCCGCGTTCGATGCCGAAGGTCTTGTAGACGGTCTTGATCTGGTCGTCCGTGAGGTCGGCGCCGATGACGGTGCGCGTCTCGCCGGCGTCGATGGCCGACACGGCGCCAAGGCTTGCGAGCAGGCACACGGCGAGCACGATGGGCAGAGCCCGTTTGAGAAATTTCATGGTGTTGGTTTCCTTTCCCCGCGATCCAGGGGCCGCGGTGCTTTACAGGATGAGACGCCCCCATTGTAAATTGGTTCCCGAAAAAAGGATGACGATTCTGTGAAGGATTACCTGAATTGTTTGTTAAGATATTGCGGGGCCGTCACGTCTCCAGTTCGCCGGCACCGCGGGTCACGTCGTGGATCCACTTGCCGGAGCGCAGCCGCGGCACGCACAGGAAGATCTGCACGATCACGTCAATGGACATGAGCGGGTACACGTACCGGATGTCGAGCTTCCACACGAGCGCCGTGAGTGCCGCCAGCGGCAGGCACACCGCGTACAGCGGCCCGACGTCGCACAGCATCGCATAGCGCACGTCGCCGCCGCCGCGCAGCACGCCGACGATGTTCGTCAGGCTCACGCTCGACACCGGCTGCACGAGCATGAGCACGCCCATCATGTACATGGCAATGTCGCACGCCGCGCCCTCCATGTGCATCAGCGGCAGGATGTACGGCCGCAGCAGCACGTTGCGCACGAGCGCGATGATGCCCATGCACACGAGGCCGACGACGAGCGCCAGCCCGTCGAGCACCCAGGCCTTGCGCTGCACCTGGTCGCGGTTGCCGCGGCCGATCTCCCGCCCGATGAGCACGGCGGCCGCGCCGCCCGCGGCGAACGACGCCGGGGTGAGCATGCGCTGCAGGTTGCCGGCGATGGTGTAGGCCGAGAGGATGGGCGTATTGTTTTCCATATGCCCCATGATGACCGTGTAGAGCGAAAACGCAAGCGACCACAGGCACTCATTGCACACGACGGGCAGGGCGTACTTGGCAAAGTCCTTTGCGATCACGCGGCCGGGGTGCAGCAGCGCGCGCGGCATGAGCGGCAGCCGGCGGCTGAACCGGGCATACACGCACAGCACCGCGACCTCGAACGCGCGGCTGATGAGCGTGGCGATGGCCGCGCCCGCGCAGCCGAGCATGGGCGCGCCGAGCTTGCCGTAGATGAGCACCCAGTTGAGGAAGATGTTCAGCGCGCCGGACACAGTGAGCAGCACCGCGCCGAGGCGGGGATTTTCCGTGCTGCGCTGGGCGGCGATGTACACGCCGCTGATGGCGGAGAAGAAATACGAAAAGCCGACGTAGCGTGTATACGCCGCGCCGGGCGCGACGAGGTCGGCGTTGTTGGTGAGCACGCGCATGATCTGCTCCGGGATGCAGAATGCCGTGACGGCGAGCAGGCCCGTGATTGTCGTGGACACGAACAGCGCGATGCCCATGACGCGGTTGATCGCCTCCTGATCGCCGCGGCCGTGGTACTGCGCCACGAGCACGCTCATGCCGCTCTGCACGCCGAAGATCATCAGCTGCATGACGTAAAACGGACTGTTGGCCATCGTCACGGCGGCGAGCGCCGTCTCGCCGAGCACGCCGACCATGAACGTGTCGGCCATGGACATGGAAAATGTCACGAAATTTTGCAAGATCATCGGGAGCATGAGCAAAACGGCCTCCCGGATGAAGGCTTTTTCCTCGCGGATGAGACGCATGGGGCAACCTCCTTTGTGCGCAGTTCGTTTATCATACCATGATTTCCCGCCGCGCGCAACCGTGCGACCCGTTTCTGCCGCCGGTCATTGACACCCGCCGCCCTTTGCGCTAAAATAACGCTGTTGTGCCCCCGTAGCTCAGTTGGATAGAGCGGCCGCCTCCTAAGCGGCAGATTGTTCGATTCCTTCGAGCCTTGAAAATTGCATAAAACTTATAAATGTCTCAGTAGCTCAGCTGGATAGAGCACACGCCTCCTAAGCGTGGGGTCGGAGGTTCAAATC
>ENA-OZFX01000085-OZFX01000085.1-human-gut-metagenome-genome-assembly--contig:-NODE-85-length-52701-cov-24.842761_pt1 | contig 52701 bp, 53 predicted proteins | sample MGYA00244651_ERZ653648 | MGnify/ENA primary metagenome ERZ653648 (study PRJEB26926, sample SAMN06164910) | human gut metagenome | biome: ENVO:00009003; feature: ENVO:2100002; material: ENVO:00002003...
GATTTTGTCGAGCTTTGGTACTTCCATAATGTTCTTATAACCGAACTTCTTTACCATTGCATCAACGATTTCACTCTTATATAAGTCTTTGAGCCTGCTCACCGTTACAGACCTCCTTTCCTAAATTAATCGATAACTTCTCCGGTTGACTTGGCAACACGAACCTTCTTGTCGCCGTCAATCTTGAAGCCTACTCTTGTTGTTTTTCCCTTGTGTACATACATAACGTTGGAAATATCAATCGGAGCTTCCTGATGAACAATTCCACCATTCTGGTTCTGTGCACTTGGTTTGGTGTGCTTTGTAACCATGTTAATGCCTTCAACAACAACCTTATGGTTCTTAGCATCAACAGATGTTACTTTGCCTTCTCTGTCTTTATCCTTGCCCGCGATTACTCTGACAAGGTCGCCTTTTTTAATCTTTAATGTTGACACAGTCGCACCTCCTATAATACTTCCGGAGCTAATGAAACAATTTTCATAAACTGTTTATCTCTTAACTCTCTTGCTACCGGTCCGAAAATACGTGTTCCCTTAGGGTTCTTGTCTTCCTTGATAATTACGGCAGCGTTATCATCAAATTTAATATATGATCCGTCTTTACGACGAGCACCTTTGACTGTACGAACTACTACGGCTTTAACTACATCGCCTTTTTTAACAACGCCACCTGGTGTTGCATCTTTAACTGAAGCGACTATAACATCACCGATGTTAGCATATCTTCTTGTAGATCCACCCATAACTCTGATGCAAAGAAGCTCTTTTGCACCTGTGTTATCAGCGACTCTAAGTCTTGTCTCTTGCTGAATCATGCAGGTAATCCTCCTTCAAAATTATTCGATAATTACTCAGCTCTGCTGATAAGTTCAACAAATCTCCATCTCTTGGTCTTGGATAAAGGTCTTGTTTCCATAACCTTTACGATGTCACCAACCTGGCATTCATTGTTCTCATCATGTGCCTGTAATTTGTAAGTTCTCTTAACAATCTTGTTATAAAGAGGATGCTTTACATGGTCCTCAACTGCAACTACGATTGTCTTATCCATCTTATTGCTTACGACCTTGCCGGTACGTGTTTTTCTTAAATTTCTTTCTTCCACAACAAATTCCTCCTTCCTCGGATTATAAAGCAGCCTTTGAAGCCATAACAGTCTGGATTCTTGCAATGTTCTTTCTAACTTCTTTGATTCTGCTTGTGTTATCCAGCTGATTTGTTGCGTTCTGGAATCTTAAATTGAATAATTCCTTTTTAGCAGCTACTAATTCTTTGTTTAATTCTGCAGATGTCTTTGCATTTAATTCTTCTACATACTTATTAATTTTCACTGTTATCACCGCCTTCTAATTCCGCACGAGAAACTACCTTACACTTAAGAGGAAGTTTGTGCATAGCGAGACGTAAAGCTTCTCTTGCGAGGTCTTCTGAAACTCCGCCGATTTCGAACATTACACGTCCCGGTTTAACAACTGCTACCCAATATTCTACTGCACCTTTTCCTTTACCCATTCTGACACCTAACGGCTTATGAGTATAAGGCTTGTCAGGGAATAATTTAATCCATACTTTACCACCACGCTTAATGTAACGTGTCATTGCGATACGGGCTGCCTCAATCTGTCTTGAAGTTACCCACTTTGGTTCAAGAGCGACAATACCAAAATCACCATATACTACCTTATTGCCTCTTGTAGCTTTACCAGCCATTGAACCACGAAACTGCTTACGATGTTTAACTCTCTTAGGTAATAACATTACTGTTCGCTCCCTTCCTTAGATGATTTAACCGGAAGAACCTCGCCCTTGTAGATCCATACCTTAACGCCGACTTTACCATATGTTGTATCTGCCTCAGCAAATCCATAATCAATGTCAGCACGTAATGTCTGAAGAGGAATTGTTCCTTCGCTGTAAAATTCTGTACGAGCCATATCTGCTCCGCCAAGACGTCCGGATACTGATGTCTTAATACCCTTAGCGCCTGACTTCATTGTTCTTGTCATAACCGATTTCATAGCTCTTCTGAAAGATACACGGTTTTCAAGCTGAAGTGCAATGTTCTCGGCAACGAGCTGTGCGTCGTTGTCCGGTCTCTTTACTTCTTTAATATCTATTGATAACTTCTTGTCTGTAAGCTTCTGAACATCAGCTTTAAGTTTCTCGATATCAGCTCCGCCTTTACCGATTACCACACCCGGTTTAGCAGTGTAGATGTAAATCTTAACTCTGTCAGATGCTCTCTCTATCTCAATCTTTGAAATGCCTGCGCTGTAAAGTCTCTTCTTGATGAATTTTCTGATGTTGTAATCTTCAACAAGGTTATCACTGAAATCAGCGTCAGCATACCACTTTGAGTCCCAGTCTTTAATAACACCGACTCTCAAGCCATGAGGATTAACTTTCTGTCCCATGTGTGTTCTCCTTTCTATCTTTCATTAAGCACGATTGTGATGTGGCTCATTCTCTTCTCGATTCTGTAAGCTCTGCCCTGTGCTCTCGGTCTAACTCTCTTCATTGTAGGTCCCTTGTTTGCGTAGCACTCTTCAACGAAAAGATTCTCTGCCTTCATGCCGTTATTATTCTCGGCATTAGCGACAGCTGATTTTAAAAGTTTCTCTATCAATGTAGAAGCATATCTAGGATTATATGTTACAATCGCAAGAGCTGTTGCAACATCTTTTCCACGGATTGCGTCTAAAACAAAGCATGCCTTCTGGACAGAAACTCTTGCATAAGACAACTTAGCTGATGGTCTTGTGTCCTTATTGGCATTTCTCTCTCTTTTAATCTGGGATCTATGTCCTTTTGCCATGGATTTTAACCTCCTTTACGAAATCCTGTCAATTAACGAGATTTTGATTTTTTCTCGTCTTTTCCATGTCCTCTGAATGTTCTTGTAGCAACGAACTCTCCGAGCTTATGTCCAACCATATCTTCTGTTACATAAACAGGAACGTGTTTTCTGCCATCGTGAACTGCTATTGTATGTCCAACCATCTGAGGATAGATTGTAGAACGGCGTGACCATGTCTTAATAACTGACTTGTCGCCTGCTGCGTTCATAGCGTCAACCTTCTTAAGAAGGCTTTCATCTGCAAATGGTCCTTTTTTTAATGAACGTGCCATAAATTTGACCTCCTTTATTTGATGCTCTTACCGTCTCTTCTTCTTACAATAAGCTTGTTAGAAGTTTTGTTCTTCTTTCTTGTCTTAAGACCGAGTGCCGGCTTGCCCCAAGGTGTCATAGGTCCTGAACGACCAACCGGAGCCTTACCTTCACCACCACCGTGTGGATGGTCATTAGGGTTCATAACAGAACCACGAACTGTAGGACGGATACCCATGTGACGCTTACGTCCTGCCTTACCGATATTAATAAGGCTGTGCTCTGAGTTACCTACTGTACCGATTGTTGCACGGCAGATAATAGGTACCATTCTCATCTCGCCTGACGGAAGTCTGAGTGTTGCATACTTGCCTTCCTTAGCCATAAGCTGTGCAGAAACGCCTGCTGTACGAACAAGCTGTCCGCCTCTTCCAGGATAAAGCTCGATGTTGTGGATTTCTGTACCAACCGGGATGTTCTCAAGTGGTAAGCAGTTACCAACTCTTACTTCAGCTTCAGGTCCGTTCATAACCTTCATGCCATCTGTAAGTCCCTGTGGTGCAAGGATATATCTCTTCTCGCCGTCTGCATAGCAGATTAAAGCGATATTTGCTGTTCTGTTTGGATCATATTCGATTCCGATAACTGTTGCAGGAATTCCATCCTTGTTATTTCTCTTGAAATCGATAAGTCTGTATTTCTGTCTGTTTCCGCCGCCCTGATGTCTAACGGTAATCTTACCCTGGTTATTACGTCCAGCGTTCTTCTTCTTGCTGTCAAGAAGTGATTTCTCAGGTGTCTTCTTGGTGATCTCTGAAAAATCAGAACCGGTCATATTACGTCTTGACGGTGTATATGGGTTATATGTCTTAATTCCCATTTCTTTGTTTCTCCTTTCGATGTCTCTTTGTTATGAGCGATGCAATATTTTCATCGACTTTTCTGCACCGCTATGTGATTAAAGTCCTGAGAAAATCTCGATATCAGCACTGTCTTCTGTGAGCTGTACGATTGCTTTCTTCTTAGCAGCTGTCTTGCCGAAAACATTTCCTCTTCTGCGGGTCTTGCCGTCAAGGTTCATTGTGTTGACCTTGGCAACCTTGGTTCCCTCGAACATTTTCTCAACTGCTTCTTTAATCTGAGTCTTGTTAGCTTCCGGGTGAACAAGGAATGTGTATTTCTTAGCGCTCATGTCTTCCATACTCTTCTCTGTTATAACCGGTTTAAGGATTACGTCATAATACTGTACGTTTGCCATTATGCATACACCTCCTCGATAGTTGCTACTGCATCCTTGGTAACAATGAGTTTGTCATACTTAAGTATGTCATATACATTGATTGTGTTAGTTAATGCAGTCTTTACATCCGGAATGTTCTTAGCTGAAAGAATTACATTCTTGTCATTGTCGTTAAGAACTACCAAAGCTTTATCAGCTTTAAGATTATTAAGAACAGCTACCATTTTCTTTGTCTTGATTTCATCGAAGCTGATGCTGTCTAATACGATAAGTTTGTCTTCAGCTACCTTTGAGGTAAGAACTGATTTAAGAGCAAGATTCTTCTCTTTCTTGTTCATCTTGAAAGAGTAATCTCTTGGCTTCGGAGCAAATACGATTCCGCCGCCTGTCCACTGAGGAGCTCTTGTTGAACCCTGACGGGCATGACCTGTACCCTTCTGTCTCCATGGCTTACGTCCGCCACCGCTGACTTCTGAACGGGTCTTGGCACTCTGTGTGCCCTGTCTCTTATTAGCAAGCTGGCTTACTACTGCCATGTGTACAAGATGTTCATTAACTTCAACACCGAATACAGCATCATTAAGCTCCATATCGCCAACTTTATTGCCTTCAATATTGTAAACAGATACCTTTGCCATCTGTGTGTTCCTCCTTCCTGAAAATCAACTATTTAGCTGACTTTACTGTCTCTTTCAATGTTACTAATGATTTCTTAGCTCCAGGAACCGCACCCTTAACAAGGATTAAGTTCTTGTCAGCATCTACTCTGACAACTTCAAGATTCTGAATAGTGATCTTCTTGGCACCCATGTGTCCAGGCATTCCTTTGCCCTTGAATACACGGCTTGGGTTAGATGAAGCACCGTTAGAACCCTGATGACGATGGAACTTAGAACCGTGAGCCATAGGACCTCTTGACTGTCCGAGTCTCTTGATTGCGCCCTGGAATCCTTTTCCTTTGGAAATAGCAGTTGCGTCAATCTTATCACCGGCTTCAAATATATCTGCCTTGATCTCGTCTTTTACTGAGTAATCAGCTGCATTCTCAAACTTGAACTCCTTAAGGAATCTCTTGTAAGAAACGCCGGCCTTGTCAAAATGACCTTTCTCAGCCTTATTAACGCCATGTCTGTTTCTGATTTCTTTCTTGCCGTTCTTGTCAACATTAACAACTTTCTCTTTCTTGTCAACAAATCCGACCTGAACTGCTGCATAGCCGTCGTTCTCGACTGTCTTAACCTGTGTTACAACACAAGGTCCTGCCTGCAATACAGTTACCGGAACAAGCACGCCTTCATCATTGAAGATCTGTGTCATTCCAACCTTAGTAGCTAAAATTGCTTTCTTCATTGAATAATACCTCCTGTTAAATCTACAGCGGTTCGCGTTGCCGCGAACATCCTAGAACAGTTTTATATAAAACCCTTCAGGACTTACTTACTTAAAAAATATCCGACATTATTTATTCTTCATCTTAATGTCGATGTACACACCTGCAGGCATCTCTAATCTTGAGAGAGCATCTACAGTCTTCTGTGTAGGAGTAATGATATCGATTAATCTCTTGTGTGTTCTCTGCTCAAACTGTTCTCTTGAATCTTTGTACTTATGAACAGCTCTGAGGATTGTAACAACTTCCTTCTTAGTAGGAAGAGGTACCGGTCCACTCACCTGAGATCCTGTCTTCTTAACAGTCTCGATAATTTTCTTAGCTGACTGATCTACCAACTGATGATCGTAAGCTTTAAGTGTGATTCTCATTACTTGACTTGCCATAAAAAAAGCCGCCTCCTTTTCGTACTTATAAATCTGAAGTACAACAAGTGGTGACTGTACACATCCCCGTGTGTGTCGCGCCTCTTCTTAGAAAAAAGAAGAAATTCTTCTTCGCCGCGACCGTTACACGGTCATCTCTGCATATAAGCAGATGGTAAGTTGTACAGTGACTTGTCGTCAGTTTCCTAACTTGACATTCGCTCCGCGGAAAACCTGCCACATTATCGGGCAGCAACCTCACGTTTCATCGCTATCATGTCACAGCGAATACTAGTATATAGTATATAGAAGAAAAAATCAATACATTTTTATTGTATTTTTTTTAGTACAATTATATTTCCGGACCCGATGCCGAATAATTGACTTGGCGCAGGTCTGTATGTATAATATGGAAGAGATACAAATCTATCACTTCATATTATAATAGGGAGAAACACAATGTGGATTGCAGATAATTGGAAAGACTACGAAGTTATTGATACATCATCCGGCGAGAAGCTGGAGCGATGGGGAGATTATATCCTGGTACGTCCGGACCCTCAGGTCATATGGCGCACCGACCGAAAACACCCGGGCTGGAAAAATATGAACGGACACTACCACAGAAGCAACCGCGGGGGCGGTGAATGGGAATTCCATAAGCTTCCGAATCAATGGTCCATTAATTATAAGAACTTAACGTTTAACCTGAAGCCGTTCTCGTTCAAGCACACCGGCTTATTTCCTGAGCAGGCTGTGAACTGGGATTGGTTTGGCGATAAAATAAAGAATGCCGGCAGACCAGTCAAGGTTCTTAACTTGTTCGCATATACCGGAGGTGCCACGTTGGCTGCCGCCGCTGCCGGTGCGAATGTCACACATGTCGACGCATCCAAAGGAATGGTCGGATGGGCCAAAGAAAACGCCGCTTCTTCCGGCTTATCGGATGCTCCTATAAGATGGCTTGTGGATGACTGTCAGAAATTCGTCGAACGCGAAATCCGCCGTGGCAATCACTACGACGGAATAATCATGGATCCGCCTTCCTACGGAAGAGGTCCCGGCGGAGAAATATGGAAAATAGAGGATGCCGTATATCCGCTTATATGCCTCTGTGAAAAGCTGTTATCTGATAATCCGCTTTTCTTCCTTATTAATTCATACACCACCGGTCTGGCTCCGGCTGTCCTGACATATATGTTAAGCCTGGCTGTGAAATCCCGCCACGGCGGCACGGTGGAGGCTTCCGAAATCGGTCTTCCTGTGACGCAGAGCGGTCTTGTTCTTCCATGCGGAGCAAGCGGAAGGTGGAGCGTATAATACGCTCCACCTTCTGTCTATGGTCTTTACTTTTCTTTTTATTATGATCTGATAAGCGAAACCGGTTTTTTTCTGGACATTGCAATAACCGGACCTATTGCAGATGCCACCGTCATCACAATCGCTATAATGAATATCACCAATGCCATTACCGTGCTTCTGTGAAAATATGCTATATATCCATTCTCTGCGGACGATAGTGACTGATTAACCTTGCCAATCAGCACAAACATCAGGGCATTAGCTATAACATATGATGCCAGTGCCATAACTATTGCTTCTGCCATGAAAATAGCAATTATATCTTTACGTCGTACACCCATCGCCCTAAGCACGCCTATATTCTTATGGTTGTCATATATGCTATATGATATAAACGCCAGATTTAACAGAATGCTGAGCATTGCAAAAACAATTATGATTAGCACTCCATATTTTTCCAATGAACTTCTGACTTGATAAACGCTTACGACAGCATCCGCCAACGGATGGTCAACATATACGCCATCCCGATATGACGAATCAACATATTTACTTATTTGTTTTCCATTTGTTTTAATTCCATATACATCCAGAATACAATCCGTAAAAAAATCGTTTCTTATCTCATCATACGTTTCATCATACATATACATCTGCACTTCTTTTTTATCTGCTATTCCCACCACCTTAAACGAATCCGAATAATTATGAAGATTAAGCATGCCTGTATATGCTCCATTATACTTCTCCGCACTCAGGTCATATGCAGTAAAGGTTGTCATGTTATCATCCTCAAGCGACACATACCCTCTATCCAGCAGATCTTTCGACACAACTATTTCATTCGCCGCCTCCGGTCGCCTTCCGTATATCAGTTCGTCCGCCGTTACATCCCTTACCGAAGCCACTGCTATCTCTCCCTCTAAATATGCCTGTTCCCCGCGTTGAAACAAATCTGCCGACTTCAACCTCATATATGTAGCATTTTTTGAGAGATAATCCCACAATCCGTCCGTACAATATGCTCTTTCATATACATGTTGAATGTCATAAATTTCATCGTTTGTCAACTTGCTATACCTGATTTTTTTGACAATATCCTTCTGTTTATAATCAGTTCCGACAATCCCGGTAATTTTCAATTTGGCTCCATAACAGTAAACCGCCATTCCGACCGGATCCTGTGTTAAATCCATCTGATCAGCCATATAATCTGTTATACAGATTTCATCCTCCGCAACAGGTTCTCTACCGGAAATAATCTCTGCCTCGCCTAAGCCTTTACCGGTAAAAAAATCCACACCGTTGTTATCAGACACCAGCGCCAAACCGGATGCATACCTTTCAATATCAAAATCTTTCCATACAGTTGCAACATTTTCCTTCACAAAATCGTTATTGCCTGATTGCGCAAAATCGGTTTGCCTGTATGCATTCTTGTATTCCACTATTGATTTTAAATATATCTCTTCGATACCTCGTTCTCTGATGCATTCATCTATTGCCTTCCCCGGCATAGAAACAATCACTTCTGACACGAACAAAAGCACAAAAATTGTAACCATAAATACCGCCGTAGTTATAGCCAATCTTGCTTTTCGCTTTTTCAGATTCATAAACGCTGTTTTCAGAACCATTTTACGATTTAACGGTTTAACCGATTTTTGCTGATATTCACAAATATTCGGCTCCTCCTCACGCTCATGTCCTATATGTTCCACGCACACATTATATGTTCTTTTTCCGGTAACCTGCAAGAAAATTTTCTCTATGCTCAGCATTACTCCGGCAAGGCGTCCGTGAAATTTATGCGCTGGCGTTTCCGGTTCGTCCGTCGCATATACGCCAACCTCATATTCATTGTCGTTGATATATTCATCAGATACAATCACACCATCCGCAACCCTGATTATTCTGTCAGCATATACCTGCGCCATACTCTCATCATGTGTAACCATTATTACAAGTTTTGTCTTGGAAATGCGTTTTAAAATTTCTATTATCTTTATTGATGTTTTATCGTCAAGATTACCGGTTGGTTCATCCGCCAGAATAATCTCCGGATTCTTTACTATCGCACGCGCTATTGCAACACGTTGCGCCTGTCCTCCACTGAGTTCATTCGCTTTTCTTTCCGGTTTGATATTCAGATCCGTTTCATGCAGAACCTGCTCAAGAATCTTCTCTTCTTCCTGCTCGGCCCCCTCGGTATATTGCTGCCTTACAGGCAGCAATATGTTATCTCTTATGCTCCAATCTTTCAGAAGGTTGTACTCCTGAAACACAAATCCAACATGCAGGTTACGGTATTCATCAAGTTCTTTTTCCGAGGCTGCGCTAAGATTATATTCATCCTCATTCGGAAACGTTACACTAACCTCTCCATTATCTATATGATCCAGACTTCCGATAATGTTCAACAATGTTGTTTTGCCGCTGCCACTCCTTCCAACCACAAACACCATTCCCGAACTTTCAAATTCGAGATTTATGTCATTAAGGGCAGTAACATTGCCGTTTTCTGATTTGTATACCTTCTCAACATTTTGTAATTTTATCAATGTCTTCCTCCTACATCTTCAAAGCATAACTATGCATATGTATAAGAATTTCCGCCAAGTTATACTCGGCGCCTTTCTTGTACATTCCAGCCGTAACAATACGATTCCCAGCTTCATGGTAAACTCCCACCGCGAGATCATCTGGTTCATATACATTTTCATTCTCTCCAAATAAACCCTCACTTAACATGCGTTCTAATGATTCTGTGCCCAAGTACACAAAATTGTTATGCTCATTATCAAGAAATTTATCAATCACATGGATATCTTCTTTTGTAAGATGCGCCTTGTTATCTAAGTCATTCACTATCAGATATGTATAGCCGTCAGAATTGTAAAGACTCTCCTCGGTAATTTCCGATATGATCTTTCTATTGATTTTTTCGTCGAACTCTATATCATCACCATATATAACAAATGTAGTCGGATACGCTTCAGTAACAACAATAATGTCTTTATCGGCACTGGAAAGATCATCTTCCCCTTCCTTATCATTGTGACATTTTATAAAGATAAATCCGCCCACTGCAATCATCAGTATTAAAGCTCCAAGAATAATTAATATAGATTTTTTCATATGTCTGTTCTCCTTATTTAAAGCTTATTCTAAAACTAGCCGAGTTTCCTGCCGAGCAGTCATATAAAGGTACATACATACCACTTCCGTTTTTATTGCTTGAATACCCAAATTTCGCGTAAATCGAAACATCAAGATCATATCCTTTTTTGTTCATTGTCCATTCACATGTTCCCATCTGCCATGTCTGATTATACAACATTTTATTTCTATCGCTTGATGCACTCCAATCAGCCGCATTTGTCTTATAATCAAATTCTACATCAAATTTATTTTTGCTTACTGAACTATAATCTGTTATTTCGCAATATTTTTTGTTCATTTGTACCGAGCCACTGACGCTGGCAGATTTATATCCCATATTCAACCCCACAGAATACGAAGATGCGCCGATTGTTGAATTTGTAGGGCTATTGCCTTGGAAACTCGCTCCGCTCGGCAGCGATGCATTCATATCCAAATACTGTGAAAAGCCATAATATTTTGTTCCTGAAGTACTGTAAAATTCTTGTGGTTCCATACTGACCTTTATAAGCACTCCATCATAGTATTTGCCATCAACCTTCTTCTTAGCTCTATACGATCCTATATAGGAATGTGCATATCCAACAATCTGGAACGGACTTATTTTACTGTCATCACTCGGAGACATGGTATTGCCGAATCTGACCACATTTACTCTTTTTATTGTATATTCTCTTATAGTTGCTTGCGATGTTTCCGGCAATGATTCGCTTAATGCACTCACAGGCTGTATTGCTTTAAACCCTACCAACGCCGTTGTCAAAAGAGTACATCCAAAAATTTTCACCGATTTTCTTACTGTTTTTTTCATATATTAGTTCTCCTTATTATAATTGTTATGATTAGCTATATTTTTATAGCTTAATTTTTGATTAAATCTCCTGTTTTTCACTTTATGATATTCTATTGCTTACCCAACCATCTTATTAATCACAGTCTCCTTTCTTTGTCCCAAAGTTCCATAAATTCGTTTTTACGGTTCCGGCTCAGTGGTATATGCTCATTACAAGCACAAGTCAAAATATATGTTTTTTCCGCCTCCTTAATTTTATGAATGTTCACTATATGGCTTCTGGCCGTACGAATAAAATACTTTGTAGGCAATACCTGTTCCATCGCACTTATGCTCATACTGCTGACATAATCTTTTGTTGCCGTATGGATTACAGTATTTCTTTTGCTAGTTTCTACATATATAATATCATCCGCATCTATTTTCATAGTGCCTGAGTGAATCACTTTAAAATCAATATATTGTTTGTCCCGAAAAATATATTCGACACTGTCAAGACATCTATCCAGATCCTCATCAACATAATCTGCTCTTATGTAATTATTGATTCCACACAAATATCCCTGATACGCTTCACTATGATCAGCCCCAACCACTACCACATAGCAGTCAGGATTTTTTCCATGCAATTTTTTGCACAATTCATACCCGGAATTGCTTTTTAAAGACAACCTATCAGGAATAAATAAAATGTCACACTGCTGACTATCCCGCATCAGTTCAGCCTCATCATGTTCAAATTTAATCTTTATATCGTCTCCAAATCTATGATTTAATTTTCTTTGAATCCTATATTTCAGTTCTCTGCAATCCAATATTGCTATCATTAGTATAACCTCCGTTTGTTATAATCCCGATTACTTCATTAAATAAATCGTATTCTTCATGCTGTATTATTTTAGTCGTTTTTATCAGTTTACGTGCCATTGATGATTTATGGGAAATGAGATAATCCCGGCATTGCGTCAAAGCCTCTTCTCCAAGCGTTACAAGTGCCGACACTCTGCTCTCTACCATTGTATAGCCATCTTTTAAGGCGTATCTCAAAATACAACCCACAATTTGCTTATGTTCCGCTAACATTTCATATGAACGCGGATTCTTTACTTCTGATTTCTTAATGCTTTTGATAAGGAAATCATACACCGCATTCCCATATACATGTTCAAACCCTGTAATATCTATCTTGTCATCAGATTCCCGATGATTATCCAGATATGCCCTGAGTTGATTTGCAATTTTCAGAGTATTGACATTCTCCGAATAATTCTTTCTTTTTCTAAAGAAATATACTTCATAATCCCATTCTGCTTCCAACGTCTCATATGATTCCACTATTTTATTTAATTCAACATACTGTGTTTCTATCTTGTGATCCGCTCCATATGTCCGACACCAAACTTTCCCTTCCTCATCATATCCGTATATAAGGACAAAATTATTATATCTTACCACATCCCCATAATCAGGATTCTTATGCTGGTCACAGGTTACCACCACATATACGTCGTGTTCTATCGCCTTGCAGATATATCCCGCGAGATTGTCAACATGTCCAATAACAGTAAGTTTCTCAATCGGCGATATACGGTCATCATATATTCCGTCAAACTCAAAGTCCGCATGCGCTCCATTGTGATTTTTTACACATATAGGAATGTAATTATTACACATAAATTCAATGTTTTCATCCGCACCACCCGACATCATATAGTAAAAAGCCTGTGATGCGCTTTCATTTATCAAATTGTCTGCCAGTTTAAGTTTCTTCATCCGCACACCCCTTTTAGCAAAGTATACTCTTTATCCTTCAATCTTCTGACACTGTCTGCCATACGGTCGGTAAGACCATCTTCTTCAAATTCTATATATTTAATATGCTGCATCTTGAGCATTCTGATAAGCTGCTTTATTTCGCTCATAAGACCCGCATCATAATCCGAGACTCCATGCTGTTTTAGTTTATTCAATGCACACTCAATAACATCTATATGTTCTTTGACCACGGTTATCGAGCGTTCCTCATTAATCCCGGATGTTCCGGAAAGCACTTTTTCCAGATAATCCAGACACCTGATTCCTGAATACGGTTCTATTCCGTTGTTAAGCCATTTGCCATCCGCCTTGCCGGCAATAAATTCATCCAGATATCCCGTCACTGGATTAACCGCATCCAGATATTGTGACAAGTCATATCTGATTCTATCTATATCAATATCATAAGTTCTGTCATTAATTTTAAACAGACTTGTCTCAAATTCCCATTCGTTCTGCAACGAATAATATGCCTTATTCATACTGTTATAAGAAACTTCTGACTCCCTATAATGGCCTGATGCATCGTATCCTATCGTCTTGAAAGTTCTCGTAGCATCATCATAATCGCTTATCATTATATCGTGCCTGAAATACCTTATGCCCGACATCATCTTCCCTTCAAGATAATATTCATTGGCAGATGTAACCACATACCATCCGTCGTTCACCGCTTCCCTGATATATTTGACTATATCTTCGGATACTCCGGTGAATCTGCGCTTATCAAGACCGTCAGGATAAGTTTCCAATATTCCTTCATATGCAAAATCAACGTGGCTTGACAGCGGATGCCTTACAACCAAAGGTATATACTTATTACATATTATATTATCATAGTCTTTCCTGTCCAATATCATTGAATTGTAATATGCCTGATATTGTAATGCTGTTATCATTCCCGCTTTAATGTCAATCCCGCCTTTCTCTTATGTCAACATAGCTACCAACTTATTATAATCTCTTTTACCATGTGTATTAACCGGCAATTCCTTTATTGAATATGTCCTGACAAACCGCCTATTTACATTAAGTAAACTGATTACTTCATTCTGTATTCCGTCTAAAATGCTGCTGTCACCAGAAATAACCATTATACATATACAGCCATCCTTTTCAATACATGCCGTCCGCATTCCACTATTATGTTCTATTATTGCCTCAAGCTCATCAAGATTAATTCTCTTCCCGCCTGCTTTGGCAATTCTCTTTATTCTTCCGGTAATATACAAAAATCCGTCTTTATCAATCTTCCCGATATCGCCGGTATGCAAAATTCCTTTGTTCTCGTCTCCTAACGCAAGATCCTCAAAACCTTCGGCATATCCAAGGGACACATTTGGCCCGGAATATATTACCTCGCCATCAAGTATAGAAATATTTCCACCGGCAACAGGCTTTCCAACGCTATGAATATGTTCCGGATCCCTGTTAAGAAAATGGCACGTCATTCTGGCTGTTGCTTCTGTCTGTCCATACATCACCGCAAAATCAAATCCCTGTTCATATGCCAGTTTCAAGATATTTTCCTCAGTGTCCGGGTTCAGTCTGCCTCCTGCCTGTGTGGCTAATTTAAGATGCAGCCCCGGTCTTCTCCATATATTCATCAGATACAGTAATTCATATGTATCGGGCACACCGCATATCACGTTGCCTCCACATTGTTCAAAATAATTCCATGTATCGTTACTGCCAATGCTTTCATCGCAAATTATAAGAGATGCTCCCACATACAAATATGTATTTACCACGGACAATCCATATGTGTAACTTAGCGGAAGCATAACTCCGGCCTTATCGGTGTTCTTGATTTCAAGTGCCTTAATTATCGACTTCGTATTGTACACAATATTATCATAACTGATTCTCACATATTTACAGCTTCCCGTGCTTCCTGACGTAGCCAGCAGCAAAGCCAGCTTACTATTAATAAGTAATTTATGCATCTTTGCTTTTCTATATAATCTATAATCATATAATCTTCCGGATATTACATATTCCTCAGGCTCATCAATGTCCTTGTGCTGCCATATATAGTGTGGCTTGTACATCTTCACAACCGGATCACTATTGCGTTCGTCACACATAATCAAGGGTATACCCGCTTTCAGTGCCGCTGTATAACCAACTATTGTCTCGTAAGATATTCTGCATCTTATCATAATGAGCGGTCTGTCGATTTCATCGGAAATAAATGATAAAAATTCATTCTGGTTTTCGTTCAACTTTGCATATGTAACTGCACCATAATCCCGGCTGTAAACGGCAATCCCTGTGGGGTTAATGCCCGATATCAGCTCAAATTGTTCGATTCGCTCCACAGGGTATGCCTCCTTATCATTTGATTTAATCTTTCACTTATCTTATACAGTTTCCCCCTTTTCTTTTTTGTATTTAAATACATAACAAGCAACTGCACCCGCTATAAATGCAATCCCTATTGTAATCAAAACTATCCCAAATAACCTAAACACATAATTCTGAGCAAATATAAATCCCGTTATGCCTATTGCAAATCCCGGCAACGATACAAATATACTCTGTAATATATATGCTTTCTTCCATTTAGACGATATAATTTGCATTACAATAATCCCTACAAATGAAATCATTAATACAGGTATTATCCTGAAAAAGCTGTTCAAAAATTGTTTCACCATCATAAACATCACCAATCCTTACTCGTTTGATTTTTAAAATACATATATTTCTTACCATTACACACTTCGAACAATTGATCTGTGTAACGAAATATAAATTCACTTGTTTTCAAATGTTCGTTTTCCAACTTTGTCAAAAACAGTCTTTCTATATATTCTCCATCAATTTCATCATCAACATAAAGCATCACGTCAAACTGCCTGTATGATTTTTGGACTATGTAAAATTGTTTTACAGTTCCATCCGTAATCTTGTTGATAAAGTCAAAAATCTCAACGAAGATATATGAATGTATCTTATATCCATCCTCGAATACAGCATAATCATTCCATCTTCCAGCCACAACTTCAATTATCTTGCCACTGCAACCACAACAACACGAATTATTTTTTATTTTCACCTTATCGCCAAGATTATATCGATAAAACGGCATCGTACGATTTGTTTTAGATGTTATTACAATATTTCCCTCTGCCGTTTTCAAATCTTCGCTGTTCGCCAAAACAGTTCCTGCATCGTCCACAATTTCTATGAACACATTACTTCTCATAATGTGTTTGTTGCCATACGGACACTCATATGCTATTGAGCCCACTTCATTCGCTCCATATTGATCTGCCACTTTGCATCCAAATACTTGCATTGCGGCCTCTCTCACAGTCTCCGTCAACACTTCCCCGGAAAATTCTACATATTTGAAACTTATCGGAGATTTTTCGTAATGTTTCTTAATGTAAGCACACAAGAGTACCGCCACACTTGGCTGAAATAACGCCCATGCAGCTTTAGCATTTTTGATTACTTCTATCGTCTCTTCTATACACTCTTCAAGTAATAATCTTTTATTTATTCCTATAGTGTTCTTATAATATTCATATTCTGTATTTCCATCATTATATGTATAAAAATAGAGCATCTTATCTTTCGGATATATATCATAATACTGACCTCTTCTCAACCACAACTCAATCATAGACCTCTTATAGTCAGCGTCACTCCATAGTATTTCCAGATATTGTCCCGTTGATCCTGACGTTCTCTTTGAAATCAAATTTCCCGTCATATATTCCCTAATCATTTCCGGTGCAATATTACCCATTTCATGATCTATCATATATTTTTTCTCCATTATCGGTAACTGTCCAAATTCCGTCAATGAAGCTATATCTATATCTCTGTCTCTTGCAAGGTCTATGTACGCCGGCACATTTCTATATACTTCTCCCGCCATTTCAAAAAGCTTTTCCTTCTCCATATCCGCCTCCCATTAAAAGCGTTACTTATTCATTATGTAAGTTATAAGTTCTGTCAGTTCCCTCGGTGTATTCAATTTCTCCGACACCATCATCTCATCACTCATTTTAATTCCAAATGTACCATCCAAGTCATTAATAAGATGAACCAAATCTATTGAGTCATATCCCAAATCTTCAATCAATTTAGTGTCCTCTTTGACTTCAATATCGGACGGCAGGTTTGTAGCATTTCTAACTACTATTTCTATAATTTTATCAAGCATTTTTGCTCCCGTTAATTTTTAAGTTATTATATATTATTTTCGCTAATTTAGCAACTTTTTCGCGGATAATGCACATTTTTACGTGTGAATGGTATAATTGTTACGAAATTGTTACAACGCCACCATTATTTTTGTTCTTTTCATTCCATCCCATCATACTATCAATCACTTCCCACTCATCAGCAGTAAGTGTCATATCATTGATAGCGTAGTACCATGCGTTGCCTTCCTCTACCCATGTAAAAAACTTTACATATTCTCCGTTGGTTGAGCCGGACATAAGTTTCCCGCTCTTCTTGTCAGGATACTCGGCGACAAGTTTTTTAATAAGAAGCGTTTTCTGTTCATCCGAAAGCTGTTCGCATGCCTCAGGCTGTGCAAGCAGAAATTCAACTATGTCAAGCAGATTTGCCATGTAAACCCTGCCAGTATGTTCTTTGTCATTTTCCCCGATGACCTCCGGCTGCTGTGCATCCATATAATAATCGTAAACCACTTCTGCCCAGTCATCACGCCGCAAGGCCTCTTCAAGTGCATTGCAGTCCCTTACGAGAAAATAAAGTTCCGTTGATGCCAGATAATCAAATCTGTTCATAGAGTATGCACTGTTTAAATAATCAAAAGCAACATCTATAAGTTCATCCGTCTTTGCATTGCGCGCCGCTTCATCAGGTATGTAATATGCCACTCTTGTCATATCAGCATCCTTCAAAATTTCTTCCCTGTCAAAAGGAATTTTCAAATGTCCTTCCGAATCCACCCACTCCTTAGCAGAATATCCTTCAAATGGTGATACTTTTTCGGACGACACCACGCTGTCTCTCATCTTCTTCGCCTGATAGGCTTCTCCTTCTTTACCAACGCATTGTTCTATCGCGCTTTCATAAGGTGTCTGCATTTCCTCCTTTGTGTATATGTTTTTGTGTTCTGATGTTGCGGCGCTTTTCCTGCCGCATCCTGTAATTGCAATAACCGCAATTATAAGTATGCTTGATATTATTCGCTTTTCCATAAGTCCCGTATTCTCCTTTCCTCCTGTTTTGCCTTTTTGTATTTCACTATAGAATAAGCAACCGCACCTCCTATGAATACAGCAGCTACCGCAAGCAAAATTATACCGAGAACTCTGAACATATAACCCTGAACCATGTCAAATCCCATTATTGCCAGTGTCCATCCCGGCAACGATATAAATACACTCTGGACAATATATCCCTTATCAGAATCAGATGATAACAGACCCGATATCACAAAACCCGCAATTGCGAATAATATTATAGGTATTAATGTAAATATCCCATTCATTTATTTTCCCTCCTTTTCATTCCATTCCACCATGCTGTCAATCACTTTCCATTCATCCGCGGTAAGTGCCATATCGTTGATAGCGTAGTACCACGAATTTCCTTCCACCACCCATGTGAAGAAATTGCAGTCAGGTTTGGGGAGTTCATTGCACCCGCCATAATACGGCATTATCTTGTCTTTCCGCGTTAGTTCAGTCTCTTTTACAAGGCGTTTCACAAGATTTACTCTCTGTTCCTGCGTCAACTGGTCACAAGCCTCCGGCTGCGCCAATATAAACTTGGTTGCGAAAAGCATTATTGTTATTCCGGCCTTGTCTATAAACTCTTGCGATTCATAATCTTCATCCATATATTCCGGGAATTCTGTCGTCATATATTTGTTATAAAACGGCTCCGCAAAATCATCCCTTCTCATCAGTTCCTGAAGAATATTACTTTTTTTAATAAGCCATATCATCTGGATTTCCGGATCGTGAAAGAAATAACTTGCTCCCCATCCTGCAAAAGCCATAAATTCACTATAGACCTCCACAAGATCTTCCGAACTTGCTTTTCTGACGAGGCTGTCTGGAATATAAAAGCTGGAAAAAACATGTCCGTTGAGACTGTCATCCACCGGAAACGGTGTTCTCAGATGACCGTTCTCATCAACCCACTCTTTTTCCGAGTGTATATGTTCCAAATCGTCATCCACGAATCTATATGCTTCATACTCCGTACCCGGCACGCCGGCACACTTGCTTATAGCACTCTCATAATTAACCGTACATTCATCCTTTGAGTAAATGTTCTTGTGCGGCACAGGCTCCGTTTTGTTCGCGCCTTTGCCCGCGCATGCGGTAAGGAGCATACACGCCAACAGTATAATACACAAACCTCTTTTCATAAGTACCCTCCTATTTTTTCTCAAAACGTGCCCTATTATTGCATATACATACTGTCGTTAAAATTACGACAAGATACATGGCATTCACGCCTATAAGCAACCATTTGTAGTCGGTCAACGCATCTTTTACCGGATGAAATACATAAGCACTGTTTATCGTGTACGTTCCCATAGTCCGGCGCTCATACACATAAGAAGTAAACAGGTTTCCACCGTTCATTTCTTTGTATACTTTCTCGGTATTTCTGTAATTCATCGTTGAATCAAGAAGTCTCTTGGCTTCCTTGTCAAGATCAGTCTGAATATACCAGCTTACTTTTGAACTGCCGACGTCTATCCATTCCGATACATCTTTATAATCCGCATAATTATCGAAAAGATCCGCCTCATACTTGTAAACCGTATTATCTTTTCCTATAAATCGGACCTCGGACGGATATATATTATCGCCGTCATAGGTTCCTCTGATAACACTTGTAACCCAAGGTCCCGGATTAACTTTATCCCATGCGTCCTCAGAAAAAGTGTCACATATGCGCACCACTTTGGTATCCTCAAGATATTCTGTATCACTTTTAATATTCATGATGATATCCGTATTACGTCTGGCAATACATACACTGCTGCTATCGGCGAGAATATTACCGCAATTATCCGTCACGTTGGCATAATAACCCATTCTATACCAATCGGCTTCAGCCTCCTCTTTTGTCAGCTTATCCATGGCATACATATAAGATGTCTCATAAAAGCAGACCTTACCGTCCGGTGTCTGAAAAGCTTTGGCACCGTAAGCGATATCAGGCCATCTCTGCATATTTTTCCAGCCGTATTTCTCCACAAGTTCATACGGCACATCCTTTTCGTATACATTATAATACCCTGCCGCCTTCCACATATAATCCGATGCCGCGCGGCAGTGTTCAAGGTTCATTTCCCTTATATCAATACTGTAACGGCGGACTACAAGCACGGATGTTATTATCATCGCCGCCAGATATATTATTGTAAGTTTATTGCGTAGTTTTTTCATGATTTATCCTCCCGTTCATTATGCAGTTACATATAGCAGTCCCTGTACAGACCCTCTGTGTCATAAATCCCTGTAATCTCCTGTACTCCATCCTCAATCTCCTCCCTGGTAAAATCGTTAGCCTCAAGATAATCGTCATCAAGACCGTTCATGTAATCGTACACACAAAGCATTGTATAATAATCATCCGCATTTCTCGGATTCAGCCTGTCAAACATTACATCCTCGGCCTCATTAAGTTTCCCTGCATCTATCAATGCCGTCAATTCATAATATATTGAATCTTCGGCACTGTTCTCCACAAATTTCGGCTGTTTGTACTTATTCTGCGATGCTCCGCATATCAGATACATGCACAGCCTTATCGTATCTCCTATCTTGCCCGTAAGGCTTTTTTTGTCCTGCAGCATTTATATTCCCTCCTGTTCTAAAATCTGCTGTTAATCCAGTCAGTTATCTTACTGATATTGTCTGCCCTGAGATTTATGAAATCCCTTATGCATTGTGAACTTGCATAATTGCCGTTAATTGCTTCTTCCTTGCTTCCGCTTCCCGGATATCTGTCATAGAACTGGTCAAACAGCGGTCCGTAAACCGCCTCAAATTTGTCCAGAGTATCAAGTGCCTTATTTTTTTCAAAAATAGTGTCCGAGAATCCGGCGAGTTTCTCACAATATGCCGCTCTGAATTTATCATTGGTCATAAGATATGCGAAGCATAACACAGCCGGATTCTTGGTATCAAAATCAAGAAGCCCCGACGGCTTGTAATTATCTTCTTTTACCGTATTGGTGTATGCATCTCCTGCGCCGCTTACTCCGCCGAATTCTATATCATAAAGGCAGAAACGCCATCTGCCGTCCGCATATTCGTTGGTTTCATCCGTTGTATTTGTTTTCCACATAGACCAGTTCTTGCCGGGCCAGTCCCATTTATTGTTAATCCATACTTCAACACCGAAGTAGTCCATTACGCTGTCAACGTCAACTATTTGGGCAAATTCTTCGTAGTCCGCATCATCCTTAAGTGACTTATGAGTCTTGAAGAAATCCTTGAGTTCCTTGAAATAATAGTCCGTCTTCTCTCCGTCCGGGAGTGTTCCCTCGTCGAGTTTATATCCTATACTGTATGTCTCCGCGTCGCCTTTGTATACGATGACATCATCCTTATTGACCCCGTAATGTGACTCAAAATAGTCGTCCGAATAATCCTCTTCAAGGACATATAGTCCCCAGTATTCTCCGTTAAGATATACCACACACGGTCTGGATGCCTTGGTTGAACAGTCAACTCCTGCGGCAAGTGTCTGCCAGTATGTATCGTTATATTTTGACGTGAAAGCGCAATTACCGCCGGCCCTTAAGACAAATGTCTTGAATTTATCGATGGTGTTGCCGTCCTTGTCCTTAAGTTCATCGCCCCAGATATCATATCTGAACTTATTGTCTCCATAGTCCTTACGAGCGTAAAGCCTGAAACCTTTCTGTAAATCGGAACGTGAGTAATTACCCTGTATTCGTATTCCGCAGTCCTGGTTAAGCACCTGTTCGGCTCCGTTCTCATTCATCTCAAAGAAATCTATATGAGCCTCGCGTTCCCATTCACGGCCGCGCTGCGAATAGTTGGCATCAAGCTTACGGGTATCATCCGCTTTAATCCAGTTCTTATTGCCGATAAACTTCTTAAGCGCATTATCGAATACATCGCCTTTGACATATATGCCCTTCCCGCTGTCAAAAAGGTCATCATAATCCATTGTTATGCTTATCACGGCAAGATCACTTCCGGAAGCCTTGCATCCGGCCTCTATGCCGTCAATATGGTCTGTCGTGCTTCCTATAAAATATGTCTGTGTCGTTACAGCACTCCAGTTTCCGGCACTGTCCTTAGCTGCCGCACGGATAACTGTGCATTTATCCACGGCGTCATCCGATGGAGCATCTATACGGCATATAAGACCGTCATCCTTGGAATAATCGCTGAAATTAGTGCAGAACAATGTAGGAGATACAGCCGAAACGATATTGGCATCCCCGCTTCTGTCTGCCACTTTAATCTCTCCGTCATATTTTATTGATGTATCACTCTCAGAAGGATCACTTCCGTCTATCGTATAATATATAGCACCTTTAGATGTCAGTTCAAGTTCAAATTCTTCATCATATACGCCACCCTGTCTGGAAAAAACAACTTCCGATGTATCAGTATGCATATCCTGCTTATTACCATTTGAGCATCCGCTCACTACCGCTGCAAGCATTATTGCCGCAAATGTTAATATTTTTCCCGTTCTCATGCCAAACCTCCGTCCATGTCCGCGCATTAAAAATGTGTATAAGACCGAAATCTTATACACATTATATAATATCTATCTTATATGTGATACTGTAATATTTAGCCAGACATTACAGTATTTATTTGGTATGAAGCAGTTCGTGTGCCCTGTCTTTAAGCAGTCCGTACTCGTAAAGTTCCCTTACAACTGGGTTCTCATCAGAGCATTTGATAACCGCGCTCTTGTCAGCCTTGTACATTCCCTGTGAACGTCTTGCTTTGTCCGATTTGTGGCTGAAAGGCTGGCCTGCGCCGGCTATACATCCGTAAGGACATGCCATAACCTCAACAAAATCAAAATGTTCCTCTCCGCTTTCTATAAGCTCAATAAGTCTGTCGGCATTGCCGAGTCCGTTTACGACACCAAGTCTTAATGTCTTGTCTCCAAGCGTGACCTCCGCCTTCTTGACTCCGTCCATTCCGCGGATACCGCTGTACTCAATCTCCTTCATGGCAAAATCGCTCTTATCCGCAACTTTACGAAGTGCCGCTTCCATAACTCCTCCGGTCACACCGAAGATAACTCCGGAACCCGATGATATCGAAAACGGCATATCCGGGGAACCCGGTTCAAGTTCGTTAAACTGTATGCCAAGCTCACGGATCATGCTTATAAGTTCCTTGGTCGTGATTACATAATCAACATCCGGTACTCCGTTCCTTACGAATTCAGGTCTTGCAGCCTCGTATTTCTTGGCCACGCACGGCATTACGGCAACCGATACCGTCTCAAGGCCTGCTTCCTTATCAGCCGGTTTGTAATACTCTTTAATGACCGCACCGAACATTTCCATAGGTGAACGGCAGGTCGATATGTACGGCAGAAGTTCCGGGTGCTTTGTCTCTGCAAATCTTATCCAGCCAGGACAGCAGGACGTGAACAGCGGATATTTGTTATCGCCTTTTTCAAGTTTCTTAACAAGCTCCGCCGATTCCTCCATAATGGTAAGATCCGCGGCAAAGCTTGTATCAAACACTGTATCAAATCCTATCATTCTCATAGCGGTAAAAATTTTACCGATGGAGTTCTTGCCCGGTTCCAGACCGAATTCCTCCCCGATTGCCACACGGACCGCCGGCGCAACCTGTGCAACCACACGTTTGCCCGGAGAATATATGGCTTTCCATACATCTTTAATGTCTTTCTTGATGGTAATCGCTCCGGTAGGACACACCGCCGCACACTGTCCGCAGTTGACACATTCCGTCTGCGCAATATCCCTTCCGAAAGCCGGGCTTACTACCATATCCGCGCCTCTTCCGGCAAAATCTATGGCGCCGACATGCTGTACTTCATTGCACATGCGCACGCAGTCCCCGCAGAGGATGCATTTATCCGGCTCGCGCACTATCGACAGCGACGAGGCATCCACCGGAAGGTGTTTTCTTGTATTCTTAAATCTTATGTCATTAAGTCCGAATCTCTTGGCGAGAAGCTGGAGCCTGCAGTTAAGATTTTTCTCACATGTGGTACAGTCCCTGCAGTGTGATGCCAGCAGAAGTTCCAGTATCATCTTGCGGTAGTTATGAAGTCTTCCTGTGTTGGTCTTAATAACCATTTTATCCTTCGGAAGAGTGGAACATGATGCCATTATGTTGCCTCTGTCATCTTCCACGACACACATACGGCATGCGCCGTATATTGACAGGTCAGAATAATAGCAGAATGTCGGCACATGTATTCCGGCTTTCTGTATTACCTGTAAAATATTACGCTCATCTGTAAATTCGGTACGAATACCGTCTATTATCATATATTTTCCCATATCCGGACCTCCTATACTTCTTCCACTGCGCCGAAATTACATCCGTTCATGCACGCAAGACACTTGATACACTTCGTGGTATCAATAACATGCGGATTACGCACTTCGCCGGTGATTGCTCCGACCGGACACATTCTGGCACATTTGGTACAACCCTTGCATTTATCCGGGTTAATCCTTAACGTCACAAGAGCTTTGCACTGTCCTGACGGACATTTATGGTCAACCACATGCGCGATATACTCATCCCTGAAATATTTGAGAGTGCTGACAACCGGTGATGCCGCTGTCTTGCCAAGTCCGCATAAGGCTGTATTGGATATGGTATCCGCAAGTTCTTCAAGCATATCTATATGTTCTAGCGTTCCCCGTCCTTCCGTTATGTCCGTAAGAAGCTCCAACATTCTCTTGGTTCCCTCGCGGCACGGAACGCATTTACCGCAGGACTCATTCTGTGTAAAATTCATAAAGAACCGCGCCACTTCAACCATACAGCTCTTATCATTCATTACAACGAGTCCGCCCGAGCCTATCATCGCACCGACTTTTTTAAGCGAATCAAAATCAAGGTGCATATCCAGATGATCCTCTGTCGCGCTTATGCAAAGGCATCCGCCCGATGGCCCGCCTATCTGCACTGCCTTGAAACTGCCGCCCTTGACGCCGCCGCCGATGTCAAATATGACCTTACGCAATGTAGTGCCCATAGGGACCTCGATAAGTCCCGTGTTATTAACATTACCTGTCAGCGCGAACGCTTTGGTTCCGTGGTTGTTCTCAGGTCCGAAGCCTTTATACCATTCCGAACCTTTATTGATAATAGGCGGAACATTACAATATGTCTCAACATTATTAAGTACTGTCGGTTTGTCAAAAAGTCCATGTTCAACCGTTCTCGGCGGCTTAACTCTCGGCATACCTCTGTTGCCTTCAATGGATGCCGTGAGAGCACTGCCCTCGCCGCATACAAATGCACCGGCGCCTTTGCTTATATGCATATCAAAATCAAATCCGGAGCCCATTATATTCTCACCAAGCAGTCCGTATTCCATCGCCTGGTCTATGGCCTTCTGAAGTCTCTCACAGGCAAGCGGGTATTCGGCACGCACATATATGTAACCATGGTGTGAACCGGTCGCTATTCCGGCAATTATCATTCCTTCTATTACGCGGTGCGGGTCACCCTCCATCATTGAGCGGTCCATGAACGCACCCGGATCTCCTTCGTCTCCGTTACATACAACGTATTTTACCGGTTCCTTCTGTGCGAGCACCTGCGCCCATTTACGTCCTGTCGGGAAGCCTCCGCCTCCGCGTCCTCTTAACGACGCTTCTGTTACCTCATCCACGATCTGCTGCGGCGTCATGTCAAAAAGTGCTTTTTCAAGTGCCGTATATCCTCCTACGGCTATGTATTCTTTAATGGATTCCGCATTAATATGTCCGCAGTGTTCAAGTGCAATTCTCGTCTGCTGCTTATAAAAAGGAATATCCGCCTGCTTATAATACGGATTACCGTCCTTATCTTTATACACAAGTCTCTCAACTATATCATCATGAAGAATAGTGCGTTCTATTATTTCTTCGCAGTCTTCCCGTTTAACTTTCACATAAAGCCAGCCCATAGGCTCTATTCTTATAAGCGGTCCCATCTCGCAGAATCCGTGGCATCCGCTCTTCTTAAGTCCTATACTTCCGTCGTGCGGTTCTTTTTCAAGACGCACCTGGCATTCCAGTCCCGCTGCCTCTATAAGTTCCTTCATCCTCGCATAAATATCAAGGGAACCTCCGGCAACACATCCGGTTCCCGCACATATAAGTATCTGCTTGCGCTGCGCATTAAGTGCCAGAGCAAATTCTTCCCTGGCCTGCTTCATCATTTCTCTTGAATCAATTACCATCCTGTTCCTCCTTGCGAATATTATTTATTATATCTCTCGCTTTCTCAGGGGTCATTGCAGGATTTACAACATCATTGACCGTGCATACAGGCGCAAGGCCACATGCGCCGAGACATGATACCGTCTCTACGGTAAAAAGTCCGTCCTCCGTGGTCGGATGCTCACTGCTCACTCCCAGAACATTTCTGAATTCTTCCAGAATCGGAACGGATTTCCTGACATGGCATGCTGTTCCGTCGCATACTTTAATTACATATTTGCCTTTGGGTTCAAGTGAAAAATTCTCGTAGAATGTAGCTACGCCATACACCTTGGCTTCGCTGATTTTAAGTCCGGATGCGATATAGCTTAACGCTGCTTCGGGCAGGTAACGATATTCTTTCTGAACATCCTGCATAATGGCAATAACCTGCGCAGGGTTATAGTCATGCGCCTGCATAATCCCATCCAGCACTTTCGTGTCGATTTGGTTAGACATAAAGATACCCTTCTCCTTTCAGTTGTAACTCACAATAGTTTCCCAAATACCCATAATCTATTGATAAAGATTATCGGTAATATTATAACTTAAGGAGGAGGGTTTGTATACTTATTTTTATAAAGTTTCCGCTATTTCCGATGCCAGCGTCTTAAGCTCTTCTCTCTGTGCATCCTTAACGGTTGATTTAAGAGTTGCCTTTGATGCGAGCACGGTCATATTCTTCATCTTTGCCACGATATCGCCCATTAACTTGGCTGATATCGGTGCCCAGCTTCCGTTCTCAATGAATGCCACTGTCCTGTTCTGCAGATTGTGTGCAGCAAGGTCGAGAAGCAGCGTTTCCATCGGGGTAAATATTCCGGCATTGTATGTCGGTGCCGCAAAAACAATATGCGAGCATCTGAATGCTTCGGATATAATATATGATGGATGTGTTACTGACACGTCTGTCATTGCGATATTCTTAATACCTTTTTTCGCAAGTTCGGATGCAAGGATATTCGCCGCATTCTCTGTTCCGCCGTATATTGATGCATACGCGATAAGAACAGTATTATCCTCCGGTGTGTAAGTGCTCCACTTATTGTACTTGTCCACAAACCAGGCAATATTCTCACGCCAGATCGGGCCATGTAACGGGCATATCATCTTTATGTCAAGCGCAAGTGCTTTCTTAAGTGCCATCTGAACCTGCGGACCGTATTTGCCGACGATATTGGTATAATATCTTCTGGCCTCATCAAGCCACTTATTCTCAAAATCAACTTCATCCGCAAACACATTGCCAGCTAATGCTCCGAATGTTCCGAATGCATCCGCCGAATAAAGTATTCCGTCAGTGGTATCAAATGTTACCATGACCTCCGGCCAGTGTACCATCGGTGCCATGGCAAAAGTAAACGTGTGCTTTCCTGTTGAGAATGTGTCTCCTTCCGCAACAACCTCTACCCTTGCGTCCACATCAAAATCAAAGAACTGCTTTATCATGGCTACGACCTTGGCATTGCTAACTATCTTAACTTCAGGGTATCGTAACACCAGTTCTCCGAGTGTCGCTGCATGATCCGGTTCCATATGGTTTACTATTACATAATCAAGCTTTCTGCCGTCAAGAACATGCGCTATATTTTCAAAGAAAACTCCGCTCACCGAACGGTCAACCGTATCGAGAAGTACGGTTTTCTCATCATTTACGAGATAAGAGTTATATGAAACTCCGTTTACAAGCGGATATACCGCTTCAAAAAGCGCAAGCTTTCTGTCACTTGCTCCAACATATGTCACATCATCATTAATCTGCATTACGTTATACATTTCTTTATCCTCCTAATATCCAAGTTCTTCTCCTACGAGAATTATCTTAATTCGTCCTTCATGTCCGCTCCTTCTGGTAACAACTATCTGGTTACAGAAGCACTGCGGTGCGAGGCAGTCCGCACAGCATCCCGTCAGTGCGCACGGAATTTCTTTCTTAAGCCTTACGGCATTGGGCGGGCAGGCTGCTTCCTTAACACGCTTATATCCAGATTCCACATCTGCTGTAACTTTATTCATTCCGGCTATTATAAGCACATGTGCCGGGCCATGTATAAGTGCCGCAACACGGTTACCGTTGCCATCAATATTCACAAGTTCACCGTCAAGCGTGATTGCATTGGTGCTCATAAGGTAATAATCGCTCATCACTATTGATGCGTACAGCTTCCTCTGCTCATCCGGGGTCACAGCCTTCGCGCGGTCGATAAGTTCATAACTTCCGTCAGAAATAGCCTCCATAAGTCCGCATTCCTTGATGGATTCGGAGCCGCCCCATGCGATCACGGAACCTTTCTCCATTATTTCAAGGGCTTTCTTAACCGCGTCTTCTTTGGTATCGCAATAAAAACCTTCCATATTCCTGCGCGCCAGATTTTTGATTATCGTCTGCGCCTGTATTTTGTATGTATCTTTTTTAACGCTCATTCCATACCTCCGTGTGTAAATCGCATCCATTATCGGACTACGGATTTATAATAGCATTTTTAGGATTCAAAATCAATATTGAGAATCATTCTTAAGAACAGACATTGCATCATGTAGTCTGTTTAGTTCTGCGATAAGCTCAGAATGCAGTCTTCTGACTCTTTCCGCATCACCCGCAATCGCCGCTTTCTCGGTAACTCTTGCAAGTGAAAAGGCAAGCACGGCGCCGATAGTCTGGGAAATTCCCTTAAGTGAATGTACCTGTATTCTGTAATCCATCATACCATCTTCGGTATCAACACTTTCCAGACGCTTATTCAGACCCTCAATCTCTTCGTCAAGTGTATCATATAAATCAAGCGCAGTCATTCTGATCATATTGTCGTCATCCACGAATATCCTTGCATATCGCCAGTCAATGCCGTCAATATCCGGAAGTATCGTCTGTTTACCGGAGTTTATCTGCGGCAGGTTTTTCGTAATAAGCCTGTCCGGCAGAAACTTTAAAAGCAGTTTTTCAAGCCGTTTGGCATCAATCGGTTTGGACAGATAATCGTCAAATCCCAGATTGAGATAATCATCTCTCGCTCCTGATATTGAATTGGCCGTCATCATGATAATCGGAACTCCGCGGAACAGGTTATCATCCATATTCCTGAGAACACGCAATGTCTCCACTCCGTCAAGTCCCGGCATCATATGATCTAACAGAATTACATCATATCTGTTCGTCTTTACGAGCTCGATACATTCTGTTCCGCTGTTTGCTTCAAATACCTGTATTCCGGTTTCTTTAAGAAGATTCTTAATAACTTTACGATTGATTTCATTATCATCCACAACAAGAACTTTCGCGTCCGGAGCCGCAAAAAGTGCCTCATAATTATATTCATCCGCCCTTTTGTCAGCTATAAGTTCCAGTTTTCCCATCGGCGTATCATCTATAATTACTTGTTTCAAATCAAAATAAAATGTGCTTCCCACACCATATTCACTCTCGACATGAAGCTCGCTGTCCATAAGTCTTAACAGCTGCACCGTTATTCCCATTCCGAGTCCGGTGCCCTCTATGCTGTGATTTTTTTCAAGATCAATTCTCTGGTATGGCATAAAAATTTTCGGTATCTCTTCTTCCCTGATTCCTATGCCGGTATCATTTACCTCCATATGCATCGCAAAAATACCGTCATCTTTTTTCACGCCATCCACCTTAAGCGTAACCCTTCCATTATGTGTATACTTGACTGCATTGGTCAGAAGATTTACAGCCACCTGCTTGATTCTCAGATCATCGCCCTTAAGAACCGACGGCATACTGTCATCCACATCCACCACCAGCTCAAGATCCTTCTCTGCGGCTCGTACCGAAACCATGCTCACAAGTTCATTAAGCATTATTCCGAGATTATATTCGACCGGAACTATCTCCATGCGGCCGGACTGAATCTTGGAAGAATCCAGAATTTCATTAAAGATACTGTGCAGCGAACGTGCCGCCGTCTGGATATCGACCGCGTATTTCTTAATATCGCGGTTTCTGCTTTCGCGTAATATCATCTCATCCATTCCAAGCACGGCATTAATAGGTGTTCTGACCTCGTGCGATACTTTCGCAAGAAATTCGCTCATATAACGGCTGGCTTCTTCTGCCGCAATCTTGGCTTTGCGGAATTCATCTCTTTCACGCGCTTTCTTATCTGTGCCAAAAAGATATATCATTGCAATTACAAGCATTACCATAAGCAGACCGAAAACCCATACGACGAGCGTTAATATATACGATAATCCTTCATACATATATGATGCGGGTATGGCTCCCATGATATACATCTTTGTATATCCGATTTCCGCCATAAACAGGAATACCTTCTCTCCGTATTCACAATACCCCGCTGCCGATGTATATATATTGAGCCTGCTGTTTATATCCGATATCACCTTACTGACCTCGCCGGATGTCCAGAAATCCTCGGAATATTTGGAATTGGAGACCGGAACAACCGTGACTTCCTTATCGGTAATGAGTACCCCTCCTCTGCCATCGCAGCAATCCAGCGCAAATTTGTCCCTGAGTTCTGACTTGGCATATAATTTGTAAACTATATATTTGATATTCTCACCGGAATACACCGGCACCGAGAACAAAATCCCACCGTTATCGTTATAACACACACTCTCATTGCCTCTGAAGGATTCCCTTATTCCGGGATATTCCGCCATCGAAATCTCATCCCCGGACATTGCCTTACCGTCAATATCCAGCACGCCTGTTTTTCCACCGGCAAGATTCAGTCCTAGCACATTATTGACACTTATCTTTTCTTTCTGGAGTATATACGCAATCTGCCTGAGTTCCTGAAATTCGTTTTCAAATTTCTCTTCGGCTGTCTGTGCCATTATATCTGCTTCTTCGGCCACCCTGTCTTCAATATATTGTATAAACAGTTTCTTAAGTTTACCGGTCATAATAATACCGATAAAAGATATGACAAGACAGAATACCGCCGTAACCAGAATTATTTTTTGAGGAATATGCCGGCCTTCACGTTTACTCTTCATACAGCTGCACCCCCTTCACAAGCCAGTCGACGTTGTTAAGTATATTATCGTCGGTCATGGTCTCCCCGCGCATGCACCGCAGTTCGCCCTTATTATCGAATATAACGCCTGAAAACACATCGCGGCCGCCTGTTATTTCATCCTTTGCTTTCGCAACCTCCGTTTTCATATCATCTGTCACATCATCCGAATATGATGACAGACTGACGGCACCATCTTCAATCCCAATCCAATAATGGTTCTGTCTTCCGCTGGTTCCCTTGCAGTATTCGGATAATATAATGCTATATATAGCACTCCAGTCACATTCTATTGAAGTAAGCATTTTATCGGATACATCCTCCGGAGTTGAATGATAACCTATGGTATAAATTCCTTTCCTGTCTGCTTCTTCAATTGAATATCCCCTATTCTGATGACATGTCAGTACATCAGCACCGGCATCTATCAGTTTGTCCGCCGCTGCAACCTCTTCTGATTTATTTTCCCAGCTTCCGGTGCGCTTCACTATCACAACCGCATCTTTATTGACCCTCTGCACTCCAAGCGCAAATGCATTGATTCCTCTGTTAACCTCACTGTTATCCATCGCTGCCACATATCCGATTTTTCCGCTCTTAGTTTCCATACCGGCAATAATGCCCGACAGATATCTTGCCTGATACAGTCTGCTGAAATAAGGAATGACGTTATCCGCTATGCTTTCTGCATCAGTTGTGTAAAAAACGATATTTTTATTCGCTTTTATAACATCATCGGCCTCCTGTACATAATTATAACCTAACAGAACAATGGCTCCTGCGCCCTTGCCGATAAGCTCTTCTATGGCCTCTCTGCATTTTCCGGTTCCTTCTTCTATGCTTTCTCTTACGAGAAGCTTTATATCCAAATCATCACATGCTTCTTTGATTCCGGCATATTGCTCGGCATTCCACCCGTTTCCATCAATCCTGCCATTCATGATAAATCCGACTATTCTCTCATCATAGTCCCTGCGTCTTCCGTTATATATCAGGAACACGGCAATCAGAAGCATTACAAAAAGCCCTGATATTATTAATATATTTCTGCTTCTGTTATTGCCCAACCGTTTCCACTCCTTCCACATACCATTTAAAATCATACATCATTGTCTTATCGGATATATTCTCGCCTTCATTAATCCTCAGTTCACCATTATTATCATAAACAGGTCCGTAAAAAACATCAAATCCGCCTTTCATCAGCTTCGCCTTTGCAGCTTCAACAGCATATCTGATTCCGGGTTTGACCCTGTCTGACAATTCAGTCAGCTTCACTATTCCCGTATCCATGCTTTCCCAATAATTCACGCCCTGAAAGCGTCCCTGCAGACACTCCAGAATCCGCTGTTCATAGAAATCACCCCAATCCCATACTGCCGCGGCCAGATATTTATCACCGTACTTATCGCTGTTATCGTAATTATATCCTATTGTCCACAATCCTCTTCCACTTGCAATATCAATTGCCTTAAGAGAATCACTGTGCGCCGTAACCACATCTATATTCCGTCCGTCAAGAAGTCTGTATGCCGCATCCGCCACGGCCTCATCATCCTCCCAGCTCATGCTCCACGAAACATAAACCTTTGCCTGCGGATTAACACTCTTCACCCCCAGTGTAAAAGCATTAATCCCCCTGTTCACTTCTTCAATCGGAAATGCCGCAACATATCCGATTTCATCCGTATCCGTCTGCATTCCGGCTATTATCCCGCACAGATACCTTATCTGATACATTCTTCCGAAAAAAGTCGCCATATTTTTATTCTGTTTCGTTCCTGACGCATGCAGAAAATACACTTCCGGATGTTCCTTGGCCACCTCCAGTTCCCATTCCTCGTAAGAATACGAGTCGCATATTATGATCCTACAGCCATTGTCGATAAGTTCATCCATAACGTCAATGCTCGTCTCATCATTAGGAACCTTTTCCCTGTATTCCACATCCAGATTCAGTTTGGCTGCGCACTGCTCCATTCCCTCATAATGCGACTGGCTCCAGCTTCTGTCATCCTTCACACCGTTTAAAATAACGCCCACTTTCGTGTGCTCCCTTGTAACATCCGTATCAATCTTACGTCCGTTTATCACCAATATTCCCGCAATAACAAGCACCAGTATCACGGCGGCTATTATCCCGATTCTCTTCATAGGCTTATCCTCATTGCAATATAAAATGTATATATATCATACCATATCCGGCGGAATTTTTGAAAATTATTTTTTACCGTATTACAATTATAAAACGGCGCCGCCCTGTTATGGGCGACGCCGCTCTAAACCATATCCTATTTTACTTCAAATTCGAGTTCTCCGCCCGTCTTATCATCACCAAATTCAATGATGTAACTGCCAGCGGAAAGTGTTTTACCCTCTCCGAACGAAATCGGTCTTGTACCCCATGAGGACTTCGAAACCGCCTGTCCGATTTCGTGTTCGTCCTCAACTACAAGTTCTTTATCCGTGCCGTTTAATTTATATATTTTAAATCCTTTACCAATCGACACCTCTTCATCGGTATTGTTGAACACCTGCAACACAAGCGATTTGTCCGTTACCGACGAATACTGGATTCCGTAGAAAAGCTTGCCATCAATCGAATAATCGCCGTTTTCATAGAATGTGTCAAACAATGCCTTGTCATAATCTATTGAAAAAACAATTTCGGTTCCATCATCTTTTGGATATACCAGAAACGGCACTTTTAATTTAACGGTTCCGTCATCCGATTCCTTAAAAGCCGTCACAACGTAGGTGTTTTCGTAATCCTTTACCGGTACATACATGGCATATGTTCCGTCTTCGGCATTGATGACTTTAATCTCAAACGAATACTTCATGAAGTCTTCCAGTCTGATATCCGCTTCCTTATCCCTTATGGCATACACTTCATCAAGTGTAATCGGTTCCTCACTCTCTGATACCGCATTAATATAATCCGTTCCGGATTCATTCTTATATGTGATACCATTCACTTCAACACCCGAACTCTTGTTATACAGTTCCATGCCGGTTCCGAGGAGATGCCAGTTAATGGCCTCGTAATCCATTAACGCTATGGAGTCTTCCGTCAAACCCGCCTGTGTTGTGAGATAGTCCAACTGCTCTGCACTGAGTTCCACTGCGGCTGCCTTTGTTTCATTCTGCGCTCCGTTATCCGTTGTCGCCGTTTTAGCGCAGGCCGTAAGCATAACTGCCGCTAACGCCACTGCACCGATTGTCTTAAATCTGTTCATTATAAATCCTCCTTATCGTGTAAGTAGTCTCCGACACATTAAATCCGCCCACATTTCAGTTCCCATACTTCCCTGCGTCAAATCCCTCTATGTCATACTCCTACTGTTAGATATATTACAATCTCCCCCCTTGCCTGTCAAGCATTATCGGACATCTTGACCGTCCAATTCATATATTGTATAATTATTCACGATTTATTTGTGAATGGAGGGCTCTGACCATGAGCGATAAAATAGAATTCTGGGACATATACGACAGCGATAAGAAACCTACCGGCCGTACCATGAAGCGTAACGACTGGCATCTTAAGGACGGCGAGTACCACCTGACCGTTCTCGGCGTAATACAGCGCACGGACGGACGTTTCCTCATTACCAAAAGGGTTATGACCAAAGCCTGGGCTCCGGGTCACTGGGAGGTGTCGGGTGGTGCCGCAATGGCCGGCGAAAGTTCTGCCGAGGCGGTAAGGCGTGAGGTTCTTGAGGAAACAGGACTTGACGTAAATAATTTTGGCGGCGGATATCTTTTTACATACCGCAGGGACAATCCGGGCGAGGGCGACAATTATTTTGTTGATGTCTACAGATTTACTGGTGATTTTGATGAAGAAGATGTTCATCTGCAGACCGAGGAAACTGCAGGATTTTGTTTTGCCACACCGGATGAAATCAAAGAACTCGGCAGTCAGGGAATTTTCCTGCATTATGACAGTATAAAGAAAGCTTTCGAGGTGTAACTTATGAAATTAGTAATCCAGCGTGTAACAAATGCTTCCGTCTCTGTGGACGGTTCCACCGTGGGCAGCATTGGCAAGGGCCTGCTTGTCCTTGTCGGTGTTGAGGCCGATGACACAGATGAGATGCTTCCGAAATTCGTCAACAAGATGCTGAAACTCCGTATTTTTGAGGACGAGAACGGCAAGACCAACAAATCACTTGCCGACGTCGATGGTTCACTTCTCGTCATTTCGCAGTTCACTTTATGCGCCGACTGCCGTCACGGAAACAGACCCGGATTTACCAATGCCAAGGCACCGGACGAAGCCTGCCGCATGTATGAAGCATTTATAGATTTGTGCCGCGCACAGACTCCTGTCGTTGAGCACGGTATCTTCGGTGCAGACATGAAGGTTTCACTGGTAAACGACGGACCGTTTACCATCATACTTGACAACAGCCAGGTAGGATAAGCAGAATAATTCCCGCGGGGATACATTAACATCGGAATAAGTGTATCTCCGCGGGCAGCTTTAAATGTAGTATATTATATTTATATCCCCATTTTCCAACCTATGCGCAATTAAGTGAGAATTTTCTCTCATATATTCCGCCAATACCTTGACATATTCTCCCTTTTTAATTATTTTCTAATAATTTAGTGATAATTGCAGCGCAATTTAACATATATTTTTGCATATTTGTTCCAAAATAACAAACTGATTTATCACCAAATCGATTAATTTACATTATTAAGTGTGAATTTAGCTGTTTCAATCTCCCAATTCTTTCGTTGAATTATCACTTTTAATGACAAATTGATTAATTTTGTGTGATTATTGTAATAATAGATAATCCATTCCACCAATTCAAAACACGAAAACGCAGATTATTCCACAATATTGTTTTTTGAAGATGTCGCATATCACCACGACATCTTCAAAAAAACAAGAGCGTGTGAAAAAGAAGAACCTTTAGTTACCTCACTTCGTTTTTCACACGCTCTATTATATATTACAGGCTCTTAACTGCCTTAACTACATTGTCAACCGTGAAGCCGAACTTATCGAAAAGCTTGGATGCCGGTGCGCTGGCACCGAAACCGTGCATTGTTACATATGCACCGTCAAGGCCTACATACCTGCCCCATCCGAAATCCGAAAGAGCTTCAACAGCAACTCTCTTACGGCATGCCTTAGGAAGAACCGATTCCTTGTATTCATCGCTCTGGCGCTCGAATATATCCATACTAGGCATACTTACAACTCTTACATCCATTCCCTCGTCTGCGAGAACCTTCTTGGCATCAACAGCAAGTGAAACTTCTGAACCTGAAGCCATGAGGATTACATCAGGAACAGCCTTTGATGAATCATCTATAACATATCCACCCTTAAGAGCATCCTTTGACGAACCTGCCATCTGCGGAAGATTCTGTCTTGAAAGAACAAGTGCTGTAGGAGTGTCCTTATTGGTCAGCGCATAGTACCATGCAGCTGCCGTCTCTGTAGCATCACATGGACGATATACCGCAAAGTCAGGCATTGCCCTGAACATGGCGAGCTGCTCGATAGGCTCATGTGTCGGGCCGTCCTCGCCGACACCGATGCTGTCATGAGTGAATACATATGTGAGCGGAAGCTTCATAAGTGCTGAAAGTCTTGCCATAGGCTTAGTGTAATCACTGAATACGAAGAAAGTGGATACAAAAGCCCTGAGACCGCCGTGAAGCATAAGTCCGTTGCCGATTGCAGCCATCGCAAGCTCTCTTACGCCGAAATGGAAGTTACAGCCTGAATAATCTGCCTTGGAGAAATCTCCTGCACCGTTCATATATGTCTTGGTGGAAGGTGCAAGGTCTGCCGCACCGCCCACAAGGTTAGGAAGAACTGCCTTTGCCTTGTTAAGCACCTTACCGGATACGCTTCTTGTAGCCTCGGCTGCATCGCCGTGTGCCCAGAAATCCTCGGTGTCAAGAACTTTGGCTGCTCTGTCTTCATCATGGTATTCATCCCAGAGTGTCTTCATCTCAGGGAATTTAGCACAATAATCCGCAAAAAGAGCGTTCCATTCAGCCTCTTTATCAGCTCCTGCCTTGGCAAGTCCGCTGTAATTGTCATATACTTCATCCGGCACGAAGAACGGCTCCTTGGATGGCCAGCCGAGGTTGTCCTTGAGTGCCTCTATATTCTCAGCTCCGAGAGGCTCGCCGTGTGCGCTTGCCTTGCCCTGCTTAGCCGGGCATCCGAAACCGATCTGGGTCCTGACCGTGATGAGTGAAGGTCTTGTGGTATCTGCCTTGGCTTCCTCGATTGCCTTGCCTATCGCATCAGTATCGTTGCCATCCTCAACCGTTATGGTCTGGAAACCGAATGCTTCAAATCTCTTCTGTACGTTCTCCGTGAAAGCAATATCAGTGCTTCCTTCAATTGAAATTGCATTAGAATCATAAATTACAATGAGTTTGCCGAGTCCCATTGTTCCGGCAAGTGACATTGCCTCTGATGAAATACCCTCCATCATGCAGCCGTCTCCGCCGAGTACATATGTGTAATGGTCTACAACCGGATATCCTTCCTTGTTAAAAATCGAAGCGAGATGAGCCTCTGCTGCTGCCATACCGACAGCCATACCCATTCCTGCGCCGAGCGGACCTGTAGTCGCCTCCACGCCTACCGTGTGGCCATATTCAGGATGTCCCGGTGTAAGGGAACCGTCCTGTCTGAAGTTCATAAGGTCTTCCTTAGTCAATCCGTATCCAAAAAGATGAAGCAATGAATACAGAAGTGTTGAGCCGTGGCCTCCCGAAAGAATGAAACGGTCTCTGTCAGGCCATTTAGGATTGGCCGGATTATGTTTCATATGTCTGCCCCAGAGTTCATATCCGATAGCAGCACATCCGAGCGGAAGTCCCGGATGGCCTGAATTAGCCTTCTGTACGGCATCTGCCGCAAGAACTCTGATTGCATTAACTGACATCTTGTCAATCTGTGTACTCATAATTATATTCCTTTCATGTATTATATATTATCATAAATCAGATAACACCGTTCAAGCAGCCGCTTCCCGGTAATCTGCCTATGTATTAACCGAATACTTTCTGATAATCTGCAACGAATTTCTCAATTCCCTGGTCTGTAAGCGGATGCTTTGTCATCTGTTCGATAACCGCATAAGGAATCGTTGCGATATCTGCACCTGCAAGCGCACAGTCCGTAACGTGGATTGGATTACGGATACTTGCAGCTATTATCTCTGTTGTGATGTCCGGGTAATTCATGAAAATATCTGAAATTGTCCTGATAAGATCAATGCCCGGTGTGGATATATCATCAAGTCTGCCAAGGAACGGTGATACATATGCAGCACCTGCTCTTGCTGCGAGAAGTGCCTGATTGGCGTTGAAAATAAGTGTTACGTTAACTTTGATTCCCTCTGATGCAAGAACCTTGGTCGCCTTAAGACCCTCAACTGTCATAGGAATCTTAACTACCATGTTAGGGTGGATGGCTGCAATCTCACGGCCTTCCTTGATCATACCCTCTGCGTCCTGTGTCGTGGCCTTAACTTCACCGCTTATAGGACCGTCAACTATGGATGCTATCTCAGCGATAACCTCCTTGAAATCCCTGCCTTCCTTAGCGATAAGTGAAGGGTTCGTGGTTACACCACAAATAACGCCCATGTCATTGGCCTTCTTAATGTCCTCGACCTTAGCTGTGTCAATAAAAAACTTCATAATAAACTTGTACCTCCTGCTATGACGGAACGCCCCTCCTACAAGGCTTATCATCCGTCAGAATATATATCTGTATCACTGAAATTTTACAACAATTAAGTAAAAAAGGCAACCATTATATCCAGCCCTGACTACGCATAAGGAAAATCCAGCCTGTCAATGTAATTGATGATACAAGTGTCGCAAGCACGACCACACTTGCACTTAAAATTTCGTCGTTTTTCATATTGCGCGCCATTATGTAGCAGGTAACCGTTGTCGGTGAACCAAGCATGATGATTATGGCAACCAGCGCTTCATTCCTGAATCCGAGTGCGAGAGCCGCAGGAAGGAATATAAGCGGAAGGCCGATGAGTTTGATAAATGTGGCAGCACAGGTCGGACCGATTTTCGCAAGTGCCTGCTTTCCTTTGAAGCCCGCACCGACAACCAGGAGCGCAACCGGCGTTGCGGTCTGTGCAATGCTTGTCATTGTTTTTAACGGAATGGCCGGAATGGTTATGCCGGCTATTGAAAACGGAAGACCCAGAACAATGCCGATGATAATAGGGTTCGTTATGATGCCGCGCAAAGTTTTCTTTATGGCACCGCGGCCACTCTCACGGTCTGATGCACCAAGTGTGAGAATTATGACCGAATATATGTTGTAAAGCGGCACAGCCGACACGATCATAAGCGGCCCCATTCCGGAGCTGCCGTATATATTTTCGATAAAAGCAATGCCGAGTATTGCCGCGCTTCCCCGCGCTGATGCCTGTGCAAAAGCACCGACAGAAGATTTGTCTTTTAAGAAAAGACGCGCGCCAAGCCACACTCCGGCAAACATAAGTGTTGTTGAAATCATGCAGAAGAGAACGAACTTTATGTCAAAATCCGAGTGGATATCTGCGGTCGCGATTTGCTTGAACAAAAGCACCGGAAGTGCAACTTTGAACACATATTTGTCCGCTATTTTTACGAACCCTTCCGTAAAAAATCCGACCCTCATAAGAATATATCCGAGTACGATCACCAGAAATACGGGAATCGTTGCATTAAGACTGAATATAAGACTGTCCATGTAAAACTCCTGGTAAAAATATTATGGGCAGGCCTATGGCCTGCCCACTGACATTTATATTATAACGTTTTGATAAATCTGTCAAATGCTTCTCTTCCGGCTTCGTCCCTCTTAAACACGCCTGCGTATTCAAGAACCTTGGAGAATACTATTCCGATTTCCTTGCGGAGAATTTCATCGACATTGTTCTCGTCGATCACATCATAATTGCTGCTGAACTCATCGACCCAGTCGGCATGTTTCTCAATGCTCTCGTTGGAACGGATATCCTTATGATTAATGATATAATCCTTAAGTGTCTCAATCTCGCCCTTAAGTCTTGACGGGAGTACCGCAAGACCCATAACCTCGATAAGTCCGATGTTCTCCTTCTTGATGTGATGAAGCTCTGCATGCGGATGATATACACCGAGAGGACATTCATCCGTCGTGATGTTATTGCGGAGCGCAAGATCAAGTTCGTACATTCCGTCCTTGAATCTGGCAATTGGCGTGATCGTGTTGTGCGGCTCGCCGTCGGTCTCGGCGTAAATGAATGCCGCCTCGTCCGTATATGCGCGCCACTTACCAAGGATGTGGTCCGCAAGATTGATTATTTTCTCCGTATCGGTGCTTCTTAATCTGATTACCGAAAGCGGCCATTTAACGATACCGACTTTGACATCTTCGTATCCCGGAACCGTAAATTCATGCTCAACCGGTGCCTTTGCCATGGCAAATTCGTAATTTCCGCCCTGGAAATGGTCATGTGAGAGAATTGAACCGCCTACAATCGGAAGATCCGCATTGGAGCCGAGAAAATAATGAGGGAACAGCTTTACAAAATCAAAAAGCTTTACAAATGTATTGCGTTCTATTTTCATCGGGCTGTGCTCACCGTTGAACACTATGCAATGTTCATTATAATACACATACGGTGAATACTGGAATCCCCAGTCACTATTATTGATCTTTATCGGAATAATTCTGTGATTCTCTCTGGCCGGATGATTCACGCGGCCTGCATAACCTTCATTTTCCTTGCAGAGAAGGCACTTAGGATAACCGCTCTGCTTGGCAGTCTTGGCTGCAGCAATGGCCTTCGGGTCTTTCTCCGGCTTGCTCAGATTAATCGTGATGTCGATATCACCGTACTCGGTCGGAGTAACCCATTTGATGTCCTTACATACACGGTATCTTCTTATATAATCTGAATCCTGGCTTAACTTAAAATAGTAATCCGTAGCCTCCTTCGGAGAATTGGCATAATGAGCCTTGAATGTATCGATTACTGTCTTCGGACGCGGCATAAGGCAGTTCATCACCCTTGTGTCAAAAAGATCACGGTAAACTATGCTGTCCTCTATAATTCCCTTGGAAACCGCATAATCAAGAATTTCATTAAGTACCGGTTCCAGTTCCACATTCTTATATTCGACTCCGTCATCCTCGTAATCGTCAAGTTTCAGGCAGTCAAGAATAAGATTGGTTGTGTATATTTGCTCTTCCTGCGGCACAAGGCCTGTTTCAAGGCCGTATGTCACAAGTTTCTTAATCGCAGAATAAATCATCATATCCTCCTATTTGGCGTATCCGTTCGGATGTGTGCTGTGCCACTTCCATGCCGTCGCAATTATCTCTTCAAGGTCGGCATGCTCCGGCTTCCATCCGAGAATTGTCTTAGCCTTCTCGCTTGAAGCGATAAGCTGTGCAGGGTCGCCGGCACGACGTTCTGCCATGACAGCAGGAATCGGATGTCCCGTAACCTTACGGGCTGTCTCGATTACTTCGTTGACGGTAAATCCAACGCCGTTACCGAGGTTGAAAATATTACTGTCATTGCCCTTCATAAGGTAATCAACCGCGAGGATGTGCGCCTGCGCAAGGTCAGTAACATGAATGTAATCTCTGATACATGTTCCGTCCTTGGTCGGATAATCGTTACCGAAAATATTGATTGCCTCCCTCTGTCCGAGCGGAACCTGAAGGATGAGCGGAATAAGATGTGTCTCCGGCTTATGTGCCTCACCTATCTGGCCGCTTATATGCGCACCGCAGGCGTTAAAATATCTGAGTGAAACGTATTTGAGTCCATGTGCACGGTCAGTCCACTTGAACATTTTCTCCATGGAAAGCTTGGTCTCGCCGTATGCGTTAGTCGGCTCTGTTCTGTCTGTCTCAAGGATTGGAACTCTCTCCGGCTCGCCGTATGTGGCTGCTGTTGATGAAAATACAATCTTGTTCAGTCCGTGCGCAACCATTGACTGAAGAAGCACCTTGGTTCCGTTGACGTTATTATCATAGTACTTGAGCGGATTGGTCATGCTCTCGCCTACAAGTGAGTTGGCTGCAAAGTGAATTACCGCATCGATTTTTTCTTTGTCAAGGACGCTGTCTACAAATGCTCTGTCCCTGATGTCGCCCTTGTAGAAACGTGCCTTTGGATGTACGGCTTCGATGTGTCCGGTCTCAAGATTATCGATTATTACAACATCTTCACCTTTCTCAATTAATGCATAAACTGTGTGTGAACCGATATATCCGGCTCCTCCGAGAACTAATACTGTCATTTTACGGTCTCCTTCCATAAATAAACTATATTGTACCTGCGCCATCTCCGACTTCTACTACATAAAAGTCTGCTGCGTATCCTATTGTATCCTTATATTCCTTACCGACATTTTCAATGAAAGCGTCGATGTTATCATTTTTAACAATGCTTACGGTGCATCCGCCAAATCCGGCACCGGTCATTCTTGAACCGATCACACCGTCCTGCTTAAGCGCCGAAGCAACAAGTGTATCAAGTTCCTTACCTGTAACTTCGTAATCATCCCTGAGTGAATCGTGGGATGCAATCATAAGCTTTCCAAACTCCTCAATATCGCCTGCCTTAAGTGCCTCAACCGCTTTGATTGTTCTCTGGTTCTCATATACGGCATGTTTGGCTCTTCTCTGTCTTACCTCTGACTTGATGGCTGATCTGTACCGTTCAAACTGTGCCTCATCAAGCTCGCCAAGGCTTTTTATGTCAACCACGGTCTGCAATTCGGCAAGTGCCTCCTCACATTCCGCGCGTCTTTCGTTATATTTGGAATCGCCGAGTCCACGTTTCTTATTGCTGCATGCTATGACAATCTTGGCATCCTTAAGGACAATCGGTGCATACTCGTACGAAAGATCCGCCGTGTCAAGGAAAATAGCATGATCCTTCTTACCCATAGCGATTGCAAACTGATCCATAATTCCACAGTTGACTTTATTGAAATTATTCTCGGAATACTGTCCGATAAGAGCGATGTCAATCATGCTCACATCAAATCCGTACATATCACGGAGAAGTACTCCCGTTCCAACCTCAACGGATGCGGATGATGAAAGTCCGGATCCATTCGGAATATTTCCACAGAGAAGAATATCAAAACCATTGGTAATCTTATATCCCTTCTCACCGAATGCCCACATAACGCCCATAGGATAGTTTGTCCAGTCAGCTTCCTTGCTCCATACCAGGTTATCAAGGCTGCTCTCGATTATTCCGAGACTTTCAAAATTAGTTGAGTAAAATCTCAGGACCCTGTCTTCTCTTTGTCTTGCTATAAAATATGTTCCAATCGTGAGTGCGCAGGGAAAAACATGTCCTCCGTTATAATCCGTATGCTCACCTATAAGATTAACACGACCCGGTGCAAAATATGAACGGATGTCTCCGCCGTCGCCGAATTTCTCTTTAAATGTGGCAATAAGTTTTTCTTTCATCTGTAATCTCCTTCCAAATAATTTATATATATCTTTACCTGTACCTTATATCGTGATTATAGCACTGCGCAATCGCTTGCGCAATAGATATTTACTGACTTTTTATTTTTTTATGATAAGCATTTTCATGACCGTTCCGGCAGCAATCATAACCGCCCCGGCCACGCCGATGATGATGACATATGATGATGTCGCGCCCGCAATCTTTAGTATGCCACGCAATGCCATATACACAACCAATGCCGCCGTGCCGGAATTATAAAGGCACATCGCCGCTGCGTGTACCGGTCTGTTTTTTCTCAGAATATTCATTACCGCGCCCAGGACGCCCGCTGCAAACGGCACACACCACATCCATGTAAGATACGGCGAATATATTTCATGCGAAAACCTGTAATAAATTACAGTAAATACGGCACAGAATATTGTCACGGCTCCACACACCGCAACATTCTTTATACTATTCTCCGATATATACAATGTCGCTCACCCGCCTCTCATGGTATTCTCCGTCAGTGGTAGGATAATTGATGACTTTGCCCATAAACCACATGGTGGCCGAGCCTCCGCCGTCCAGATTATATGCCACAGTGCATCCGGCATCCAGCATAACCTGTGCCAGGTCAGAAAGTCCGAGTCCTTTGCTTTCATCCGTGCGCCCGTCCGAAACCACAAAAACATAATGCAGCGGTTCAATCATTCCTATGGCACACCTGGGGTTGCTTAACATTGACTGCGTCACTTCATAATCTTCATCAACAGTTTTCACACCGTTATTGACAAGACCCGGTCCGAACGAAAAAATCTGTACCGCGCCCTTTGCTTCTATTTCTTCTGCCGTGACCGCGCTCTCGTTTGCAATTTCAAAGTCCCCGTCATCATATATAACCAGGTCTTCATTAATCTCTTCATAGCCGCGCACGGTTCGGTAAAGATATCCGTTACGCATTACATATCCGTAATCACGGTAACCGTAATAATCACCGTTTACCGCCAGGATTGCGTTACATTGCTCTGCTGTGTCCGACGTTGTCGCTTTGATATTGCGCCCGAATTTATTCTGTGCCAGCCCCGCTTTAAGGTATGATGCGTCACTTAAAACCACGTCCGCAATATATACATTAGTATCCTTATACCGTTTTGTAGTTATCGTAATTGATATATTATCATCCTTATAGCTTGTGTCTGTAACGACCGCGCCGGCCTGTGTATTGTCCACGCCTGTTGCTTCCGTCTGTTCCGGCATCTCGACAACATCATCCGGTATAATAAAGGTATCCAAAAGAATCCACGCCGTAAATGCTGTCAGCACTATACTGTATACTATTGTCCAGATTCTGCAAAATTTCCTGCCTGTCATAATCCATACCGGCTCTTCACCGTCTCAAAATCATTGTTAAAAACATATGCGTTCATCCCTGATTCAACCGCTCCTCGCACATTGTCAGCTCTGTCATCTATAAAAAGACATTCATCCGCATTAAGCCCGTACCGTTCCAGCAGAATCCTGTAAATTCCGGCATCCGGTTTAACAATGTGTTCGTCGGACGAAACCACGATTCCATCAAACCACTCAAGCGGAAAATACTTTGGAAAATATTCATAAAAGAGACTGCACGCATTCGACAGCACATACATGCCATAACCGCGTGTCTTGATTTCCCGGCAGAAATCCACAGCGCCTTCCACAGGAACCATGCATATGTCCCAATTTTCAACGCATTCTCTGAGGGCGGGATGAAGTCTTGAAGGTACCCTTTGGCTTACTCCGTCAAAGCGCTCCGAATTCTTAATTATTCCGAGATCACCCTGTACCCATTCCGGACCGCCGAAAAGTTCTTTTCTTATAATCTGCCTGTCTTCTTCGTTATCCAGCGTCTTTTCAAGTATAACTTCCGGATTATAGTCAAGAAGCACATTCCCCATGTCTAATATGATATTTCGAATCATGGATCAATTCTCCTTAATGAGTATTTCTTTTTACAGTATATCATAGCTGCAATCCATAAACAATTTACAAAATACACATCTTTTACAGTTTGATTTTTACCTATGGATATGTTACTCTCTAAATAAATGAGCAAGCGATTGCGCACATATGATTTTTACTGTATGGAGGATTTTATTTTTTATGGAGAGGAAGATTCTTTTTCCGCAGATTGACGGAATTATGCATGGTGGCGACTACAACCCTGAACAGTGGCTTGACCGCCCCGACATTCTTGAGGAGGACATCCGCCTTATGAAAAAGGCCGGCATGAACTGCCCCACGCTCGGCGTTTTCTCATGGTCGGTATATGAGCCGCGCGAGGGTGAATTTCACTTCAAATGGCTTACCGACATTATGGATAAACTTTATGCCAACGGCATTTACACGATTCTTGCAACCCCATCCGGAGCAAGGCCTGCATGGCTTGACATGAAATATCCCGAAGCCATGCGTGTTGACTCCCGTGGTATGCGCGCTCATCACGGCGTGCGCCATAATCACTGCATGAGTTCGCCGATTTTCCGTGAAAAGGTGCGCACGATTGACACTGAGTTAATCAAAGCAGCCTCAGCACATCCGGGGCTTATCATGTGGCATATTTCCAACGAATTCGGCGGCGAGTGCTACTGTCCTCTCTGCGTTAAGCGTTTTCAGTCCTATCTCGCCGACAAATTTGACAACGACATAGAGAAACTCAATTCTGCCTGGTGGACCACTTTCTGGAGCCACCGTTATAACAGTTTTGACCAGATTGAACCTCCTTTCGAGGGCGGTGAATACAGCATAATGGGGCTCAACCTTGAATGGAAGCGTTTTACCACATGGAATACAACTGACTTTATGAAGTCCGAAATTGCGCTTCTGAAGACTGCCACCCCGCAGATTCCGGTTACCACTAATTTCATGCAAACGTATGAGGGGCTTGATTACCGCGTTATGGCGCGTGAACTGGACGTTATAAGCTGGGATTCCTATCCTTTCCTGCACAATGATTACGAGAGTCTCGCCGATACCATGACGGAAAATTCATTCGAGCATGCCATCATGCGTTCCATGAAAAAAGACAGTCCGTTCATGCTTATGGAGAGTGCTCCTGGACTTGTAAACTGGCACAATTATAACAAATTAAAACGTCCCGGCATACACAGGCTTTTTTCCATGCAGGCCGTTGCCTGCGGTTCCGACACCGTACAATATTTCCAGTGGCGCAAGGGCCGCGGCTCCTATGAGCAGTACCACGGTGCCGTCATCGACCACCTGGGCCGTTCTGACACACGCATTTTCAAGGATGTTGCAGAGCTTGGTGCTCTTCTTGGTTCGCTCGGTGAACTCCGCGGCTCGGTTATCAAATCCCGTGCTGCCGTTATTTTTGACTGGAACTGCTGGTGGGCTGTCAACAACATGATGGGGCTTGCGCAATCCACCAAAAAATACCCGGAAACCGTCTTCCGCGCTTACCGTGCGCTTCTGGCTCTCGGCATTGATGTTGATGTAATTTCTCCGGACGATGATTTCACCGGCTACAGCCTTATCGTCGCTCCGATGTTATATATGATAGATGAAAAAAATGCCCGCAGGCTTGCCGATTTCGTACAGTCCGGCAACACCCTTGCCGCAACTTACCTTACCGGCTATGTGGATGACAATACTTTATGTTATCTCGGCGGTTTCCCGGGTTCCGTTCTTAAAGAGGTCTTCGGCATTGTCGCAGAAGAAATCGACACGCTTTACCCGTCAGACTGCAATCATATCAACATCGCAGGCGGCGCCGTTGTCCGTGATTACGCTGAAATACTGCGCACTGACCTCACAGACTCTGCCGGACTCGAAATCCTCGGACGTTACACCGATGATTTCTACGCCGGCACACCTGCCGTCACGCTCAACAAATACGGCCACGGCAGGGCTTGCTACATCGGTGCACGCATTGACGACGCATCTTTCGGCCGGATCATGGAACTCCTTCTTACCGAAGCCGGAATCAGCTATAACAGGCTTCCGGACGGCATTGAATATCATGAGAGAGAATATGAAGGTACACGCTTTGCCTTTTACCTGAATTACAACGAATCCACAGTTACCGTAAACGGTGTAAACGGACATGATTTGATATCGAATGAAGAAATTAATGGGGATATGGTAATTGAAAGACTTGGGGTAAAAATAGTGAAGTGCACCCCGGCATAATCCCCCTGGCGGCATGCATTTACACCCCGGCATAAGCCCTCCGGCTGCACGCATTTACACCCCGGCATAATCCCCCTGGCGGCACGCTCTCGCTTGGCTGCAGCCGGTTCTATGATCGGAAATATGTCATATAATTCACGCGGAGATGCCCTTACGACTGTTTATGGATTTCTCCGCGGGTTGCTTATGTATCTTCAACCGGAATATAACTACATCTCAAGAGAAACTGTATCTTATACTTCGCGCGGCACTATCCCTCACATAATCCCGAACTACCCTCGCGCGCACTATAACGCCGGACTGAACACTTCCGCGGCTGTTTGCAGACACCGGTGCTACTCTACCGCCCGCCTAGGAATACCACCGCGGGTTGCTTATGTATCTTCAACCGGAATATAACTGCATCTCAAAAGAAACTGTATCTTATACTTCGCGCGGCACTAACCCCGACATAGTCTCAGACTACCCTCGCGCGTATATACAACGCCGGACTGAACACTTCCGCGGCTGTTTGCAGACGCCGGTGCTTAATCCGCCAAAGGCGGATTTTAGCATCCGCTGCGCCTGCAACCAAACGAGAGTGTGCCGACGGAAATGTTCTGGCCGGCGACATCCAAACGAGAGTGTGCCGACGGAAGTGTTCTGACCGGCGACATCCAAACGAGAGTGTGCCGACGGAAGGGTTCTGACCGGCGGCATCCGACGGAAGCGTTCTGGCCGGCGGCTTCCGGCGGCTTTCTTATTTCCGTTCAAACACCGGTATAATGTCGAGTGGTGCGTCGCAGGTTATCGTGTCAGAACCTTCGTAGATTCTGTGGTCGTGGATGTTCTCCCACTTGCCGGCCGGAAGATATACTTTTCGCTCGTTCATTCCGGCTTCGAGAATCGGAGCTACAAGGTATTTGTCACCGAACATGTACTGGTCGGTAACTTCCCAGCACTTAGCATCGTCAGGGAACTCATAGAACATTGTACGCATGAGCGGTGAACCGTCCTCATGAGCTTCCTTCATGAGTTTCTCGATATAAGGCTTGAGGGACCACCTGAGTTTGAGGTAATCAAGCATGATTTTCATGTTGTCCTCGCCATAACTCCAAAGTTCGTTTGGCTGGCCTGTGTAGAGATAACCACCGCCAAAATCCTTATCTGAAAGCGGCGGAATGTTGTGTGGTCCACGGTCTCCATGCATGCGGAGTATTGGGGTGAATACCGCAAATTCATACCATCTTATAAGAAGCTCCCTGAATATCGGGTCGGCGACATCATCTGTCATGAAACCACCGATATCGGTTGTCCACCAAGGAATTCCGGCAAGACCCATGTTGAGGCCTGCTGCGAGCTGATCCTGCAGAGATTCAAATGTGCTAGGAACATCACCGGACCAGATGAGCGTTGAATATTTCTGGGAACCGACCCAGCCGCATCTTACGAGGTGGAGCATGTTGTCAGCATTGCCCTCTGCAGCTATGCCGTCCGTAAATGCTTTGGCATAAAGCTTTGGATAAATGTTGGCGACCTCAAGAGCTGTTCCCATATGGTATCTGTAATTATCATAATCGTATACGGCAAGGTCAGGCTCAGCATTGTCAAGCCAGAACATGTCGATACCGTAGTCGTAGTAGTTTTTCTTACATTTTTCCCAGATAAATTCTCTGGCTTCAGGATTGGTCACATCGATTATGAGGCAGTCGCCCTGAAAATCATATGACTCGATTGTTCCGCGCTCGGTTGTCATAAGAAGTCCACGCTCGTACATTTCCTCAAAATTCTCACTCTTGCGGTCAACCGAAGGCCATACGGATACGACAACCTTTGTTCCCATTGAATGAAGTTCATCAACCATAGCCTTTGGATCCGGCCAGTACTCAGGGTCGAAATGCCAGTCGCCCTGTCTTGTCCAATGGAAAAAGTCGATGACGATTACGTCAAGCGGTATTCCGAGTTCCTTGTATTTGCGGGCAACCGAAAGAACCTCGTCCTGGGTTCTGTAACGGAGTTTGCACTGCCAGAGACCGAGAACGTCGTTTCGCATTATAGGAGCGCGTCCTGTAACTGCCGTATAATTCTCAATGATTCCGCGCGGTGCGTCTGCTACTGTGATCCAGTAATCGATTTCCTTGGAAGCCTGTGCAACCCACTCGGTATAATTTTTACCGAAAGAAGCACTTCCGACACCCGGATTGTTCCAGAGGAAACCATAACCGAGACTTGACACGGTAAAAGGAATGGAAATCTGTGAATTTCTCTGTGCAAGTTCAAGCACACATCCCTTGAGTTCAAGGTACGGCTGCTGATACTGGCCCATTCCGTAAAGTTTCTCGCCGTCGTTGTTCTCAAATCTCATCGTGAGCGAATAATCTCCGCCGATTATCGGCTTGTAATTGCGGGCAATCAGTTTGAGGCATCTGCTCTCATTGCTGATGGTACCGTAATAACTTCTGTAATATTCCCTGAGGATAAGTTTGCCATCTCTGTAAAAAGAAAGGATGCCTACCTCATTCACATCCGCTCTTATGCGGCCGTTTGTGATGCTCGCCGTTCTGCCGTCGATTGTAATCTTAACCGCATCCGAACAATCCTCCTTCTCCTCGGTAAGCGCCCAGTCATTTCCGGTAAATGCGGCATTTTTGGTGCTGCGTACACGAAGTGAATCCTTTCCCCATGCTTCAATACGGATTTTCTCCGTCTGGTGTGTGAAAAATAATACGTTTTTCTCCTGTTTAAAAATCATAACCTGTCCCTTTCCGCAATATCTGCTTGATATCTTTGTATAGTGACATTATAATGACTTTATAGTTATAATTCTATATCTTTTTTGCCTATTACTAACACTATTTTGATATTATATGTAGGAGGAAGCATGAACTTGCACGATTCTCTTCTCAAAGAAAAAGAGCCCCACGGAAATGTACTGTTTCCACTTAAGGTTCACGATATAATTACCAATCCCGGTATTTCCGAGCGTGTCGGCTGGCACTGGCACAGTGAATTTGAATTTCTGGTCGTCACAAGTGGAGAGGCGGATTTTGGCATCAATGAACGCTCCATAAAAGTCCGTGAAGGCGACATTCTTTTTATAAGACCTGATGTATTGCATTTTATGAGTGCCGAGGGTGGAACGGCGGTTGATTTCTATGCAGTTGACTTTCTTCCTGACCTGTTCGGTGGGTATCCCGCGGATGACATCCACCGTAAATATGTTACACCGGTAGCTGGTGGGGAAATTATTTTTCCCGAACTGTTGGACGGCTCGGAAGCATGGCATAAGGACATCGCCGACAGGCTGACGGAAATACGACTTTTATATGAGGAACACCGTCCCGGCTTTGAACTTCTCATAAAATCCGATATCTGTGCTGTGTGGTATATGATGTTTGAACATGCCGAGCACGCAGTTTCACAGGCGGACACTTCATCCGACCACCGCATGGTGCGTATCAAATCAATGCTGTCATGGCTTCAGATGAACTACCGCGAAAATATTACCATTGAGCAGATGGCTGATGTCTTTCATATAAGTGAGGGACAGTTATGTCGTTTTTTCAAATCGATGACCCGTATGTCGGTAATCAGTTATCTGAATTTCTACCGTATAAGCCGTTCCATAGAAATGCTTGAGAAAACCGATTTGCCGATAAGCCGTATTGCACTTGATTCAGGTTATGATAATATCAGTTATTACAATAAGGTTTTTAAAGAACACATGCACATGACCCCCGGAGAATTCCGCAACCTGTCCAAGGACGGCAGTTCGCACCCGGAAGTCATTACGGTATAAAAACAGCGGGATGCCTACGCATCCCGCCTCTGTTATCTCTTATCTTCTGGCTGTTTTTGTTGAACTCCAGTCGCCCATCGTACTGCCACTGTATGCTCTCACTGTATATGTATATGTAGTTCCTGCTTTAGCGGTCCTGTCCGTATAACTTACGGTTGAACCACTCTTGATATCTGCGATTCTTCCCCAGCTTCCGGATCCGCTCTTGCGGTATACAATGTATCCTGTAGCTCCGGTTACTCCAGTCCATCTGACATTGATTCCTCCGCTTACTTTAGATGCCGATGTGAGTTTAGGATCTGACAGTCTCTTGACCGATTTCGTGCTGTGCCAGTCGCCCATCGTGCTTCCGTTGTATGCTCTGACTGTATATGTGTATGTTGTTCCGCTTGCCGCTGTCGTATCTGTATAACTTACGGTTGAACCGTTCTTGATATCTGCAATGCGTCCCCAGCCTTTGCCTGCTCCCTTGCGGTATACTATATAGCCTGTGGCTCCGGTTACCCTGCTCCATTTAACCTGCACTCCGTAGGTTATGTTGGATGCTCCAGAAACTGTCGTGTCGGAAAGTCTCATCTGTGACTTCGCGCTGTGCCAGTCTCCCATCGTGCTTCCGTTGTATGCTCTGACTGTATATGTATATGTC
>ENA-OZFX01000095-OZFX01000095.1-human-gut-metagenome-genome-assembly--contig:-NODE-95-length-50355-cov-5.321272_pt1 | contig 50355 bp, 47 predicted proteins | sample MGYA00244651_ERZ653648 | MGnify/ENA primary metagenome ERZ653648 (study PRJEB26926, sample SAMN06164910) | human gut metagenome | biome: ENVO:00009003; feature: ENVO:2100002; material: ENVO:00002003...
CTGTTCGGCAGCAGGGGCGGCCATTTCGCGCTCGGCGGAAACAGGCCCGTCCGTGCGGTGGAGGCGGGGGAGAATCACCTCGTTTTGCAGGATGAAAAGGGCGACCATATCTACATCAACGCGCTTCCCTATCCCAACGAGGCGCGCCTGAGGGAAGAAAAGACGGAGGAGAGCTATTCCGAAAAGGTCGCCCGCTGGATCGAGAGCGGGGAGGCTGCCTTCCGCGTCGGGATGCCGCATATTTTGCTTTCTCATCTGTTTGTTGCGGGAGGCAAAACGAGCGAGAGCGAACGCGATATCGACCTCGGCGGCGCGCGCGCCGTACCGCTTTCCCTCTTCGAACGGTTCGACTACGTTGCACTCGGGCATCTTCATAAGCCTCAGAAGATGAAGAATGCCCGTTACAGCGGCTCTCTGCTGCAATATTCTTTCGACGAGGCGGGTGCGCAGAAGTCCGTCGTCCTCCTCGAGACGCAGGGGGAGCATATCGAGGTCAAAGAACTCATCGGCCTCTCTTCGGGCAGGCAGCTCGTACGCCTTGAATGCGGCAGCGCGGAACAGGCCGTACCCCTTCTCAAACAATACGAAAATGCTTACATCGAACTTACCCTTCATCTGAAAGCGCCGCTCTCTTCGGAAGAGACGCGCGCGCTTCGGGCCGCCAACGAAGGGCTCGTTTCCCTTATCACGCGTGTCGAGGGCACACAGGCGTTTTCCTTTCAAAGCCGTGCAAAGCTCTCTGCGGGGGAGCTCTTCACGCAGTATTATCAGAGCATTTATAACGCAGAGCCGAGCGAGGAGCTCAAGAGCGCCTTTCTCGAACTGCTGAAGGAGGACGCATGAGACCGCTCTATCTGGAATTCTGCGGCATCAACTCCTTCTCCGAACCCGCACGCATCGATTTTGCCAAGCTCCTTGAATACGGCATCTTCGGCATTTTCGGGGATACCGGTTCGGGCAAGAGCACCATCCTGGACTGCATCGGATTTGCGCTTTATGGCAGCATCTCCCGTTCGCGTACGGGCACTATTTCCGATGTCATCAACTTTTCTCTCGACAAGGCCTATGTCCATTTTGAATTCGAGGTCACGTTTGAAGGGGAGCGGCGCATTTTTCGCGTGGAGCGGGAGCTCAAACGAAAGGGGGGCGCCCAGTCCGTCAAGGTCTACGAAAAGAAGGGGGAGGCTTTCGTCGTCGTCACGGACGGCGTGCGCGAGAGCAAGGACTTCCTGGAAAGCGTCATCGGGCTCGAACAGCGCGATTTTGAAAAGTGCATCGCTCTCCCGCAGGGGGAGTTTGCGCAGTTCGTACACTCTACGCGGGCAGATCGCTTAAAGCTCGTCTCCCGACTCTTTGATCTCGAAGAGTACGGCGATAAGCTCGTCAAGCGTGCAAATGCCCGTTCTTCCGAGGCGGAGGAGGAACTTCGCCTCGTGAATGCCCGCCTCGAGCCCTTCGCGGAAGTCAGCGAGGAGAACAACGCCGCGGCGAAGAACAGGCTCTCTCAGTTGGAGGAGCAGGAAAAGCTTTGCTCCGCAGCTTTGGAACAGGCGCGGGAGCGGGAAAAGAGGATATCCGCCCTCTTTGAAAAGAACAAAGAAAAGACGGTTCTTCAGAGCCGAGGTGCGCATCTGGACAAGCTGCGCCCCGAGATGAACGAACTTGAGCGGGAGATCGGCCGCATCGAACGGGCTGCCGCTGCCGTCACCGCGGAGCGGGACAGGGTGCGCGCCGAACGCGAGCTCGCCTTTGCACGGGATGCACTCACCTCCTCTTCCGATTCGAGGGAAAACGCACGGAAGCTTGCGGAAGAGCTCTCGCGCTGGGATGAACGAGCCGCCGACGAGGAGCTCACCTTCCTGACCGGGCGTTTCGTTCTTGCCGAGCAGGCGGAAAGGCAGCAAAAGCGCAGGGAAGAGCTTGAAAAGTCCCTGAAAGCCGCACGAGCGGAGTACGCAGAGGAGAGCAAACAGTTCAAGGGGTTCTCCTATGAGGAAGAGCGCTCCGCGCTCGAGAAAAGGCAGGCGGAACTTGGCAGCGGAAATTATCTCTCCTTCCTGGAAGAGAGGGGAAAGGCCGCTCTCCTGAAAGAGGAGTACCATACGTTTGCCCGGGAGCTGTCGGCCGTCTATATTGTTCATCCCGAAGCGGAAGAACTCTCTCCGCTCATTGAAAAATATACCCGGCTCTCTGCGGGAGGCGCCGATCTTTCCACGCTCAGGGAAGAGTATGCGGCGCGTGAAAAGGAGCGGGAAGCGCTTTCCCGGAAGCTCGTCGAGCTGGAAAAGAAGGGCGGGCTCTATCGGGCGCATCTCGAACGGCTGTCGCATTTGCAGGAGACCGGGCTGCGCATCCGGCAGGAGCTCGAAAGCCTTGCGCCGCAGTCGGCGGAGAGCGAGAGCGCGGCGGCGCTGTCCAAGCTCATAACGGAAAAAAAGCGGGAGCGCACCGAAAAACTTACGGCTCGCGAACGGGCGGGGAAGGCGCTGAGCGCTTCCGAAGCGGCCTATCAGGCGGCGGAGGAAAAACTTGCTTCTGCGGGAACGGCGCTGAAAACGGCGGAAGAGCGGCTGAAAGACACGCTCAAAGCCGCGAACCTTAGCTCTTTTGAAGAGGCGCGTGCCCTTACCGAAAAATACGGGGACGGGGCCGCAGCCCGCGAACGGCTCGAAAAATTCAAGGCCGAGGATGCGGCCGTCGCTTCCCGCCTTTCAGAGCTTTCGAAAGAGGAGGTTTCCGAGGGAACGCAGGAGCAGCTCGACGCAGCCCGCGCCGCACTCTCCGACTGTCAGCAGAAGTTCGGCGAGACCGCTAAGGCCGCTGCTCTTGCGCGGGAGGAACTCAGGCGCGGCGAAGAGGCGCTGGAAAAGAAGCGCATCCTCGAGCGCGAGGCAAAGAAAGCGGCCAAGCGGGCGGAGCTTGCCGAACGGCTCAAACTTCTTCTGGGCGGCAATAAGTTTATGGATTTCGTGGCGGAGGAGTATCTCCAGAACGTTGCGGAAAACGCCGGGGGACGGCTGCTCTCGCTCACAGACGGCAGATATTTCCTGCGCTATGAGGGCGGAAATAACGGTTTTGCGGTGGGGGATAACCTCAACGGCGGGAAGACGCGGGGGGTCTATACGCTCTCGGGCGGGGAGACGTTTTTGGTCTCTCTGTCGCTGGCGCTCTCCCTCTCTTCGGAGATCTGTTTGCGCTCGCTTCGTCCCATCGAGTTTTTCTTCCTCGACGAAGGGTTCGGCACCTTGGACGAGCGGCTCGTCGATACGGTGATGGACAGTTTGGAGCGGCTGAAGAGCGAAAATTTCTCCATCGGCATCATCTCGCACGTCGAGGAGCTCAAGCACCGCATCGAAAAGAAACTCATCGTCAAAAAGGCGACCGAAACGCACGGTTCGCAGATCATAGCAGAATGAGGTATCGCAATTGGCTAATACCATATTGACACCGATCAGACTTTGGAAAGATTTCGACGACACCCTTCCTCTCAACGAGGAATTTCTCTCCGAGCGCGAGCTGAAGGGAGCGGTGATGCGCGATGTCTATTTCCTCGGGCGGCAGACGGAGTACGGCCGCGTCAAGATCTACGGGAAGTATTATACGCCCAGCGGGCTGGAGAGCTTCCCCGCCGTTCTCGTCATGTTCGAGGCGGGGTATCCCTGCGACGAAAAGCTCGTCCTCCACTTCATCAGAAACGGTTATGCCGTCCTCGGGATCGACTACAGCGGAGATCTCGGTGACGGGCGCCATACCATTTACCCGCGCGACATCGATTACGCCAATTTTGCGCGCGTGGGCAGGCATATGGACTTTGCCGACGAAACCGCGCGCGAGACGAGCTGGTATGAATGGGCTGCTGTTGCGCGTTATGCGGCGCGCTGGCTTCGGGAACGCCCCGAAGTTACCGCAACGGGAGCGGTTGGCCTTAGGACGGGCGGAGAGGTCCTGTGGAAGATCACGCCCTATGCGCCCGTCGACTGTTTTATCTCCATCGGCGCGGCGGGCTGGCTCGCCTACCGGAACATCGAAAAATTTTCCCGGGAGGGGACAGGGCTCTTCTCGGAGGAGCGCCACCGCTTTATCGCCGGGCTCGATTCCCAAAGTTATGCCCCGCACGCCAAATGCCCCGTGATGATGCTCTGCGCCATCAACGATAAGAAATGCAATTACGACCGCGTGTACGATACCTTCTCTCAGATCAATCCGGAAGTGGAGAAGGCGATCCTCTACTCCGCGCACGGGAACGGCCTCATCGGGCGGCGCTCCTTTGTCAACATCGATCTGTTCCTTGATAAGTTTTTGAAAAAGCACTCCGTCTTCCTGAGTAAGCCCATCAAGATCTCGGTCGCCAACGAAAACGGCGAATTCAAAGTGCAGGCCGCCTACGACCCCATGGGTGAAGTCGCGGAATGCGGGATCTTCTTTACCGAGAACACCGCCACCTTCAAGGCGCGCGATTGGACGAGGCTTTTGGGGGATATCCGTTCTTTGGGCAAAAACAACACCTTCCTGTTCCCGCTCGACGTTTATGAAAAGAGCGAAAAGGCGCTCGTTTATACCTTTGTCCGATATACGAACGGGTTTTCCGTTACCTCCAAGATCCAGGAAGTTCCCCTCGGCGAGCATCACAGGGGCTGCCGCAAGAGCCGCATCCTCTATACGAGCGAGAACGGAACGATCGGATTTGCGGCTTTCCGTCGGCGGACGTGCAGCATTGCCGACTGCTTCTCCGATTCCGATTATGTCGATCTCGAAACGCTGCCGGGATACGGCGGGATCCCCGGCGTCACGACCCGCACGGGCATCATCACCTATCGCGTGAGCGAGCCCCGGTTCGAGCCCTCAGAAGGGGCTTCCTTCCGCTTCGATGCCTGGTCGGAAAAGGACGCTTCTTTGAAAGTCGTCTTTTATACGGATGTCGAGGAGGAGGCTGGTTATACCGAGACCTTCTTTGTTCAAGGCGGCGGCAAATGGAAGAGCTTTCTTTCCGATCCTTCCGATTTCAAGTCGGAAAAGGGCGCTCCGCTTCCCTCCTTTACGGGTACCGTTTCCGTCGTGTTCCAGGGGGAGGGCGACGTCCTCATCAATAATCTCATATGGCTTTGATGTTTTCTCTCGGCGATGTCGTAGAGACGAAGAAACCCCACCCCTGCGGAGGGAGCAAGTGGGAGATCGTCCGCACGGGTGCCGATTATAAGATAAAGTGCCTTACCTGCGGGCGGCTCGTCATGCTCACGCCGGACGAGCTCAGAAAGCGGGTGAAGCGGGTGCTTTCCAAGGAGGAATGATGTCCGATCGACCTCATATGCTCAATTCGGGGGAACGGCGGGAAAACCGCGTCCTCTCCGTAGTCCTGGCAGTCGCGCTCTTTCTCATCCTCGGCATATCTGCACTGAATATCTGGATCGCGACGTGTTTTGAGCTCGTGCTTGTCGACGGCCCTTCCATGGAAGAGACGCTCCAAAACGGCGACGCGCTCTATATCAGTCTGCATGATGAAGTCGAGCGCGGCGATATCGTCGTCATCGACGTATCGGGCTATCCCGATCTTTTCCCGACCGAGGGCGGGGGCGAACACTTCATTATCAAGCGCATCATCGGGCTTGAAGGGGATGCGGTCTATGCCGAGGACGGGGTCGTCTATCGGAAGCTGTCGGGAGAAGACGAGTTTACCGCACTCTCCGAGGACTATGTTAAGGGGGAGACGATCGATTTCGGGCCCGCCGAAGTGGGGGAGAACGAGATCTTTTTTCTCGGAGATCACCGCTCCGTGAGCAAAGATTCGAGCCGGGTCGGCTGCCTTGCGCTTTCCGACGTCGTGGGGGTCGTTACCGACTTTTCGCTTGCACACAAAGACTTGATCACGGGCTGGGTGAACTTCTGGCACTCCGGTTCCGTTTGAGTACGTTACAAAGATACGGAGGATTTTATGAACATTCAGATCACGGCGGACAGTACCTGCGATCTCGGCGAAAGCGTTGCAAAACGCGGCATCGGCATCGTGCCTCTCTGCGTCATTTTGGGCGATACGACCTATCACGACGGCGTCGATATCACCCCGCAGGATATCTTCGCTTATGTGGAAAAGACGGGGGTGCTCCCCAAGACCTCGACGCCCAGCATCGCGGACTATGAGGACTTTTTCCGCGCCTATGTCGAGGCGGGCAAGACGGTCATCCACTACAATATTTCCGTCAAGGCGTCTTCTGCACACCGCTATGCCGTCGAAGCCGCCAAAGCGTTCCCGGGGAAGGTCTTTGTCGTCGATTCGATGGGGCTTTCGACGGGGCAGGGGCTCGTCATCATGAAGGCGTGCGATCTTCGCGACGAGGGAAAGAGCGCGGAAGAGATCGTGGAAAAAACAAAGCGCATCGCGCCCATGGTCAATACTTCCTTCGTGCCGGACAGGCTCGATTACCTCTATAAGGGCGGCCGCTATTCGCGCATGACGATGTACGGCGCCAACCTTTTGAAGATCCATCCCATGATCGAGATGAAGGAGGGCCAGCTCGTCGCCGATAAGAAGCTCCGCGGCAGCATGGAAAAGTGCATCGCAAATTATGTCGAAGACCTTGCCAAACTGTATCCTAACTACGATAAAACGCGCTGCTTCATCACGCACAGCTATGCGGATGAGAGCGTCATCGAAGTTGCCCGCAAGAAGGTAAAGGAACTTTTTACCTTCGACGAAGTATTGGAGACCGTCGCAGGTTCTGTCATCACGGGCCACTGCGGCAGGAATACCCTCGGGGTGCTGTTTATTACGGAGTGATATGAACAAACTGTATTCCGACCGCGACCTTTTAGACGCGCTCAGACAAAAGAAGAAGCTCTATCTCATCTTCTGGATCGTCACGGCGTTTGTTTTCCTCGGCTTTCTTGCCTGCGTCGTGCTTTATCTGCTGCTTCCCTATCACGATGACCGCGGCAACATCATCGTCGCCGTTACGAGCGTGCTGATGTCGCTCTACCTCATCTTTCTGTTTCCTTACGGCGGGATCTGTTTGAAGCGCATCCGCAGCTACTGCAAGATGCTATCCTTTCTTTCCGTCGGGCTCAAGGAGAGCGCCGTGCTTCCCTTTGAAGACATCGACGATTGGACGACGCGCGACGGCGTAGACGTCAATATCGCCGTGTTCGGCGTCAAAAACATCAAGCGGGACGAAGTCATGCACCGCCACATCTATATCGACGGTGAAAAAGATTTCCCGCCCTTCCGCGTCGGCGATCAGGTGCGCCTTGTCACGCAGGGAAACCTTCTCATCGAATATGAGATCCTCACGCCCCATACGGAAAACGAACCCACTTTTACAGAAACTTTACAATAAGGAGTACGATATATGCGTGCAGTTGTCACGGTCACGGGGACAGACCGCCGCGGCATCATCGCCAAGGTGAGCGGCTTCCTCTATGAACACAACATCAACATTGAAGACATCTCTCAGACCATTTTGGGCGAACAATTCGCCATGATCATGATGGTGGATACCTCGGAGTCAAAGGAAAACTTTGTATCTCTTGCCTCTCAGCTCGAGGAGCTGGGAAAAGAGATCGGCATGAGCGTCCGCATCCAGCACGAAGACATCTTCAACGCCATGCACAACATCTGAGGAGTGGCCATGTTCAGCAAATTCGACGTCATTGAAACCATCGACATGGTCGAAAAGGAGCACCTCGACATCCGCACGGTGACGATGGGCATCTCCCTTCTTTCCTGCATCCGCAGGAGCGCCGAAGAGACGGCAACCGCCGTTTACGACCGCGTCATGAAGAAGGCGGAGCATCTCGTTCCGACCGCCGAGGAGCTTTCCCTCGAATACGGAATCCCCATCGTCAACAAGCGCGTCTCGGTGACGCCCGTCTCCCTCATCACGGCGGCGTTCCCCGAACAAAGCGCGCTTGTGGGCAAAGCGCTCGACAAAGCTGCCAGAGAGCTCGGCATCGACTTTTTGGGCGGATATTCCGCGCTCGTGCACAAGGGCACGGCGGACTATGAGGAAGTCTTCTTAAAGACCATCCCCGAAGTGCTTGCAACGACGGAGCGGCTCTGCTCTTCCGTCAACGTCGGCTCGTCGCGCTCGGGCATCAACATGGACGCCGTCCGCACGATGGGGCAGATTTTCCTCGATACCGCTTTCCTCACCAAAGAAAACGATTCTTTGGGCTGCGCGAAGCTTGTCGTCTTCTGCAACGCGGTGGAGGACAACCCCTTCATGGCGGGCGCCTTCCACGGCACGGGCGAGGCGGATACCGTCATCAACGTGGGCATTTCGGGGCCCGGCGTCGTCCAGCACGCATTGAAGTTCGTGCCGGATGCCGACCTCACGGACGCCGCGGAGACCATCAAACGCACCGCGTTCAAGATCACGCGCGCGGGCCAGCTCATCGCAAAGGAAGCTTCGAAGCGCCTTCAGGCGCGCTTCGGCATCGTCGATCTTTCGCTTGCGCCCACCCCTGCAAGGGGAGATTCCGTTGCACACATTCTGGAAGAGCTCGGGCTCGAAGTTGTCGGCGGTCACGGCACGACGGCGGCGCTCGCCATGCTCAACGATGCCGTCAAGAAGGGCGGCGTCATGGCGTCTTCGCGCGTGGGCGGGCTCTCGGGCGCGTTTATCCCCGTTTCCGAAGACATCGGCATGATCGAATCGGCGCAGGCGGGAAAAATTTCGCTCGACAAGTTGGAGGCAATGACCTGCGTCTGCTCGGTCGGGCTCGATATGATCGCCATTCCCGGCGATACGCCAGCTTCGACCATTTCCGCCATCATTGCAGACGAAGCCGCGATCGGCATGATCAACAACAAGACGACGGCGGTGCGCGTTATTCCCGCCTACGGCATGAAGGTGGGGGATGAAGTCAATTTCGGCGGCCTTTTGGGGCGCGCTCCCGTCATGCCCGTGCACACGGGTTCGGCGGAAAAATTCATCTCGCGCGGAGGGCTCATCCCCGCTCCCATCCACAGCTTCAAAAATTAAAATTATAAATCATTGACTTTGAGATCATCTTCGGAGGAATTTTATGAAAAGAACGGAAGTAGAACAAAAATACAAGTGGGCGGTGGAAGACGTCTTCCCGTCCGATGAGGCCTGGGAGGTCGCCTTCGAAGCGCTCGCTCCCAAGATCGACTTTGCAAAATACCGCGGCACGCTCAATACCGCAGAAAATCTTCTCTCCTATTTCAAAGAGGAAGAAGCGCTCGCCATTGAAGTGATGCGCGTCTATCTCTACGCCTTTCTGAAGCACGACGAAGACGTCGGCAACACCAAGTATATGGGGTATATGGGCAAGATGATGGGGCTGATGACCAAGTATTCGATGGAAACCTCCTTCGTGACGCCCGAACTCACCGCACTCCCCGAAGAGACGCTCAGAGCCTTTGCCGCAGACGAACGCCTCAAAGATTACGACTATATGCTCACCCGCATTATTGCCGAGAAGAAGTACATCCTCTCCGAGGCGGAAGAGCGCATCCTCGCGCAGACGGCGGAGCCCATGTCCGTCGCCAACGACGTGTTCGGCATGCTCGACAACGCCGAGCTCAACGCGCCCGAGATCGAATACGAAGGCAAGAAGCAGACGATCACGAACGGGCTGTATTCCATGATCATGAGCGGGAAGGACCGCGCAAAGCGCGAAGAAGCATTCAAGCTCTTCTATTCCGCTTACGGGAAAATTTTGGGAACGCTCGCAACGACCTATTACGGCAGCATCAAGAAGGATATCTTCTATAAAAACGTCCGCGGATACGAGAGCTGTCTTCAGAAGTCGCTCATGGGCGAAGACGTCGACGAGAGCGTCTACCGCAACCTCATCAAGGCGGTCAACTACGCGACGCCGCTCATGCACCGCTATATGCATGTTCGTAAGCGCGTTTTAGGCTACGACGAGATGCACATGTACGACATCTATCCTTCCCTTGTTGAAGACGCCGAGCTGCGTCTTTCCTATGAAGAGGCGTTCGAACTCGTCTTGAAGGGGCTTGCGCCTCTCGGGGAAGAGTACATCTCCCTTCTCAAAAAGGGCCGCGACGAGCATTGGATCGACGTCTGCGAGACGGAAGGCAAGCGCAGCGGCGCCTATTCCATCGGCGTCTACGGCTGCCATCCTTACGTTCTTCTCAATTACCAGCCCACGACGCACGATGTCTTCACGATCGCGCACGAGATGGGGCATGCGCTTCACAGCTATTTCTCCAACAGCCGCCAGCCTTATGCAAAGTCTGACTACACGCTCTTCGTCGCCGAAGTTGCAAGCACCGTCAACGAAGTGCTGCTCTTAAAATACCTTCTCAAGACGACGGAAGACAAGGCGCTCAAAAAATACCTTCTCAACTACTTTATGGACATGATCCGCACGACGCTCTTCCGTCAGACGCAGTTCGCGGAATTTGAGGAGAAGGCGCATGAGATGGCGGAAGCGGGCGAACCGCTCAACAAAGACAATCTGTCCGCGCTCTACGACGGGCTCAACAAGAAGTACTACGGCGACGCCGTCACTTACGACAAGGAGATCGCCACCGAATGGGCGCGCATCCCGCACTTCTATCGTGCGTTCTACGTCTATAAGTACGCGACGGGCATCACGGCGGCGATCTGCATCGCCAACAAGATCTTGTCGGAGGGCGCTCCCGCCATCGAGAAGTATTTCAGCTTCCTCTCGGGCGGCGGCAGTACCGATCCCGTCTCGCTCCTGAAGGGTGCAGGCGCAGACCTTACCAAGGAAGAGACCTTCCTTGCCGCCATGAAGGAATTTGAGGATGCCCTCAATTCCTTTGAGGCGATGATCTGACGGCGGAAACAATATGGCGATCAACCAAATGCCGCACAATCTCGACGCGGAGGCGGCGCTCCTCGGCTGCATCCTCATCGACGAGGAGATCCAGTCCGAACTTTTGGAGCAGCTCCGCGAAGAGGATTTCTATCAGGAATCGCACCGCGAAATTTTGAACGCGATGCGCGCCGTCTACGGCAGCCGCGTGCCCGTCGACGTCGTCACACTGACCGACCGGCTTGACCGCGACGGAAAACTCGAGCGCGCGGGCGGGCTGCAATACATCACGGAGCTTGCCCAGATCACGCCTTCCTCCGCCAATTACAAGCAATACCTTGCCATTGTGCGGCGCGATGCCGTCAACCGCGCGCTCATCCGCGCCGCGAAGGACATCATCGAGAACAGCATGAAGGGGGAGGAAGAGCGCGACGCCATCTCCTTTGCGGAAAAGGCAGTCTACGATATCTCCAAGCGGGAGGACGGCAACGCCCTCATGGGCATCGAGGACGGCGAGACCATCCAGGAAGTTTTGGGCAAGTTCGAAAACATCCAGTCCGACCCCAACGCCTTCCGCGGCGTCGAGACGGGCTTCAAGCACTTCGACCGCATCACGAACGGCCTGCAAAAGTCCGACCTCATCGTGCTCGCCGCCCGTCCCGGTATGGGCAAGACGTCGCTCTCCATGAACATTGTCGAATACGCCTGCCTGCACAAAAACGGCGTCGCGGCGGTCTTCTCTCTCGAAATGCCGCGCATCCAGATCGTGCAGCGCCTCATGTGCGCCTACGCGAACGTGAGCATGGAAAAGGCGCTCTCGGGAAAATTACAGCAGTCCGATTGGAAGAAGCTCATGCTCGCCTCCGACAGGATGCAGAAGAGCAAGATCTTCATCGACGACTCTTCCCGCGTCACGCCGGCGGAGATCCTCTCCAAGTGCCGCCGCTTGAAAAGCCGCGAGGGACGGCTCGATCTTATCATGATCGACTATATCCAGCTCATGGGCGGTGAGGCAAAGAACAACGAAAACCGCCAGCTGGAGGTCGCATCTATCACGCGCGAACTCAAGATCATGGCAAAGGAGCTCGATGTCCCCGTCATCGCCCTTTCGCAGCTGAAGCGTATCCAGACCAAAGAACCGCAGCTTTCCGACCTGCGTGACTCGGGCGCCATCGAGCAGGACGCCGATATCGTTCTCTTCATCAGCCGCCCCGACGTCACGGCGACCGCCGAAGAGCTTGCAAAGAACGAAGTCGTCAAGGGGGCGGCGGAACTCATCATCGCCAAGCACAGAAACGGCTCGACGGGCAGGGTGCAGCTCCGCTTTATCGGCGAATGCGCCAAGTTCGTCGACGTGGACGCACAGGGCGCGCCCGACGAGGAGCCGCAGTACTCCCGTCCCGCCCCGCAGGACTTCCCCGACGAAGAACCGCCCTTAAGCCCCGACAGCGCCCCGCCCGAAGAAGGGGAGCTTCCCTTCGATTAAACCATGACCACCCGGATCTTAGGCGTGAGCGAAGCGTCGCTCCGCCTTGCAAAACAACTGATATCGGAAGGGGAAGTCGTCGCCTTTCATACGGAGACGGTGTACGGCCTCGGCGCAGATGCAAGAAGCGATAAAGCCGTCCGCCATATCTTCGAGCTCAAAGGAAGACCGCAGAACAACCCGCTCATCGCGCACGTCCACAAGGACTTTGATATTTCTTCGCTTGTCGACGTCATCCCCGCGTATGCAAAGAAGCTTGCAAAAGCCTTTCTCCCGGGGCCGCTCACGATGGTCTATCCTTCGACGGGCAAGGTGAGCCCGCTCGTCTCGTGCGGCCTCCAGACGCTCGCCGTCCGCGTGCCCTCGTCTCCCACGGCGCAGGCGTTCCTTCGCGCCGTCGATGTTCCCATCGCCGCGCCAAGCGCCAATGTCTCCAAACACATCTCGCCTGTCACCGCGCGGCACGTCTTCGAAGACTTCGAAGGCCGCATCCCGCTCATTCTTGACGGGGGGAGATGCGAGGGCGGCATCGAAAGCACCGTCCTCGACTGCACGGGCGAAACGCCGCAAATTTTGCGCGCAGGGCTCGTGACGCAGGAGATGATCGCCTCTGTCGCGGGCAGCTGCGGCGTGTATATCCCGAAGCAGGGCGAACAGCCCAAGAGCCCCGGCATGGCGTATAAGCACTATGCTCCCAAGTGCCGCACGGCGTTCTTTGCCCCAGAGGAGCTTGAAAAAGCCAGGGCGCTCTATTTGGAAGAAGAACAAAAGGGCGGCACGCCCTGTTTCTTCTGCGAGGAAGAGACAGCGCGTCATCTTGCGGGCTGCCGCGTGCTTGATCTCGGCAGCACCGGAGAGGAGATGGCGAACCGCCTTTACGAACTTCTCCACCGCGGAGAGGAAGAGGCGACCCTCCTCATCGGCATCTGCCCCAAAGAGAGGGGCGGCGTCTATGAAGGAGTCCTGAACCGCCTCACGCGCGCCTTCGGGAGAGAATAATATATCGGTCAACAAGGATCTGAAAGAGGAGGCCCTCATGCGGACGAAAAAGATACTCTTTGTCTGTACGGGAAACACCTGCCGTTCTCCCATGGCGGAGGCGTCGCTTCGGCGCGAACTCAAACGCAGGAAGATCACCGGTTTTTCCGTGCGCTCTGCCGGCCTCTCCGTCGGGGAGGGGAGTACCTTAAGCCCCAACAGCGCACAGGCGTTAAAGGAGGCGAAGATCACTGTTCTGAAGTCTTTCCGCCCCCGCCAACTTACCGATAAAATGGTGAAAGAGTCGCTGCTTGTCGTGTGCATGACGGAACGCCACAGAGAAAAGCTCTCGCAATATCGGAATGTGACGAGTTTCTACGAGCTTTGCGGCAGGGAGATCCCCGATCCTTACGGGCTCAATATCGATGCATACCGCGTCACGCTCAGGCGCATTCGGGAATGTATCCCGCGCGTCATCGACGTCATCGTACAGATGTCGTCTCAAGAAGAGAATACCGTTCCGTCCAAGGGAACGCAAGGAGGACTATCATGAAGATCGCAGTTTGCTGTGACCACGGCGGCCTTACCCTCAAACAGGCGGTGGTCAAGTACCTCAACGAAAAGGGGTACGAAGTTGTCAATTTCGGAACGGATACCTTTGATTCGTGCGACTATCCCGATTTCGCGTTAAAGGCGGCGGAAGCCGTCGCTTCGGGCGAATGTGAAAAAGGCATCTTCGTCTGTACGACGGGCATCGGGATCTCGATCGCCGCCAACAAAGTGCCGGGCATCCGCTGCGCGCTCTGTTCGGAGCCGCTCTCCGCAAAGATGACCCGCCTTCACAACGATGCCAACGTCCTTGCGCTCGGCGGCGGCATGGTGGGCGTCAATTTGGGGCTCGACATCGTGGAGACCTTCCTTACAACGCCCTTCTCGGGGGAGGCAAAACATCAGCGCCGCATCGATAAGATCACGGCGATCGAACAAAAGTACTGCAAATAACACCCATTCTAAATAAAGGAGGGCCGCACATGACGCAGGCACTCAAAGATAAGATCATCGAATCGCTCACTTCCATCCTGCCCATCGCGCTCATCGTCATCGTGCTTTCCATGACGTTCACGCCCTTGAGCTCGGGGACGTTCGTGCTTTTCATGGTGGGAGTGGTGCTTCTCATCCTCGGCCTCGGCTGCTTCACGCTGGGGGCGGATATGTCCATGCTCGTCATCGGCGAAAAGATCGGTTCTGCCATGACGCATTCGCGCAAGATCTGGCTCATTGCGCTTCTTTCTTTCGTCATAGGCATCATCGTGACGATCGCAGAGCCCGACCTGCAGATCCTCGCAGAGCAGGTCCCCGCCGTTGCGGAGAAGGTGCCGCAGCTCGGCAACTATCTTCTCATCGGCACGGTCGCGGTGGGAGTGGGCATCTTCCTCATGTTCGCGATGCTCCGCATTGTGCTTCGCATCAGGCTCTCCGTGCTCCTCATTGTTTTTTATGTCGCGGCATTTATCCTGAGCATTTTCGTCGCGCCCGATTTCTGGGCGGTCTCCTTTGATTCGGGCGGCGTGACGACGGGGCCGATGACCGTTCCCTTCATCATGTCGCTGGGCGTCGGCGTTGCCTCTATCAGAAGCGATAAGGGCGGGCAGGACGACTCCTTCGGTCTCGTTGCGCTCTCAAGCGTCGGGCCCATCGTTGCAGTCCTCGTGCTCGGCGTCGTCTTCGATATTTCGGGTGTGGAGTACGAAGTCACATCGCCTGCCGTTGCCGAAAGCACGCGCGATGTGCTTTTCCTGTATCTCCACGGGTTTGCGGACTATGCGCTCGAAGTCGTCATTGCGCTATCGCCCATCCTCGCCTTTTTCCTTATCTTCCAGCTCGTCTCGCGCTCCTTCCACAAAAAGCAGATCATCCGAATCTTCATGGGGTTCCTCTATACCTTTGTGGGGCTCGTGCTCTTTCTGACGGGCGCGAACGTCGGCTTCATGCCTGTCGGCAGCGAGATCGGGCGGACGCTCGCCTCCCTTTGGGGCGGCTGGCTGCTCATCCCCGTCGGGATGGTCATCGGTTACTTCGTCGTGTCGGCAGAGCCCGCCGTCCACGTCCTCAACAAGCAGGTAGAACGCGTCTCTGCGGGCGCCATCAGTTCGTCTGCGATGAAAAAGGGGCTTTGCATCGGCGTATGCTGCGCCATCGGGCTCGCCATGCTGCGCATCCTTCTCGGCGTGAACATCATGTACTTCCTCATCCCGGGATATGTCATCGCATTGGGGCTCACCTTCTTTACGCCTCCCATGTTTACGGGTATCGCTTTCGACTCGGGCGGTGTCGCGAGCGGCGCGATGGTCTCCTCCTTCGTGCTGCCGATGGCGATCGGCGCGTGCAGCACGGTCTGGGGTTCGGGCTCTGTCATGACGCTCGCCTTCGGGTGCGTCTCTTTTGTGGCGCTCGCACCGCTCATCTCCATCCAGATCCTCGGCATCGTGTATAAAAGCAAAACGCACAAGATCAAGCGCAACTTCCTTTCCGTGGAAGATAAGATCGTCGAATACGAGGTGTTCTGATGGCTGAAAAAAGAAATGAACGCAAAAATCCCGCGGCGACTGCGGCAGGCGCCGTCGAAAAACTTGTCAAAGGCGTCGGAAGCGTCATCGGCGTCACGCCCAAGACGGCGGAAAAACAAAAACTTCCCAACCGCACCAAAGTGCTCGTGAGCATCGTCAATCACGACGACGAAAAGCGCCTCAAAGAAATTTTGGACGATACGTCCGTCGCCCTCAGCTTCATGTTCGCGGGCACGGGCACGGCGCGTTCCGCCGTTCTCGATTATCTCGGCATCGGCGGCACGGAAAAGTCGGTCATCCTCTCCCTCATCCCCGAAAGCGATGAGGAGAACATTATGCGGGAACTGAGAACGCGGATGTCTCTCTATCTCGTGGGGCGCGGCATCTCTTTTACTATTCCATTGAGCGCCGTTTCGCAGATCGTCTCAAACGGGCTCGAAAGCGCGGCAGCAGAAAAGACAATCGACGGGAGCAATATCATGAAAGACGAACAGCGGCAATACGATCTCATTATCGCGGCAGTGGCCGCAAACTTTGTCGACGACGCCATGGAGGCGGCGCGGACGGCGGGCGCAGCGGGCGGCACGATCGTGCGCGGCCGCGCGGCAAACAACGAAAAAGCGGAACAGTTCATCGGCATTTCCCTCATGCAGGAACAGGAGCTTCTCTTTATCCTTACGACGCGCGAGCGGAAGCTCGCCATCATGCAGGCACTTTCCGAGGAAGTCGGCCTGAAGACGGAGGCGGGTGGCGTCATCTTTTCTCTTCCTGTCGACAGGACGGCTGGCATCGCGGTCGCTGCCGAAGCGCAGGAAGCCCAAGAGGGGCAGGCATGAGCCGTCTCATCCTCATCGGCGGCGGGGAACTCAAAGAGCGGCAGACGCTTCAGATCGACGAGTATATCGCTTCCGAAGCAAAAAAAGCGGCAGGGGAGAGGCGCGCCGTGGGTCTCTTCCTCCCGACCGCCTCCCACGACTGCATGCCCTATTACAATACCTTTCACAAGGTATATACGGGGCTTTTCGACATCAAGACGGACGTCGCCCTGACGGTGAACCGCGAAGTCGACCTCGAAAAGATGACGGGAAAGTTCGAAAAGGCGGATTTTCTCTACATCGGCGGGGGCGATACCGTCTATATGCTCAAGCAATGGAAAGAGAGCGGCCTTCTGCCGCTCATCCAAAAGGCATTTGAGGAGGGGAAGCTCATCGCAGGGCTTTCGGCGGGCGCCATCTGCTGGTTCGAAGAGATGTATTCCGATTCCGTCGTCGAAGGGGAGTATCACATTTTCCCGGGACTTGGCTGGATAAAGGGAAAAATTTCTCCGCATTACGACGAAAGAACGCTTGACTTTGATCACATTGTACTGTATAATAGGTGGTGCGCTTGGGGGGTGGAGAACAACGCCGCCCTTGAAGTGTGTAACGGGGAGCCCGTCAGGAGCATTTCCTCGGGCGGAAAGGTCTTTCGCCTGGATGCTTCCTCGGGTGAATTGAAAAAGACAGTTTTCTGACTGTCCTCATATGCGGACGTGGCGAAATTGGCAGACGCGCAGGTTTCAGGTTCCTGTGGGAGACCATGGGGGTTCAAGTCCCTTCGTCCGCACCAAAAATGGGCTAAAATTGGGCTTAAACGCTTGATTTTAGCCCATTTTTTGCGTTTCACGGCACGTTTCACAGGGACAAAAAGGGAACTTTGGGGGCAAAATTGGGGGCAATTTTACCTTGTCTCTGCGTAAAAATATAAGTTATTGGTCCAACGGAAGGGCATATTTGATTTTGTTCGCCTCTTGGATCAGGTACGCATCAGATAAATCTGTATAAGCATCGGCCAGCACGCCCGATGAATGACCGACCATTTCATCCCTCGCTGCATCAGCAACACCGCATTCTCGGCACCTCGTATAAAAGGTCGTCCGTAAATCATACAAGGTATGATTAGGCATGAGCCTACGAAGGTGCTTATACAACGTCTCCATGTGGCACCAATGGAATTCTTTCATGTCGCCGATATACGGAGCAAGCATAGGATTGATCGGAATGCGCTTATACTCTTCGCGACCGTTCTTTCTCTTTGAGTTTTTCGCAATGAGCATATTTCCCTCACGTCGAAGTGATGTGTATTCGTTTGGCCTGAGCCCGGTATATAGAGCTATGATCAGCAGAACTCTATAGGGCGTCGAAGAAGAAATCAGCTTCACTTCCTCAATCTTGGTAAGCGCTTTTCCGTGCTCGTGTTTGTGCTTTTGATGAAAAACGACAGCTAACGGGTTCTTCGTAATTAAGCCATGCGCTATGGCTCCCTTAAAAGTGTAATTCATGAGCGAAAACACTTCATCTGCCGTCTTTCCTAATCCTCGTGAACGCAGATCGTCAATCATCGATTGACAGTCAGAAGGCGTGATCGCCTTCAAAGCCATTCCTCCAATGACAGGGAAGATATGATTGCGGCATCGGCTCATATCGTGATAATAGGTAAGCTCGGTAACCTTTCTCTTGCGAAACGTCTCGAAAAAAAATAAGCAAAACTCTTTATAACTGGTAGGGATCTTAGTCTGCTTAACTCCATCTCCGGACTCGATACGCCTCAGCGCTGCTATAAAGCGTTCTTTCGCGCGTTCGATCGTTGTTCCGCTGGCAGAGATGTTTAATCCGTTCGCTCGATAGCGCAACTCAAAATTGACTGAGCCGCCGCGCTTACGCTTGCGACAATGGACGGGTAGTCCATCAACGCGAAATAGTTTTCTGAATCTTTGTGGCATTTTTGAAATCTCCTTACTGGTAAATCCCAAAAATACTTCCTGTTTCGCTTCAGTTTCGCTCACTTTCTGATCAAGTGAGAGTGTGCTCTCCAACGCCGATGTATGGCCTTCATCGAGCGTCTGAGACGCGGCAACATGTTTCCTTAGTTCTTGTTGTGAGATCGCCTCCTTTGCCTCTGAACCCTCAAAGGCGCTTTTTTTTGCCCAAAATCGGGACGAAGTACGGAAAAAGATGATTTCCACCGTTCCGTAACGACGCCGATTTGGGTGTATTCCTGAAAGATTCTCTGTATGAGTTCTTCGAGGAAAGCCTGATACTTTTCTTCTGTGTACCGCATGGTCCACCTCCATAAAAGATTGTATGAAGATGATACGACACTACACAAAGAAATTCAATACCTATGCGCAAAAACAACATAGTAGCATGATTTTTGCGCATAATGGTTGACAGACAGAATATAATATGCCAAGATGCATATGAAATAAGATGATTAGGAGGTATTCCAAATAAGAGACCTCGCTTTGAGCAATCGAAGCGGGGTCTTTTTTTGCCTTCAAACGCGTTTTGCGGCATCCGCTACTCCCATTGTTTTACAGATCTTCAAGACGCATATGTCTAAAATCTTTATCATCTAAAAATTATGTCGAATATTAAAGCATTACCCGAAAAATATTCGACGTTCCATATTGACAACCAAACGAGCACATGGTATAATAAAGGGGAGGTGAAAAATGATCGACCGAACTGATTATCTAAATATGCTCATTGAACGGCGTGAAAACGGGATGGTCAAAGTTATTACCGGCCTGCGTCGCTGCGGGAAATCTTTCCTCCTTTTTGAGATCTATCGGCAATATCTTCTCTCAAACGGAATAAAAGAAGACGAGATCATTGCACTTGCTTTGGATGATGATGAAAATGCTATGTATCGCAACCCTCTGCGGCTTGGCGAATATATACGAAGCCGCATTGTTGATCCCCGTAAAACTTATTATATTTTCATCGATGAGATCCAAAAAGTTGCCTCTATAAAGAATCCTTATTTGGACGACCCGGAAGAAAAGATCGGCTTTGTCGATGTTGTGTTGGGCCTCATGAAAAAGCCAAACGTTGACGTCTATGTTACAGGCAGTAATTCCAAAATGTTGTCCTCCGATATCATGACAGAATTTCGCGGCCGAGGAGATGAAGTGCGCATTAGCCCGCTTTCATTCCAAGAATTCTATGCGGCATATGAAGGAGACAAGCATCAGGCATGGCATGAGTATTTTGTTTACGGCGGGATGCCCTTCCTGATGCGGTTAAAAACACATCAGGCAAAAAGCAAGTATCTGACCGATCTGTTCGAAACCATTTATCTTGCAGATATCCGAGAGAGGCATCGTCTTGCCGATAAACAAGTACTGGACGATTTATTGGATGTAGTTTCCTCTGCGATCGGATCCCTGACTAACCCAAGCAAAATTGCCGATACCTTCAAAAGCAATAAAAGATCTAATGTTACTGATGATACAATAGCAAAGTATCTCGATTATTTTGCCGACGCCTTCCTGATCACAAAGGCAAAACGGTATGATATCAAAGGCCGAAAATACATCGGCTCTCCGTTCAAGTATTATTATACCGATATCGGTCTTCGGAATGCCCGTCTTAATTTTCGTCAGACAGAAGAAAACCACATCATGGAAAATATTATCTACAACGAACTTGTAACGCGTGGATATAACGTGGACGTAGGAACTATGGAATACAACAGTACAGAAGACGGCAAGAATAAGAAACTGCGCTTAGAAGTAGACTTCGTGGCACATGTGGGGGATCGGCGCTATTATATTCAATCTGCTTTGTCTGTTGGAGAAGAAACAAAGCGAATGCAAGAAATTCGGCCTTTTACCCGTATCACAGACTCCTTCAAAAAAATCATTGTCATAAAAGATGATATCCTTCCGTGGTACGATGATCGAGGTGTTCTCTATATCGGGATCGAAAAATTTTTATTGGATAAGACTGTGTTAAACTAAGCATTCAACCTTAGCAGCATACACAAAATTAAAAGGAGGGGATAACAGTGAAATGCATACTGATGCACGGAAAAATCGCAGTTATGCAGCTTGAACTTGATGATGAAACGGGAAACATCCTGAAAGTTGGATCATTGCAAAATGCGAAGCATCTGCCTGTCGGCGTTCCCGTGAAAAACGGCCTTGCAGATCGATCTGAATTAAATAAATGGTGGACGGGTCGTTCTATTCCCGCGAGCCGTTTGGGTATCCGTGAGGCCTTGGAAGCGCTGGATCTCTCCGATCCAAAAATATTGCTCGTACGTTGCTTCGGGCTCAGCCTTTCAGATCAATACTGGATCTGTCCGGAAGGAACAGATCTGACATGGGAGAAAGTAAACTTTTTCGATAATCCTTTTTCCGACGATATGGGGGATATCTTATTCGGGAAGAAATCTATGTCCAAAGACTTTGATTTCAGTTCGCCCGATAACACTTCCGACGGATTCCTTAAAAAACGATGGAAAATTGTAAACGGGAAACGTTGCCTGATCAAAGGCGGCAGTAACCTCGAAAGGCAGCAGCCGTTCAACGAAGTAATTGCGTCCAAGATCATGGATAGGCTTAATATATATCACGTTCCGTATGCTCTTATTTGGGAAGATGATGAACCGTACAGTATTTGCGATGACTTCGTAACAAGAGAGACTGAGCTCGTCAGCGCTTGGCGCATCATGCAAACACAGAAAAAGGATAACAGCACGTCTCTCTATCAGCATTTTTTGAATTGCTGCAAGGCACTTGATGTGCCAAATATCGTTCCCTCGCTCGATCGGATGCTTGTGCTCGATTATATCATAGCGAATGAAGACAGGCATCTAAACAACTTTGGGCTCCTGAGAAATGCGGAAACGTTGGAATGGCTCGGTTTCGCTCCCATTTATGACAGCGGCAGTTCTCTCGGCTATAACAGTCTCATTCCTCAGATCAGAACAGAGAAGAACATTGCCTGTAAACCATTTAAGAAACGGCACGACGAACAGATAAAACTTGTTTCCTCGTACGATTGGATAGACTTTTCAAAGCTGCAAGATGTCGGGACTATAATACAAGAAGTATTTGCGGATCCACGCGCCCAAGAACTGATCGGCGAGGACAGACAGGAGGCGATCGTCCAAATGGTCAAGCGCCACATCGAGACGCTTCACGCCTTAGCAGAACGCCACATCCAGCAGGAAGATCATGTATCCAACGACTTGAAAGAGGATATAGCAGAGGATTACAGCAGATAAGTAACAAACGCATCGACCTCGTTATGAACGATCATAGCGGGGTCTTTTTTTATGACTTCAAGCGCGTTTTGCGGCGTCTGCGGCGCTTTTGACCATGCCGAGGATGAGATCCTGCGACGACTCAGGCAACTCCCGGAAGCAGCGGATGAGCTGCTGTTCTTTGGGAGAAACAGGTAAGGTCGGCACATCCACATGGTAGAATCCGTCAGTTTCGTCAGTTCGTCCCACAAGATAATCAAGAGTGACCGAAAAATAATCAGAGTATTTTATCAAGGTTTCTAATGGTGGGACTGCTTTATCGTTTTCGTATGCCCATATATTTTTATCTGTCGTCCCGATTTTTTGTGCCATCTCTTTTTGCGTAAGACCATTTTCTATGCGGAGTGAACGGATTTTAAGCATGGATCTCACCTTCCAAAAGATTTTTTTCTATATTATCTAAGATTTTTAGAGATTTGTCTTGACAATCTAAAAAAGGTAGGCTATAATAAAGAAAAATCTATTCTGATTAGGTTTTTTTCGGGCAATTATATTACATTGTAATCATCGTTCCAGCAAGGCATGAAAAAAGCTCTCCCGGAAGGGGAGAGCGTAGGGGAGAAGCCACAAAAAGAAGAGCAACCGATATGTGATCAGTTTTTCTGCTCGCCTTTTAAGACGGAATCGATCAATCTGTGGATCGTTATCTGAGAAACGGGCGAGAGTTGCCTGAACTTCAAGACAAGTTCCTCTTCGTCGTGTGTAGTATGAAACCGAGGCTTCTGTTCCACAACGTTTCCAAACTCATTTGTACGGCCAAGAAGATAGTCTGACGATACCTCAAAATAATCAGCAAGACGGCGGATCGTACTTGCAGTTGCCTCATTACGACCGAGCTCGATTTTAGCAATCGTTGACTGACTGACGCCGGTACGATCGGCAAGCTGCATTTGGCTGATCTGATGTTCACAACGTAACTCGTATAAAATTCTACTCATTCTTTCCATGCAATAATTTTACCATAAAATTATTCGCAGGGCACTTGACAAGTGCAAGAAGAATTGCTATACTAATGTCGAATATTACATATGCACTTGTCCCGTATGCTCCAACAAGTATAAAAGGCATGAAAAAAGCCCTCCGCGTGGGAGGGCATGAGATGGGGATGCTTAATTATCTCCGTAATGAGTCCACATTTGGATCACTACAATAATTTTTTCCTCCGGATAAATCCTATAAACAAGCCTATGCTGGACATTGATCCGACGCGAATAGGTATCTGTCAGATCGACGAGCTTTTCATAAGGAGGCTGATAGGGGTCTTCCGTAAGAACGCGCAATAACCGCGCTGCCTTATTTTTCAAGGTGCTGGATGCAATTTTGGTTAGATCCTTTTCAGCTTGCTTGGTAAAGCGGAGAGAGAAACTCATTTGAGCATCTCCTCCCAATTAAGCTCCTTGCATTCAGAAAGCGGGGTGTTGGCTCCTTCGGCAATACTCTCTCTCATCCCGGGAATGCTGTAAAGGTAGCACGTCTCCTCTAAGTTGCGCAGATACTCTTCACTAACAACGGCAGCATTTCCGTGCTTAGTCGTTACAATGATCTTCTCATCATTTGATGCCGCTGCGTCTAAATAGCTGAACAGGTTTTTACGAAACGAAGTAGCGTTGGTGATAGACATGACGGATTCTTCTCCTTCTTATATTATATGTACATTATAGCGTACATTATAATTAAAGTCAAGAGTTTTATGAAAAAAGCCCTCCGCGTGGGAGGGCAAAGGGGTGGAGAAGTTATTTGGATTGATCTTGTTTTATGACGTACTGTCCTGATTGATAGGTTTTGGCTCCCGTTTCATCCTCAAGCCCGAGAAGGTAATCGGCAGAGACGTTGAAGTATGTTGCAAGTGCAATAATATAGCTTGCCTTAGGTTCAGCTTGCTTACCTTCCCATTTCATAATCGCGGTATCAGATACACCGATTATGTTGCCTAACCGCTGCAAAGAAAGTTTGTGTTCTTGACGAAGTTCTTTCAGTCTAACATCAAATAAATACATATATGTATCCTCGTAGATATTTTACCAACTTTTTTTGGCAAAAGTATTGACACCAACTAAAATTGGTGATACAATGCAATTAACCAACTATTGTTGGCGCGAATTTTTTACCCGTCAAATATTACTCTGTAATTTTTGAATAAAAGGAGGCTCTGAAGTTGTTTTGTGACCGTTTGAAAACAGCTCGGATCAATGCCAAAATGACGCAGCGAGAAGTTGCGGAAAAGATCGGCATCTCGCAGACATCATACTCGTTTCTTGAAAGCGGTTTGCGGGAACCGTCTATGCTGTATCTTAGGCGCATCGCAGCCCTGCTCAACGTCTCGATCGATTGGCTCTGTGACAATCATCCGGACGAAGAAGAGTTGGTGCTTGCCGGCAATAAAAAGTAATTGTACGGACAGTTGTCCGTACAGAAGGAGGGAAACCATGAAGAAGGTAACGGTAAAGAGTGTGTTTGTAACGACAGGGCGTGTGCTTTGGTGGATCCTCGTTCATGCATTCTGCGGACTGCTTTGGCTCATCGGCGGGATCTTATCCTTTCTCGGTACGGTCCTTATCCCTTGGCGTTGGTAGCGTACGGACAAGTGTACGGACAACACAAAAATGAAAGTCAAAGATTGCAGATCTTGTCCTTATCATGAGCGGCGCGTATGGCATACCTATTATCAGCCGTGAAACTATCATGCGATCGGAATGACGCACGCATACGCTTATTGCACGCTTCATCAGAAACGCATCTTGAAGGTGCGAAATTGTAACGAAAACAGGGAGTGATATTTATGGAAAAGACCACAAGAACGACAAGAGCGGAAAAGAAAGAACAAGCCCTTGCGTGCCTGAGAGGGCTGCAAGCGGCAAAGCCTTACATCGAGGATTTCGAGCAAAACGACAAAGTGTATGTGTTTGAAAACCTCTACGGCTATCCCGCGCCCGGGAACGAGGACGTGTTTGTCAAGCTGAAGGAGATCGAAAAGAAGTACAAGTGCCTCGTCTATGCCGTCATTCATAGCGAGATGGTCTTCGGCGACTGCTATAATTTCCTGCTTGTACCGGACGATCCCGAAGATTGGGAATGGCTGCTTCGATCCAACATTGCACAGCATCATGTGCTTGCATACGTTTGGAACCGCAGCTATGAGGCAAACAGCGAGATGGGAACGATCTCCTGTCTCTCGATGGCAGGCGGGCTCACAAGAGCCGCATGATTTACTTATGTACGGACAATCGTCCGTACAATATGCCGAAACCACCGATGGGGTGCTGCCTGTTCAAGTCGGGCTTTCGGTTCACTCCCTATCTTGCGGTAGGCCCTGCTTACCGCAAGTGCAGGATCATTTTCCCAATCCCTTATAGTTGCGCGGGAGTTTTTCCGAATTTCCGCGCCAAAACCGCCGAGGCCATCTCGGATGCGATCTGTTCAAGTCAGATCCTCGGCACCCATATTCTCTTACCTCATTCTTTGTACGGACAAATGTCCGTACACCACGCTGAAGCCATTAAGCGTGCTGCCTGTGCAAGTCAGGCCTTCGGCTGAAAATGTCCCTCCACTTGTTTTCCTGTACGGACAACTGTCCGTACACAGCCGAGCTCTGTATATGTGGCAAAAAAGCAGGCTCAGCTGATCATCTCCTGAACTCTACAGAGGAGATCTCTTCTGTAGAGTATGAAATCTCTCCTCCAAACCATATATCCGTACGGACAAGTGTCCGTACAACATGCCGAAACCATAGGAATGCAGCCCGGTCGGGTCGGGCTTTCGGCACAACTCATCTGCCTGATGAGACATAGGGAGTGTATTATGAAGGCAAAGTTGAAGAGCATTTTTGCATTGGCTATCGGGCTGATCGCAATTGCAGCATGTGGAACATCTACCGTTCCTGCAAACAACACGAAGATAACGGCAAACGCGATCGAGGCTGGATCCGATGAAGTTTGCGTGCATGAACGATCAGACGAATGGTCGTCAGACGAGATTATGCATTGGCATGGATGTACTCGCTGCGGAGGGAATTATGAAAGAATGATCGGATTGCCTGATGCCAAACTCGAACATACCCCCGGGCCGGAGGCAACGTGTACGGAAGATCAGGTGTGTACCGTATGCGGCAGGGTGCTGAAAGAAGCTCTCGAGCATGATCTTACGCATTATGCCGGAAAAGCTGCATCATGCACGGAGATCGGATGGAACGCTTACGATACGTGTTCGCGCTGCGGCTATACTACATATGAAGAACTTCCTAAGCAGGAGCATAGCTGGTATGACTGGATGGATATGCGAACCAGCTGTGACGAATCGGGGATCAAGATGCGTTTTTGCAGGATCTGCGGCGAAACCGAAAAAGAGGAAGTGGATGCCGGAATCCATATTTGGGGACAAGCCGAAATAACCGAGCAGCCTACTTGCACAGAAAAAGGCGAGCAGCAGCTCAAATGCATTTCCTGCGGCGTGACTGAGACATCCGTCCTCAAAGAAACGGGCCATTCGGCGATAAAGATTTCGGCTGAAGACGCAACATGTACCAATTCCGGTTTGACAGAAGGAAGTGTGTGTTCTGTTTGCGGAGAAGTCTTGAGCGCACAAGAGGAGATCCCGGCCTTGGGACATTCCTATGAGCTCACATATAACAAAGAGCCTGAAAACGATCTGCCCGGAGAGCAGATCTATCAATGCAAGAACTGCGGTGTTACATACGAAAGGCTCATTGAAGCTCAAACTTTATCGGAAGCCAGCGAAACGAACGTTTGGAAAGCCGTTGCGATCTCGACAGGTGTCGCTTTTGTCCTTGGAGTTGCCGCATTTGTTGTGCTGTTTTATTTATGGAAGAGGGGGAAGATAAAATGCCGTGGTGGGGAATCCTCCTGATCGCATTTGGATGTTTCACCATAGTTACTTTGCTTTTTGGCGTCTACTGTGCGCTCATCCTCGCATCTCGCGAGGATGAACAAATGGAAAAGTACTTTCGCCATATCTCAGACACAGGAAGAGTGAAAAAGGACGGCAGCGATAACGAATCGGGCGCATAACGAATTACAGCAGAAGCTTGCACTCATAAGCGATTACTTTGTAATATCGATAGATATCGAGGCAAGAAAAGATGACAGATGAACAGATCCTGAATGCGCTGAGATCCTGCGGCGATGGTATTGCGATCTGCGACGGTTGCCCGTATGAAAGTCAGAATCATTGCAGCCTACTTGCAAAACAGGACATCATTGCGAGGTTTGAGGAACTTAAGACCGAGAACGTCAAGCTGCGCGACGGGTTGAAGAAAGAGATCGAGACCACAGCAAAACGAATTGAAGCGAACTTCCTTAGTGAGTTCGCCGACGACGTGACCTTTAAGATGGTCAGTAGACTAAATGAGATCATCATCGAGGCGATAAACAGCGTAACAAGCGCAAGACTATAACAAAAACGTCCGTACAAATGTACGGACAAAGTACAAAGGGAGTGACAAAATGAAGATCATATCGTTGGTAAATCAGAAGGGCGGTGTCGCCAAGACGACGACCGCAATGGCATTGGCAGACGGGTTCGCCCGCCGCGGGAAGAAAGTACTGCTCGTTGACTTTGATCCTCAGGGGCATCTTACGACGTCATACGGGCTTGAGGATGAAAATCCCGATTACCCGGAAGCGCTGCGGCTTCTCGGCCTCGATAAGGGCATTGAAGCGAAAGAAACCGTGCTCACGCACAATCTCTCCATCATTACTTCGGACATCGGCCTCGAAGAGGCGAATACACGGCTTGCGCCGAAGTACGGAAGAGAACGCTTTCTCGACAGAGCGCTCAGGAAGTACCGTGACCTTTATGACTATATCATCATCGACAGCAATCCATCGCTGTCCATTACGACGATCAACGTCATCGTGGCGAGCGACTATATTCTGATCCCGTTTAAGCCGGAGTTTAATTCCTTCAAAGGCATCGACCTGCTGCTCGACAGCGTGACGGAGATCCAGCGGGACAAGCCGGAGATCGGCGTGCTCGGTTATGTGGTGACGATGGCAGACCCGCGCCGCAGGAGCACGCGGGAGGCCGTAGAATATGTCAGAAGCATCGCCGAAGAGCGCGGCGGCAGAGTATTTCACTCGGAGATCCGTGTCGGCGTCGCGGCGGCTGACGCGCCCTCTTACGGCAAGAGCATTTTGGAGTATGCGCCTAACTCGGGTGTCGCACAGGACTATGAACATCTCTGCGATGAGATCTTAAAGACTTTGGAAATGGAGGCATAAGATGGCACTCGGAAATTTCAAAGCGAGAGCGAACAGCACTCAGGGAACGACGCGCGCATTGATCACATCGAGCGTCATCCCGGTAGAATCCACAAAGAAAACCATGAAAGTAGACCTTCGGGTAAATGAAGATCTGTGGCGGACCTTCGTTGAGGATTGTCAGCGAAAAGGCGTCTCGGCGTCATCCGAGCTGCGCCGCTTTATGGAAGAACAAGTCCGCGAAACTGAAAAGCCTTGATACATACGTTCGTGTCCGTACAATTGTACGGACACGAATTTTAATATGCACCTCTAATTTCAAAAAAACACAAAAGCAGCAGTCGAAAGCTGCTGCTTGAGAGAATTAAATGGGGGTAATGGATAGCGTTAAGCCCAATGGCTCCAGCATTTTTAGAACAGTAGATAATTTAGGATCCGTAGCTCCGGTTTCTGTTCTTGCAATGCAGGGTTGGGCAACGCCCGATAAAACTTCCAGCTGTTTCTGCGAAAGGCCGGCATTTTTTCGGGCAGAAACCAACGCGGAAAGCAGCGCTTTCCGATACGCCTCGATATCCTCAGGTGGCTGACAGGAAAGACCTTGTTCGTAAATGCCTTCGGATGAAAGATCAAGCTCGTCATTCCAAACAAGTCCGAAGCCGCCGGCATCAATTTTGACCTGCTCGTATAAGCCGTTTACATTTTTAAGCGCGGCAAAAGGCGGATATTTGTTCATGAGCGGTTTCAAATCGAACTGTTTGAAATCACCATTCGCAAATCCGACGAGCAGAATGTAATCCGGTAGCGCAGCAAGAGAAGTGATTTTATGGAACATTGCGAAATCCTCCTTACGTTTATTCAATGGGGGGAAGCGGGACGATATTCTGCGTTTCCCACATTTGGAGAAGTTCTTCTCGATGAATCCCGACCCATTCCTTTACGATAGATAAAGCCTTGTTCGGAAGATCCCCGACAAGCATCGATCCTGTACGGATATCGATCACGCCAAGAGACTCACCATAAACCACATGAATATGAGGCGGGTTATGTTCAGATGCAAGAAAATACATCTTTACGATCATTCCATAGAAACGCGATATTACAGGCATTGCATTATTCTCCTTTGCTATTACATTATAGCACAAATGTTATTAAATGTCAATAGCATTTGCGTATTTTTGATACAGATTATTTTATTGTGAGGTAAGCCTATGGACTATTTACAGCTTGATTTGTTTGGGGGAGAAACTCCGGTGGAGGAAATCGGCCAGCACGGAAAGAAGTATCTGACGATGCAGGACGTCAACGGATCGCTTGAGGGGAAACATTGCTTTCAATGCAGTCACTGTGTCGCGTATCCGTCAAAATCAGGAAAGCGGATCAGGCACAAGTGCGATATATGGACATGTTCGCCCGATGCAAATGTCCGCAAGAAAACGATTGCTTGCAGGAAATTTATCGAACGGTTTGATTGATCGTCTGTACGGACAAACGTACGGACAAATATACGGATGGGGTTGAGGTGAGAAAATGGTCAAAAACGAGAATTACTATACCATCTTCGGATGGATGCTGAACGACTTGAGGTTAAGTGGAACAGATCTGATCGTATATGCAGTCATTTATTCTTTTTCACAAGACGGAGAGAGCGAATTTAAGGGAAGCTTGGCCTATCTGTCCGGCTGTACAGGAGCATCGCAATCCACGATCAGAAGAAGCCTGTCGCATTTGGAAGATCTAGGATATATCGAGAAAACGCAGCGTAATTCAAGCACCGGCCTCTCTAATAGTTTTCGTTCCGTTGTCGATCTTGACCGCCTCTCCGCAGGGGGTGCTCAATTTGAACACCCCATACCCCTCTGTGAGGAGAGGAGCGACGTATTAGAAGATGAAAACAATACAACTTTGTATAAAGACGATGCTAATAAGCTCTATTTTCCTGATGAACAAACTACAAGCGCATCCGTTGTCCGGACAAATTGTACGGACAAGGAGCACGGACAAAGCAGAGGTAAAAAAATGGTTAAGAATGAGAATTTTTATACGGTTTTTGGGTGGATGATAAACGAACTTAAGCTCAGAGGTTCAGATCTTATCGTATTTTCGATCATTTATTCCTTCTCCCAGGACGGAGCAAGTGAATTTAAGGGCAGTTTAGCATACATGTCCGAATTTACCGGGACATCGCTGCCTACGATCAGAAGGAGTCTGCTGCGCTTGGAAGAACTCGGGTATATCGAGAAAACACAGCGCAATAAGAGAGCCGGACTTTCTAATAGTTTTCGTTCTATTGTCGACCTTGACTCCGCTATTTCAGGGGGTGTTCAAAATGAACACCCCATACCCCCCGGGGGGGAGAGGGTCGTCAAATTGGACACCCGGGGTGTTCAATTTGAGCAACGGGATGTTCAAAATGAGCACCCCATCTATATAGATACAGATATAAGTACAGATTATACAAAAGAAAGAAAGAAAGAAAAAGAAATATATAAAGAAAAAGAAATGGCGCGCCAAGCGTTTGAAAAAATGTCCGATGAAGAACTCCTCAGATGGGGCGAGAGGGGATGCGACTTAAACGATCCTGTTCAGGAAGCAATATTTTACATATGGTGCTATGAGTGCAGGATAAGAAAAGACACGGCAAAGAAATGGAAAGGGAAAGTGATCAAAAACGATCGAGTGTTTGAGATCCTGAAAAGTCATGATGAGATCATGACTGAGATGGGCGTAACCGGTGAATTGAGAGATGTGCTGAAACAATTTCTGCGGAATGCTTATCTCAACAAGCATCTGATCTCAAACGATAAGCTTATTGATATCATCTGCCGTCTGAATGAGTTTTATGAGGATGACGAGATCGGTAAAATTCGCTCTGTAAACAAGGCAGTTGCGGGCGGTTGGTACGATATTCGAGAATTAAAGCGATGAGCGAGGAAAAAATGGATTTGAAAAACTATGAAGTCAAAATTCCCGAGGTCCCCGACGTGGGGGAAACGGTACGCTACCGCCGCTATCAGGCGATCGCAAAGCAATATCCGAATGCTTTTATCATTGATCGCTTAGGTGATTTTTACGAGATCCTCGGCGATCGCGCCGTGGAGGCCGCGAACGCGATCGGCCTCACGCTTACCTCTCGCAGCATGGGAACGGAAGGGCGCGTGCCGATGGTTGGCTTTCCTTATCATGTCGCGTCGCAGTTCATAGACAAGCTCGTGCAGTTCCGCGCCGTCGTGCTCGCCCCGGACGGAGAAGAGAAACAGTTCTTTCCTGCCGCAAATAAAGCAGCGCAGGAACGTTCTTCAGACGTCATATCCGTTTCCGAAGCGGCTTCAGAGCCCAACCCGTTTGACGATCCCGCCATGTTCTCGTCCGAAGAGGATGAAAATCAAGGGCAACCCACAGAAAAGTATGAGCCAGGCATTCAGGAGAGACGCCGCAGAAAAAAGCTGCAGCTCTCCCTGTTTGACCTTGCGGAAGCCGAAGAAAAGTCGGGGAAAGAGCAGCTTATCGAACGCACCCTGCTTTACGGATCGGGGGTTGAAGATGGAAAATTCCGAATCCATGAGTATTATCGGACAAACCCATCCGTAAAACAGTTTGCCGCCTTCTTACGGAGCGAATATGGGATCGGCGGCCATCATGGGACAAACGGAGACAGTGAAGAACATGACGGACGGGGGATCCGTGCATGGTATGAACGTCAGATAGGGCATCGGGAAAATGAGTTCTTCCTTTCGTGGAACGAAGCAGCAAACCGCATTGCCGATCTCATTGACGAAAACAAGTATCTCGGCGAAGAAGAGATAAAGGAATACCGCGAGAAGCATGAGGCGAAACGGAAAGCAGAGGAAGAAAAGTCGCAGCGGCTTTCGTCCCTTATCGAGCGCGTCGTCAACGGCGCGATCGAGGTAAGGAAGCAGCGTATCATGGCGGCATATTCCGGCGACAAAAATTCGACCGACTTTGCGGCAGCCGTCTGTGACGAGTACGGTTACAGCATCGAGACCGGAGACGGATATTTCGCGCAGTACATCACCTCGCAGGGGGTACGTCTGCACGAGCTTGGCGAGAACGGTAAGATCGTGTTCGAGGCAAATCTGACATGGCGTGCCTTTGCAAGTCTGATCGGCGATATGATCGACCGCGGCGCGTATATTCTGCAAGACCACAAAGAAGAACGACAGGGAACAAACAACTATGCCGAAATCGTTGAGCAAATGGTGGCGCTTGGCACGCGAAACACGGAAAGCGGTAAGTACTCATACTACTTCGGCACGTTTGGAAAGGACGAGGAGTATGTCCGCGCACATTGCGAGGAGTTCAAAGAAGCATTGCTCACGCGGGAGGAAGTCAAGGCGGCCGATAGCGACGAATGGTATATCCATGCGGAATTTCACGAAAAGTACTGCGAAAAGCTGAACGGCGTCGAACAGCAAGTAAAACGCATTGTTGAGAGCATCGTTTCCGAGGGAACTCAGTCAACGTTGGATACCGTTTGGCTCGTGGAGTATGCCGATCTCGGAGAGGATGAGGCGTTTGTTCGGGAACACATAGACCTTGTGCGTGAAGAGATCCTAAACCGCGAAGAAGTCGCGGACGTGGAGATCGACGAGCGCGGGATCGATACGACGTTTTTCTATGCTTTTTGCCCGAACTATGAGATTCAGGAAGGCGATGAAGGGTACGAAGAACAAATAACGCAGCAGGACGAAGAAAACCATGCTGCCTCCGCGGCTGCGGAAGAGGCGAGCGGCAACGGACCTAAGGCAAGATACCGCAACAACGTCGCGGCTATCAGGCTCGTGAACTTCTTGGACGCGCACAACATTACGGCGACTGAGGAACAAAGATCAACTCTCTCCCGCTATGTCGGATGGGGAGGGCTGCCCCAGGCGTTTGATGCGCACAACGCCGCATGGGCAAAGGAGTACGAAGAACTCAAGGGGCTTTTGTCTGCCGAGGACTATGAACAGGCAAAGGCGAGCACGCTCTCCGCTTTCTATACGCCGCAGGAAGTCATTGTGGGAATGTATGACATTTTGCAGCGTTTCGGCGTACAGGGCGGGAACCGTATCTTGGAACCCGCAATGGGTACGGGGAATTTCTTTGCCTATATGCCCGCCGAGATCGCAGAGGGCGCACAGCGGTACGGCGTGGAACTTGACCGCGTGACGGGCAGGATCGCCGCGAAGTTATATCCCGATATCAATGTGCAGATCAAAGGCTTCGAGGACACGTCTTTTCCCGACGGGATGTTTGACATCGTCGTGGGCAACGTACCGTTCGGCGGCTTCGGCGTATTTGACAGCGCCTATAACCGCTATAACTTCCGCATCCACGATTATTTCCTCGCCAAGTCTATCGATAAGGTGCGCGCGGGCGGGATCGTCGCCGTCATCACATCAAAAGGCACGATGGATAAGCAAAACGAGAGCGCCCGTCGATACGTCGCGGAGCGGGCGGAGCTCCTCGGCGCGATCAGACTGCCCAACAATGCATTCAAATCGACAGCAGGAACGGAAGCCGTTGCGGATATTCTCTTCTTCCGCAAGCGGGTAGAAAAGGTGCAAGATCTTTCGTGTGAACGCTGGATCGGCCTTGCTGAAAACGCAGACGGAATGCGGCTCAACGCCTACTTTGTGGAGCATCCCGAGATGGTCCTCGGCACGCTCGCTTTTGAGACCGGCCTTTACGGCGGGATGGACATCACCGTCAAGCCCGACGGGCGGGAGCTCGGCGCTGCGATTGCAGAGGCGGCGCAGAATTTGCCGCGGGAGATCTTCACGGCCCGCGATCAGACGGAAGAGCAACCCGAAGCAGAGAAGATCGAAACAGATTACAACATCAAAGAAGGGTGCTTTACCGTCATCCGCGGCAAGGTCTATCAGCGCATCGGCGACACGATGGAAGAAAGAACGCCCTCGAAGCCAAAAGACGCGGTCGAACGTATTTCTGCCATGATCGCCTTGAAGGATGAGCTCCGTCATATCCTCGATCTGCAAGCGCAAGGCTGTTCCGATGAGGTGCTTGCCGCCATGCAGGTAAGCCTGAATGCCCGCTATGACGCCTTTGTCAAAGCATACGGGCCGCTCAACACGCAGACCAACGTGCGGCTGTTCCGTGACGATGCCGAAAGCGCCTTCCTCTTTGCCGCGGAAAACGCGGAAGGGGAGAGTTATACAAAGGCCGATATTTTCTCAAAACGCACAGTGCGTCCGTACATTGTCCCGACAGAGACCAAAGACTGCTACGAGGCAATGCAGATCTCAAAGAACGAGCGCGGCAGAGTGGACATTGCGTACATCGAAGAGCTTACGGGCAAGGACTATGATACCGTTCTCTCTGAGCTTGAAAGTGCCGTTTTCCGCGATCCCGCAAAAACAGAGCGAGACAAATACTCCGGGTTTGTGACCGCGAGCGAATATCTTGCGGGCGACGTCGTCACGAAACTTGCAGAAGCAACCGCAAAAAGTGCGGAAGATCCAAGCTTCAAACGCAATGTAGAAGCGCTGCAGGCCGTGCAGCCCGAGCGCATCAGCGCAAGCGACATTGCAGTGCGGATCGGCGCGCCGTGGATCGATAAAAAGTATTACGAGCAATTCTTCTGCACGCTCGTCGAGGTACCGTTCCATCTCCGCGACGGAGTGGAGATCTTCTACAACGCATTTGACAGCTCATGGCGTCTGGACCAGTGGGGGAGCGTGAAAGGGCAAACGGACTATCGGCAGAAGCATGTATATGGGACGGAACGCGCACCCGCTGCCCGCCTGTTTGAGGATGCTCTTAATCTGCGAGCGACAACGATCTACGATACCATCAAAGAAGACGGCAAAGAAAGGCGTGTCATCAATCAGACAGAGACGCTTGCTGCCCGTGATAAGCAGAATCAGATCAAAGAAGAGTTTGTAGATTGGATCTTCGCAGACCCCGAGCGTCGCGAGGACTTGGAGACAACGTACAATCTCCGTTTCAACCGGCTGCGTTTGCCGAGTTACGACGGAAGCTATCTGCGTTTCCCCGGGAAAAACCCCGAGATCGAACTTCGTCCGCATCAGAGAAGCGCTGTGGAACGCATCGTGTCAAGCGACGGCAGCGTGCTGCTTCATCACGTCGTCGGCAGCGGTAAAACCTTTACGGCCATCTCCGCTATCATGAAAATGCGGCAGCTCGGTATCTGTCAGAAAGCAATGGTCGCGGTGCCGAATCATCTCGTCGAGCAATGGGCGGGAGATTGGCGCAGGCTGTATCCGGCTGCAAAGATCCTTGTAGCCACAAAAGAAGATTTAGAAAAGGACAACCGCAAGCGGTTTGTCTCGAAGGTCGCGCTTGGCGATTGGGACGGCATCCTGATCGCGCAGTCGTCCTTTGCTAAGATCCCTATTTCGCCCGAACGGCAGATCCGCAAGATGCGGGAAGAGATCGGGAACATCGAAGCCTGTATCGAACAGACATGGGAAGAGAAAGGGCAGCCCGATGGAGCCGTCAAAAACCTCCAACGCATCAAAAAGAACAAGGAAAAACAGCTCAAAGAGCTGATGAATGCGGAGAAAAAAGACAACGTATTGCTCTTTGAGGAACTTGGCGTTGATTTCCTGTTTGTGGACGAGTCGCACTATTACAAAAATCTCTTCCTGTTCACAAAGATGAATAACGTCTCGGGAATTTCCTCGGCGGCAAGTCAGCGGGCAACAGACTTAAAGCTGAAATGTGAATATTTGCAAGAGCTTCACGGCAATGATCGCGGCGTTGTGTTCCTGACCGGAACACCTGTTTCCAACAGCATGACCGAAATGTACACGATGCAGACATACTTGCAGCCTACCACGCTGAAAGAGCTCGGGATGCCGTTCTTTGACAACTGGGCGGCCAACTTCGGTGAAACGGTCACGTCAATGGAACTTGCGCCGAGCGGGCAGGGATACCGCGCAAAGACGCGCTTTGCAAAGTTTACCAACCTGCCTGAGCTCATGACGCTCTATCGCTCCTTTGCCGACGTTCAGACCGCCGACATGGTCAAGTTGGACGTCCCTGCCGCCGAGCACGTTGTCATCAATCTGACGCCGTCCGAAACGGTCATCGCCTTTGCGGAGGAGATCGCAGCGCGCGCCGAGCGCATCAATAGCGGCGGCGTCGATCCGCACATCGACAATATGCTGCGCATTACCTCGGACGGCAAAAAGCTCGCGCTCGATCCCCGTCTCTATGCGGAAAACGGGCAGGACGAAGCAGGAAATAAACTCAACGAATGCGCAAAACGTGTTTTTGAGATATGGGCAGACACCATCGACATTCAAGGCACGCAGATCATCTTCTGTGACCTCTCAACTCCCAAAAAAAAGTTTGAAGACTATGTGCCGGGAACGGATTTTGATGTCTACAACGAGCTTAAGTATAAACTCGTGCACCGCGGGATCCCGAAAGAAGAGATCGCTTATATCCACGACCCAAAGAACGAAAAAGAAAAGCAAACCCTCTTTGACGAGCTGAACGAGGGGAAGGTGCGCGTCATCATCGCCAGCACAGAAAAATGCGGCGCAGGAGCAAACCTGCAAAAGAAGCTCGTGGCGCTTCACCATCTCGACACGCCGTACCGCCCCGCAGACATGGAACAGCGGGAGGGGCGCATCGTCCGTCAGGGTAACGAGAATGAAGACGTGAAGATCTTCACCTATGTGACACAGCGCACATTCGACTCTTACTCCTATCAGATCCTCGAAAACAAGCAGCGCTTTATATCGCAGATCACGCGCGGCGATCTGTACGTTCGGGAGGCGGAGGACATCGACGAGACGACACTTTCCTACGCCGAAATCAAAGCGATCACGGCGGCAAACCCCAAGATCAAGCGCAAGATGGAAGTGGATGCGGAAGTTTCCCGGCTGCGGCTGCTCGAAGGGCGTTATAAGAAACGTCTCTTCGAGTTGCAGGATGAGATCAGGAAGGGCTATCCCGAACGCATCCAACGGCAAGAGCTGTTGGTGGAACGCGCGCAAAAAGACTTTGAAACGCTGAAAGCGCATCCCCGTGAGGATGATAAGTTTGAGATCACCGTAAAAGGCAAGAGATACACGGCACGCAAAGAGGGCGGGCAGGCCCTCACGGAAGCGATCTTTACCCCGATCCCCGACGCCTCGATCGCTGTTTATCGTGGGTTCCAAATTGCCGCGAAACCTCTCAACGTCTTAAAGTTGGAGCGTGAGTGCGTGATCAAAGGCGCGGGCGAATACATAACAGATCTTGCCGACAGCCCGTCCGGCAATATCGTCAGGCTCGATAATTTCTTTGCCGACTTCCCGGACCGCGTCCGGCGTCTCGAAATGCGGCTTGAACAGATGCAAAACGACTTTGAGATCGCCAAAGAAGAGGTGAAAAAGCCGTTTGAGCATACGGAACGGCTGAAAGAGCTGCTGTCCGAACAGGCGCAGCTCAACGCGGAACTCGACCTCAACCGCCATGAGGAAGTCATTGTAGACGACGAAACAGGCGGGGCTGTAGAAGCCGGAGAGGAAGATACAGCCGTAGAAGCCACAAAAGAAGAAAATGATACCCTCAATGAATCCGTTGAGACGGAGAGCAGCGCAGAAACACCGATCCCGCAGGAAATCGAGGATGCCATCGAGAATATGGAGAGTGCGCTAAGAGAGTCTTTGGGGCTTCCCGCGAGGACAGAAGGCTCAAATGAGTCGGAGGTACAAGAAGAAATGCCCACGAACGAAGGAAGAAATATTCTGTTGCCAGACAGAGTACAGCTCGAAGAATTTACTCGCAAGGTGCTGAAATTTGCAGATGACGACCTTCTGATCCGCAACGAGACGGCGCGCTTGTTTGTGCGCATGGACGCCCTCACCGCCTATGGGTATCAGGACAGGCAAGAGCAAATGGTATCCATGAGTGACTTCGATGATCCCGACAGGGTCTATGCCGTCAAGCAAAGCGAATGGGAAGCATTTATAACCTCCGACGACGGGAAAGATTATATGGCCGCACGCCTCTATATCCTGCGTGCCGTACAGAGCTTCCTTGAGGATGCGGGTGAGGCAAATTACAGCGATGAGATCTTAACAGATATGCTCGGGAATTGCGAATGGCAGATAGCGCAGCTCGAACGGCATGGTGCAGAAGAGCTCTCCGGGGTGGAAGAGTATCTCTATCCCGATGCGCTGCGGATCCTTGACGAGCAGACGAACTATCTCTATGCAGATCTTCCGACGGGGCAGGACGTGTGGGCAAAGGACAGGCTGCGTTTGGAGCTTGTCCGTGAGCTTCCCGCAGGAGTTCTCAAAGACAGTCTGAGACGATACGCGGAACGTGAAGGCCTCGTAGAATACGTCCAACTTGGGCTGAACGAGCTGCGTTGGCTCAACGGCCGCACGCGCGATTTCTCGCGGGATGACGTGGAAGATCTTCTCGGAGACCTCAAATTCCACTTCGAGCGCAGCGCGTTCGATGAGAGCAAGGGCGGCACGGACTATGACGACTGGTACGACAACTACTTCTGCGATGACGTCCTGCGGCCGATTTTGGAAGAACGTATGAGCGAAGCAGCGAAGCAAGAAGAGCGCGAAGCGTTTTTGGATGAAAATCCGCTCGGACTGCCCGATCCCTATGCCTCCCTCAACGTCCTTGCCGTGCAGGATGACATATCGTTCGGAAACGGCCGATCGATGACGGGAATGCTGTTGCTCGAAAACGCTGAATACGGTGGTGATCTCGACGGTGAATGGTACGTCGTTACCGCTTCACCAAAGATCAGCAAGAATATCGTGCTCCACGCGGGCGATCAGATCGATCTTGACACCCTTTATCCAAACAACGATGCCATTGACGCCATCGATGCCTCTAATTTCCGTACGTTTAACGACCGCCATGCGGCTCAAGAATACTTTGAAAGCCGTGCAAAAGTGCAGAGGGGAGAGCTCACGGAGCAAAAAGAGGACGTGGAGGACGCTTCGGCCGCGCCGCAGACAACAGCAAACAGGCCGCATGACCCATTCACTCTACTGACGGAAGGGGAGGCCGCTGCCTTTGAGGAATATAAGGGCCGAGCTTGGGAGAGCGAGCCCGAGACGTCGCTTTGGGGCGAGGTAGAGCATTGCTATACGATCGCGCCCGGCATCTACGACGTCAGCACCGCAGGGCATGGCGGCGTGATGATCGACCGGCAGCTTACAGCCTATATCCTGTCTCCGGCAGCGAGACGGGAAGGAGAAAGTTTCGGACAATATCTTTGCTTTGAAGAGGATGTCGCCGCGTGTATTGCCTTCCGTGAAATGATCGATAAAGGCATTCTCACGAAAGAAAATCCGTTCTTCGACGCCTACTCTGCCGACGCGGACGCGATCCCTGAGCTCGAGCGAAGGACCCGTTACAGGGATCTTACCGTGGAACAAAAAGAGCGGTTTTTTGAGAAGTGGAGAACGCTGCTTGATGCACCCATCGAGGAATATTGCAAGGAATATCAAGCTGCATACCTCAAAGCGCAAGATGGCCGTAAAAAACCGAAAATGGAACAAGTAACCACAAAAAAAGAGGAGGAGACCATGCCGAAAACCAATGAACAGGCCGTAAGTTATCGTGACGTCCCGATCTATCGGCAGACGGGAGACTACGCGCGGGAACATGACGAGCGCGGGATACTGCGCGCCTCTCGCCGAGCCGATGAGGCTTGTAAAGACGCGCTCGATAACGGGATCCGAGAACACTATGACGGATCGCATCTTGACAGCAGCTTTCTGCCGCAGATCATCGAAGATTTCGGCGCGGAGCGCGTGGAATACATCCTCGCGACAACGCTGCGTGAGCACACATACGATCAAAGATACAGCCGTGAAAATCAGGAGTGGGCCGTAGGAATCGAGATCTCCGAAAGCGAACAGACAAGGTTAAATTGCTTACTCACGTCGCATCCCGTTCTGATCAATAGTGTCACGGATCATGTAAAGAAGATCGTAAAAGCTGCCGCCGAAGAAACAGAGCAGACGACAGAAATGGAGATGCCGGCTGTACAGATCAACTACGAGGAAGAGGTCATCAAGAGTGTAGATGCCGAATTTGAGGCATATAAGGCCAGCGTTCTTTCCATGTCGGCGGAAGATATTTTCCGGGAGAATTATAAGATCCACGTCTTGACGGAGCTGAAAGAGACGATCAAAGACGGTGTACTGAATGACTATATCGATAAAGATTATTATAGGGCGCTCTATGAGGAACGCGGAAGTATCCTCGCGGGACTTTATTATGATTTCATCGGTGATGATTACGCCAGCGTCAACAGTTACGGAGACACCGCGGATTTTATCAGGAGTTATTGTGAGCGCCATCATGCAGCGATCATGGAAGCAACAGAAGAACAAAAACGGCAGGAACAAGAGCAGCAGCCTCTGCCCACAGAACCCATTGACCTTATCGTTGTGGATACCGAGACGACGGGTCTCGATGCGTCCATAGACGAGCTTTTGCAGGTCTCCATCATCGACGGTGACGGCAACACGCTTTATAACAGTTATCTCAAGCCCGAGCATACGGAAAGCTGGCCGAAAGCGGAAGAAGTCAACCATATTTCCCCTGAGATGGTCGCCAACGCGCCGAGCATTCAATCGGAAATGGCGGCGATCGGGAACATCATGAGGCGCGCTAAGACGATCGTCGGTTACAACACCGAATACGATCTCCGTTTCCTGCAAGCGGCGGGCTGGCAGCGAGCAGAAGGGCAGAAGATCGTTGACGTCATGCAAGACTTTGCCCCGATCTACGGCGAATGGAGCGAGGAGAGAGGGGACTACAGATGGCAGAAACTTTCGACGTGTGCGGCATGGTACGGCTATGAATGGACCGAGCGAGGCGCACACAACAGCCTTGAGGACTGCCTTGCAACGCTGCATTGCTACAAGGAAATGGAAAAAGAAAAAGTCGAGACGCCGGCATATTTGAATGGGTACCACGAATCGATCTATGGTCTCATCTATAACTGGAAGGGACTGAAAGAGGAGAACTACATCTATACCCGCTCGCAGCTTCACAAACTGGATGAAAACTTCGACGCGAAGGCGAATCGCTACGACGGCGCGATCGCTGCCAACAAGACCTATATGGTCATCCGTTTGGAGGGTGGATCGGAAGAGGAGACAGAGCAGATCATCCGAGACTTTTTGACCGGAAAGTACAACGAGGAGGATCTCGGCAGCGAGGCGGAACCTGTAGAGGGTTGGTATTGGGAGACGGTGACAGAAGACTTCTTCACGGGCGAAAAGAATGAGACTGCCGAAGCACTCATTAACCTTTTCGGGCTCCGTGAAGATCGGCTCCGAATGCAGGAACAGCAAGAGCAAGAACCGGCCAAATACAAGAAAACGACAGCCCGGGGTTATCCCGTCCTCAAGATCGAAAAAGACGGCAGTGATCGAAACATTGCGATCGTACATCGTCAGACCGACACGCTTGACGATTACATCGTTGCGATCGGTTACGACGTCGAGGACGGCAGGTGGGCGCAGGGGCGCTATGATTTCCCGTCCGCCAAAGCCGCGCAAAAGTACATCGATGAAGCGTATGGGAAAAAGCACCTTGCCGCCAAAGAAGATAAGCCTGAAACGGTAAAGCAGGAGGCCATTCCCGCAGACACAGCTCAAACGGAAAAGACAGAAGAGCCCACAAAAGAAAAAAAGAAGATCACCGTTGAACTTGTCGGCGTTCACAAGCTCGGTGAATACCCGAAGAGCATTTTATTCAGGATGCCCGATGACTCGGAGTTTGCAGGGTATTCGTTCTATCTTCCCAAAGGCGCTATCAAGGAAGAGGACGGCAAGACCTTTGCGACATTGTGGCCCGATTTTACTGCGAAACTGCAAAACAGGGAGAAACAGACGAAAGATCTCCCCGTAACCGGTTTCGCCGCCGTATTCGCTCCAAAGACGGCAGCAGAGGATGCCTCCAAACAATCACAATATGAATACCTCACGCTGCCGAGAGAGGCGCTCATGAAGCAATACGACACGGTCACGATGATCAAAATGCCCATCACGGGGGAATATGCAAACAGCATCTTCTACTTTCCCAACAAGCTCATAAAGCCCGGGAAGGACGATCGAACTGTGCGTCTTTCCTTGCCGCAGGATTTCGTTGTCAAGCTGCAAAAACGGGAAGAGAAGAGCACTCTGACGCGCGAACAATTTGTTGCCGCCATGCAGGACGTGACCGCCGATGACTTCCACAAACGCTATGAGCGGCCGAGCGAAGCAGCGTGGAAAGCTCTGAAACAGAACCTTATCGATAACGTGCCGGAAGAGATGAAACGGCAGTCCAAGTGGGTCGCCGTCGTCACGGAACAGGAGGACGGAAAGGAACATCTCGGGAAAAGGCTCATCGATTGCCATAACGGCTCATGGGCTAAGAGCTCGGATCCAAATACTTGGACAGACTTCGAGACTGCACTTGCATACGCCGAATCGCACGGCGCAGACACAATCGCGTTTGCTCTGACAGGCGAGGACAATATCGCGTGTATCGACGTGGACAGCTGCGTCGGCGAGGACGGGAAATATTCCTCTAAAGCCATCGAGACGTACTGCAAAGCGGATAACACCTACTGCGAACGTTCGATCAGCGGCAAGGGACTGCATTTCTTCGGCAAGACGACGATGCAGGACAACCTCAAATCCTTCTCGACGGACGGGATGCTGGAGTTTTATCGGAACGGGCATTTTATCTCGATGACAGGCGACATTGAAACGGGCTGCAAGGAGATCAAGAGCTTCGACACGCCCGAAATGACGGCGTATATCCGTGAAAACTTTGAACGGCGCGTCGAATGGAAGGGGACTTGCCAACGGCAAGCCGGCCTAAAATATAGCTCCGATCGAGAAGTGCTTGAAAAGGCGTTTGCATCGAAGAACGGAGATACGATCAAGCGGCTCTATAACGGCGAAGATCTTTATCATGACCACAGCCGCAGCGACATGGCGCTCATGAGCCATCTTGCCTACTGGACCAATGGTGAAATCGATCAGATGCTTCAGATTTTCGCGACATCAGGGCTCTACCGACCCAACAAAGCTCCCTCATACTTTGAGACGACCGCCATAAAATGCTTGCAGAATCGTATGGGTATACAAAGCGCTGCGAACAGCTGGCAAGGAAAGATACCACAAAAAGGAAATTTCAGCGAAAAGTAATGTACGGACAAAGAATGTACGGACACGGCGTACGGACAACAATGTACGGACAAAGAATGTACGGACAAAGAATGTACGGACAAAGAATGTACGGACAAAACCATCTATATGAAAAGAGACGCGGCATAGGCCGCGTCTCGGGAGGGGAACATGATGGTCAATCAAGCAAATCTTCAATGGTACAATCCAATACCTTGGCAAGAGCATAAAGGGTCTCTGCCTGCGCTTTTCGCAGAAGGGCGCGATCCCCCTCATAGTAGTTAATTGAACGAAGGTTGACGCCGCTTAAGTCAGAAAGTTGCTTTTTGGTGAGTTTTCGCATTTCCCTGAAATACGTCAGCTTGTTTTTGATCGGCAGATTTTCTTCGATCCATTCGGCAGTTTTCTCTTCCGGCGCTTCATGATACGGATAGTATTTCGCGATTAGGTGTTTCAAGGGAACAGCCGCCAAGATTTCTCCAAAGGGCTTATTCAAATACCATTGTGAGTACGCAAGTACCCAGCCCGCCCAATATTCGGGGGAGCGATCGAGAGGGACTTGATTGTAGGGGACCTCTCTATCAAGGATCTCGGAAAGCATTTCAGTTGCTGATTTTCCGGAAAGATAGTTGGGATTCCCCGCTTCAATGGCACTCGCGACATTTGACGAAACAAATTTATCGGAGATCTCATCGGGAGAAAGATCTAACGCATTGATGGCAATATCGAAAAGAGCAGCAAGGTTGCGCATGACGTCATAAAGATAAACCTCATTGTAAGCGTGGATCATCTGCTTTGATTCCTCCTCTGATAATATCAATGAGAAGCACGCTATCCGTAGACACTATGTTCCCTTTTCGATTGGATAGATAGGCCGTCCTTGCATGCTCATCACGTTTTTTGCGGAGAGGATAGTATATCCGCTGTGACGCGACTTCATACCCCAAAAATTGCAAGCGGGAAAAAGCAAGTTGGGATTTAATAACGACTTGATTACCAAGGCTTCCCAACTGCATGACCTGTTTAAGGCGCTTTACGGTAATCGCATTACTCAAAAAATCTCTTGCGTAAGAAAAGTATGAATCGTTTGCTCGATACCCGATGATAACGTCAGCGTTGTTCGTTTCAACCGGGAAATTGTCAAGGATATAGTACATTCCTTCCCGCTCGACATCTGAATTGAGCGTAACCTTACGGTTTTTGAGCAGTACAGAAACCCAATGAATAATGCAAAACTCTTCCGAATTGAGATTTAAGATATTAAGCCCAGTCATATCAAAGGAATACTTGTTCGCGTAGCCTCCGGAAAATTGATCGCAAGCCCATTCTTTTGCGAGATCAAGATGTTCCGTGCAATAGAACCCGAGTCCGTAATCATTATTCGGACTGCCAATGCCGAAAGTTGGATTTTCAATGATGTTGTGTGAGCCGTGATAAATGATTTTCTCGTCGTTCATATAACACCTCCTAAAAACATTATAGCATTGTAATTCCACAATGTCAATAGTTCACGCATTACAATTCCAAATCGTTATTGCAAAATACGAAACATGTACGGACAAACAGTGTACGGACAAACAGTGTACGGACAAACCCTCCACACCGAAAGAGACGCGGCTATTGCCGCGTCTCGGGAGGGGTCATTTCCAAGAAATCTCGAGGTGACGATCGTTTAATACGCAATCGCGAAGATAAAGGCTGATCAAAGTTTGATACGGGATCCCAATACTTTCCGACTGCTTCTTGAAAAACTCAATTACAGAGTCGTCCAAATTGATAGTCACCTGTTTCTTGAGTGCTTTTGCATAAGGATTTTTCCTCGGATTCAGGGCCTTAATATCGTATTCTTCTCGCATGATATTCTTCTTTTCGTGAGATACATTATTCTTTGGATCGCGGTTGTGAAGGGTTACATGTATCACTTTCTTCAATCAAATCATGCTCGGCAAAGTTTGCAGTTCCGTTCCTTACATCTCTCGCGATCTTTGCCAAGTACCGAATATTTGAATCTGAATAGAAGATGTCTTTCGTCTCGGACCGACTGTCCGTCTTGCACCGGTTATTGCTCATGTTGAATAATAGAACCCTCCCAAAGCTCGCCCTTTAAGAGTTCATACACATATGCTGAACTCTCCAAGTAAAGACCACACGCAGGATCAATAAGTTTTTGAAACACTTGGGAAGAATATAACACATCAATTGCTTTATCGTATTCAATTTGACGGTCTTCTACGAGATACTCAACCACATCTTGAATTATTTGTTCAGTCAAGAATCGGATTCGATCCATACCACACCTACCTTTTTCAAAAGAGAGATTGCTTTGAGAGAATGAAAAGAAAATTGATCCGATGGAGCCGTATATTTCATCTCATCAAGCAGTTTAGCACTATCTATATATCCTCGCTGATATTGACGTATGAGTGTCGTTAAAGTATCATTGGCAACCGGTCCAAAAACAACATCATATTTATTATCTAAATTACAAGCAAGCGATGAGATTTCTATAAAGTCACGATTTCTGTTATTGATAACAAATATAGCCCATTCTTTACAGGGAGATGGGAAACTTAGAATTGACAGTGAAGGATGCGAAAGTAAATTTTCAGGTGCTTCATATGAAATAACACATGAAGCGCCTCCAAAAATCCGACTTTTCCTGAGAGCCATAGCCTTTGCTTGATCAAAGAGAGTTGTTGTATAAAACCCTCTTCCAAAGTCTTTGTAAGGAGCGCACCGATCTAAATCTATTTGGTCAATATCGAGATTGGTTCCGTGATATAAGATCATGCTACAACTCCTCCGTTTTTTTCACAGACAAGAACAAGATCGTCAACGGCATCCTCAATCGAAAGAAGATGCTCTGCATCATAGCAATCCTTCAGAAAAGACAATCCACCGTACCTTTTTAGGTGCTGATACGCTTCCTGCTGATTCATCGAAAAACGCTGCGCAAATTCACTGATACAAATTACAGTATAGGCTATTCTGTTTTGAATTTCACGAACCATATTTTTTATTCTCCCGTTGAGTTATACGCATGCTCTCCACCTGTTTCCATAAAAGCAATACCTCCTCGAAGGTATCCTCAGAAATCTTAATCATAAGCGCAGTAGGTTTTCCGTTATCGGTAATAACTACAAGATTTTCGGGAGTTACCGATGAAAGAACAGTTTTTGTATTGTTGCTTAATTCTCGAATGCCATAAAAGTTCATGATTTATACCTCCATTCGCTTAACAATAGTATATATCATTGTTCAACATTTGTCAAGTCAAACAGAAAAATATAAAGGAGAATCCAATATGAAACAAGAAGAAAAAGACGAAACGACCCGAGAAGAAGTCGTGATCCCTGCGGGCTATACGCCTGAAGAGTATCTCGACGTGGGGCAGAAATGCCCCGACGAAGAACCCGAAAAAATAGTGGAGGTAAAACTGAAATATGGCGAATGAGACCACAAAAGAAAAACCATACGAAAAGCTCTCCAAGTCCGAGCAGATGATCATAGACATCGTGCTTAAAAACCTCGAAGACGGCTCAGGGATTTGGAGCCCGGGATGGGTATCGAGCGGGCTGCCGAGGAACGCCATTACCGGGAAGGGATACCGCGGATCAAACAACATCCGACTCTTTATGATCGGAATGGATCGCGGATATCAGGACAATCGCTGGCTCACTTTCCGGCAAATGACGGAAAAAGGGTGGTCGTTCAAACAGGACGAAGAGGGCAACTCGCTTGCCAAAAATAAAGGCGTCGGGATCGACTACTATGAGCTTCGTGACCGCGAAACCAAGCGCCCGTTTGACCGTAGCGTGCTCGACGGGATGACCGAGGACGAGAAGCGTGAGTACATGGATGAAAACGTCTATGCTGTGAAAAAGAGTTACACGGTGTTCAATGCGGACCTTGTAGAGGGCATCCCCGCCAACGAGGAAACGCTTCCCGACGTTAGGGAGAACATTGAAAGGGTAGACAATTTTCTCGACGCTTGGAGCGAAAAAGAGGCCAAAATCATCTATGGCGGAGACGAGGCTTACTATTCTCCAAAGCTCGATGAGATCCATCTCCCCGAACAAAAAACCTTTCGCTCAACGGCAGAATTTTATTCTACGGTGCTGCATGAGCTCGGTCATTCTACGGGCCACGAAAAGCGCCTGAACCGTCAGATCACAAACTCGTTCGGCTCCGATGAGTACGCCAAAGAGGAGCTCAGAGCGGAGATCGGCTCGTTGTTTTTGGAGCAGGAGTTCGGTGTTCCGACCGATCCCGAACACCTCAGAAACAGTAGCGCCTATGTAGAAAATTGGTATGGTGCGATCAAGAAAGACCCTTCGATTTTCTTCTCTGCTGTCACGGACGCCTCTAAAATTTCCGCCTATGTGATGGGCAAAGAGAGAGAATTTTCCCTCGAGAAAGAAGCCACAAAAGAAAAAAATAAAGCAGTATCGATCCCCCTTTCTTTTGTGGATTCCGCTTCAAGTTCACCCGCCGACGAGGCCCAAAAAGAAGGCGAAACAGAGGCGACAAGAGGGGGGATGCAAGGGGGAGCGCACCCCCTTGCAAGTGTCCCTTCGAACAGCGTTCGGGAGAACGCGCAGGGGGTTCAAGGGGGAGGATTCCCCCTTGCGCAGGACGAGAAAACCGAGCCGTATGCGATCGTCAAAGATGAGGACGACGCGGGCGAAACCGTCTACAGACTGAAGATGATCGCGCCCTACGGACAAACGAGATCGCAATTCGGCGGCTATGGATTTCGCAGTCCCGAGGCCCTGATGAAAGAGTTTTCCATCATGCAACTAAAGCCTTTTTGGCGAGGGACAAAATTTAAGGAAGTATCCATTTCAGAACTCGCCGAGATGAGCCGCGAGCGCGCAGATCAGTACTACGCGAAGCAGGAACGGAGGAACGAAGACCAGAAGATCGGCTATATGCTGCCATCCCTATACGCGGCAAAAGTCGAAAATGAATGGCGGCCGGATATGAAGGGAAGAGGCGTTGAGAGCCTTACCCCGGCAGATAGAGAACTTGTCTCGAAAGCCGAAACGGGAACAGAGGGCAGCGTCTTTCAGGCACTCTTCCGAGGCGACAGGGTGACGGGAGAATGGTTTGCCGATGTCAATTCCATCATGCGGCGTCTTGCCCTTTATACCGAAGATGCGGAGCAGATCGGCAGAGTGTTCCGGGCGAGCGGTCAATACCGCGATGGCATGCTTGCAACGGAGATCAAAGAATTGGCTGTTAAAGCAATTACATCCGTTAAACATATCAACAGTTCTATCCTACCTTCTTCCGATAATGTTAAAAATCATGGAAGTCGACAAAATTCAGCTACAAAATAATGAGTTTCGTTTTGAGAGGAATGTTCTTCGAAACGGTCCCAAAAATGCGGCACTTTGCCGATTTTTGGGGGCAGGATAAGGCAGTGGGACCAAACCCACTGCGAGGCCTCGCGACAAGCGCTCGGCGGGACAAGCGGGAAACCCGCTTTCCTTAAGAGATACCACAAAATCGAATTGAAAGAAAATGAGTACAGACATCCAAAAAAAGGTGAGGATTTGGGATGCAGACGCAGCTGAAAAGCTCGATCGTATCCAAGCTCTGCCCCAATATAAGAGCTTTAATAAGGTGATCAATGACGTCGTGGATCGTGGCCTCCCGATCCTGTACAAGGAACTTTTCGGCGGGGAAGAGGAGACCGAAGAAGAGTGGGAACCGCCCGCTTTCCCCGAGGAATCAACACCGCAGCCGCCGATGTGTCCCGACAGGGAGTTTTGTTGGACGGCCACGCTGCTTCTTAAAGAGATCAACCTGAACGAGCTTCTGAACAAACAAATGCTTTCTGGGATCTTCCGCTTCCTCGCTCTGATCGCCGAAGGGACGACGGGAGAGGAGTTTGCAAAATTGCTTACGGCAGGCAAGCTCGGGCTCACCCCTGATTGTCTCTCCAAGCAAGAGGCGGAAGGCTTGAAAGCGATCTCCAAGTTGGGAGAAAGGAGCAGGAATGATCAGTAATCAGCCCATCGTATTCAACCTTCAATATACGCCATATCGGCCGCCGAGGAATGCAACGAAAGAGCAGCGCGCGCGTCATGCGCACGACCGTGCATTCTATGATATGACGGCAGAAGGGCAGACCATTCTCGACTACATGACGAGAGAGGACAAAGCAGCGGATGCAGAGGACGCTGAGGAAAAGGTCCCTCGTGCGCCACCTGAAAACGGCGCGTCTGTTCCGTCCGAAAAGCGTTACCCGACTATCCTTGAATACCTGCAAAAATCGACGCGGGTCTTTAACGGGAAGGGCATGATCTCGCAGGAAGAGCTTGCAGAAATGAAGAAGCGGGCCGCGCAAAACAAAGGAAATATTTGGCACGGCTACATATCTTTCAACAAGCAGGAATCGCACAAGATCGATACGCCCGAGAAGTGCATCGCTTTTATCAAAAACACGTTCGGAACGTTCTTCAAAGCGGCGCACCTCAATGAGGACAATATTGACCTCATGTGCTCGCTCCATATCGATCGCCCGCATCACCTTCATATCCATTATTCCTTTTGGGAGAAGGAACCGAAGTACCGATCCCGAGACGGAAAGGGCTTTGAGTATCGACGACGCGGAGAGCTTGATAAAGCAGCTATCGACAATATTTTTGTGAAAGCCGGTATATGGGTGAGCGAGCAAAAAGAAGATCTCTATCTCACCCGCAACGATGCGATCAAAGAACTCAGGCGCACACTTTCCTATGCCGGGCTTCGACGGGAACGCAAGGACATCTGCGAAGATCTTCTCGGTCTTGCCCGCGATCTCCCGCCGACAGGTCGGCTCGCGTACGGCAGCAAAGACATGGAACCTTTCCGCGAGCGGATCGACGCGATCACGGAGAAGCTGTTCGGGAGCGATCCTAAGGCGCGCGGAGCAGACCTTGATTTCCAAACCGAGCTTGCTCGCAGGAGAGCCATCATCAAGAACATCTGCAATCAGCCCTATCTCTTCTCAAACCGAAATAACGAGCCCGAAACGGTAGAGCGTCTTGCGCAGAGATACCACTACACCTGTCTCTTATACACATCTCCGAGCCCACGAGACAGGCAGAAATCTC
>ENA-OZFX01000097-OZFX01000097.1-human-gut-metagenome-genome-assembly--contig:-NODE-97-length-49968-cov-7.710797_pt1 | contig 49968 bp, 37 predicted proteins | sample MGYA00244651_ERZ653648 | MGnify/ENA primary metagenome ERZ653648 (study PRJEB26926, sample SAMN06164910) | human gut metagenome | biome: ENVO:00009003; feature: ENVO:2100002; material: ENVO:00002003...
CCTCCTGATTCATCTCAATCTGTAACAGTAAGAACGGTTTTCCTCCCCTACGTGTTACAGATCGAGACATTTCATAGTTGTCCCGATCAGGAGCTCACGGCGTCTCGTCCATCTCCTACGCCGACTACGTCATCGCCATGGTCGACGAGGCCGAGCGCACGGGCTCCGATGCCCACGTGGGCGAGGGTCTCTATCGGCTCTATCGCTCGCTCGTGAACGTGCGCCCGCCTACGGAAATCTCCGATGAGTACCTGCGCATCGAGGACGCTTACTTGCAGGGACGCCTGCAGGAGCGCGGAATCGCCGAGGCACGTAAAGCGGAATCCGTAGGCGGACTCTTGCTGTGGCGCGGGGATATCACGCGGCTTCGCACGGACGCCATCGTGAACGTTGCCAACTCTCAGAGGCTAGGATGTGATCCTGCCGATTTTTGGGTAACCACCCACTCGGCGTAGTCGTTATAAATGTACTTGTGCTCCCAGATGCCATCAGCTGAGCCTGTGCACTCGTCAATCTGGCAGTCGTGGTAGAGGTCGTCCGCGAAGCCCTCAATTACGTCCAACAACTCGAGGCGCTCGGTGTACTTCGCAGGGATTCCGCTAAAGCCCAGTCTCGCCCCGAGAATGTTGCCGCACACCGCGCCGGTGGAGTCCGAGTCACCGTTGTGGTTCACGGCAGCAACGATCCCCGCCTCGAAGTCGTGCTCGTGTCGCAGTGCACAGAATACGGCTATGGCCAGCGTCTCCTCGGCCACCCATCCCTCGCCGAGCTCGTGGATGCAGTCAAGGTCGACCTTGGAGGAGTTGGCGAGACGCAGCGCGTGCATAAGAAGGCCTTGCAGTTCCTTCACATGTTTAGCATTCGGATAGGCTTCGGGAAGCGCGCCCAACGCACCCATGACAGCTTCGCGCACGCTGCAACCTGGCTTGTGCGTCAGCATGCTCACAATCACCGCGAGCGCTCCGGCGGGCAGCCAGCCCAACGCGTGGCCGTGCGTGAGGGCAGCACACTCCGCGCCAAGCCGGAGGGCGTCGGCATAGCCGCTGCAGTGGGTGCCAGCTTCAGGGTCAAGGTAGAGCCCTGCCGGAGCCACGCGCATCACGCCGCCACAGCCCTTGCTGCTGTTGACGGGGCGCTCGGTCGTCCCCTCGCACCCCTCCGCGCAGGCGGAGAGGCACGTGTTCCCCGGCGCGCGCTGCTCGAAGAACTCGGGCACGCCGACGAGCCACGAGTAGTGGTAGACGCTACTCCGCCCTTCGTCGAGCGGATACCTCTCGGTCTGCGTGCGGTACCAGTCTCCGTAGCAGTAGCTGACATAACTTTCATACGGCCCCATAATGCCGCGCGTCATCCCACGCGTGGTACCTAAGAGCAGGCCGTTTGCTGTGAAGAGAGTCATCTGCGTATCGTCGGAGAAGTGCGCCACGCCTTTGGCATCGAGTTCGTACTCGGTTATGCCACGCTCACCATAGCGGGAGAAGATGTGCTCCTCGCCCCAGAATTCCACGGCGTATCCAAGCGCGTCGCCTGCGGCCCCGCCCACGAGGCAGCCCCGGTATTTGTCGAGATCTTTCATGAAGCTCCCTTATGCCTAATCGTTTACAACAAAGGCCATCAAATCCTCGGGTGTCTCGAACACATGGTATCCGAGCTTGGTCACGAAAGAGCGCTCCTCGGGCTCGCTATCGACCATGAGGGCGACCGGTTCGCCGAGGCCGGTCTGCAAGCCGTCCGGCCATGCAAGGTCAACGATCACGGTCTTAGACGTGCCGCTCACTCCGAAGTTCGCCGCCCCGTGCCCGTAACCCCTCTCCGTCAACCAGTCCGAGAGCCCGGAGAGAGCCTCGTCATCGTGGTCGAGGACGCTCGCGGCCCCCGGCTGTTTGAAGGCGGTGGGCAGCTCACCCAGGTCTTTTCCTCTGTAGAGGGCAGATAGGATCGCGTTGGCCTTCTCGGAGAGAAGCTCGCGCCTCCGGGCGAGGAAGGCCTCGTAGTTCTCGATTTCCCAGAGGGAAGGGTCGTCGGTCGGCACGGCGTGAGATTCGACCGCTCCGGGGTTTGCGGCGACGTAACCCGGCAGGTAGTCTGAGGGGAGCTTGTCCGAGATCTCCAGGTTTGTCTCCTTGGTTAAGAAGGCGTAGTTGGCGAGCTGGTTCACCATCGACTTGTTGCGGTCGGCGGCGTAGAGCACCTTCTTGGGGAAGATGTGGTGCACGTCGAGCGACGAGTTCTTGCCGAGAAGGTGAGAGTTGAGCTCGATTCCGTTGCCCCAGTCGCGAGCATGCCCCATGCGGGCGAGAAGGTACATGAGCGGGTAGAGGCGCGCTCCCGTGCTCCATCCCCAGAAGTCATCGGGGTGAAGGCTTAGGTCGGGCCTGTTGGTCTTTATGAGCCTGAGCAGTCCGTCGATCCCCTCGCCACCCTTGACAGCGTTTATATCCTGGGCAAGCACACTCTCGGTGGAGCCTGCGTAGCGCCCCCAGAGGAAGACGTGGACATGCCAGTAGAGTAGGCGGTCCCACTCGGCCGAGGTAAGCTTGCCTCCCTTCTGGTCTATGACCGCAATCATCGTGGCGATGGAAAAGGGGCTGCCGAGGACGCGGGTATGGTCGAGTCCAAGTCTGCCCGCGATATGGTCGAGGCAGGTGCCCACGAGTTGGACGGTCTCCTTGAGTCCCTTTTGAATCTCCGACACGGAGAAGCCATCGAGAGCGGAGAAGTACGCCGACTTCGCGAGGTGAACAGTCAGGCAGCGCAGCAGCCAGTCGCGTGTGAAGTCGTATCCCTTGGCCGAGAAGCCATCGAGAGCCTTTTGCATCTCATCGCGCATGGCGGGCCATTCCGCGCAAATCTTGGCGAGCGTGAGGTCGCCCTTGCTAAGCTTCGTGCCGCCCGAGTTCACGCTGTTGAAGATATCCACGACTACGTCGATGGTTTTGTCAGGGCCGGTCACGGTCTGGGAGAGCATCTCAGTCTGCTTGATCTGCTCTATGCGGTTGAGTCGCGTGAGGGACAACGTGAAGGTCGGGTCGTCAAGGCCGGCGGCCTGTTTGATGTTGACGGCTTCCGTTACGGCTCCGGATTGGTAGACCTCGGTTACCGAGACCCACATGGGGTCGCCCTTCATCTTGGGGGCACGGAACTCGAATACCTCATCCTTGATGTTGAACATGAGATCGGCGAATGCGCGCTTGTCGCCCTCAAAGAAGGGTGGTTCCTTGCCACGCATGATGCCGTAGAGCGACGTCATGCGCTGCTGGCCGTCGAGAATGAGGTTGACGACACCTTGCCCGATGACCTTCTCGCCTTTGATGTCCGCGTCTTCCACGGGAGTTTGCCACAAGAGCATCGTGCCTACCGGATAGCCCTTGTACAGTGACGTCATGAGTTTGCGCACCTGCGCGCGGTTCCATACGTAGCCGCGCTGGAACTGCGGCATCGCGTAGTCACCCGAGTCGATGCGGTTGAGGATGTCGGCTATGGTGCTCATTGTCGATGCCTTTCAGGTTCGATCGCCTCGAGGTCTCAACAAACATGACAGAGGCGAATTGCGCAACAATAGCTCTATTTTACTCTTCACTGCCAAGCTCCATTGGAGCGCTGGATGCGGATTCGGGAGGGTTCTTCGGCACCCGCGTATGATTAGATGACGGTGAGAATTGTGTCGTTCCAACTGTGGATGCAAGGCGTGCACCTGTGTCCCGATCATCATTGTCTCAATCTGTAACATCTAGACCGACATTTCCCTTCTAACTGTTACAGATTGAGATAAATGGACGGACCCTCAACCTTCCGTCTTGATCTGTAACAGTAAGAGGTCTTTCCCGCCCCTATCTGTTACAGATCAAGACAATTCGCGGCGGCCTCCTGATTCATCTCAATCTGTAACAGTAAGAACGGTTTTCCTCCCCTACGTGTGCATCCCAACGCCCCAATCGAAAATTAACGCGAGCCAGAACCTAATCTGTTCCCTGGATCACCGTCAGCAAATCCTCGTAGCTGTGCACCACGTCACAGCGCTCGCCCTCGGAATCCCAGAACACGTAGTCCTGGATGCAGCGGCTCGTCTCCAGCGCGCGGCCGACGTTGCCGGGTATGCGCTCGGCGAAGATGGTGGAGTCGTACCGCTCATCGAGCTTGTGGTACGCGATGTGGTCGACCACCATCGTCGCCTTCTCGGCCAGGATGCAACGGGAGACCTTGGTCACAGTATGTTCCAACCTCCGGACGAGAGCAGTGGGATGAGATATACAGAGGCTTCTTTTCGGCCTGAATTGCTTCAAATATCTCTGGTTGAATCGTTCTGATACCAAATCGATACTGCATTAGATGCTACGCCTGAACGGCCTTCGTGGTCGAGGACTTAATTTGCTTGAGACCGACGAGCGCGATGCCGAGCGTCACGACGGCGAGGACGGCGACGGTCGCGAACCCACCGGTGTGCCCGTACGCGTCGATGAACGGCCCGGCGATGGCAGAGCCGCACGACGAGCCGATGGCGCAGAGGGTCCCCGTCCACGCGACAGCCTCGGTAAAGCGCATGGGCGACACCAGGTGCATCACGATCTCGTTGCCGTTGACGAAAGTCGGCGCCTGGCACAGGCCAGCCGCCAGGTAGATTGCGCCAATCACCCACAGGCTCGGTGCGAGGACGAACAGGCTCAGGCCGCAGCACAGCACCACGAGGCAGGTGTAGAACCTCCGCCACAGCGGGGTCTTCCAGCGGATGGCGCCGGAGAAGAGCGCGCCGACGAGCGAGCTAAACGAGAAACAGGAAATCACGAGGCCCGAGACCTGCGGCATGCCCACCTCACGCGCGAACGCCACAATGGAGACACTCGTTGCGTTCTGGAACGCGCCGAGCCCGAAGTACACGGCGCACAGCGCGACCATACCCGGTCCCCAGATCGACTGCGGGCGCGTGACGGGATTCGCGCGGCCGGCGCGCCTGGAGCCGTCTGCGCCCGTGGCAGCGTCCGCGCCCGCGTCGAGCACGCCGCCGACGGGTGCCACCTCGCGGCGCTCGGCACAGCTGTGGCGGGTGAGCTGCGACTGCGACGGTGGGAGCGTCGTGACCTCGGTGAGCACCATGATGGCGCCGATGACCGCGCAGACCGCCCCGAAGCGGATGGCGAGCGCGGCGGAGATGACGGCGAGCGTCGACGACAGCGGGTTTCCGATGACCCACATGCACTCGTCGAACGCAGAGCACAGCGACAGCGACGTGGAGATCTTCTTCTCGTCGCCGCGCAGCAGGTAGCGCCAGCGCGTGCGGCTCATGGCGCCCCAGGGCGGCGTAAACGCGAGGAACGGCACGATGCAGAAGAGGATCCACTCGTCTACGTGCGCGGTCGCCGCTGCGATGAAGACCTGCGAGGCGATAACCCAGATGATGATGGCCGGGATCGACGCCGCTCGCTGGCCGAACCGGTCGGCGAGTTTGCCGAGCTGCGGCCCGAGCAGCGCGGACGAGACGGAGTAGACGGCCGAGAGCGCGCCGGCGATCGTGTAGTTGCCGTAGATCTGCTGCACGCCGATGGTAATGGACATGCTGATCATGGCGAGCGGCATGCACGCGACCACCGACCCAACGGTGAAGCGCGCCGCATGCGGGATGCGCAGCAGCTCGGCATACCCGCCGAACAGCCGGTGGATCAGGCCGGAGTTCCCCGCAGGGGCCGTGGGGGCCGTCGCGCCCCGCTCCTCGGCGTCCTCGATCTCGATGGCGTCTTCCGTGGATTCCATGATCCTTCCCCGCTCCCGACGTATGGACGGTGCCCCGATGCAATCCGGGCACCGACGCGCGATCTGCGCGCACATGGTATTAGGGTAGCGACATCCGCCGTGGAAGCAACCGGCGTTCGTTTACTTTTCCTGCCACTTTGACGCGGCACGAGGTAATCGAATATAGCCGCGCACATAAAGCGGGTCCTGTTTCATTTTGAACAGGACCCGCCTCTTTCCTTTACGGGCGTAGAGTGTCTCCTACATGTTGCAGATCGAGACATTCCTTCCGACGCTCCGCTTCTATCTCAATTTGTAACAGTAAGGGTGATTATGGGCTTCCACGTGTTGCAAATCGAGACAACCGCTTCAGGAGGTGTCTTTAATCTCAATCTGTAACAGTAAGAACGGTATTTCTCCCCTACGTGTTATAGATCGAGACATTTCAAAGTGGTCCCGGTCATTGTCTCAATCTGTAACATCTAGACCGATATTTCCCTTCTAACTGTTACAGATTGAGATAAATGGACGGACCCTCAACCTTCCGTCTTGATCTGTAACAGTTAAAAGCGGAATAACCGTCTTGGTGTTACAGATCGAGACAAACTCGGGAATGAGACGAATACCGTGCCCGACAACCTATCAAAACAAGAAACGGGCTCTGTCCCATATAGAGACAGAGCCCGAAACTCTCATGGAGCCAGTGACAGGAATCGAACCTGCAACCCACTGATTACAAATCAGTTGCGCTACCGTTGCGCCACACTGGCACACTTGGCGCTTTCGCGCGAAGCCTGTTAAGAATAATGGAATTGCGGACGGGGCGCAACAGGCCGCACGGCGTTATATAAATATGCAAAATCCAGCAACAGCGCGTACCAGGCCCGTTCATTTCTGTCAGTGCGCCCTCAATCTTAAAACCATTCGCCAGAACGAATAGTTTTAATTACAATTGGCTATATAAAACTATTCGTTCTGGCGAAGGGTTTCGCGATGTTGACTACCAAGGAAGCAGCCGAGCTGCTCGGCATCAGCCCGCGCAGGGTGCAGGAGCTCATTAAGAACGGCGCGCTGACCGCCCGCAAGGCTTCTGGCGTGTGGCTCATCGACAAAGACAGCGTAGACGCGCGACTCCGCTCCGCAACCAAAAGAGGGGGACGACCTCGTCGTGGGCATGGGAAAAGCGAAGTCGCATTTACCCTCATGAACCGCACGCACGAAGTAGCCCAACTGGTCTACAGCACATCGCGAAAAGACTTCACCCACATCGGCGCCGACGTCGATTACGCCCACGCCCCTATTGGAGTATTTGGCCCTAATAGCCCCATATCGCTCGACTCCTTCCGCATCTGGTGGCGCGGCCGCGGTATCCCGCTCGCACGCATTGGACTAGCCTCCCTGCTTGCAGAAGCCGCAGTCGATGTTCCCGATGAACTCGTCCAGCGAAATCTTGGCCTCTCCTTATCCGACCAGTATTGGATTAGGCCCCAAGACTCCGGTCTCGCGTGGGAAGATATCAATTTCTTCAATAATGCTTTTGACGACGTCTCTCTCAGCATCGCGCCCTTCGCCCCAGAGGGCAAGGCAGCTGCCGCAAAGCCCGATAACACCTCGGACGGCAATCTTCAAAAGTACTGGACATGCGAGGATGACCGTCGAATCCTCCACAAGGCAGGTGCACATCTAAACCAGGAACCTTATAACGAGCTGGTGGCGACTGCACTTCACCGTCGCATCCTAAACGCTTGCGATTATGTGCCTTACTCGCTCGAGGGCACGGGCACTTCCGCCCTGAGCATATGCGATGTCTTCTTAACTGATGAAGAAGAGTATGTCCCTGCGTTCTATGTAAACCAGCATGCAAATGCAGACGAGCGACTAACCGATTACGAACGGTATGTAGCAAACTGCGAGGAGCTTGGAGCGACGGATATAAAAGACGCCCTTGACCGCATGATCGTATGCGATGACATCATTGCCAACTATGATCGCCATTGGCGCAACTTTGGCCTTGTGCGAAACGTAAACACGCTAGCCTGCAGACCTGCCCCTATCTTCGATTCGGGCTCATCACTCTGGTGCAACATATCACTAGAGGAGCTTAGGGCGGGAGAGCACAGTTTTACCAGCGCACAATTTCATTCAAGCCCCGCCAAACAAATGTTGCTCGTCGAGGACATGGGCTGGTTTGACGGCGACAAACTCGAGGGTTTCGTTGACGAGGCAATCGAAATCCTATCCAAAAACGACGCTCTTACAGCGAGACTGCCTTATCTAAAAGAGGCGCTAACATGGCGCCTCGAAAGAATGATCGACATCGCTGAATGGAGTTAGCGAGACAGCATCGCCCCGCCAACTCCCCTACCTCCCGCGCAGAGCTTTGAGCTTGGCCAGGGCCTCGGGGCTTAGACGGCTGCCCAGGGTCATCTTGATCTGCGGGGCCTCCTCGGCCTCGTGCACGTCGTTGTCGATCTGTTTGATCTCGTCCACCAGCATACGGCTCGAGATGCGCGTGACGCCCTTGCCCATGACGACGGCCTGGATCGTGCCGTCGCTCGATACCACGGAGCACGCGCGGCCTTCCTCGCGCGCCTCGATGCAGAGCTTTTGCACCACGGTATCGGCAGAAACGCCCGTCGGCGAAAACTCGATGCGCACGCCGCGGGCCGGCAGGTTGGGGCGCTCGTTGGAGATATTGCCCGCGCCGTCGAACACGATCACGGCCTCGTAGCGGCCCTGGGCAAAGGCGGCGACGTCGTTGATGAGGGCGGTGCGTGCCATATCGTGAACGTCGCTGGAATACGGATCGTCTGAATGGTCGTACACGAGCTTTTCGTAGCGCGGCGTGCAGTGGATCACGTTGTAGCCGTCGACCACCAGCAGCTCGGGCTTATTGGAGTGCACCGTCGAGACCGGGTCGGCGATGGCCTGCGCAAACGCATTGCCGCCCACGCCGTAGGTCGCGGCCGAAACAATCGGCTTGGCCGAGCCCTCGCCAAAGCGCTTGGCCTTGGACTTGGCACGGTTCTTTTTGGACATGCGCTACTCCTCCCCCATGAGCTCGCCGACGTTGCGGCGCAGCCACTCAAAGCACAGCGCCGTGGTCGCCTGGGCAACATTGAGGCTCTCGGTCATGCCGCGCTGGGGAAGCTTGGTCATAAAGTCGCATTTCTCGAGCACCAGGCGCGAGATGCCGTCGCCCTCGGAGCCCATGACGAGCGCCACGCGGCCCTCGAAGGGAGCATCCCAGCAGCTGCCCTCGGCGTGCTCGGAGGCGCCGCCCACCCAAAAACCAGCGGCCTTGAGGTCATCGAGTGCACGGGCAATATTGGGAACCTGCGCGATAGGCAGATGCATGACAGCACCGGCCGAGGTCTTGTAGCTGCCCACGGTCACGCCGGCGGCACGCTTGTTGGCGATGACGACGCCGGCCGCGCCCACGACCTCGGCGGAGCGCACAATGGCGCCAAAGTTGCCGTCGTCGGTCACATGGTCGAGCACGACGACAAGCGCCGGACCGTCGCCTGCGCGGTCGAGAATATCGGCGACATCAGCATAGGGGAAGTTGCCAACCTCGAGTGCGATGCCCTGATGAGCGCCATGGCTCGACAGTGCGTCGAGCTGCGCACGCGGCACATACTTAATGCGGACGCCCGCGGCGTTGAGGTCGTCGACCAGGCGCGACAAGGCGGCATCGCGCTCTCCACCCTCGACAATGAGCGCGCACTTGATGGGAAAACCAGTGCGTAGCGCCTCGGCGGCAGCACGACGACCTTCGATAAACTCGCCCTTGGGAGCCTGGACAGCGTCGCGGTTGCGATCGCGCTGCGGACGTGCGGCCTGGGCGCGATCGCGCTGGCCCTTGGGAGCGGCAGCGCGGTCATTGCGGCGAATCGGACGCGAGCCAGAAGCAGCCTGCTTGCCGCCACGAGGCGCACGCTTGCGATTGTCGGCCATAAAGCGACCTCCTAAATACAACTATCAAACGAAACAAAATAAACGACCGCCCATGAATATTAATTCGGGCGGTCGGTACGGGTTTTCCAAGTGCCCGAGATTGCCGTGAAAGAGGAGCGACGCGTACTTGAGTACGCGAGCGACGGTTTGAACGGCAAGGTCGGGTGCTTGGGAAACCCGCGGGGATTAGAGAGATTTGATACGGGTGCCGGCGGCGGTATCCTCAATGGTGAGGCCCAGGTCCTTGAGCTGGTCGCGGATGGCGTCGGCCAGATCCCAGTTCTTGGCGGCACGGGCCTCGGCGCGGGCCTCGAGAATCTTGGCAGCAGCCTCGTCCACGTCGTCGCCCGTGTAGGCGACCAGGCCGGCGGCAACGCCTAGCAGACCCAGCGGCAGCTCTACCTTGGGCTCGGGGAGCTCAACGCCAAACGTATCGAGCAGCTCGGCCAGCGTGTCGGCGGCGGCAAGCGCGGCGGCCTTGTCGGCAGCATCGCCCGCCTGCTCCAGGTACTGGTTGCACTCGGTCACAAAGCCAAAGACGGCACCCATGGCACCGGCGGTGTTAAAGTCGTCGTCCATGCACTCCTTAAAGGCGGCGCGGGTCTCGGCGGCCTTGGCGGCAAACGCCTCGGCGGCAGCCGCATCGGCATCGGCCGTCGCATGGTTCGCGGCCCAACGCAGGTTCTCGACCGTACCGGCGATACGCGTGAGCGAGTTCTCGGCACCCTCCAGGCGCTCCCAAGAAAAGTCGAGAGGTGAGCGATAGCTCGTCTGCAGCATCAGCAGGCGCAGGGCGGCAGCGGAGTGCTGCTCGAGGACCTCGGCCAGCGTAAAGAAGTTGCCGAGCGACTTGGACATCTTCTCGCCGTCTACCAGCAGCATGCCCGTGTGCATCCAGGTGTTGGAGAAGCCCTGGTGCCAGGCGCAGGTGGCCTGGGCGCACTCGTTCTCATGATGCGGGAAGGCAAGGTCGGAGCCACCGCCGTGGATGTCAATCGGGGTGCCCAGGTAGCGGTGCACCATGGCGGCGCACTCGGTGTGCCAACCGGGACGCCCCTCGCCCCAGGGGCTCGGCCAGCTGGGCTCGCCGGGCTTGGCGGCCTTCCACAGGGCAAAGTCGAGCGGGTCGTTCTTGTCCTCGTTCTCCTCGATGCGCGCGCCAACCATAAGGTCGTCGATGTTGCGGCCCGAGACCTGACCATAGTTGGGATCGCTGCGCACGGCAAAGTACACGTCGCCGTTATCGGCGGCGTAGGCGTGGCCCTGCTCGATGAGCGTCTTGATCATGGCGATCATGGGGCCGATCTCCTTGGTGGCGCGAGGACGCACATCGGGATCGAGCACGTTGGCGGCGCGCATAACGCCGATAAACTTGTCAGAGAACTCCGTCGCAACCTCGGCGGCGGTACGGCCCTGCTCGTTGGCGCGCTTGATGATCTTGTCATCGACATCGGTGAGGTTCTGGGCAAACGTGACCTCGTAGCCGCTCGCGATGAGCCAGCGACGAATCACGTCAAAGCTGATGAACGTGCGGGCATTGCCGATGTGGATGTTGTCGTAGACCGTGGGGCCGCACACGTACATGCGGACCTTGCCGGACTCGATGGGCTGGAACTCTTCCTTTTTATGGGTAGCGCTGTTATAGATACGCATTCGTTACTCCTTAACGGTTTTCTGTAGCAGGCAGACGGCCCAGGCGCCGATTCCCTCGCCCTGGCCTTCCCAACCGAGCTTTTCGGTCGTAGTGGCGGCGACGCCCACGTTTTCGACGTCAACGCCCAGGGCATGGGCAAGGTTGGCGCGCATGGCATCGCGGTGCGGGGTGATCTTGGGTTGTTGACAGGCAATGGTGCAATCGGCATCGACAAACTCGAAGCCCAGCTCGCGCGCATAGCCCATCACGCGAGCGAGCAGCACCATCGAATCAGCACCCTCATAGGCGGGGTCGGTATCGGGGAATAGCTTGCCGATGTCTCCCCCGCGGCAGGCGCCCAGAATGGCGTCGGCCAAGGCGTGCGCGAGCACATCGGCATCCGAGTGGCCCAGCAGGCCGCGCTCGTAGGGAATGTCGACACCGCCGATGATACATCGACGCCCCTCCACCAGACGGTGGACGTCGTAGCCATGGCCAATGCGCAGGTTACTGAACATGGGGAAGGTCCTCTCCCTCGGCCATGCGGCCAAGCAGAATCGCGGTTACGGGACGCAGGTCCTCGGGCACCGTCACCTTAAGGTTATCGCGCGGGCTCTGGACGCAGCGGACGCGCCCACCCATGCGCTCGACCAGCGACGAATCATCGGTGCCGATAAAGCCCTCGGCAATGGCTGCAGCATGGGCGCGCTTCATAGCATCGACGCTAAAGATCTGCGGCGTCTGCGCTGCCCAGTAGAGCTCACGCGGCGGCGTCTCGACGATATTGTCGCCATCGACGATCTTGAGCGTGTCGATCGCGGGCTGGCCGCACACGACACCGTCGAGCGAGCGGTCGCTCACGAGCACGTCGATAGCGTGGTCGATGGCCTCGGTCGTAATGAGCGGACGGGCGCCGTCGTGGATAGCGACATATTCGAAACCCGCCGGCACCGCGTGCACGCCGGCGCGGGTGGAATCCTGACGAGTATCGCCGGCATCGGCAAAGCTGATGGGCGTGTCATAGTCAAACGGGTCGATAGCCAAGCGGCGCATCTCGGCACGGCGCTCGGCAGGGCAAACCACGACGATATGGCCGACCTTGTCGCTACGATCGAACGCGCGGATGGACCAGCTCATGAGCGGACGGCCCGCCACGTTAACGAGCTGCTTGCCGCCGGGATTTCCAAAGCGCTGGCCGCTGCCGCCGGCAACGACCACGGCGCATACGGGCGCCATTATGCGTTCCCCTGTTTGGTGCCCTTCATGCGGTACAGCGAGTCCGCAAGAATGGCAGGGTTGTTGACGCCAAAGTCGCCCAAGCGCTCCGGATCCTCGCTGATGTCATCCATGAGCTCCTGCAGCGAGCCGTACTCGTCGACGATCTTCTCGGCCACGCCGTCGCGCACGACGGACACGCGCGAAAGCGTGCGCAGGCCCAGCGGCGTCATGACGGAGTCCTCGTCCAAGTCGTCATAGCCCAGAACTGCCGCCACGTGCTGCGGGTCGGACAGGTCCTTAGGCGTCATACGGGCAAGCTCAGCGCGAATCTTCTCGGCGTTGGCCTCAGAGGAATCGCTTGCGTAGTCGCGGATCATCAAGTCGTATTCGGTATCCATGCTGGAGCCCGCGAGCTGCTCGAGCTGCATCTGCACGAGCTTGCCCTGGTTACCCAGCTTGACGATGCAATCCTTAAGCTCGGTCTTTGCCTGTTGCATGATCTCGAAACTCGAGAAGATGCCGGTGATGTCGGCGAGCGTGACGTAGTCGTCGAGCTCAAGGGCCGTCAGGCGCAGCAGGGAGCGATCGAGCGACTGACGGGTAGTCTGGAGCGTGGCGACGAGCTGGTTGACCGAGCTCATGATGGTGGTGACGGGCTGGATCTCGTAGCTCTTGCCGTGGACGTACACGTTGACGACGGCACGACGAGCCGAAACCGAGATCACGATGGCGTCGGTGAGCACCGACATGCGAGCGGCAGTACGGTGACGCATGCCCGTCTCACTCGTGGCGAGCGAGGGATCGGGATTGAGGTGGAAGTTGGCACGCAGGATCTGGGTGAGGTCGCCATCGATAACGATGGCACCGTCCATCTTGGAGAGCTCGAACAGGCGGTTCGAGGTAAACGAAATGTTGAGCGGGAAGCCGTCGTTACCGGCGGCGAGCACGTTTTCGGTGTCGCCGACGCAGATAAGGGCGCCCAGGTGACCGGCAATGATCATGTCGAGGGCGGTGCGGATCGGCTGACCGGGGGCAGTCAGGCGGATGGCCTGTTCCATACGCTTTTGCAGCTCGTTCTTATCCAAGGCATCGCTCCCATCGTATACGCTCCATAAACGTCAATAAGTTTCTCACGGTTTGCCCCTGTGACGCCCGCAAAATCCGATGCTTACAGAATGAGCGAACACAGCTGAGAGCCCCAATCCAAATGAGCTGCTTATGTGGTAGCATCGGGATTCGCATAAATGAGGGAGTAGTCGCGTGATCGGGTTCGCCTCCGGTGGCGCGGCAAGTCAACACACTGGCCGATGCGGCCTGGCTTGCCTTAATGAACGAGACTCGTGGCTGTGCGCGCAACGCGTACGCCACGAGTCTTTTTTGTTACTCCCCCAAGAGGTACACGCGGGCCCGCCCGCAGAGAGGGAGCCAGACTATGGGACTCGCAGAGCTCGTGTTGCTCGCCGTTGGCCTTTCGATGGACGCCTTTGCCGTATCCATCTGCAAGGGCCTTGGCATGAAGAAGATCAACCTTAAGGTCGCCGTAGTGCTCGGCCTGTTCTTTGGCGGCTTCCAGGCAGGCATGCCCGTGATCGGATGGGCGCTTGGCAGTCAATTCATGAGCATCATCGGCCCCATCGACCACTGGATCGCCTTTATCCTTTTGGCCTTCATCGGCAGCAAAATGCTGTGGGAAGCCTTTACCGAAGACGAGGATGAAGACGACGGCAAGGATGCCGAGAAGATTGAACTGGGCGAGTACCTGATCCTCGCCATCGCCACCTCAATCGACGCCCTGGCCGTGGGCATCTCGTTTGCCGCGCTCTCGGTTGACATCGTGCCCGCTGTATCGCTTATCGGCGTCACAACGTTTATCTTCTCCGTCGCCGGCGTAGCGATCGGCCACACCTTTGGCGCGCGCTACGAAAAACCCGCCACCATCGTGGGTGGCGTCGTGCTCATCCTCATCGGGCTTAAGATCTTGCTTGAGCATCTGGGGATTCTCGCACTGTAACGAATAACGGCCGCCCGGCATTACGCCAAGCGGCCGTTTTCATAGCCAGCCGTTTTAGAGCGGCTTAACTAAGGCGACCTTTACGCAGCGAGGCGCTTGAGGACGTCGATGAGCAGCTCGTAGAAGCGCTCGGCAGAAGCAAGCTCCATGCTCTCGTCCGGAGTGTGGACATCGGAGAGCGTCGGGCCCACGGCGATGGCGTCCAGGCCGTGCAGGGCCTCGGCAAACAGGCCGCACTCAAGGCCGGCGTGAATGGACTCGATGCGCAGCTCGGAGCCAAAGAGCTCGCGATAGCTCTCGACAAAGACGTCGCGGACCGGCGAATGCTCGGCATAGCTCCAGCCGGGATACTCGAACTCAAACTTGGCGTCGAAGCCCAAGACATCGGCCAGCGTCTGCAGGCGGTCCTTGAACTCGTTCTGCAGCGAGGTGATCGAGGAGCGCGGGGACAGCATGATCTTGACCTCGTCGTCAGAAGTGGCAACCACACCGATGTTGGAGGAAACCTCGACGGAGCCGTCGGTGGCGACGTTGCGGCGAATCACGCCGTTAGGGGCAAGACGCAGGGCGCGGATGAGGGCAAGCGCGGACTTCTGGTCCATGGCCTCGACCTCGGCGTCGTCGGCAATCTCGACGGTGCAGGTAAAGCCGGGGTCGAAGACCTCGAGCTCGGCAGTGACGTCGGCGATGATGCCCTTTGCGATCTGGGCCGCGGCCTCGGCGGCAGCGTGGTCGGCGTAGACCAGAACAGCTTTGCACTCACGGTTGATGGCGTTGTCCTTGGTGCCGCCGTTAAAGCTAACGATGGCGGGCTCGCCGGCAACCATCAGGCGGTCGATGATGCGGGCCATGATGAGGTTGCCGTTGCCGCGTTCCAGGTTGATGTCGGCGCCGGAGTGACCACCCAGCAGGCCGGAAATCTCGAGCGTGAGGGTGCTGCCGGTCTTGTGCTCGCGCACGATCGGGCAGGTGTAGGTAACGACGACGCCGCCGGCGCAGCTGACGGTAGCCACGCCCTCCTCCTCGGAATCGAGGTTGATCATGGTGCGAGCGCTGATCTGGGACTTGTCGAGCGTCTCGGCGCCGACCAGGCCAGTCTCCTCATCGGTGGTGAATACGCACTCGAGGGCAGGGTGAACGATCGAATCGTCATCGAGAACAGTGAGCATCAGAGCGACGGCGATACCGTTGTCGGCGCCCAGAGTGGTGCCGTTAGCGGTGAGGACGCCGTCCTTGACGACCAGGTCGATACCATCGGTCGTAAAGTCGTGCTCAACGGAGCCCAGCTTGTCGCACACCATGTCGATGTGACCCTGCAGCATCACGGTCGGGGCATTCTCGGCGCCGGCAGATGCGGGCTTGCGAATGATGACGTTGTAGACCTCGTCCTGATACACATCGAGACCGCGCTCCTTGGCAAACGCGACCAGGAAATCGCTGATGCCCTTCTCGTTGCCAGACCCACGGGGGATCGCGCTGACCTCCTCAAAGAAATGGAACAGCTGGGCGGGCTCGTAGCCGGTAATCTTGTAGTCCATGGTGCCTCCTTGGCGCAACTGGTTAGACAGTAAGACATGCGACTTGTATATTCCCAGACTTTGCGTGCATAAACCAGTCGAAAACGCCGAGCGCCCTCGCATCATCGGCTAACGGTGGACCGTATAGCGTAACGGTCACAACTTCCGCAGCTCTACAAATCGAGGCGCCCTTTCCGGAGCGCCTCGATTGCGCGTATCAAATTGTCGCCACGCCCTACAGCGCACCAGAGCCGGCTTGCATCATGCCGCCGGGGCCCGAGGTCACGCCGCCTCCCACAGGAGCAGCGTTGCCGGTGTGCGGCGCCGCCGGAGCGGCATCGCCCCCGAGCGCACCCGCCGGACGCGGCGCCGGGATCTCACCCGTGCCGTGGCTAAAGACAAACTTGCCATCGGCCACGTCGCACAGGACGGTATCGCCCTCGCCCCACTCGCCGGCCAGCAGCTCCTCGGACAGCGGATCCTCGATGAGCTTTTGGATGGCACGACGCAGAGGACGCGCGCCGTTGGTGAGGTCGGTACCCTCCGCCACAATCTTGTCGTAGGCCGCATCGGTAAGCTTGATGTTCATGCCGTTTGCGATCAGGCGCTGGCGCAGATCGTCCACCAGCAGGTGCGCAATCTTAGTCAGGTTCTCGCCCGAGAGCTTCTGGAACACCACAATATCGTCGATACGGTTGAGCAGCTCGGGGCGGAACAGGCGCTTGAGCTCGCCCATCGCACGACCCTTGATCTCGCTCGACGTGAGACCCTGCTCACCGGTGGTGCCAAAGCCCACGCTCGCATCCTGCGCGATCTCGCGGGCGCCCACGTTAGACGTCATGATGATCACGGTGTTGCGGAAGTCGACCGTCTTGCCCTGGCTATCGGTCAGACGGCCCTCCTCCAGCACCTGCAGCAGGATGTTGAAGATGTCGGGGTGCGCCTTCTCGATCTCGTCGAACAGCACGACCGAATACGGGTGACGACGAACGGCCTTGGTAAGCTGACCGCCCTCGTCGTGACCCACGTAACCCGGAGGGCTACCGATGAGCTTGGAGACCTCGAACTCGCTGCCGAACTCCGACATGTCGAAGCTGATGAGCGCGTCCTTGCTGCCAAAGAGGTACTCGGCGAGCGTCTTGGCGAGCTCGGTCTTGCCCGTGCCGGTGGGACCCAGGAAGATAAAGCTGCCGCCGGGACGACGCGGGTCCTTGAGCGGCGAGCGGCTGCGGCGCACGGCCTTGGCGACGGCCTCGACGGCCTCGTCCTGGCCGATAATGCGGGTCTTGAGCACGCTTTCGGTCTGCAGCAGGCGACGGCTCTCGCTCTCGGTGAGCGAGGAAACCGGCACGCCAGAGGTCACGGACACGATGTCGGCAATCTGACTCACGTCGATGGTGAGCGGGCTGGCGTCGAGCTCGGCGGTCCAGGCGGCCTTGGCTTCGGCGAGTTCAATCTCAGCGGCCTTCTGCTGCTCGGTGATCTCGGCGGCCTTGTTCATGTCATCGCTCTCGGTGGCCTCCTGCGCGGCGGCCTTGAGCTCCTCTATACGATGCTCGGCCTCGCGCACCGGCTCGGGCGCGCGATTCGCGGCGATGCGAGCGCGGGCACCGGCCTCGTCGATGAGGTCGATGGCCTTATCGGGCAGGAAGCGATCCTGGATGTAGCGGTTGGAAAGGTTCGCGGCGGCCTCGATAGCACCCTGCGTATAGCGCACATGGTGGTGCTCCTCGTAGCGCGGCTTGAGCGCGGTCAGGATCTTGACCGTGTCCTCGACGCTCGGCTCCTCGACATCAATGGTCTGGAAGCGACGCTCGAAGGCCGGGTCCTTGGTGAGGTACTTGCGGAACTCCTCGGCCGTGGTGGCACCGATGATCTGGAAAGCACCGCGCGCGAGCACGGGCTTGAGCATGGAGCTCGCGTCGATGGAGCCCTCGGCAGAGCCGGCACCGATGATGGTGTGCATCTCGTCGATAAACAAGATAACGTCGTCGGCTTCGGTCGCCTCCTGGATCACGTTCTTGAGGCGCTCCTCAAACTCACCGCGATACTTGGCACCCGCGACAAGACCCGGCAGATCGAGCGTCCAGATATTCTGGTTCATAAGATTCTCGGGCACATTGCCAGCAGCAATCTGCTGCGCCAGGCCCTCGACGATAGCTGTCTTGCCCACGCCGGGATCGCCCAGGATGAGCGGGTTGTTCTTGGTGCGGCGCGAAAGGATCTCCATCATGCGCTGGACTTCCTTTTCGCGACCAATCACGGGATCGAGCTCACCGTCGCGTGCTTTCTGCGTAAGGTTGGTGGCGAACTGCTTGAGCGTGTCGGTGCCGCTCCCCTTTTGCTGAGAGGCATCCGAGCCGCTAAAGAACGGCAGGCCCGCACCGGGACGGCCGGCACCGGCACCGGCGAGCGGACGCTTCTTGTCCTGGTCCTTGGCGGTGAGTTTCTCGATAGCCTTTTTGATGGAGGCGGACGACACACCCAGACGCATGAGGATGTCCATGGCCATGCCGTTGCCCTCTTCGACGATGCCGATCAGCAAGTGCTCGGTCGACACGTAGGTCTGGTTGTTCTCACGCGCCACGCGGAAGGAGCGCTCCATCACGCTAATGACGAGCGGCGTAAAGGCGAGCTTGGCGGCCTCGGTCTCCTCGCTGGGCTCGGGGACCGTGGTCTGGACCTCTTTGAGGGTATCCATGATGTCATCGTAGGAGATGTCGAGCGAGCGCAGCGCCTCGGCAGCGATGCCCTCGTCCTCCTTGGCAAGTGCGAGCAGCAGGTGCTCGGTACCCACCTTATTTGAGTGAAGATCGAGCGCTTCTTGCTTGGCCATGGACATGACCTTGCGCGCGCGATCGGTAAAACGGTCTAACATGCTAGTTCCTCTTAGACGAGCTAGTTTTTCAAACGCAAAGCGCCGCCCCGCGGCAGCGCTTTGGTCTCTTTACCCATATGGAGTATATGTTAACAGCTGGAGGAATATCTATAAACCCGGCTCACATGAATGCAGGTTATGACCGCATCGCGGGACTCACCGCGCGATGCGCGACGGGCGCCCCGCAAGAGAAACCCTAGACGTCTTTCACCACGTCGGGACTCGTCGCACGCGATGCGCGATAGGCATCGGCCTCCTTGGAGACGCGTTCGAGCAGCTCGGATGTATCGACGCCCTCGACTTGCGCGACCGTTTCAACCGTCTGCATGGCGACCGCCCTCAGGTACGCGCACGCGCTGTCCCCCAGCTGCTCGAGGTCTATCTCCTCGCCGCCCTCCCGGGCAAAGCCGACCGCCATCACAAAGCCCATGATGCCCGAGACCAGAAAGCCCACCGCAAAGCTCGAATCTGCCTTGAGCTCTTCTCCGTCGGGGTGGACGATCTCTCTCACGCGGTCGATGATGATCGTATGGATGCCCTGCTCGACCTGCTCGGCGGCACCCGCCCTCATGGTGATGACGATGCGCCGCAGCAGGCAGCGGACGTCGCGCCGGTCGAACGCCGAAAGGTCGCCCTCGCTCGAAAAATGCCAGAGGGCATCGGTGATGAGCTCGTTATCCTGCAGCAGCTGGGCTATGGCGATGGCGACGAGTTCATCGAAATCGTGAAAATAGTAGTAAAACGTTCCGCGATTGCACTGGGCGGCGCGGGTCACCTCGCCAACCGACAGCTCGAAGATGCTGTTGTTCTCGATGAGCTCCCAAAACGCCTCGATGATACGGGTGCGTGCATCGGGCGCATCGGCGTCCTTACGCGGTCTCGCCATGCGCCTCACCGCACCCCTGCGCCTTGGCGTTCATGATGAGCATCTGAAGACGGTTCTCCACGTTGGCGAAGCTCACGTCGGGATCGTAGTCGAGCGGCAGGAACTGCGCCGTGGGATACTGTTCCTTGAGCGCATGGATGAGCCCGCGCCCCACGACATGGTTGGGCAGACACCCGAACGGCTGCAGGATCACGAAGTTGCGGCAGCCGCGCTTGGCGTGCTCGAGGATCTCCGCCGGAATCAGCACGCCCTCGCCCGCATCGAACGTATGGTGCAGGATCTTATCGCTCGCGCGCACGAGCTCGGGCATGCGCGTCGGCGGCTCGTAGAGCGGGCTCGCCGCGCCCAGGCGGTCGCAACGGTCGTGCGCGAGCTCGAACAGGTTGTCCGCCGTGGCGTACCAGGCCTTTTCGGGCAGCGACAGGTCGACGTGGAACTCGCGCGACTGCGCATGCTTGTAGAAATAGGTCTTGCGGATCACGTCGGTCATGCGCGCCTCGATGACCTCGAGCCCGTTGTCCTCGAGGTAGCGCTCGATCTCGTGGTTGGCGCCGAGATGGAAATTGAGCAGGTACTCGCCCACGATGAGAACGGTCGGATGCGGGTTCGAGCGGTCGTACGGAACGGCGTCCATGATCGCAAGCGCGCGTTTGAAGCCCGTCGCCTGGCCTCTCAGCCCCGAGCGCTCCATGCCCTCGATAACCTCATCGAGCGCGCGGTCGAACGCAGCGTCCGCCGCGCCCTTCTCGAGCTCATAGGGACGGATGCGCCTAAGCATGGCCTCGAGGGCATCGATCATGGGAAGACCGTAGGCGATCTGGATGCTCGGGCCAAGGCCGAGCTTGAAGCCCGGATGCGCATTGTGGGCATCGACGTCGTCGTTGGTGAGCACCGGGACATAGTCGTATCCCGCGTCGTCGAGCGCGCGGCGCAGCAGGGGCATGTAGTGCGTCAGGCGGCAGTCGCCGATATACTTGCCAGTCACCACGGCGACGTCGTGCGGGTCGTACTTACCGCTCTTGAGTGCCGCGAGCGCCTCGCCGATCACGATTTGCGCGGGGAAGCAGATGTCGTTGTGCACATAGCGTTTGCCCAGGCGGATGGCATCCTCGCGCCCGATATCAAGGGCCTCGGCGCGCACGCCCTGATTGCGCATCGCCGCGGTCATGAGCCTGCAGAACGCATGGGAGGTGTTGGGGACCAGCGCGATCTTGTCGTGCCGGTCGCGCTTGGTGTACTTGACCTTATACGGGTCGTCGAGCGGATGGACCGCGTGCACCCGGGCGCCCTCGGCACGCTCCTCCGCGCGACGACGGTTGACCGACTCGATAAACGAACGCACGCGAATGCCCATGGGACCGGCGACGTCGCTCTCATCGAGCTTGATCATCATCGGAACCTTGGAGCCCATCTCGCCCATCATGCGCGCGATCTCGTCGGTGAGATACGCATCGTGGCCGCAGCCGAAGCTGCCCATCTGCACGAGCTCGAGCTCGGGCGTCGATGCGACGATGACCGCGCACGACAGCATGCGCGCATGGTAGTTGTTCACGATGTCGATGCGGCTGTTGGAAAGATCGACGTTGCAGACCCCCGGCACCGCATCGGGCGTCAGCACGGGGATGCCGCGCTCAGAGAAGAGCTTGGGCAGCCCGTGGTTGACCAGCGGGTCGTTGTGGTACGGGCGCGAAGCGATCACCACCGCGTAGCCGCCGTCCTCGCGCACGTTCTCGAGCACCTGCCTGCCGCGCAGCTGCAGCTGGTTCTCAAACGTCTCCTGCGCGCGGTCCGCCTGCTCGGTCGCCTTGGCAACCAGGTCGGCATCGATATCGAAGGTCTCCTTGCACCACGCCTTGAGCTGGCGGTTTCGGTCGCCCTCGTCGTACCAGTGGAACAGCGGCGTATCGAACGGAACGCCGAAACGCTCCTCCGGGTTATCGGAATTGCGCATCACGTAGGGGTATCCCTTTACGACGGCGCACATCCACTCGCTGGTAGAGGCGGTGTTTTCGGTGGGCACCGTCGTGATGATGGGCATGAAGATGCGGTCGACGCCGGCGTCGACGAGATTGCGGATGTGCCCGTGGACGAGCTTGGCCGGGAAGCACACGGTGTCGGATGTGACGTGCGCCAGACCGCGCTCGTACATCGCCTTGGTGCTGCGTCCCGAGACGCGCACCTTAAAGCCGAGCGTGCTGAAGAACGTCGACCAGAACGGCATGGTGTCCCAGAACTCGAGCACACGGGGAATGCCGATCGTGACATCGCGCCCCCCGCAGACGGGAACCGTGGGGTACGACTCGAACAGCAGCTTCTCGCGGTCGACAAAGAGATTGGGGGCAGCCGCGGTCCGGTCGCGCCCCGTGCCGGGTGCCTGTGCCTCGCAAGCACCCTGCGGACGCAGCTCCTCCGCCGCGGGAACCTCGCGCACGAGCTCATCCCATGAGATGGCGCCGCCGCGCGGGCAGCGATTGCCCGTGACGTAAAGCGAGCCGTCGCCAAATGCCACGACCGCGCGCTGGCAGCGGTTGTTGCACCGACGGCAGGTAACGCCGCCGAACTCGCGATGCTCGAAGCGCTCCACGGCATCGAGCCCGATAAACGACGTGCCGGCGTCGCCCTTGCGGCATTCCTCGCGCGCGAGCAGGGCGATACCGATAGCGCCCATCAGCCCCGGGTGGGGCGCACGCGTGACGGGTTTGCCCAGATACTGCTCGAATGCGCGCAGCACCGCGTCGTTTCGGAACGTGCCGCCCTGGACGACGACTTTGTCGCCCAGACGGTTGAGATTTGAAACGCGAATGACCTTGGTGAACACGTTCTCGATAATCGAACGGCAGAGACCGGCCATGATGTCGCCCGGACCCTTACCGCGCCGCTGCTCGGAAACGACGCTGCTGTTCATGAACACCGTGCAGCGGCTGCCGAGAACGGCGGGGGCTTTGGACGAAAATGCCTCGGTCGCGATATCCTCAACGGCTATTCCGAGGTTTTTGGCAAAACCCTCGAGGAACGAGCCGCAGCCCGCAGAGCACGCCTCGTTGACGACGATATCGGTCAGCACGCCGTGGTTGAGCCAGATGGCCTTCATATCCTGTCCGCCGATGTCGAGCACGAAGGTCGCATCGGGAACGCATGCGCACGCGGCGCGGGCGTGCGCGACCGTCTCGACCGTATGGTAGTCGGCATGGAACGCGCGCGCGAAAAGCTCCTCGCCGTATCCCGTGGTGCCCACGGCATCGATCGCAAGCGTGACTCCCGCTGTCTCCCAGCGGTTCTTCAAGCTGACAAGACCCTGTTGGGCGACGTCGAGCGGTCTGCCGTTATTAGACGCGTAGAACGAATCGACAAGCTCACCCGCCTCATCGACCAGGGCGAACTTGGTCGTCGTGCTCCCCGAATCGATACCGAGCGCCACACGCACCGTCTCTCCGGGCGCATACGCATCCGGACCCTTTGCCGGCGTCTCTTTGCCATGGCGTGCCGTAAAATCCGCCTGCTCGGCAGGTGTGGCAAAAAAGGGCTGGGCAAGACGTCCCTCCCCGCTTGCGGGCGCGACCGTCTCGAGCTTATCCAGCCGGACAAAAGCGTCGGGAAGGTCGATCGGTTGGGACGATGCGAACATGTCGGTCAGCGACAGGGCGGCACCGCGCGCGACCATGATCTGCGGATCGCGCGGGACGATAACCTGATCGTCCGATAGATTCAGTTGCTCCCGGAACACGCGGACCAGTGTGGGGTTGTAGGCGAGCGTACCGCCCTCGAAGATTACCGGCGGCTCGATGTCGATACCCTGGGCCAGACCGCCGATCGTTTGGCGGGCGACCGCGTGAAGCGCCGAAAGCGCCAGGTCGGTGGCAGGAATGCCCTCGTTGAGCAGCGGCTGGATATCGGTCTTTGCGTACACGCCGCAGCGGCCCGAGACCTCGTGGACGGTCGTTCCCCGGCTTGCGAGCTGCTCGAACTCGCCCGATTCGGTGCCGACCCCCATGAGCTTTGCCATCTCGTCGATAAATGCACCGGTACCGCCTGCGCACGAGCCGTTCATGCGCATGTCGGCAACCTCGATGTCTCCCTTATCGTTGGTGCGGAAGAAGATCATCTTGGCGTCTTGGCCGCCCAGCTCGATGGCGCAGCGCGTCTGCGGATAGAACCTGCTGATCGCGAGCGCGTTGGCGACCACCTCCTGAACGTACGAGGCGCCCAGCGCGGTCGCGATATCGCGCGCACCCGAGCCGGTCACCGCAACGCGCAGCGACTCATGGGGAAAGCGCTCGGCGAGCTCGCCGAGCATGGCGCGCACGCTCGCTGTCTGACACGCCCCGTGGCGGCGATATCCCCACCACGCCTCGGTCATATCCTCGTGCATCGCGTAAACTTTGGTCGTCGTCGACCCTACGTCCAGTCCTACTAGCAACGCCATAATGCTCCGTCTCTCGCATTTTTCCCGCTAGAGATATACCACTCTACGTAATACAACAGACTGTTGTATTTAAACTCCGTATAAAAAGCGGCTGCCGAAACGCTTCAGCAGCCGCCGAATGCACCAACAGATTGTTCTGCGCGCTAGCACGTCGGGCAACGGAGCAGCACGGGCCCTCCGGTCATGCGCACCGCTCACGCCCGCGATGTCGCCGAGAGAGCTATCCACGCTTAGGGCTCCAACCAAGCAAGTCGCCCGCGCTCAGCAGATCCCTAAGCGAGCTACTCGCACTCAGGAGCCATAGCCTGCTCCAAGAGCTCGGCATGCTCCTCCTCGAAAACCGTCCCCACAGGGAAGGCGCGACGGAAGACGAAGCGGGAAATCGGACCGGCTACCAAAAGGTTCCACGGCAGCGCCATCACAAAATTATGCGGGATGTTGATCATCCAGATCGCGGGCACGGAATTCAGGTTCGCAAGGATGCCGCCGGGCATGTGCGTCAGACCCTCACAGGCACCGTACAGCGACATGATGATGACCATGGGAACGACCATGCAGGAGCTGACGGCGAGCGTCATGGCAAGTGGCGAGCTCTTGCCCGGCGTGACCAAGTACTTAAAGGCGAAACCCTTGGCGAGCGGGCTGGCGACGAACCAGTCGCAGCACATGGCAAAAATGTAGGCAACGGGGAAGCCGAGCCACGCGGCGGCAACAACCTCGCCGTTGATGGCCCCGTGCTGCAGGGCAACGTTGTAGATGCTCATCCAGAGCACCATGCAAAAGCACATGATAAAGGTGAACAGCAGGCTCTCTCGTTTGTTGATAGGCATAAAGGGCAGATTCCTCTCTGTGTTGTACCGCGGCGCCACGCAACAAAAACGGGCGGGCAAGATGGAGCTGTTGGAACTTCATCTCGCCCGCCCGTGGTACGCGCGTCTGCGACTACTTATGTGGTGGAACCAGCCTAGCACGAAACGCATGCGCTTCGTAAGCGTTGAGTTTATGAAGATGCAGGGCACCGATAATCCCCCGACCCCATAAGTTGCGGTGGAATACGGACTGTTTTGACCCTTTAAGCAGCAATTCAGTCCCTATTTCACCGCAACTCATTTGGTGCAAAGTAACCTGTCCCCCTTGTACCAATTAGCTGGTGTGGCGCCAGCGAGGGTCGGTGAGCGTACGTGCCACACCCAGTCCAACGGGCAGAAACGCTACGATGAGCACTGCGCGCACAAACCAGCCGAGCATATTGACCGTGTCGAAGGTGCACATGTAATACATCGAGCGATACAGATACAAGCCCGGCACCATAATGACAATCGAAGGCACCGTGAGGGCGATGCGCGGGTAGGTGAGCTTGACTTCAGCCAAGCTTGCGAGCAGCCCCGATACCAGCGCGCCGATAAACGCTGCTGCCTCGGGAGGCATTCCCGTGCTGAGGCCCAGGAAGGGAATCATCGTCGGCGCATCGACAAGGGTCAGACGCAGGGTATTGGACACGGCGCCGATCAACCCAGCTGCCGCGGCCATCTTTACCGGGCTGTTGAACATCACCGAGAAGCCGAATACGCCAACGAAGCTCATCACCACGCGCAGGAGCGTAAGGGCAAGCGGCGAAAGGCCCAGTGGGGCAAAGTCGTCCGGCGCCAGGCCAACACACTCGGCAACCATCCAACCTACGAGGGTCGCCATCACAATAATCGACACGGCATACGAAAGACGCTCAATGCCGCTTCGCATATCGAGCTTAGCGATGTCGAGGCCTGCCGTAATGAGGGGAAAGCCGGGAATCACAAAGAGCATGGCGCCGATATAGCCTTCTTGGTGCGACATTGCCCCCGGTACGACCTGGCCAAGGCCGAGCAATGCCAGCAGATACGAAACGCAAGCGAGCGCAACGCCCGTCGTCAGCGCGCTAAACTGGCCAAGACCCTGCTTGAGAATATGGGAGCGAGCAAAGTTACCGACACCAGCGCCTACGAATGCGCAGGCCATCTCGATAGGGCCGCCGCCGAGCAAAAAGACGAAGGCGCCGCAAGCACAGGCTGCTGCAAGGCCCTGTTGCCAGGGAGAGTAATCGGGCTTTGAGCTCTCGACGGTCTTAAGCATCTCGTGGTATTCGTGCACGGTAAACCGGCGCCCATACGTCTCGATTTCCTTTAAGAAGCTCTCCATCATCCAAATGCGATGGGTATTGACTCCCGTTGTGGGCAGGCTGACAACCTCGTTAAAGCAGTGGCCATCTTCGATGCAGGTGCACTCAAACGACAGAAGACTCAGGTCGACGTGAATCGTGACGCCGAGTACGGCGGCAACACGATTCATGGTATCGCGCACGCGCCAGGCACCTGTTCCGCTTGCCAGCATAAGCATGCCGGTGCGGCAGATGATGGATGACTTATCGGTGAGCGGCGCATCGACGGCAAGTTCATCGCCTGCCGTCACGATCTGGTGCCAGTCAGTTTTCATATGGAGCGCGCCGGCACGAACGCCGTGGTGCATGGGGGCTCTCGAAAGCAGCGAGTTAAGGCGCGAAGACTGTGGGGGCTCCACTGATTCACCCTCGTCCTCGTCGGGCTCTTCATCGACCAGATCAAATGAGTCAAGCGATGCCGGCTCGCGACGATCGATTAGCTCCTCATCCTCATCGTCAAAGTAATTGAACTGATCGAGCATGTCCTCTTCGATTGCACGCTCGCTCGCGTCGTCCATATAGACGCTCCCTTCCTGCCGACTAACCCCCATCCTAGGCAGCAACGGCTAAAGGAAACATAAAAGAGACGACTGTCATGCGAGCCATGTGGGCAATATCCGTTGGGTAGTCGTTTAAAAACGTCCCCAATGACTACATCGATGTTCTAAGTGTCAACCAAGTCAACGCCGCAGATAGAGGACGGACAGCGAGCGACGTCCAGAGCGAACAAGTTGGCATGAAAAAGGCAAGGCATAGACCTTCTGGTCATGCCTTGCCTTTTGAATGACAAATTGTCGCTCTGGGCGGCGCGCAGCGTCGAGCGGTTACGGCGTTTGGTAAAACGCCGTAACCCCCTAGTACATCTTTGCGCCGGCGGGGATGGAGGCGTCGAGCTGGATCAGGTTGAGGCGCTCCTCGCCCTCCTCCTCGTGGACAGCGCTGATCAGCATGCCGCAGCTGGGAATACCCATCATCTTGCGCGGAGGCAGGTTGGTGATGGCGAGCAAGGTCTTGCCGACCAGGTCCTCGGGCTCGTAATAAGCGTGAATACCGGAGAGGATGGTGCGGTCGGTACCGGTACCGTCGTCGAGCGTAAAGTTCAGCAGCTTCTTGGACTTCTTGACGGCCTCGCATGCCTTGACCTTCACAGCGCGGAAATCGCTCTTGGAGAAGGTATCAAAGTCGACGAACTCCTCAAACAGCGGCTCAACGGCGATCTTGGAGTAATCGAGCGTGGGCTTAAGCGACTTAACGAATGGGCTCGCGGCGTTGCCGGCCTCGGCAGCCTTGGCGGCAGCGGCACCGGACTGGAAACCCTTCTCGGGCTTCATGTGCGGGAACAGCAGGACGTCGCGGATAGAAGCCTGGTTAGTAAGCAGCATGACCACGCGGTCGATACCAATGCCAATGCCGCCCGCGGGAGGCATACCGTACTCGAGGGCGCGCACGTAGTCCTCGTCATACTCCATAGCCTCATCGTCGCCGCCGGCCTTCTCGGCCATCTGGGCAGCAAAGCGCTCAGCCTGGTCGACCGGGTCGTTGAGCTCGGAGAATGCGTTGGCGTACTCGTGGCCGGCGATGACCAGCTCAAAGCGGTGAGTCAAACGCGGGTCGTCCTCAAAACGCTTAGCGAGCGGGCTGACCTCGATGGGGTAATCACACACGAACGTGGGGTTGACGATGGTGTCCTCGCCCAGCTCATCGTAAATCTCGGCGATGATCTTGCCAGCAGTCCACTCGGGCTTGATCTCCAGGCCCTTCTCGCGCGCGGCGGCAGCAAGCTCCTCGACCGGCGTGTCAATGGTGACCTGCTTGCCGAGCACGTCGGAGACGATGTCGGTCATGGGACGGCTGGCCCACTCACCAGAAAGGTCGATGGTCTGGCCCTGATACTCGATGACCTCGGGGTTGCCGATGGCCTTGTTAGCCGCCTTAATGACACCCTGGGCGAGCGCCTTCATGCCCTCGAGGTCGGAGAAGGCACGGTAGGCCTCCATCGTGGTGAACTCGGGGTTGTGGGTAAGGTCCATGCCCTCGTTACGGAAGATGCGGCCGATCTCGAACACGCGCTCAAAACCACCGACGATGCAGCGCTTGAGGTGCAGCTCGGTGGCAATACGCAGGTAGCACTCCTGATCGAGCGCGTTGAAGTGAGTGATGAACGGCTTGGCAGTAGCGCCGCCCTGGATGGTCTGCAGGATGGGGGTCTCGACCTCCATGTAGCCGTCGGACTCCATAAAGCGACGGAAGGTGGAGAGAATCTGCGAACGCTTACGGAAGGTCTCGCGAACGTCGTCGTTGGCGATCAGGTCGACGTAGCGCTGGCGATAGCGGGTCTCCTTGTCGGAAAGACCGTGGAACTTCTCGGGCAGCGGACGAACGGCCTTGGAAAGCAGGGTCGCGCTCTTAGGGGCAACGGAAAGCTGGCCGCGCTGGGTGCGCACGACCACGCCGGTCACGCCCAGAATGTCGCCCAGGTCGAGGGCCTTGAGCGTATTCCAGGCAGCCTCGTCCATGTCGTTGATGCGACAGAACAGCTGAATCTCGGCAGTCGCATCGCGCACGACGATGAACATGATCTTGCCCTGACCGCGCTTGGCGACCACACGGCCGGCGATCTTCACGACATCCTCGGTGTCCTCACCATCGGCAAGATCGGCGTACTTAGTCTCGATATCGGCGACGTAGTCCTCAAGCTCAGAGTGCTCAGGATAGGGGTTCTGGCCCGCCTCGAACAGGGCGGCGCGCTTGGCCAGGCGGGTGGCGCGCTCGTCGTTGAGCGTCGATGCCTGATCGGCGGCGTTCTGGTTCTCTGCCATAAGTTAGCTCCTCAAACTAAAACGCTCCCCAGGATTCGGTCCCAGGGAGCGAAAACATACCTTTACGCGGGACCGTGGTCTAGCGTGCGATCTTGGCGATGGTGTAGACGCGAGTCTTGCCGGAAGGCGTAACGACCTCGACGGAGTCGCCCTCGCCGTGACCGATGATGGCGTGACCGACCGGAGACTCGTTGGAAATCTTGTGCTCGAGCGAGTTGGTCTCGGTGGTACCGACGAGCGTGACTTCCATGACCTCGCCGTTGGGATCAATCAGCGAAACGGTGGAACCGATGGAGACGGTCAGGTCGCCCGTGGTGGCAGCAACCTGAGCGTTGGCGAGGATGGCCTGGATCTCGGCAATACGAGCGGCGTTCTGGGCCTGCTTGTCCTTAGCGGCGTCGTACTCGGAGTTCTCCGAAAGGTCGCCGAACGCGCGGGCTTCCTTGATGTCCTCGACGATCTCCTTGGCGTAATCGCCCTCACGCCAAGCGAGCTCCTCGACGAGCTTCTGGCGGCCCTCAGCGGTCAGTACGATCTGGCTTGCGTCCATACGGATATCTCCCCAACTCTGATCAAACAATCAACTGTCAACAAAACGAAAAAGACCGGCTAGCCTGCGGGCAAGCCGGTCAGGTGCTCACCCCAAAGGGATGGGACTACTCTGCGTCCGCGTCGCTGTCCTCTGCCTGCTTCTTCTTGGCAGCAGCGAGCTTGGCCTCGAGCTCAGCGATCTCCTTGTCCTCCTCGGACTGCTCGACCACGACCTCCTCGGCCTGCTTGGTCTCGGCCTTATCGTCGCCCTCCATACCCTCACGGATATTCTTGACGGTAGAGCCGAGGGACTTGCCGAGCTTCGGCAGGTTCTTGGGCCCGAAGATAATCAGGACAACGACGAGAATAATGATGAGCTCAGGAGCCCTCAGTCCAAACATGTAGACCTCCACAATACAGCGAGACAAGCTCGAATGAGTATACCGCGGGTATCGCGGTATCACAACACTAGCTAAAAAAAGGGACCGCAAGAAGCGGTCCCTCCTCATGCTCTGGTCGGGTTGACTGGATTTGAACCAGCGACCCCTGCGTCCCGAACGCAGTGCTCTACCAAACTGAGCCACAACCCGTTAGCTCGACTATAGTAACAAAGATTTTCGCCGCGTGCTAGAGAAATTTTTATTTCTTTGGCGCGTCGATTTGAACCGTGTTGGGAATAAACTCAGTCGCGCAGGCCCACCAGCCATTTTGCTGGGCAGCATCGGCAAGCCTTTCGGCCGTGGCAGCGGTGTCGCAAATGGCAAACGAGCAGGCACCCGATCCGCACACATCTACAGCAACGGTTCCGTCCTGTTTACGCAGCCAGTCGAGGACCGTTTGAATCTGCGACTCCATCTGTGCGGAAATGACACCAAGGTTGTTATGGATGAGTGCATATGCCGTCTCGGCATCACCAGCACGCAAGGCAGAAGCTATCGCGCCGGGCTTGTCCGCAGGCACCGAGGCCTCGTCAAAACGTCGATAGGCTTCAATTGTCGAAACACTTGCCTCGCGCGGCTTGACCAGCACGACGGGCGTCGCGGGCAGCGCGGGGTACTCAGTTGCCAGCACGTCTCCCCCACCTACGTAGAACGCAGGACTCGCGTGCAAAAAGAACGGGACGTCAGCACCAATGCCTCGCGCAATATCGTCGAGCGCTGGGTCGGTGCGATCAATGCCCCAAAGCTCCGCCAAGGCGACAATGACCGCGGCCGCATCCGTCGAGGGGCCGCCCAAGCCGGCGCACAATGGGATGCGCTTCTCAATCGTCACGCAGATGTTTGCCTCGCGACCATAATGCTCGGCCATAGCAACCGCAGCCCGATACGCCGTATTCTTTTGCATGGGAAAATCTGATGCCGGAACCGTCTGGACGGTCAGCGCCTGCGCCGGCGTGACCGTCACGGTATCGGAAAGACCGACGGCCGCCATCAGGGAATCGACCCTGTGGTAGCCGCGGTCATCGCGCTCGGTATGAACCCCCAGGTAGAGGTTAATCTTTGCCGGCGCGGAAAGAGTCAGGGACCGATCGGTCACCGTTAATGCTCCTCGAGCTGATTGCCGAGCGGGGTAAAGATATGCTCGCCGCTCTCGGGGTCGAACAGCTCGACCTGACCGGTGAGGACATCGATATACTGATAGGACTGACGCGACTTGCGGCCGCGACGCTCGTCAACCTCGACGATAAAGACGGCGGGGTGGACGCTCTTGATGGTGCCCATGCGCTCGACAACGCGGGTGCGGCCCATGTTGGCCTTCACCTTGACGCGATCGCCCACCATATCGGTCAGCTTCTCGTGGATGTCGTCGACGTGATTGACTTCCATCTCTTCCATGAACAGGGCCTCCAGAAGGTGCAATTCAAAAAGGGGATAATACCCCTAAGATAGACAAAACTCTAATACTATAGCACCCTGTTGTGGCCATACGCAAGTAGCTAAAAAAGCCCGGTCTCGAATACGTACCAGACGACAATCTCGCATGACCAGTTGTTACGCGGTTTGGTAAAACCGCGTAACCTAAAGGTTGTCGGTGTCCAAGACGATGGTGAATGGGCCGTCGTTGACCAGGTCGACCTTCATGTCGGCGCCAAAGATACCGTGCGCCACATGCTCAACGTCCTCGCGCACAAGCGTCAAGAAGTACTCGTAGAGCTCGTTGGCGACATCGGGGGCGCCGGCATCCGTAAACGATGGGCGGCGACCGTGGCGGCAATCGGCGAACAGCGTGAACTGCGACACCACGAGCACCTCGCCGTCGACATCGGCAAGCGCCAAGTTGGTCTTGCCGTTCTCGTCCTCGTTGATACGCAGCCCGCGGAGCTTGCCCCACAGCTTGTCGGCCTCGGCACGCGTATCGCCATGGCCCACACCAAGCAGCACCAGGTAGCCGCGTCCAATGCGGCCCACGCACTCGCCGTCGACCGTCACGCCGGCGTTGAGCACGCGCTGCACCACCGCACGCACGGTCTACTCCTCGCCCGTCAGCTTGGCGGACAGATGCTCGAGCGCGTGGAAACGATGGCTGATGGCGTTCTTCTCGTCAGCCGTCAGCTCGGCCATGGTCTTGCCCGGCGTGTCGACCGGCAGGAACAGCGGGTCGTAGCCAAAGCCGTGATCGCCGCGGCCCTCGTGCGCGATAACGCCCTCGCAGGCGCCCTCGCCATAGGTGACCAAACCGTCCGTGTCGATGAGCGCGACGACGCTCATAAAGCGCGCGGTGCGATCCTCGTCGGCCACGCCATCCAGGTTAACGAGGAGTTTGGCGTTGTTGGCGGCATCGTCGCCGTGCACGCCCGCATAGCGCGCGCTATACACGCCAGGCTCGCCGTCCAGGGCATCAACGACCAAGCCCGAATCGTCGGCAATGGCCATAAGGCCCGTCTCCTCAACCGCGGCTTGGGCCTTGATGATGGCGTTCTCCAAAAATGTCGTGCCGTTTTCCTCGGGATCCTCAAAATCACCCAGCTGGCCGAGCGCCACAAAGCGCACCTCGGGCATGACCTTGCCCAAAATGGCCTCGATCTCGGTGAGCTTATGAGCGTTTCCGGTTGCCACGACGATGGTCGCCGCCGGGTCGAGGGTGTCGATGTCAATCTTCTCAAGTGCCATGACTGGCCTCCTTGTCTCTATAGCAATGCCGCGCCGAGGGCAACGAGGGTCTCCGCCTCTCCCCTCTCAATCAACGGCAGTCTTGTGTCTAGACGTTTCCGCAGATAAAACCTACCAAAATAAACCTGTCCCTTTGTGGCAGGTTAGGCGATGGCTTGGCGCTGGAGCTCGATGAGCTCGGCGATACCCTTGTCGCCCAGGTCGAGCAGGGCGTTGAGGCGTTTGCGGTCGAAGGGCGCCTGCTCGCCGGTGCCCTGGAGCTCGATCATCTCACCGGTGTCGGTGGCGACGAGGTTCATGTCGACCTCGGCATGGCTGTCCTCGGAATAATCGAGGTCAAGCAGCGTATTGCCGTCGACAACGCCCATGGAGATGGCAGCCACCTGGCCGATAAGCGGGATGCGCTCGATCTTGCCCGCCTCGACCCACATGGCGAGGGCGTCGTGCAGCGCCACCCAGGCGCCGGTGATGCTCGCTGTACGCGTGCCGCCATCGGCCTGAATCACATCGCAGTCGACGGTGACGGTGTACTCGCCGAGCGCCTTCATGTTGACGACGGTACGCAGGCTGCGGCCAATGAGGCGCTCGATCTCCATAGAGCGGCCCTTGCGGTTGGCGTGCTCGCGCTTGCAGCGTTTGCCGGTCGACGCCGGCAGCATGGCGTATTCCGCGGTCACCCAGCCGGCCTTAGCTCCCTTTCGCCAGCCCGGCACGCCCTCCTCGATAGTGGCGGCGCACAGCACGCGCGTGTCACCGAACTCGGCCAAACACGAGCCGTGGGCGTGCTTCATGACGCCACGGGTGAGCTTAACGGGGCGCAACTCGTTGGCGGCGCGACCGTTGGCGCGGTTGACCTGCATGTACTCCATAGAAATATCCTTTCGGCAAATGATGTGGCGAAGGCTTTGGCGGCTGCCTTACATCTATTTCAGCTCATCGATATCGATATGTTCGATGCTCTTGAGCGGCTGACCAAAGATAAAGCTGCCCGCCACCGCAAACTCGGCAATGTTATCGGCCGTCGTGGCAAAACGATGCTGCGGCTCGGCGGCGTCGCCCGCCAGCTGCTCGCGGCGCGTGAGGATATCGGTCAGCTCGCGTGTGGTCTCCTCGGCGGAACTCACGACGCGCACCCCAGGCCCCAGCGCATGGCGGATAGGTCCCACCAACAGCGGGAAATGCGTACAGCCGAGCACCACGGTATCGATACCGTGGTCGCGCAGCGGCTCAACCGTGGCACCCACCAGCGCACGCACGGCAGGCGTATCGAAAATGTCCTCGTTCTCAAGCCACTGTTCCTGCAGATGTGCACCCGAGGCGAGCTCGTGTTCAACAACCTCGACAAAGCTCGAGGCAGGACAGCCGTATACATCGACGCCGGCATCCAGGTCCTGAATGGCGCGCGTGTAGGCGCCCGAGCGAATGGTGAGGTTGGTGGCGAGCACGCCCACGCGACGCGTACGCGTGCTGTTGATTGCCGCACGGGCACCCGGCGCGATCACGCCGATCACGGGAACGTCGAGCACCTGCTGGGCCAGACGCAAGGCCGCAGCGGTCGCCGTGTTGCAGGCGATGACCATAATCTTGACGTCGTGCTTCGAAAGCCAACGACCCGCCTGCAACGCAAACGAGCGCACCTCATCCTCGGTACGGGTGCCGTAGGGGCAGCGCTTGGTGTCGCCAAAGTAGTAGACGGACTCGTGCGGCAACGCCGTCGCAATCGCGCGCGCAACCGTCAGACCGCCCAACCCAGAATCGAACACGCCAATCGGGCGCGTGTCGCCTGCCGAATTCTCGATATCGGACATTACCTCACCAGTCTCTCTCGAAAAGACATGTCCAAGTGCAGCGACGCCGCGCTACGAACGCGCCGCGACCAGCAGCTCTGCCGTCGCCGCCCAACCGTCGACAATTTTGCCGCGCGTAACGAAAGCGTTCTCGCAAGCAGCCAGGAACTCGGGTGCGCCGGCGCTCGTCAGGCCATTCTCGACCAGGCAGAACGTGCCCACGTGATCGGCCATGTAGAAGTCGGACTCGGAATCGCCGAGCGCGAGCGTCTCCTCGCGCTCGATCCCCAGGTGCTCGCAGAAGCGCGCAATGGCGACGCCTTTGTTGAGGCCCGCGGGGTTGATGTTGAATGCGCGACCGTCCTCGACGCGATCGAGCTCGAGCGTCGTCGGCTTGGACAGGTGAGTCAGATGGCCGTTGCAAGCCCAGATCAGACCGCAGCCGGCCTCGTCCAGGATGGCCTGGACCTCATCGTCGGGCACATCGCCGCGCATGCCGACGGTGACCTCGCGGTACTTGTAGCCGGTCGACATGTCGTTGTGGTACTCGATCTTGTGCGGCCAGCGGGCAAGGATCTTCTCGCACACGCCGGTCTGCTCGATCACCTGGTGCGGAGTAAGGCCACAGGCGGGGTCGTAAGGCATGTCACCGGTCAGATACTCCCAATCGTTGGCCTTGAGGTCGTACATAACCAGGCCGCCCATCTCACCAATGTAGGAGTTGAGGCCGAGCACGCGCGCGTCCTCGTGGATCATGGTACGGTTGCGGCCCGAGGTGGGAACCACCTGAATACCAGCGCGAGCGAGCGCCACGACGGCCTCGACAAGTTTGGTCGAAGGGTTGCCGTCGTTGTCGCGCAGCACGCACGAGCCGGGCGCGAGCATCGTGGCATCCAGGTCGGTAAAGACGTACTTGACCTTGGCCAAGCGCTCGCGCATCTCGCCCGAAAGCTCGGCAACGGTCGGCAGGGTGTTGTGGGACATGGTTACTCCGTTTACGTAGAAGGGTTTGGACTTGGACGGCATGTTTTGATTGAGGGAACACGCTTATGGCGACAGCGCACTCAGGGCGCCGCCGCCATCATGGTTCATTAGTCAAACTGGGTAACATCGATCAGGCGATTGGCCAGCGAAAGGTCGCTCTCGATGGGCACGAACTCGTCGCCCACATGCATGAGCTCCTCGTCACCCTTCGCCAACAGCAAGACAATGGTGGGAGCATCGGGGTTGACGTACTCCTCGCGCGCCGCCTTGAACGCCGCATGCACAGCGGCTTCGCGATCGAGGATGATCTTGTTCGGCGTATCGTCGGGAACATGTTCGGCAAGCTCGCGACAGACCTTCATCGGGTCCTCGTGAGCCGGGTCCTCGTTGGCAAAGATCATCAGGTCGGAATATGGTGCTGCCTCGCGCGGAAGCTGCTCGCGGCGCTCCTGTGCCTTGCCGCCGGCAGCGCCAAACACTGCGATAACCGGGCTGGCGGGAAACGCGCGCTTGACCGACGAGAAAAGCGAGCGGAACGAAAGCTGGTTGTGCGCGTAGTCGACGACACAAATCACGCGGCCGTCCTTCGACTCCACGACCTCCATACGACCCGGCACACGCAGTTTGGAGAGGCCCTTCTTGATAGCCTCGATACCGATGCCGATCTCGCGCGCAGCGGCGATAGCGACCAGCGCGTTCTCCACGTTAAAGTCTCCCGCGATACCCAGCAGGACCTTCTCCCCCGCCTCGGACTCGTCGGCACACAGGCCATGCAAGTTGAACTCGATGCTAAAGCCGACCATGCGTACGTCGCTCGCCCACAGGCTTGCCTCGGGATGCTCGACGCCAACGGTCACCAAGCGCTCGGCCGTCGACGCTGCCTCCAGCACACGGTCGACCTCTTCGGTGCCCAGATTCACCACAGCGGTCTTTGCCTGGTCAAAGATCCTGAGTTTGCTCTCAAAATAATCCTCAAACGTGGGGTGTTCGATCGGCGAGATGTGGTCGCGGCCGATGTTGAGGAAGCACGCCACGTCAAACGGCAGATTCTCGACGCGTTGGTACTTGAGCGCCTGGCTCGAGACCTCCATGACCATGGACTGGCGACCGGACGTGCGGCAGTTGGCGATATGGCGCCAAACCTCGGGGGCCTCGGGCGTAGTATTGGTGCTCTCGTAGCACTCGATACCATCGTCGGTACTCACCGAGCCGATCATGCCGCAGGACTCGCCCGCCGCCTTGATGATGGACTGGAGCATAAAAGCGGCCGTGGTCTTTCCCTTGGTGCCGGTGATGCCCACGATCTTGACGTCGTGGTCGGGACGGTCGTAGACCTCCGGCGGCAACAGGGCCATGGCCGTGCGAACACTATCAACAACCAGCATCGCAGCACCGCTCTCCTGCGCCAGCGGCTCCAGAGACTCGACCAGCGACTCCTCGCACACAAATGCGACGGCGCCCGCATCGAGCGCCATGCTCAAAAACGCGGGCTTAAAGGCAGCACCTTTACAGAAGAACACGTCACCTGCCGAGACCGCGCGCGAATCAAACGAGCAACCGGTCACGGCACGCTCGTCAACCTGCTCTGATGCGCGCAGCTCGCCGCACACATCGAGCAGCTTGGCAAGCGTATCGACCGTGGTCACGGTCGCGGAATCCGAATGGTGCATCTTTCACCTTTCTCAGCCATTTGGCAGGGACGGTTTTCATAGTAACTGAAACGTGCTCGCGCAAAAACGGCTCCCGGAGGAGCCGTTACGCGCAGGCATTCGTAGGCCGAGACTAGGCAGCCTGAACAGAAGGCTGGCCCTCGTCGATAAAGAAGCGCTTGTACCACACCAAGAACACGAGCGGCGTATAGATCTTGCGTTGGAAATCGCCCTTGCCCGCAAAGTGCAGATCGAGTAGGTGCATGAGCTCGTCGGTATCGAAGAACTCGCTTGCCCACGGCGCGGTGAAGTACTCCTTGACATAGTCGTACCACTTTTGCTCGCGCAGCCAGTAGACAATCGGCACCGGGAAGCCCACCTTGGGACGGGTGGCCCACTCATCGGGCAGCGACTTGTTGGCAGCGTGGCGGAGTACTTGTTTGTTGCCGTTCTCGTTGATGCGGTAGCGGTCGGGAATGTGCTCGGCGAACTCCATGACTTTGCGGTCCAGGAAGGGCACGCGCAGCTCCAGCGAGTGCGCCATGCACATCTTGTCGGCCTTGAGCAGAATGTCGCCCGGGAGCCACATGTTCATGTCCAGGTACTGCTTCTTGACCAGTTCGGGCTGACCCTTCACGCGTGCGTAGATGGGTGCAGCGAGCTCAAAGGCGCCGTCGCCGGTGTTGTACTCGGGCTTGAGCACGCCGTCGACCTCGCGCTCCGGCCATACCAGAGCCTGTCCCAGGAACGACTTCTCGGGGATCTCGGCACCCTTGACCAGGAAGTTATGTCCCTTGAAGTACGGCATATGCAGCGCCAGGTTACCGAGCGCGCGACGGATAGGCAGCGGCACCATCTTTTTGTACTTGCGGACCGGGACCGTATCCTCGTAGTAGGCGTAGCCACCAAAGAGTTCGTCGGCGCCTTCGCCCGAAAGCACGACGGTAACGTCCTTGCGGGCCATCTCGGCCAAGAACCACAGCGGCACGGAAGACAAATTGGACTGCGGCTCATCCATGTGATACTGGATGTCCTCGAGCGCACCGAAGAACTCGTCGGCGGTAATCATCTTGCGAACGTTCTCGACGCCGAGCTTATCGGAAAGCTCCTTGGCGTAGTTGGTCTCGTTGAAGTTCTTGTAGTCAAAGCCCACCGAGAAGGTCTTGTCGGGCATGAGGCAAGCGGCGATGTAGCTGGAGTCGACGCCACCGGAGAGGAACGACGCGACCTTGACGTCGGCGATGCGATGGGCCTCGACGCTCTCGTGCACGACCTCGTCCAGCTCGTCGACATACTCCTCGAACGGCTTCTCGACGGCAGAGTAATCGCAATCCCAGTAGCGCTCGATGTTCATCTTGCCGGTCGGGATATCGACGGTAAAGTAGTGCGCCGGCGGCAGCTTGTAGACACCCTCGAAGAAGGTCTCCTCAGTCGCCGAATACTGCAGCGTCATGTACGGACGCAGAGCCTTTTTGTTGACCGCCTTGTGGAAGTGCGGGTAGTCCAGGAAGCTCTTGATCTCGGAACCAAAGAGCACGCCCGGAGCGCCGTCGCCCGCATCGGCCATGGGATAGTAGTAAAGCGGCTTGATGCCAAAGATGTCGCGGGCGCCAAAAAGCTTGTTCTTCTTTTTGTCCCAGATGACGAAGGCGTACATACCGCGCAAGCGATCGAGTACGGCCTCGCCCCACTCCTCGTAGCCGTGTAGGAGGCTCTCGGTGTCGGCGCCGCAGTGGAACTTGTAGCCCTTGGCCTCGAGCTCGGAACGGAGTTCTTGGAAGTTGTAGATCTCGCCGTTGAAGACAATGACGACGCTACCGTCCTCGTTGGCCATGGGTTGGGCGCCAGCCTCGGTCAGGTCGAGGATCGACAGGCGACGGAAGCCGAGGGCAACGCGGCCGTCGATAAACTGGCCGCCCATGTCGGGACCGCGATGGACGATGCGGTCCATCATCTTGGTGAGCACCTCGGATTGGTTATCCGTCCCACCGACAAAACCGACAAAACCGCACATATACTATCCCCTCTGCTGTTGCTGGGCGTCAAATCGAATCAGTAGCTTTTGAGTATACCCGAGGGCGTAAAGAGGGGCGGAATGTTCAGGCAATCTCAACTGAATCAGCTCCGTGCCGACACGCGCCAGTTACCTTTAATGGATATGAGGTGAATGGGGCGATTGTTTTGCTATACTCTCTCCGCACGGGCGATTGGCGCAACGGTTAGCGCAGGTGCTTTACACGCACAAGGCTGGGGGTTCGAATCCCTCATCGCCCACCACTGAATTGTTAGGCTCCCAGCAATGGGAGCCTTTCTTTTCTGGGCCCATCGCAGAGGGATTCGAACCCGACAGGGTGCGGAGCTGAGGAAACGCGCAAGCGTTTTCCAGCGCAGCACGCGAGGGCCGTAGACCCGAAGCGAAAGCGGGCGGCGCCAGCCGCACGCGGACATCCCTCATCGCCCACCACTGAATTGTTAGGCCTCCAGCGATGGAGGCCTTTCTTTTTTCAGGCCCATCGCAGAGGGATTCGAACCCGTCAGCACGTCTGTCACAAAGGCCGTGGTCAAAAAATGGCAAAAATGAGTACTGCTACTTTGTTTGCAACATATAAATAGACAGTATTTGCTTAAGTTACGCAACATATGTCCATTATAAGGACTAACAGTTAGATCAAAATCGTGCTTTCATCGTCATTTCGACTTGCTATCTGGCCTTATTAGTCCAAAATTGCTGCTACCAAATCGGTAACAGTACTCATATTTGATGTTTTTTGACCAGCAGGTCTCCCTGCCTTAGCAAATCTAAGGCAAAACGGGCTCCAGACCGCTGAATCATGCCGCATAGGACACGCCCACAGTCCGGAACCCGGTCCAAATTGAGTTATTGCGCCGCGTTAGCCCAAGACATCCGACAGGATCTCGATCAGGCTGTCCACGTCGGCTTCCTCGCAGACGAGTGGCGGCAGGAAACGCAGCGTATGGGCACCCGTAGCGTTGATTACGGCACCGGCCCCCAATGCACGGGCCACAACGTCGTGTGCATCACCCGCAGTATCGTCAAGATCGCAGCCGAGCATCAGGCCACGGCCACGCACCTCTACCACATGCGGAAGCTTAGCCAGCGCCTGCTCCATATAGGCGCCCACCTTGGCGGCATGCTCGGCATAATCGCCGCGCACAAGCGCGGAGAGCGTCGCGGCACACGCCGCGATGGCCAAGCAGCTACCGCCGAAGGTCGAACCATGATCGCCGGGCTTAAACACGTCGGCAATCTCCTTCTTTGCCACGACGGCACCCATGGGCACGCCGTCGGCAATGCCCTTGGCAAGGCTCATGATGTCAGGCTCCACGCCATAGGTTTGGAATGCAAATGGCTTGCCGGAGCGGAAGATGCCGCACTGGACCTCGTCGGCGATAAGCACGGCGCCCACTTCGTGTGCCAGGTCGCGCGCTGCCGCCATAAACTCCTCGGTCATGGGGTGCACGCCACTCTCACCCTGGATCGGCTCGAGCATCACGGCACAAATCTCGCTCCCCAGCTGCTTAAAGATTGCACGCAGTTCATCGACATCGTTGGGCGTGCAGGCCACAAAGCCACCCGGCAGCGGGCGGAAGCTGTCCTGCAGCCAATCCTGCATGGTGGCGGCAATGGTCTCGAGCGTACGACCGTGGAAGCCACCGCGCATGCACACGATGGTGTTGCCGCCATTACCGGCACGCTTGGCGTACAGGCGCGCGAGCTTCATCGAGCCCTCGTTGGCCTCGGCGCCGGAGTTGGCAAAGAACGTCTCCCACACCCGCTCGCCCGCAGCCGGGGCACCAAGAGCAGCTGCCGTGGTCTCATCGCCGGCGACAATGGCATCGGCAAGCACGCGCGCACCATCTACGTCGTCGTTAGCAAGCTTGGACAGCAGCGCCGCGACCTGTCCGCGCTGCTCGATGTAGAAATAGTTGGAGACATGCATGAGCTTTTTGGTCTGTGCCTCGAGCGCCGAGAGCACAGCCAGGTTGCCATGACCTAGGCTGCACACGCCGATGCCGGCAAGAAAGTCGAGGTACTCACGGTCATCGTCGCCGGTGAGCTTCATGCCGTGACCCTCGACAAACTCGACCGGAGAGCGGCCAAAGGTATGCATAACGTAATGGGATTCAAGCGATTGCTGAGCTGCAAGTGACATGGGATGCCTTTCGTTGAGCGCCGGACGGCGCAGACCTATGGGTGCAGGAATGGGGCGGCTGCGGGTCAGCTAGACCGTCTGAAGCTTCTCGACCTCGTCGAGGTTCTCGGTCAGACGCGCAGCAAACGTCGAAAGCGGATGCGGATGCGTATCGAACTCGTAAGCCGTCTCGGTGGAATGGATCACGGTACCGACGCCGGCATCGGTCAGCAGCTCCAGCAGCAGCGAATGCGGCGTGGTGCCGTTGATGATGTGAGCACGAAATACGCCGCCGGCAAGCGCATCGACGGCCGCGCGCAGTTTGGGAATCATGCCCTTATCGACCTCGCCGCCGTAGAGCATCTCGTTAACCTCGTCGAGCGTTAGGTTGGAGATAAGCGAGTCCTTGTCGCTAAAGTCCTTGTACAGGCCATCGACATCGGTCAAAAAGATCGCCTTATGCGCGTGGAGCGCCGCAGCAACGGCACCGGCGGCGGTATCGGCGTTGATGTTGAAGAAACCGCCGTCCTCCCCCGCCGCGACGGTTGCGATGACGGGGATGTACTCGCTGTCGAGTAAGCGCTCGATATAGTCGGTGTTGACGTGCGTCACTTTGCCCACGCGACCGAGCTCGGGGTCGAGCGGCTCGGCGATGAGCGTGCCGGCATCGCTGCCCGACACGCCCACGGCCAGGTTGCCGTGGTGGTTGATGGCAGCAACCAGCTCCTGGTTGACCTTGCCGCCCAACACCTCGCGCACGATATCCATAGTCGCCGGCGTGGTCACGCGCTGGCCGTTCTTAAACTCGACGGGAATATCGTAATGGCTCAGCGCCTCGTTGATAGCCTTGCCGCCGCCGTGCACGATGACGGGGCGCATACCGATGATCTTGAGCAAAACGATGTCGCTCATCACGTCGCGGCGCAGCTGCTCATCAACCATGGCGGCTCCGCCATATTTGATAACAACCGTCTTGCCGGTCAGGTTCTTAATCCACGGCAGCGCTTCGAACAGCAGCTGCGCGGTTGCTTCGTTGGATTCGCTCGAACGACAATCGCGTGCGAATTTCATAATCTGCCTCGTCTTTCATATCGTTATCGCGCCGTGCTCCGCTGTCCGCAATCGCGGCAAGATGCGCAGCGTGCCCGGAATCTAGGAACGGTAGTCACCGTTGATGGAGATGTACTCATGCGTGAGGTCGCAGGTCCACACGGTCGTTGCCGCGTCGCCTGCGCCCAGGTCGGCCGAGATCACGATCTCTGGCGCCTCGAAACGTCGTAGAGCCTCGTCCTCGTCAAAGGGAACAGTCAGACCATCGCGACAGACAGGCATGCCCATCATGTCGATGGAAACGTCTTCCTGATTAAACTTCACGCCGCACTTGCCGAGTGCCATAGCAACGCGACCCCAGTTGCAGTCGTGGCCGGCGATGCAGGTCTTAACGAGCGGCGAGTTGGCAACGGCACGGGCGGCGATATCGGCTTCCTCGTCGTTCACGGCGCCGGTAACGTTGACCGTAACAAGCTTGGATGCGCCCTCACCATCGGCGGCGATATTGCGCGCCAGGCTCTCGCACACCTCGTGCACAGCAAATGCCAACTCGTCAAAGGCATCGGAGCCCTCGACGATAGGCTCGACATCTGCGGCAGCGGCGCCGGAGGCAAGCATGATGCAGGTGTCGTTGGTCGAGGTGTCGGAATCGACCGTTACCTTGTTAAAGGTCTGCTTGACGGTCGAGAGCAGCAGGGCATGAAGTGCCGCAGGCTCGACGGGGGCATCGGTGGTGATAACTGCGATCATGGTGGCCATGTTGGGCATGATCATGCCCGAGCCCTTGCACATGCCGCCTACCGTATAGACATTACCCGCATGACCCGCCGCCTCGCTGACGTAGGACACGGCGTACTCCTTGGAGTGCGTGTCGGTCGTCATGATGGCGCGAGCGGCATCGGCGCCACCGTGGGCGGAGAGCGCCTCGTAGGCGGCAGGAATGGCGGTCTCAAACGTGTCGATCGGCAGAATCTGGCCAATCACACCCGTGGAGGCAACCAGAATCTGCTGGGGCTCACAGCCGATGACCTGCGATGCGATGCTGCACGTCTCGCGCGCGCATGCAAGGCCGGTCTCACCCGTGGCGGCGTTAGCATTGCCAGAGTTGACCGAAACGCCGGCGATGATTCCGTAGCCCTTGTCGGCACCGCCCAGGTTGGCACGGCTCACCTGCACGGGCGCCGCGCAAAAGCGATTGGTGGTAAACACGCCGGCACCGGGACAGGGTTTATCGGGCACGACGAGCGCGTAATCCAGACGCTCGGGGTTCTTGCGGAACCCAGCGTGGATGCCTGCAGCCTTAAAACCAGCCGCAGCCGTAACGCCACCCTCGACGGCGCGAATCTTGATATCAAACAGCTCGGTATTCATCGTCTTTATGACTCCTTATGTCAAACAAAAAACGGACATCGGTTGGTGCGCCATGCCAGTCGTGATCATGAGACCAGCTTAAGAGTGGCGCCCCACTCGATGCCCGACTACCAAATCGTTAACAATCGAATGTGCTACACCGGGCACGCCACTGTGGGCAAGCCTCGTCGCTCGTCAAAGCCAAAGACGATATTGGCGCACTGGACTGCTTGGCCCGCAGCGCCCTTGCACAGATTGTCGATGGCGCCCGTCGCCACCAGCACGCCCGCGCACTTGTTGAGCGCGAGGCCGATCTGGGCGGCGTTGGTGCCGACGACCGAAGCCGTCTTGGGCTGCTGGCCGGCGTCGAGTACGCGCACGAAAGTGCGACCAGCGTAGAACTGCTTGTAATAGTCGACAACGTCCTCAAGGGTCAGGGAGTCGATGGCCTGCGGCGTGAGCGGCAGCGTCACCGTGGAGAGCAGGCCGCGCTTGAGCGGTGCCAGGTGCGGGGTAAAGACGACGCGATCTGTTAGACCAAGGATTTGCTCGATTTCGGGCGTGTGACGATGCTTACCCACGCCGTAGGCCTCCAAGTTCTCGTCGGCGCTGCAAAAATGGGTGCGGGCGTTGCAGGACTTACCGGCGCCCGTCACGCCGCTAATGGCATCGACAATCACGGGACCGTTCTCGGCCACCCAGCCCGCACGCACGGCAGGAGCGGCAGCAAGGCTCGTTGCGGTGGGATAGCAGCCGGCGCAGGCGACCAACACGGGCCTGCCAGCGGCATGGTTGGAAGCAGCGGTCTCTAAGTCCTGGCAGAACAGCTCGGGCAGACCGAAGGCGCGGGTCTTGAGCAACTCGGGGCTCGTGTGCTCGGCGGCATACCAGGCCTCAAAGGTGGCCGGATCGCTCAGGCGATAGTCGGCCGAGAGGTCAATGCAGGAGACTCCCGCGGCAAGCAGGGCGGGCACCTGAGCCATGGCAGCCGTGTGCGGCACGGCCAAAAATACCGCGTCGCAGTTCTTGAGCTCGGGGGCATCATGCGTCGTGAAGACAAGATCGCTTACGCCGGTGAAGCTCGGGTACACCGCAGACAACGGCTGGCCGGCATCGGCGTTGGACGTAATGGCAACAAGTTCAAACTCGGGATGACCGAGCACGAGGCGAATGAGCTCGGCTCCGGCATATCCAGCCGCGCCGACGATTCCAACCTTCAAAGACATATCAGACTCCTTGTCTGCGATTTATGCACCGATGCGCATTTCTCAGCAGTCGTTATGAGGTGGGTTGAAACTTTAGCACCAAAAGATGCATGAACACATAAATGGCTTGCATATTCATGCATTGAAACATTCCCGACACATTCGCTTGAAGGAATTGACAAATGGAGCGGGCCCCGTATTGACCGGCGCTCCTAACGGCGCCGGGCAATACGGGGCCCGCCCATGCGAAAACCAAGTTGTTAGGATGAGCCAGCTGGCTAGAGCTCGACCGGCACCCATTCGTCGTGATTGCAGATAAATGCCTCGGAATCCTCGACGCTAAAGAAGACAAGCGCGGGGTCGTTAGGCCCCTCATAGTGCTCGCCCAGGTGCTCTAGATGCTTCCACCCGGCTTCGCGCATTTCGTCTAAAGCCCGGTCATCCAAGCCGGCACGCCCGCGCAAGATGAGCCAGCCATGGCCCGGCCACCAACTCGTGGCCTCAAAGCGCTGGTTTTGCAGCAGCTCTTGCCACACATCTTTGGTGCGCGCTGTTACAAACCACAGCTTGCCATCCTGGATCTGCGCAAACGAAAACGGACGCACATGAGGCTGTCCGTCAACGCTCGTCGCCAAATACCATGCCGGCACCGACGTCAGATACTCCAAAACCGTATTCAATCCGTCCACGTTTCCTCCTGTACTAGCTAGTTTGGGAGCCTGGTTTGTGTGAACTAGAGCTCCAGGCGCTCCTCGCTGCCGTCGATATCACAGAAGCGGGCGACGATATTGCGGACCGAGAAAAACGCAAGGCGGCCGTCGTTGGCGCTCTCGTGATTCTCGCCAATGCCCACCATGTGCTTAAAGCCTGCTTCGCGAACGCGGTCGCTCACGACCACATCGTCCTCGAGCGCGGCCTCGCCGGTCAATACGATCCAGCACTCCCCCGGCTTCCAGCCCGAAAGCTCAAACTTGGGGTTCGCGCTGAGCTCGGCCCACACGTCCTTATCGCGCGACGTGCAAAACCACAACTTGCCGTTATCGACCATGGCAAACGAGAACGGCCTTACGCGCGGCTGATGCCCATCGTTCGCATCAGTCGTAGCCAGAAACCACGCGGGGATGCGCCTGAGGTATGTGCAGGCGCGCTCGAGTTGGGCCGTGCGGTCGATTTCGGTCATAGGGACCCCTTTCTTGCGCTCGAATCGCGCCTAAACAAGTTGAAGATTGATGACGATGACGCAGATGAGCAGCAACGCCGTCACCACCGCCGCCAACGCATCGCTGCGGCCAAATGCAAGCGCATGCAAACGTGTGCGGCCCTGCTCGCCATGATAGCAACGGGCATCCATGGCGGCCGAAAGCGTCTCGGCATGACGGAACACGCCCGTGAACAGCGGAATCGCCACACTGCCGAGCATACGCACGCCGCCGAGCGGGCCTCCCGTCACGCGCGCACCGCGGCTTGCTTGCGCGTCCGCCGTCTGCTTCATCTCGGTGGCAAACTGCGGCATAAAGCGCAGCGCGATACCCATAATCATGCCGAGCTCATGCGCAGGGAGCCCCACGCGCGCAAACGGTGCGAGCAGACGCTCAAAGCCCGCGGTGAGGTCGAGCGTGGGCGTGGTGAGCGTAATGGCGCTCATGCCGGCCATCATCAGAGTCAGGCGGCACGCCATAAAGGCGGCAGAACGCAGCGAGCCCTCGCTTATCTGCAGAAAGCCGAGCTGCCACAGGATGCGCCCACTCTGATCGGTAAACAAGTTGAGCACCGCGACCACGACGACGATCGCCAGTAGCGGCGCCATCGACGACAGAACGCGACGAACCGGCACCCGAGACACGGCATAGGTCAGCACAACGAAAATTGCGACCGGGGCCAGCCCGCGGAAGCCACTGACCGTGAGCGTCGTGATCAGAAACACAAAGCCCAAGAGCAACTTGGTTCGCGGGTCCAGGCGGTGGATTGCACTATCGCCGGGATAGTAACTGCCAAACGAAAACGCCTCCATCAGCAGCCCTCCTCTCGCGCGACCGTCTTGGATTTAGCAATGTCCGAGACGTTAGAAGAACCGTCTGGGCGACCGATCAGCAAATCTGCCAACTCGTCGGCCAACGACTCAACCGTATAGAGCCCGCCGCGACGCAGCGGCACGCCCGCCTCCGTAAGCGCCAGCGCCATACGCTGGGCGGCGGGAACGCCCAAGCCGATCGACTTGAGCTCATCGGCATGCGCAAACACCTGAGCGGGCGTGCCCTCGGCAAACACCGCGCCCTCGTTCATCACGACAATACGGTCGCAGCAATTGGCCAGGTCATCCATGCTGTGCGAAACCATGACAACGGTCAGGCCATCGCGGTGAAGTCGGTCGATGAGCCCTAGGAAATCCCTGCGCGCAGCCGGATCGAGCCCCGCCATGGGTTCATCGAGCACCAGGACTTCGGGCTCCATGGCGAGTACGCCGGCGAATGCCACACGCCGTTGCTGACCGCCCGAAAGCTCAAAGGGACTCTTGTCGCCGACCGTGGAAAGGTCGAGGCCCACGCGCGAGAGCGATGTCTCAACGCGGCGGGCAACCTCGGCCTGCGACAAGCCAAGGTTGTGCGGACCAAACGCCACGTCCTGCGCCACGGTTTCGGCAAATAGCTGGCGCTCGGGATACTGAAACACCACGCCGACCTTGGCCTTAACAGCGGCGGCGTCTTTCTTGTTTGATAGGTCGAGCCCCAGCGCGCAAACGCTTCCCTCCTGGGGACGAATCAAACCGTTGAGATGCTGGACCAGCGTCGACTTACCCGAACCGGTATGACCTGCCAAACCCAGGAACTCGCCGCGACGCACCGTCAGCGATACATCACGCAGTGCCCACGGGCTGCTGGGGTCGTTTCCCCAGAGAGCCTGTTTGTTCGATTTGCCCGCAGTGGCCGAGCGCTTATGCCAGCGGCGGCGCTCGCGCGGACTGAGCGAATAACTGTACGAAACACGGGCTAGCTCGATGACGGGCTCCGACGCGTTGTCCTCGTTGTCTACCGGAACAGTGCCGTCAGCGATTTCCAACTGGGATACGGAAGACTGCCCCGCGATGTCTGCCCCACTTCGCTCGGCATAAGTCTGCGCAACCTCGGCGACCATATCCACCTCGCGCACCTGCGCGTGAACGGGCGCGCCCTTCGCACGAAGTGCCATGCCCAAACGGCACGACGCCGGCATATCTAGGTTGAGCTCCGCGAGCTCATCTGCCCGCGTCAGAATCTCCTCGGGCGTGCCCAACATGGCAACTCGTCCCGCCTGAAACACCGCGATGCGATCTGCCTCGGCGGCCTCTTCCATAAAGTGCGTAATCATCACGATGGTCATGCCGCGATCGTGCAACGCGCGGCAAGCCTTCATGAGGCCCTTGCGTCCGCGCGGATCGAGCATCGAGGAGGCCTCATCCAAAATGAGAACGCGCGGCTCCATGGCAAGTACGCCGGCGAGCGCCACGCGCTGCTTTTGTCCGCCCGAGAGGGCGTGGGTCTCATGGTGCTCAAAGCCCACCAGGCCCACGCCCTTCAGCGCCTCACGTACGCGCCGCGCAATTTGCGCCGATGGCACGCCAAGGTTTTCGGGACCAAACGCAACGTCATCTTCGACAAGCGTTGCCACCAGCTGATCATCGGGATTCTGGAACACCATGCCAGCAGTCGAGCGGATGTCGTAGACCAGCTCGGGATCGGACGCGTCCATGCCGTTGACGCACACCGTTCCCGCATCGGGCTGCAGCAGCGCATTCAGATGCTTAGCAAACGTCGACTTGCCCGACCCATTGCCACCGAGGATGCAGAAAAACTCCCCGTCCTCGATGTTCAGATCGACACCGTCGAGTGCCGACACGGCACCGTCATAGCTAAAGGAAACGCCCCGACACTCAATCATGCGCGGCCTTTGACCTGGTCCTTTTTAGGCGTGATGAGGTTGGAGACTGCTTTATACACCGCCAGCGTCAACACCGAGTTAAGCACGGTCTTGATAAGGTTGAACGGCAGCACAGCGGGAATCATGAGCGGGGCGATCACATCGACCGAGCCATACCAGAACCAAACGCCAATAGTAAGGTTTGCGACCATAGACAGCGCCGTAGCGGCAATGACGCCGAACACCAGGCCAATCACGGCGCCCTTATAGGTGTGCATCTTCTGGTAGACGATAGCCGCAGGCAGAATATAGCCCAGCGTGGCAACCAAGTTCATAAGCGCACCGACCCAGTCACCCGTGGTGAGCGCATGGATAACGATAGCCATAGCGGCAACAGCGGTGCCGGCACCAGGACCGTACGCAAACCCGCACACCATCGCCGGCACCAGCGACGGGTCATACGTCAAAAACGGCGCCGAAGGAAGGATGGGCAGCTGCACGTACATAAACAGGGCACCCAAGGCGCACATCAGCGCCATGGTAACGAGCTGTTTGGTGCTCCACCTATTCGTGTTCTCAAAATGGATATGCTGCGACTGTTCAGACATAAGATCACCTGCCTCTTTCATCCGGACTCTAACCGTTGGTACTGGAATCTCACCAGTTCAGCCGGCATGCGAACCAACACACGCACGGGTCGCGGACTCATCGGCTCGGTCGCAGACGCCTCGCCTGCGCCACGGCACACCTTTGGCACCGCCCGATTTACCGCCAGTGGGGAATTCCACCCCGCCCTGAAACAGCAATTGCAAGTGTAGCACGAGGGAAGAGAGGTGCAAGTACGCCAGGGGTAATTTCTGGCGAGGGCCAGTTGCCGCAACAACCACGTTCCCCACCCATCCCAAAGTAACGCGCCTTTCGCGGCAAAGCCGCGAAACAGCGACCGGGACACGTATCCGCATCAGCCAAGATCTCCGCCCACGCCGACCTCAAG